>Ga0181529_10002183_pt1 | contig 23937 bp, 24 predicted proteins | sample PEATcosm2014_Bin_36_FD_119763 | JGI IMG/M metagenome (GOLD analysis project Ga0181529, IMG submission 119763) | Peatland microbial communities from MTU Mesocosm Facility, Houghton, MI, USA - PEATcosm2014_Bin10_30_metaG | ecosystem: Environmental > Terrestrial > Soil > Wetlands > Peat | place... | reverse complement strand
TCTTTGGAGTTACGATTTTGAACGCGGGCGATTTTGCGGTGTGGGAACACGGCGGCGACGGCGGCAACAGCTACGACGAGATCACCGTGACGCGCGGGCCAAAACCGGAGGGCGCTTCGGCGGAGCCACTATTCTCAGGGACCGCCGACGGATTTCACAGCACCGATGTTCGCAAAGGGCCGTTGGTGGAGCACTCGCACTTTGAGTCGATGCCCGACGATGGAATTGCCATCCAGGGGACCTACAGTTTTATCTTTGAATCGAAGGCCGATAAGCTGGTGATCAACCAGAATTCATTCCGGCCCGGCAACCCCATCAGGATTTACGACGTGCAGGGACGACCCGCTGATGAAGCGATTGTTTGCGGCATTGCGCCACTGCCGGATTATCGGAACACAAGAAAATCTTCCAGAGAGTTGAGGGCAGACAATACTGAAGGTCCCTATTTCGCGGTAACTCTGGACCACGCGGTGGGGGCGGCATTCGACTACCTGGCGGAAAATCCATCGGCTACAGGCTCTGGTTATGTCCTGCGATACAACACGATCATGAATCATCGCGCGCGGGGAATGCTGCTGAAGGCGTCCGATGGGCTGGTCGAGCACAATACCATCGACGGCAGCACCATGGGCGGCATTGTCGTAACCCCGGAGTTCTGGTGGAATGAGGCCAGCTTCAGCCGCACCGTGATCATTCGCGATAATGTGATTCGTCATGTGGCCTACGCCCCAAAGCAACTGGGAGGCGTAGTCATCGCCGCCTTGAACGGACCCGCTCCGGTTGCCGGTTATGGGCATCGGCACATCGTTGTGGAAGGCAACACACTGGAAGGGATCAACGGCGTGAACCTTCTGATTACTTCAAGCAAGGCCGTGGTGGTGCGCAACAATTTGTTCCTGCATGCGCAGCAACAGCAGGTGGGTGTTGACGGCGCCGGATGGGGCGAGGATCCGGGCGCACTGATCTATGTTACCGAGTCCGATGGAGTGCGTTTCGAAAACAATCTCGTACGTGATCTTGGTCCATTCAATCGCACTCTGGTTGAAAGCACACCGACGGCCAACGTCACAGGCGCCAAAGATGGGGTCGTGAAAGTGCCATAGCTTCATGGAAGCGACAACACGCACAAGTAAAAAAAGGCCATCCCCGAGGGAATGGCCTTTTTGCTGTTTGAATGATCCGCCGGTTAACTCGCCGGCTTATGGTTGCACCGGTACGCCCACGGCCCCTGGATTCCGCGCCAGCGCCTTTTCGGTCAGCACCTTGTGCGCATTATCTTCGAGCGCCTGCGCCTCGGGTAGATAGGTGAGCGCCTTTTGGATCATCGGGTCCCACTCGGCCCGTACGCGCAACCCCTGCAACTGCCCGAACTGGATGGTCACGATCTTGTCCTTGATGCTGGTCTTCAGCCAGTCCATCACTCCGGCCAGATCGGCATCGGTCCAGTCGATGTTCTGGCTGGTCAGATAGCGCTTGAAGTCGGCCAGCACCGCATCGTCCACCTGGAAGTTCTTATCCACGGTGTGATCGGCCACATAAACCGGCGCAAAGTGGAAGAAGACGTCCTTGTAGAGCAGCTCGTCCTGAAAGTGGTTGCTCTTGGGGCTCTCGATCTTTTCGTCGGGAGTAATGCCGCCGCCACCGTATACCGTGCGGCCTGCGTCTGTGAGCTTGACCTCAAGATTCGTCGCATTGTTGGGCTGAGCACCGGCATGGTTGTAGTAGTAGTCGTAAAGCGAAACACCTTCATAGTTGCGTTGGATCAACCGGCCGGAGGGTGTGTAGTAGTGATAGGTGGTCAGCGCCAGCCCGGTATTATCGGGCGTATTGTAGACAGTCTGCACCAGTCCCTTGCCAAAGGTGGTCTCGCCCACAATCAGTGCGCGATCGTGATCCTGCAGGGCGCCGGAGACAATCTCAGCCGCCGAAGCCGTATTGTGATTCACCAGCACAACGATGGGGAAGGTCTTGCCGCCATTGCCGTGGGTTGCCGTATAAACCTGGTCAGGATAAGCGCGCCCGCGTTGCGAGACGATGCTTTGTCCCCTGCTGAGCAGGTGGTCGCAAACCTCCACGGCCTGGCTCAGTAGGCCGCCGGGATTGCCGCGCAGATCAAAGATCAGGCCCTTCAGATCGCCGAAGTTGTCGATGGCGTCATCCACTTCCTGGGCCGTGGTCTCCTGGAACTGGGTAAGGTGAATGTAGCCCACGCCCGGACGAATCTCATACTGCAAATCGACCGATGGGTGTGGAATTTCGTCGCGAATAAGATCGAAGACCAGCGGCTTTGGCTGCCCTTCGCGAACCATCGTCACCTGCACGTGTGTGCCCTTGGGTCCCTTGAGCGCTTTGGCCACCAGGTCAGAGGACATTCCCTCGGTGCTCTTGCCGTCGATGGCGAAGATGATATCGCCGGGGTGAATGCCGGCCCGGAACGAGGGCGTGCCCTCATAGGGTGTGAGCACGTAAACCTTGGCATTCTGCTGCTGGATAAGCATGCCTACGCCGTAGTAACGGCCGTGCTGCTCTTCGCGCATGCGGGCGTAGGCCTTGGGATCGTAGAAATTGGAGTGCGGATCGAGCACTCGCAGCATGCCGGGAATCGCCCCATCGTAGATAGCTACGTCGGCCTTTTCGCCGTCGATGGGCTCGGCGTAGTTCTGCTCCACAATCGCGTAAACGTTGGTGAACGACTTCAGGCTGTCACGCAACTGGCTTTCGTCAGCCGAAGACTGGGCTCCCACCCTGCCCTGCAGGATGCTGCCGGCTACGGCGCAGACGCCGAGAAAGAGGACAACGCTGAAAAGTGCGCGACGGGCGCGAGGAGTCATAATCAGATCCAACCTCCGGACTGCAAATACTCGAACGCCTTCGGTATTCCAATTGACGAGCGCAAACCGCAGTTAGTTGCGGCTCTTAAAAAATTAACCTTGCCCGATTCCGGCAAGGCTAAGGGGTCACAGGAAAACCGCTCTAAAGGCCCTGAAAAAGCAGTCGTGAGCTAAAGTATATCACTCGTTTCATTTGACGCCGGCAGGTGGGTTCCGGTAGCTATAGCACCCGGGCGCACCTCACGAATCGTGGCTGCAAATAAGGACGACGGGTGGGTGGGTCGAGGGTTTAACCCCGGCAGAATCCTATATATAAAACTAGCTTGCCGTCGCTGTTGTCCATGCTGCCCCCAAAGCGTGCAGGATGAGGCGGTCTTCGACGCTCAGATGGGTTGGGTCAGTGACGATCTGGTATGCATATTGGACGTCGGCTTTCTGCGTTCTGCACCAACGCTCGTGACGAATGACTCCGCCACAATGCGCGCAAGCCGAATCCGCGCTATATCGGTTGCTGTGGATCAACGGAGGTCCGTCTCATCTTTGCATTGGTGACTCCTTGGGAGCTTGCTGATGGAACCAAGCTATATCCCGGTTTCATGCTGTTTCCTGTGATTTAAGTTACAAAATCATCAGATTTGCTTTACAAAGAAGAATGGCCCGGCGCAGCTCTCGGAAAGCCGTTGTGTCATTGAGGCGTGCTTTTGCTTGCACTACAGCTAAGGCGGAGTTCCATTTTCCAAACAGCCGGCGATCCTGCCGGGAGACTAATGACCGGATATCGCCTTTGGAATATGTGAGATCCCGGAGCGGAATCCTCTGTTTCCCACGCCAAGTTCGTGCGAATTCGCCATTTGCGCGCCAATCCAGCCGGAATCAGCGGATTTCGCCCCGGAATCGGACCAGGATTCTTTCCCCGCAGAGCGCATCTGCTCCCCGGGCATTTACAATGACGTCTATGCATAAGGGGGCGATGGTTTGCCGCCTGCAGCTATCTAACCTATGACTCATACTCGTCTTCGCACTCCTGCGGCGTTCCTCATCGGTACGTTGCTGTTCGCAGCTTCCACTCTCGCGCAATCGCACCCCGCCGCGCCGGTGAGCCCTTACGGTGGCACCCCGGTGGAGGAGATCGTTGCCCGCGTAAACGACCAGATCATCACGCGTTCTGACTATGATCGCTCCTTGAAGGAGATGGACCAGGAAGCGCGTGAGCACGGCGCCTCCATGCAGGACATCGCCGAGGGCCACAAGGACCTGCTCCGCACCCTCATCGACCAGCAGCTCTGGCTCTCAAAGGGCAAGGAATTGGGCATTACCGGCGATACCGAGCTGATCAAGAAGCTGAACGAAATCCGCAAGCAATACAATATGGAATCCATGGAAGACCTGGAAAAGGCAGCCAAGGACCAGGGCGTATCGTGGGAAGATTTCAAGGCCAATATTCGCAACGGCATCGTCACCCAGCTGGTGATGCGCCAGCAGGTGGGCGAAAAGGTTCAGTTCACCCCCGGTGAAGTGGCGCGCTATTATGAGCAGCACAAACAGGAATACGTGCAGCAGGAGAGCGTGCACCTGAGCGAGATTTTGGTTTCCGTTCCCGCTCCTGCGTCCGGCGATCAGCCCGATCCGGCAGCTTTGGCCGCGGCCAAGGCCAAGGCTGACGATATCGAGGCCAAGCTCCACGCCGGTGGCGAATTCAGCCAACTGGCGCGCACCTTCAGCGACGGCACCACGGCATCCGAGGGCGGCGACCTGGGCCAGTTCAAGCCCGGAGCCCTTGCCAAGGTCCTGGAAGATGCGACCTTCAAGCTCAAGGACGGCGAATTTACCGCGCCCATTCAAACCAGGCAGGGCTACGTCATTCTCAGAGTTGTGAAGCACACTGCCGGCGGCGTTCCGCCTCTAAAAGATGTTGAAGAGCAGGTGGAGGAAGCATTCTACATGAGCCGGATGGAACCAGCCATCCGCGCGTATCTCACGACAATGCGCGAAGAAGCTTACGTCGAAGTGGCGCCCGGCTTTGCCGATACCGGCGCCAGCCCCAAGCAGATCAAGCCGGTCTATAGCGCCTATGTGCCGCCCTCGGGTAAGAAAAAGAAGAAGGTGGAGCGCACCCGCTACCGCGAGACCACCCACACCTTCCGTCAGAAAGGGCCGCAGGCAGCGCCTCCGGCTGAAGCCGCAGCTCTGGCTCCAAAAGGCAAAAAAGGAAAAGTGCAGCCGGTCAATCTGACAACGATGAAGGCTGGCAAAAAGGAGAAGATTCGTTACGGCAAGGCGCCCCAGGAGACCCTCCCCAGCGCGGCCAAGGTGAGTGCCGAGGATGCAGGCGCGGTGCAACAGGCCGCCAATACCACGCCGGAGCCAGTCAATCCACTGGAACCAACCAGGCCGACGCAGAAGACCCGCTTCAGCGAGCGCCCCAGAGTGGCCAAGCCATCCAAGAACGCGCCCGGCGTACCAAAGATAGACCCAAATGCTCCCCCGCCGCCTGATGCTGCCGAGGTAGCCGACCGCCAGACCCAATCCGCACCTCTGGGACTGGGCGGAAATACGGCTCCAAAGAAAAAGTCCAAGGCCACCACCGTAGGCCAAAAGACCCGCCTGGCTGAAAAAAACAAGAAGCCGGTTGCGCCTGAGCAGAATCCGAGCGATGTGCCGCCCGCTCCTGCACCGGCTCCAAAGCAATAGCATTCTTTGAAAGGGCGCGGCTTTAAAGCCTGCCCTGAGCGGAGCCGAATGGGCGCCGCATGACGGAATAAACAAAATCAAAGAGCCGGGCCTGGGAGTTTTGCTCCCAGGCCCGGCTCTTTTTTTGGGCAGAAGCAGCCGGTTGATTTAAGCTTCTGGTCAGAATGAAAGACATTTATATATCCGATCTGGCCAACTTCGACGAGGGCAAGCTCTTTGACAGCTTTTTCCTGGTTCTGCTCAAACAGCAGCGCTCCACCAAATCCAACAAGCCCTACCTGAACCTTATCCTGGGAGACAAAACCGGCCAGCTCGAAGGCCGCGTCTGGGCGCCGGACGACCCGCGCATTGCCAGGGACTTCGAGCGCGGCGATATTGTGAAGGCCCGCGGCAGCGCCAGCCGCTTCGACGACCGCCTGCAGATGAAGATCGACCAGTTGCGCAAAGCGACGACGAGTGAAGTGGACAAATCAGACCTGCTGCCCTCCACCACTTATGACGTTGCGGAGTTGTGGCGGCAGCTTGAGGGTTTTGTAGTCAGCTTTACCAATCCCGACCTCAAGCTGCTGCTCACCACCCTGCTGGCTGAGCCGGACCTGGCCCAGGCCTACCGCGAAGCTCCCGCCGCCCGGCAACTTCACCACGCCTGGCTCGGCGGCCTGCTGGAACACGTGATCAGCCTGCTCACTTTGGCCGACCGCGTCGTCCCCCATTATCCCCTCCTCGACCGCGACCTGCTGTTAACCGGCGTAATCCTGCACGACATCGGCAAGGTGCGCGAGTTGAGCTGGAATACCGGCTTCGACTACACCGTCGAAGGCACGCTGCTGGGTCATATTCAGATGGGCACAGCGCTGGCCGAGCGCACCATGGACAGCCTTCCCAACTTCCCGCCGAAGCTGAAGACCTTGGTCCTGCACATGATTCTGTCCCACCACGGCAAGCTCGAATTCGGTTCGCCCAAGCTCCCCATGATTCCCGAGGCGCTGGTGCTCAACTTCCTCGACGACCTCGACGCCAAGATGCAGGCCGTCCAGGGCGAATTCGATAAGTGCATCCGCGAAGGCAAAGGCCCCGACGAGATGACCGGCAAAGTCTGGGCCCTCGACCAGCGGCAATTGCTCAATACGAAGCGCTGGCTGGCAGAAGACAAGGAATAGGGATGGACGCATTCGAGCAACTCGTCAGCGAAATCCTTTGGATGGACGGTTACTGGGTCAGGACGTTCTCGACAATATCCAATAGCTTGAGCGCCATGCCGCTGGATTGATGGCTACTCTTCGTCGTCGCAGATTCTGCGCCGATAAGCTTCAGGCGTCTCGATGAGAAACCCCGTCATCCCGGCTAGCACCAGCAAATCTTCATCCCCCGTCATCAGCACATCGGCCTTCCCGCTTTCCGCGAGGTCGAGCAACGACTGATCCTTCGGGTCGCGGCACAGAACGGGGCACTTATCCGTCGGATTGAGCCTCTCGCAGTAGGGAATGTACAACATCAGCAGTTCATTACGGTACTGTTCGGAAAGCCTGAATTTGGAATACGCAATAACCCGCATCAATTCCAGCGCTGTTGCTGGAGAAACCAGCGGCGACGCGCCACCCTCCCGCCAGTGTTGACGGAGCCAAGCCAAACGGCCCGTGGGAAACAATAGCGCCGACAGGACAACATTGGTGTCGAATACTACCCGGCGTTTGGGCTGCAAGCTCAATGGGTCTCGCGCGCCCAGCGAACAGCGTCATCTACGTCCTTTTCAGTGATGCCTAGCTTTTCCAGGTGCGCCCAGACCTCTTCTATCCTGCTACGCCGAAACGGCTTGAGAGTGATGGAACTTCCATCCGTGCTTATCTCGAAATACTCGACTCCCGCAAAGCGTGTTGCGACAGCCTTGGGAAGAGTGAGCTGGTTTTTGACGGTCAATTTAGCAAGCATAATACCTCCAAACAAGGAAACAAGGAAGTAAGGAAACAAGGAAATCTTACCAAGAACTGTTCAAAAATGCAAAAATCCGGCTATTAGGCCGAAATTCCGCTTGACATATTCCCATATAAGTATGTATTTTCCATCCATGCCGCGTGCCTCAACCACCTCCGACGCCTTCAACGCAGTGGCCGAACCTCGCCGGCGCACAATTCTTACCTGCTTGGCGTCGCGGGAGTGCCCCGTGGGCGAGATCGCGGAGACCCTCAGCCTTGACCAACCCTCCGTCTCCAAGCATCTTCGCGTGCTGCGCAGCGTCGGACTGGTACGCGTGCGCTGCGACGGCCGCCACAAATATTACCGGACCAACGCCGAGGCCATCCGCCCGCTTCACGAGTGGGCGAGCACGTTTGAGCGCCTGTGGCAGCGCCAGTTGCTCGACATCAAAACACTTGCCGAGGAACAGATGAGCAAATCCATACCGGATTCCAATCCCATACCAAAGGAGAAACCATGATTCAGGCCCCTGAGAGTATTGAGAAACTGACCCTGACCATCACCCAGGAGATCCGCGTCAACGCATCGCTTGAAGTCACCTTCAACGCACTGCTCGAACAGATGGGCCCGCGATTCAATAACGATGTGGGCGCTTCCCTTCAAATGAAGCTCGAGCCCTGGCCGGGCGGAAGATGGTTCCGCGACCTGGGCAACAACAACGGCCATCTGTGGGGCCAAGTGCAAGCCATCAAGCGGCCCACTCTTCTTGAGATTTGTGGGCCGCTGTTTGCCTCGTACCCCTTCGTTTCCAACGTCCAATACCGGCTGACCGAGGCGGACGGCGCAACGAACATTGCCTTCCGCCACACGGCGCTTGGCTTTATTCAGGACGAGGTCAAGGACAACATGGAAGAGGGCTGGACTACGATGCTGGGGCAGGTTCGCAAGGCCGCGGAAGCTAAATAGCCGCGTAAAAAGCAAGCGCGGCCATCCCGTCGCGCAACCGAGGAGGTTATGATGTGCCCATTGTGTTTTGCGAGCGCGGCGTTGATCGCCGGCAGCATCGCCACCACCGGCGGCCTGACTGCGCTGGTACTCAAGAGAGTTGCAAGCAGCAAGTCCGCAAACAACACCCCCACCAATTCCCCATCAACGGAGGATCATCATGGCAAGCGTTAACACAGTAGTTGAGCATCCAAAAGTCGTGCCGCAAGCCGAGTGGCTTGCCGCGCGCAAAGCATTCCTCAAGAAGGAAAAAGAATTCACGCGGCTCCGTGATGAGCTAAGCCGGCAGCGCCGCGAACTGCCCTGGGAGAAAGTCGAGAAACAATATACCTTCGAAGGGCCCAAGAGCAAAGTGCCGTTCTCCGACCTCTTCGACAGGCGCAGCCAGCTCATCGTCTACCACTTCATGCTCGGGCCGGGATGGAAAGAGGGCTGCCCGAGTTGTTCCTATCTCGCCGATCACTTTGATGGCGCCGCGATTCACCTGGCCAATCGCGACGTTACCCTCGCCGTGATTTCGCACGCACCCTACAAGGAGATTGAAGTCTTCAAGCAGCGTATGGGCTGGCGTTTCCCCTGGTACTCCTCCTTCGGCGGCGACTTCAACTACGACTATCACGTCTCCTTTACCTCGGAAGAACGCGCCGAGGGCAAAGTGCTCTATAACTACGAACTGACCGAGTTTCCCAGCGAAGAGGGTCCCGGGCTCAATGTGTTTTTCAGGGACAAAAACGGCAACGTCTTTCACACCTATTCGAGTTATGCGCGCGGGCTCGACATTCTGGTGGGCGCATATAACTTCCTCGATATGGCGCCCAAGGGCCGCGATGAAGATGGCCTGGCACACACCATGGCCTGGGTTCGCCACCACGACAAATACACGCAAGGATGCGTCGTCGACCCAAACCAACCCTATATGCAACCGGAGAAAATCGGCGGGGATTGTTGCTCCGGCGAGCATCATAACTAATCTCCACGTGAGAGCCGGAAGGCAGCGCGCTATTTCCAAATTCCCGGCCTTCCGCTTAAGATTGAAACCGCATGACCTGGTTCCTCTTCAAATCCGAGCCCGAAGTCTACTCCTTCGATGATTTCCTTCGTGACAAGGAGACCATCTGGGATGGAGTCACCAATCCCACCGCCGTCAAACACCTGCGCGAAATGAAGCCGGGCACAAAGTGGATCTTCTACCACACCGGCGACGAGCGCACCGCCGTAGGCACCGGCACAGTCGTCAGCGTGGACGCCTCCGATCCCAAGGTCCCCATCGTGCGAGTCAAGGTGGGCAAGCGCCTCAAACATCCCAAGACCCTCGCCGAAATCAAAGCCGAGCCCATCTTTGCAAAATCCCCGCTCGTCATGATCGGACGGCTTTCCGTAGTCCCGCTGACTGAGGAGCAATGGAAGTGGTTCGTCGAGTAAGGAAACTGCGGTCATAGCGCTATCTCATCTTGGCGCGAGAACACGAAAGAGGAACGGGTTGGTTTTTCCTATTCCCTAATCCCTATTCCCTATTCCCTGTTCTTCCCCATTACAATCAAAAGAACATGATTCGTTTCTCAACTGCCGGAGAATCGCACGGTGAGGCTCTTATCGCTCTCATCTCCGGTCTGCCTGCCGGCGTTCCAGTCGATATGGAATTCGTAAACCGTCAGCTTTGGCGGCGGCAGCAGGGTTATGGCCGTGGTGGCCGCATGAAGATTGAAACCGACAAAGCCCACGTGCTCAGCGGCGTGCGCCACGGCAAGACTATCGGCTCGCCGATTGCGATTGAACTCGTGAATCGTGATTGGAAGAACTGGGAGGAAAAGCTCCCCGTTGAGGCCGGCGACCCCGCCAAGCATCAGGCCGTAACTTCGCCGCGCCCCGGCCACGCCGATCTTGCCGGCGCTCTCAAGTACAACTTTCCTGACGCACGCTACGTGCTGGAGCGCGCCTCAGCCCGAGAGTCTGCCGCCCGCGTCGCCGCCGGAGCCTTTGCAAAATTGCTCCTGCGCGCCCTGAGCATTGAAGTGGCCAGCCACGTAATCCGCGTGGGCCGCGTGGAGCTGGACCGCGCCGCCTCATGGGACGAGATTGCAGCTGTGACCCTCCGAGACGAAATAGTTCTGAGTTGTGTAGATGCCGCGACGGAAGCCCGCATGAAAGAAGAGGTCGAAGAGGTCTCCCGAACCGGCGACACAGTAGGTGGCGTGTTTGAAGTGGTGGCCCACGGTGTCCCCGCCGGCCTGGGCACCTATGCCAACTGGGACGAGCGGCTGGACGGGCTGCTGGCCTGGTCTGTGATGAGCCTGCAAGCTGTCAAAGCTGTCGAGATCGGTCGCGGCGTTACCGCAGCCGAGTCCTTCGGCTCCCAGGTTCACGATCCCATTCAATACTCAGCCGAGCCCAAGGGGCCTACTCGCTTCACCCGTCCGCAAAACAACGCCGGCGGCATTGAGGGCGGGGTTTCGAATGGGGAAGATATTGTGGTGCGCGGCTATTTGAAGCCTATCTCCACGCTCCGCCGGCCGCTCGAATCAGTGCGCTTCGATACCCGCGAGGCCACCAGCGCAAGTTACGAGCGCAGCGATATTTGCGTCGTGCCCGCCGCCGGAGTGGCCGCCGAAGCCATGGTGGCGCTGACCATCGCGGCCCAGTCGCAGCAGAAATTCGGCGGCGACTCGCTCGTCGAAATGCAACGAAATTTCCTCGGATACATCGAACAGATACGGAGCTTTTAGCAAGCCGATGATTCTCAAGATCGTTAAATATCCTGAGCCGGTGCTCTCCCAGCCCGGCGAACCGGTCACCGAATTCGACGCCGAGTTGCGCAAACTCGTGGCCGACATGTTTGAGACCACCTATGCCAACCAGGGCATCGGTCTGGCCGCGCCGCAGGTGGGCGTTTCGAAACGCGTAACAGTCGTCGACCTGAGTATGGGCAAGCATCCCAAAGACAAGCTGGTGCTCATCAATCCAGAAATCATCTTCAGCCACGGCAAGCAATACGAGGAGGAAGGCTGCCTGAGTTTTCCTGAGATTCGCGAAAAGGTTTCGCGCGCGTTCAAGGTGCGCATCCGCGCCCAGGACGAGCACGGCAAGTGGTTCGAGATGGACGGCGAGGAACTACTATCGCGATGCCTTCATCATGAGATCGACCACCTTGATGGCATGCTCTTCATCTTCCGCATGAGTGCCCTCAAGCGCGACCTGAGCCTGCGCAAGATCCGCAAAATGCAGCGCGCGGGCGAGTGGTAGAGATGTGAAACTCGTCTTCTGCGGCACTCCCCAATTCGCCGTGCCCTCTCTGGAGGCGCTGCTGGCCGCAGGCCACGAAATCGCCCTGGTCGTCTCGCAGCCCGACCGCCCCGCGGGCCGCTCGCAACAACTTACCGCACCCCCCGTCAAGCTGGCCGCGCAAGCCGCTGGCATCCCCGTCACGCAGCCGGAAAAGATTCGCAGCAATCCAGAATTCCGCGCGCAGCTTGAGGCCATCACCCCCGAAGCAATCGTCGTCGTCGCCTACGGCCGCATCATCCCTCTATGGATGCTGGCTCTGCCACGCCTCGGCTGCATCAACCTCCACGCCTCGCTGCTGCCCAAGTACCGCGGCGCCGCGCCCATCCAGTGGGCCGTAGCCATGGGCGATGCCTTCACCGGAAATACGACCATGCTCTTGGAGGAAGGCCTCGATACCGGCCCCGTTCTTCTTCAGCAGACTGTAGAAATCGAGCCTGACCAAACCGCAGTCGATCTCTTCGATCAGCTCGCCCACTCTGGCGCGCCACTGGTGGTTGAAACCCTGGCCGGCCTCGCCGCCGGCGCCATCCAACCCCAGCCGCAGAACCACTCCTTCGCGACCTTCGCCCCGCTGCTCGATCGCGAAGACGGACGCATGAACTTTGCCGTTCGCTCCGCTCACGAACTCTATAACCGCTGGCGAGGCTTCCAGCCCTGGCCCGGCGCGTTCGCAACGCTCGACGGCAAAAAACTCATCGTCCGTCGCATGGCAGTAGCGGCGGAGCCTTCCAGCGCCGAATCCGATCCCGCCGGGTCTGTCCTCGCGTTACCCGGCCACTTGATCGTCGAAGACCAACGCCTCTTCGTTCGCTGCGCAGAAGATACCTGGCTCGAACTCCTCGAACTTCAGCTCGAAGGAAAAAAGCGCCTCACCGCGGCCGAGTTCCTGCGCGGCGCTTCACTCGCCGCCAACGCGCGATTGGGCTGAACGGTTAGTCTCATAGCAATGCCCGCCGTCTCTCCAGCACGCAAAGCAGCGTTCCAGATCCTCATGGCCGTCGAGCGCGGCCAATCCCACTCCGACGATTTACTCCGTGGTAAAAACGTCAACGCTCTCTCGCCTGCCGACCGCAACCTGACCACGGCGCTGGTGCTGGGCGTGCTCCGTTGGCAAATTCAACTCGACCACCAAATCCACCAGTTCCTCAAGCGTCCCAACGCCAAACTCGACCCCGGGATTTCGATTGCCCTCCGCGTAGGCGCGTTCCAACTGCTCCATCTGGACCGCATCCCCGCCCGCGCTGCAATCGATGAGAGCGTGGAGTTGGCCAAGCAATCAGGCCACCGTTTCGCCTCCCGCATGGTCAACGCCGTCCTGCGCAAACTCGGCGCGGTACCAGAAGCCTCATACGCCTCATCCTTAGACAATGATTTTGCTTTGAAAGGGCACGACTTCAGTCGTGCCGAAAAGAACGACAAAACAGATTGGGCTTTAGCCCCTGAGGGAATGCATCCAAAAGAATCCATCGCTGCACTCGCACTGACCGAATCTCATCCAGCCTGGTTGGTTGAGCGCTGGGCGAACTTCTACGGACTCGAAACGGCGCGCGCAATCTGCAACCACGGCCAGAGCCAGCCCGTTTTATCCGTCCGCCTGGCCAGCCCCACCGTCGAAGCCGAACTGATCGAATCAGGAATTCAACTCTCGCCCGGCGAAATGCTCGTCGCCGCCCGCACCATCCTCAACGGCGATGTAACCATCACGCCGGCCTTTCACGAAGGGCGAGTGCGGTTGCAAGATGAAGGCTCCCAGTTGATCGCCGAACTTGCCGGGAATTCACTCACCCAGAACGAGCAAAAAATCCTGGACTCTTGCGCAGCTCCCGGCGGAAAGACACTCATCCTTGCCGAGCGCAATCCTCAAGCCCGCATCGTCGCCTGCGAATCCAGCCCTCAGCGCCTCGACCAGTTGTGCAACCGCCTTACCGCTTACGCCGACAGAATCGAGTGCCGCCTCGCCGATGCAACCGCCCTTACTGAAGACTCAATCTTCGATCTGGCCCTGGCCGACGTTCCGTGCAGCGGCACCGGCACTCTGGGCCGCAATCCCGAGATTCGCCACCGCCTTCGTCCGGAAGATTTCGCCCGCCAGGCCGAACGCCAGCGGGCTATTCTTCAGGCCGCTCTGCGCGCCGTCCGCCCCGGCGGGTGCGTCCTCTACTCAACCTGTTCCCTCGAGCCGGAAGAAAACGAGCAGGTCGTTGCCGCGGTGCTAGTCTCGACCTCCAATGCCGGCCAAATCTCTCTAGCTCCCCGCATCGAATCCCTGCGCAGCGAAGGCATTCTCAGCGATTTCGGCGCGGAACGGCTTACCTGCTGCCTGATGCCCGAAGGTTCACTTCGCCTGCTCCCCGGCGCATTCCACACGGACGGCTTCTTTGTAGCCCTGATAAAGAGAACTGCCTGAAGAACAGCGTTCAGCGGGTGCCCCTGGTCTCGATTTTGAGACCTGGGAGACCAAGATCTTCGGTCATCGTATCCAAGCTTACAGACTTGCTTCAGCAACTACTCCGCCGCCAACTTCAGCGCCTCATAATCGCGCCCCAGCAAGGCGCACAGAGCTTCCACCACCAGTTCGTGGTCGAAGCGCTCCGGCAGGCCGGAGACGGTTGCGCTTCCAACAACTCCAGCGCCCACAACCGCCAGTGGAAACGAACCTCCATCGGTCGCATAGTCGACCAGCGGCAGCCCTTGATGCGCTTCCAGCGTTTCCTTCTTCGACCTCATTTTGAATCCAATTGCATAGGAGCTGCGATGGAAACGCGCCACCACATTGCTCTTGCGCCGCACCCACTCCGGATGGTCAGGCGTGGTGCCCTCCAGCGCACAATAAAACAGCGGCTGCCCGAAGCGCCTCACATCGATCACCACCGACTGCCCGTGTTCTTCAGCCAGAGTCCGCATGCGCACTCCCAGTTCCCATGCAAACCGCGCATCCAGCCCCGGCAGTTTCAATTCGCGTTCCTGCAGCGCCACCCGCTCCTGATCTTCGCTCAATCCCATCTCACTACCCCTTTCGCACTTTACTGGTTTTGCTAACTCCGCCAACTCCGCTAACCCTGCTAACTCCGCTTATTTCGCCACCGTCAGCCGAACCACCGTACCTTGTTCCACACGAAATCCGGTAGGCGGAGATTGCGCCGTCACCGCACCTGGCCTCACCGGCAGTCTTGGCTGCGCATCTCCGCTGCCCACAGGACCCACCGGCACGTCCACTGAATTCGTCTCCGCAAGAATGCCCACCCGTTCCAATTCCGCCTGCGCGCTCACCGCCTGCAATCCAACCAGCTCAGGCATCACGAAACCATCAGGCACATCGTCGCTCGCTGCGGCCACCAGCAGATTAACGCTCGGTCGTGCGATGCCCTGCGCGTGCGCAGGTGGGTCTTGGGCAAGCACCGTTCCCTCTTCCGCCTTGCCATAGGGCAGCCGCGCTGTCGCGCCCACTTCCAGCCCCACGCGCCGCAAGGTGAGCGCCGCCACCCGCTCTCCGCGGCCCACCGTATCCGGCACTTCCACCTTCTGTGGACCCAGACTCTGGGCCACGCGCACCAGCCACTCCCGGCGCACCACCGTCCCGGGTGCAGGAGACTGCGTAAGAATATGCCCCGCGGCCACGTCTGCCGAGTAGTAGCGATTATCCACGTCCAGGTTCAGCCCCAGGCCGGCCGTCTCACTGCGCGCGTCTTCTTCCGTCATTCCCTTCAGCGACGGCACTTGCACCTCGGCGCCGTGAATGGCGAAATGCATCGTGGTGATCGCGGACAGCAGCGCTGCTGCCAGCAGCAGAAGAAGCAGCGAGGCCACCTGGAAAAAATTCTTAATCGCACGGCTGGCCATGGCTCAGTCTCACCCTCCGCAATACAAATTCGTGAATCGCCAATCCCGTCCATTTGCTGCGAGTAATCACTCTCGTATATAAGTCTTCTCGTGCTCTACCGCAGATTATCCGTCGCCGGCTCGGGATGAATCGTCACCCGGTATACTTCCGGGCACTCCAGCTTGAAGCGATCCTCCAGCCCGGTCATCACCTCGTGCACCCTCAGCATCGATAAATCATCCGGCAGGGTGCAGTGGCAGGAGAGATAAATGTGTTCACCTGTTCGGCCCACATTAATCTCGTGCACATCCACAATCTCCGCAAAATGCCTGGCCGCCGCCCGCAGCGCAGACTCGATCTTGCGATTCTCCTCCACCATCATCTCCGGCTGTTCAATCGTGGCCGGCTCGCTTTCAATGTGCGTCAGCACGGCGTCAATCTCCGGCGCCTCGCGCAGAATCTCCGCCTCCAGCGCGCAAACAAACTCATGCGCCTTCAGCAGCGGCATCTTTTCGTCCAGTTCCACGTGCTGCTCCACACGCAACCGTCCATGGTGCGACTGCACGCTCAGCTCATGCACGCTCACATTGTTGCGCGCCGCCACCGCCCTCACCCGGTCGAATACGCTCTCTGTCCTGTCCTCGCGGGGCACGGTATGGATCACCACGTCCGCCGTCGGAAGCGCGCGGTGCACGGCCTCGGTAGCCTCCCGCACCAGTTCCCCGGTGTGCCCAAAGGTATAGCGCCGCGGCAGAGCCAGCGTCAGGTCGGCAAAGTAGCCGGCCCCGGCGCGCCGCACCCGCGCTTGTTCCACGGCCAGCACGCCCTTCACTTGTTCCACTTCGCGTACCAACCGCCGCCGGGTTTCGGCCGGCACCTGGTCCATCAGCACGGAAACCGTCTCGCGGCCCAGGTGCAGCGTCAGCCGCAAAATCATAAGCGAAACCACCACCGCCGCAAACGGATCGGCGAACCGCAGCCAACCGATTCCGAAGTGCGTTCCCACCCAACTGGCGCCCAGCCCACACAGCACCGCCAGCGTGGACCAGATATCGGAAGCAAAATGAAAGGCATCGGTAGCCAGCGCCGGCGAGCCCGTCAGCACGGCCACCGCCTGCAGCCGCCGCGACCGCCAGTAATCCATCCCAATCGAGAGCAGCAGCACCAGCACCGGCCACACCGAGTTGCGCAGCTCCACCGTGTGATAGAAGATGCGCGACATCGCCTCCCAGATAATCCACACGCAGGAGACAATCATAAGCATCGCCTCGCCGAATGCGGAGAGGTTTTCAATTTTTCCGTGTCCGTAAGTGTGGTCCTCATCGGCCGGCTTGTCGCTCACCTGCACTGAAAAAAACGTCAGCATAACGGCAACCAGGTCGAGCCCCGAGTGCGCCGCGTCCGATAGCACGCCAAGAGATCCGGAGAACAATCCGGCAGCCAGCTTGAGCACAGTCATAGCCGCCGCCACCATCATCGAGTGCAGCGCCACGCGCCGCTTGATGGCGGAAAAGCCTGCCGGGCTGGAGTCAAACTGATTTAGGTCAGAGGTCATCGAGTTCTAAGAGCTTGTTTGTGAGAAATCCGTTTTGTATCAGGGCACGACTTCAGTCGTGCCGAATAAGGCTGCAAGAACAATGGGCTTTAGCCCCTGAGGAATTACCGCCAACATCCGTCGAGTCGTGCTAGAAACACGCTCCTAGGCTACAGCGGTGCGCTCGCCCGTGTACAACCCCGCAATCCCAAAGGTATACGGCTGCCACGCGCACTCGGCATAGCCCACCTGCCGCATCAGCTCCAGCATCTCGCCGGGCGGAGGAAAATTGCCCACCGATGCAGGTAGATAATTGTAGGCTCCCGCCTTGCCGCAAACCAGCCGCCCAATCGCCGGCAATACGCGCCGGAAATAGACCGCATAGACCTTGCCGATGAGGCCCCCCGGCTCGCTGAAGTCCAGAATCCCCAACCGCCCGCCCGGCTTCAGCACGCGATGAAACTCCCTCAAACCGGCCTCATAATTGGCCAAATTTCTAAACCCAAATGCGGTCACAATCAGATCCATCGAACTCTCGCGCAGCGGCAGATGGAGCGCATCCGCCTCCACCGGCACTGCATACGGCGCTCCGGGCCTTCGTGCGGCAAATTTTTTCGCCCCGCGGCTCAACATTGCATGTGAAAAATCCGCCGCCAGAACAGGACGCGCCCCTTGAGGCCGAAGCTTCAATAGCGCCAGGGTTAAGTCGCCAGTCCCGCAGCAAATATCGAGCACCGCCGCATCGGGCTGCGCAAGCACAGCTCGAAATCGCCGCGCTGTCCGCCACCACCACACCCGGTCCACGTTCGCTGAGAGCACATGATTCAGCAAGTCATAGCGCGGCGCAATCGAGTCGAACATCTCCCGCACCGCGGCAGCAGCGCTAGCTTCATCCACAGCACCCGCCGGCTTGGCTCCGGTCGCAGTCATCAGGCTTGCTTCCCCGCCGCCCGCGCCAGCATATACTTCACCGCGCCCTCGAGCTCCTCCGCCGTCACATCCTCCACCACTCCTGCATCGCCAATCCCAATCGGCAACACAAACCGCCTCACGCCTCCCAGATTTTTCTTATCGCCGCCCGTAGCCGCAACCACTTTAGCCGCCTTCAGCTTCAACGGCGGCAGCGGCCCATACAAATAAATCAACCCCTCCAGTCGCTCAAACTGCGCCGGCGAAATCGTTCCCCGTCGCAACGCCAGAAAAAGCGTAGCCACCATCCCCCACCCCACCGCCTCGCCATGCAGCAGAGTTTTGTAGCCGGTCGCCTGCTCCAGCGCGTGGCCCACCGTATGCCCCAGGTTCAAAATCATCCTTGGACCGTTCTCTCGCTCGTCCCTGGCCACCACTCCGGCCTTCATCCGGATCGACGCCGCAATCACCTTTTCCAGAGCCTTGCGGTCGCGGCCCAGCACGTCTGCCGCGTGCTCATCCATAAACCGCACCAGCGCCCGGTCACGGATAATGCCCGCTTTAATGCTCTCCATCAGCCCGGCGCGCAACTCCCGCTCCGGCAGCGTCCCCAGTACGCCGATATCGGCAAAAACCGCACGTGGCTGACAGAAACTCCCCACCAGGTTCTTGCCTTCGGACAGATTCACGCCAGTCTTGCCGCCCACTGACGAATCCACCTGTGCCAGCAGCGTAGTGGGAACCTGAATATAGGGGATGCCGCGCATAAAAATCGCGGCCAGAAACCCGCCCACATCGCCTACAATCCCGCCGCCAAAGGCAATCAGCAAGCTGCCGCGATCTCCGCCCGCCTGCGCCATCTGCCGCAGCAACCGCTCCACGCTGGCCATGGATTTGTGCTTCTCGCCCGGCTCCAGAAACAGCACCATCGGCGCCTCGGCAAAAGAGGACAGAAAAGCCTCACCCCATAATGCCCAGATAGGCGCCGAAGTAAGCACAAAAACCCGTCGCGGCAACTTACCCACAACTCTCTCAATACGCGGCGCAATCGACTCCAAGAGTCCGCTGCCCGCGAAAGCGTCGTACTTCGCCGATGGTGTCTCAACTCGTATGGTCTGCACGCTTTAATCCTAAATGCAGAGCCATCAGCCAAAGCCTTTTGCCTGAATTCTCAATGCTAACTTCTTCGATGTCGGAGCGGGTTTAGCTCTCAACCCGCGTCTCTTCCCGTAAAATGTGCTCACCTGCCAAATAGCCGAAAAATAAAATTTACCCCGTTTTCACATTCGGTCCCTATATTGACCTACTGAGCAGGCATCTGCGATTCGAAGGGATCGTGTGCGCGCTGCCCAATTTTTCCGAGGGTCAGATGAATCTGAATTCGAAAGCGATCGTTACGGCGGCTGCGGTTTTTTCAACCTTCATGGTTCTCCTCGCAACGGGCTGCAACCTGGCCGAAGAGGGAAAGCAAACCGAAGCCAAGGTCCCGTCAGCGCAGATACGCACCATCTCCGCTTCCGGCAGCACGGCGATTGAGCCGCTGATTGACCGCTGGGGCAAGGACTACGAGAAGTCCCACCCCATGCACGTGAACTACCGCCCCACCGGCAGCGGCGCCGGAATCGACAATCTGCGCCACGGCTACGGGGCCTTCGCCGCCAGCGATGCGCCGCTCAGCGACAACCAGCTAAAGGGACTTCCGGCCATTGTTCAGATTCCCGTCAGCACAGGCCCCATCTGCGTGGTCTATAACCTGCCCGGCCTCAAATCCCCTCTGAAACTCAGCGGCAAAACCCTGGCCGGCATCTATTCGAGCGAGATCATCAGCTGGCAGGACCCCGCAATCGCGCGTGAAAACCCCGGCGTCCAGCTACCTCATCAGGCCATCATCGTCGTCCATCGCGCTGACGGCAGCGGAACCACCGGTATTCTCACAAGCTTCCTGAGCAAGGTAAGCACCACTTGGGCGGAAAAGTACGGCCAGAACATCGTGATCAACTGGCCGGCGGGTATAGGCGCAAGTGGGAGCCGTGGCGTTCTCAGCACTGTGATGGGCGCTCCCGGAACCATCGGCTATCTGGAACTGACCTTTGCCCGGACCTCCGGCGTCCCCGTTGCCTCGATTCAAAATCGCGCCGGTGAATTCGTCGCTCCCAGCCCGGCCAGCGCATACGCCGCGGTCAGCGCTTCGGTCGATGTGCTGGCGAAGGACCTGCGCACTCCCATCGTCGATCCCCCGGCATCGGCAAAAGACGCATACCCCATCACCGGCATGACCTTCATCCTGATTCCCAAAGACAACCTGAGTCCCGACGGCGAGCAGGAAGCGCTCAAGGACTATCTCGAATATGCGCTCTCAACCGGGCAAGATGTGGCAGAAGAACTCAGCTACGCAAAGCTGCCGCCCGCCATCCAGCATCAGGGCGAGGCGCTGCTGGCTCAACTCACCGATAACGGCAACCCGATCAAATAGCCGGCTCTTCACCATCCCAGCCAAATGATCGGAACCAACCCCGCAATTGCCAGCCCGGCCAGGAACAGCAGGCTTTGCACGCCCGTCTTCCGATCGGCCAGGCTGTAAGCGTAAATGCCCTTCACAACGTTGTTGCTTGATGCGGCAATCAGAATTGCTCCCGCGGCTACATTCAAAGGCGTGAGCTTGCCCGCCGCCTGGGTGAGCCCCATGATGAACGGGTCCACATCGGTGACGCCCATGATCGCGGCCAGCGTGTTCACTCCCGCTTTGCCAAGATAAGTCACGGCCAACTGCGTAGCGATCAGCATAGCCAGAAAAAGCGCGGCAAAGAAAAACGCCGTTAGCAGTTCGAGGGGATTCTTCGGTTCGTACTCCCGCTGAACGTCCTGCGTGTTTTTATCCGCCCGCCGCGACCACAGCCAGCCGCCGCCTACCGCCAGGACTGCCAGCACGAGAAAAGGCGCCCAAAGCAGAGCCATCAATTGCCGGTTGAACAAGGCAAGCAGAATCGCCAGCCGTATGTACATCACACCGGAAGCGACGAGGATTCCGCCCGCGAACAGGTGAGGACGATTTTCGCGCGCGGCCCTCTTCGCCATCACCACCGTCGTTACCGTGGAAGAGTAAGCGCCACCAAGCAACGCTGACAGCACGACCCCGCCCTGCCCCTTGGTCAGCAACTGCAATACATAACTGGCGTAAGAGATGGCGCTGATAGCCACCACCACCAGCCAGGTCTTGAATGGATTGATGTGGAATTGAGTAAACTCCTGATTGGGCAACGCGGGCAGAATCACCCCGCTCAGGAGCAGAAACTTGGCGAAGGTAAGAATCTCGTGCGGAGCGACGCTCGTAGCCAGCTTCTCAAGCACCGCCTTCAGATCCAACAGCAGCAGGCTGGCAACGCACAGCGTCGTGGCAATCCAGAAATGCCCGTAATAGACCAGCGCTCCCACCAGAAACGTGGCCAGGCCAGACATTTCCGTGGTCACGCCGGCAACCGTTCCCGCACAGGTGAGCTTGTGCCAATAAGACAAAAGCAGGAATGCAGCGATGACCATAAAACCGATGGCCAGCGGCAGTAGTTGCGTGCCTGAAACCAACGCAATGGAATAACCGATCAAGCCGATCAGCGGAAATGTGCGTACGCCCCCAAAGGAGTACGCGCCGTTGGCCGCCTTGTGCTCTTCCCGCTCCAGTCCAATCAAAAACGAAAGAAACAGCACCAGGGCAATCTTCACGGCTTCAGGGGGGAGTTGCGAGTAGACGTCCATCCGATTCTTGCCTCGTGCCTCAAGATAACCTGCCAGACAGCATACACTTTGCAACTGCCGGGCGCACCATAATCGATGGCCTGTAATTTACATCAAATGCAAAGCGGCGGAGCCGTCTGGCCCCGCCGCTCTTTGTCTGGAGCCGCGGTGTGATTCCGCGGCTACTGGTTATTTGTGTCCGGAATGCCCGCCACCACCACCGCTCGCGTGTCCGCCGCCACCGGCATGTCCACCGCCGCCGGAGTGACCAGCGGGATGCCCACCGCCACCGGAGTGACCAGCAGGATGCCCACTGCCACCGGCATGTCCACCGGGATGCCCGCCGCCGGGATGTCCTTCGTGCCCGCCACCCGGGTGTCCTTCATGTCCACCGCCGCGGCCTTCGCCATGTCCACCATATCCGCCGCCATGAGCCCAATGACCACGATTGGCTTCATAACCGCCGCGTCCGTGATAACGGCCGCCGCCGCCATCCACAAAGCGATGCCCGCCCCAGCCGTGGCCATAGCCCCAGCCGGCCCAGGGACCCACACCCAGGAAGATCCCGTTGAAGAAGAATCCCGGCCCGTAAAAGCCCACTGGTGCGCAGGCATAGGGTGGATATTCGTAGTAGCCGTATGGGCAGACAGGTGGAACGCCGACTTCGATGTCAACCTGTGCCTTTGCCGCTGGCACAAGGACCAGGCCCGCAAGCAGTGCTGCTGTACCGAGGAAAATTTTGAATCCGCGCATATGTGACCCCCTTTAGGTGTCTGCGGTTGCTGTTTCTGCGTGAGGTGCGCTGCTGCCTTCTTTAGCTCGTCAGGCAACAGCAGTTTTTTCAAGAGGATGATGAGACCGTTAATCGCGAAACAAACAATCGTAAGGGCGCTTTCGCGTCTGTGCCGGTGTGGGAAAGTTCTCGCGTAGTGACCAACGGAAAATAGAATCACTGCACGTGGGGATTGGATCTCGGCCAGAATCAACCTCGTGTTAAAGCCTTACGAATCCGCCTCCTGAGGGAACATTAGCGCAAGAATTTCACGGAAACATGAGCCTGTCAACCTGATTTTTCAAGTGTTCATGCGTATCAAATGCCTTGTCCATTTTACGGAAACGATCCTAAAAATCCTAACATCCGGCATAAATCATTACTGCATTCCGGGCCCTGAAGTTGCTTCTAAAAACAATGCGGCGGAGCTGTCGAACTCCGCCGCTTTTCCGTAACCCACGCTACCCGACTTGGCAGCTAAAGGTTACCGGTGATCATCGTGGTGTTCGCCGCCAGGATGACCTTCATGTCCGCCTGGATGTCCGCCGTGGCCTTCGTGATGATCGCCGTGATGATCGCCGTGATGATCGCCGTGGTGATCACCGTGTGCCCAATGACCATGATTGGCTTCCCAGCCGCCGCGTCCGTGATATCGTCCACCGCCCGGGCCTACAAAGCGATGTTCGCCCCAGCCGTGACCGTAGCCCCAGCCAGCCCAGGGGCCCACACCAAGGAAGATCCCGTTGAAGAAGAATCCCGGCCCGTAAAAGCCCACGGGTGCGCAGGCGTAGGGCGGAGCTTCGTAGTAGCCGTAGGGGCAGACCGGCGGAACGCCGACTTCCACTGCGACCTGTGCTTTCGCCGCCGGCACCAGGGCCAGGCCTGCGAGTAATGCTGCTGTACCGAGTAGCGTTTTGAATCTGTGCATATGCGACCCCCTCCTTGAGGCGTCTGCGGTTACTTGTTTTGTGTGGCGCTCATCTGCCGTTCCGTGAAATCCTCCAATAGCCATCCAAGCATCCGGGCATCTGAGGATTTCTGAATCCGTTCTTGAATCTTTTCCGCAAAGTCGGTGAGTGTTGCTGTCAACCCTTCACGCACATTGACGCTTGCGACAACCTTCGGGCGGTAAGTAACAGCAAGCATCCTCTCTTCACTTACTGCCGATCTTCCTAACTCCTGAATTCTTATACACACATTCTAAAAAAGAGTTGCGAAGATGTAAGGAATACTTATTCGCTAATTTCTAACTATGTTTTCCTGAAGAATAACCTCAAACGCAAAACGGCGAAGCCCAGAGGCTTCGCCGTTCCATTTGATTCAATGCGCTGACTTGCGTCAGCAGCTATCCGTTAGCGCCGTCCTCCACCACCGCCGCCGCCGTGCGCTCCACCACCACCGCCGGCATGTGCTGCTCCGCCGCCGCCGTGTGATCCACCGCCGCCGCCAT
>Ga0181529_10002178_pt1 | contig 23963 bp, 22 predicted proteins | sample PEATcosm2014_Bin_36_FD_119763 | JGI IMG/M metagenome (GOLD analysis project Ga0181529, IMG submission 119763) | Peatland microbial communities from MTU Mesocosm Facility, Houghton, MI, USA - PEATcosm2014_Bin10_30_metaG | ecosystem: Environmental > Terrestrial > Soil > Wetlands > Peat | place... | reverse complement strand
GCTCGCCGACATCCTGATGCTGCTTGACGCCGACCTCAGGAGCGAGGTCCGCGCGCACATGGAGAAGACGCTCGGAATCCGCGTGCTGACCGGCGCGCCGCTCGCCGACATCGCCGCCGACGCCAACGGCGTGAGCGGCCGTTGCGGCGATGAAACGTTGCGAGCGGACCTGCTGCTCAACGCCGTCGGCCGCAGGCCGGTGACCGAGGGCCTGAACCTCGCCGCCGCCGGGCTCGAAGTCGACGCGCGCGGCTTCATCGACGCCGACGCCTATTGCCGGACCAAGGCGGTGACGATCTTCGCCATCGGCGACGTCACTGGCAAGACCCAGCTCGCTCATTTCGCCACGTCGCAAGGACTGGTGGCGGCGGAGAACGCGGTCGGGAGCAAGCCGCGTCGCCACGAAACGCTCGTCCCCAACGTGATCTTCACCGCGCCTGAAGTCGCAACCGTTGGCTTGAGCGAATCCGAAGCGCGCGCGCTGGAGCGCCCGGTCAAGACCGGCAAGTTCCGCTTCTCCGGCCTCGGCAAGAGCCTCGCCGCCGGCGAGACGACCGGCTTCGTCAAATGGATCGCCGACGCCGATTCCGAGCGGTTGCTCGGCGCCGCGGCGGTGGGTCCGCGCGCCACCGAATTGATCGCGACCGCGACGACGGCGATCCGCGCCGAGTTCACCGCGCGCGAGCTCGGCGAAACGATCCACGCCCACCCGACTTTCTCGGAAGCCTGGATGGAGGCCGCCCACGCGCTGCGGGGCGAAAGCATCCATGTGCCGCCGCGAAGGCGCTAGGCGCAAGGACGCGCTGGCGCCATGATCGGCGCCGCGCGCGAATATTCCGCCTTCGCCCGGCGAAGGCTCATAGTTTGGGGAGGACGCGCCCAGTCGCGCGTTAAAGAGCGATGATCGCGAGGGAACAACTGGAGCGCCAGCTCGACGACTTCGACCGCGGCCGGCGGTCGGAGGCGCTGACGCTTCTGTGGCGCGCCGCCGAGCGCGGCGAGATCGCGCTGCCCGAGCCGGGCCTCGACGTCAATCTCCATGCCCACACCTTCTTCTCCTACAACGCCTACGGCTATTCGCCGTCGAAGTTCGCCTGGCTGGCGCGCAAGGCGGGACTGGCGATCGCCGGCATCGTCGATTTCGACGTCCTCGACGGCGTCGACGAATTCCTCGAAGCGGGGCGGCTGATCGGCCTGAAGTGCTGCGCCGGCTTGGAGTCGCGCGTGTTCGTGCCGGAATTCGCGACGCTCGAGATCAACTCTCCCGGCGAACCGGGCGTCGCCTACAACATGGGCGTCGGATTCCCGTGCGCCGCGTCGCATCCGTTCCTCGCCGAGATGCGCGCCGCCGCCGAGAAACGGACGCGCGGCATCATGGAACGCGTAAACGCCTATCTCGATCCCGTACGGCTCGATTTCGGGAGAGACGTCGCGCCGCTGACGCCGAGCGGCAACGCGACCGAACGCCACCTGTGCGAAGCCTATGAGCGCAAGGCGATCGAGGCGTTTCCGGACGCCGCGCGCCGCGCCGCTTTCTGGTCGGAGCGCCTGGGCGGCGCGCCAACGGAGAGCGCAAAGCTGCAAGGAATGATCCGCGCCAAGACGATGAAGAAGGGCGGCGTCGGCTATGTCGCGCCCGACCGCGGATCGTTCCCGGAAATTGCGCAGATGAATCGCTTCGTCGCCGAAGCGGGCGCGATCCCGACGGTCGCGTGGCTCGACGGCGCGAGCGAAGGCGAGCGGCGGATGGAGGACTTCGTCGACATCGCTATCGCCTCCGGGGCCGCGGCGCTGAACGTCATTCCCGACCGCAATTACACGCCCGGCCTGCCGGAGAGTAAGCTCAAGAACCTCTACGAGGTTATCGCGCTCGCCGAGCGGCGCGGCTTCCCCGTCATCGCCGGCACCGAGATGAACGCGCCTGGGCAGAAGTTCGTCGATTCGTTTTCGTCCGCCAAACTGAAGCCGTTGGCGCCGATGTTTCTGCGCAGCGGCTATATCGTCTATGCGCATTCGGTTCTGCAGCGCGCGGGCGGGCTCGGCTACCTCAGCGAATGGGCGAAAGCGAGTTTCGCCTCGGTCGCGGCGAAGAACGACTTCTTTGTCGCGGCGGGACGCGCCTTGCGGCCTGGCGCCGAAGAGAAGCTGGGCGCGCTCGACGCCGACGTCTCGCCGAGACAAGTGTTGGCCCGACTGGACTGAGAGGCTCGCCATGAACGACATTCCGCAGACGGAGCGCGCGGTCCAATTGGTCGGACCCGACAAGCTCGAACTCAACGCCGCCAAACCGGTCGCCAGCCCGGGACCGCATCAGGTGCTGGCGCGAGTCGAGGCGGTCGGCCTGTGCTTCTCCGACCTCAAACTGCTCAAGCAGTTCTCTCAGCACAGCCGGAAGTCCGACGTCCTGACCGGCCTTGACGCGCCGACGCTGGCGGAGATGCCGAACTACGTGCCGGGGGATGCGCCGACCGTGCCCGGCCACGAAGCGGTCATCCGCGTCGTCAAGGTCGGGCCGGGCGTCGATCGTTACCAGACCGGCGAGCGGTTCATCGTCGAGACCGACTACCGCTGGCTGCCGACCGACAAGTCCAACGCCGCCTTCGGCTACAATTTCGAGGGCGGGTTGCAGGAATATGTGCTGCTCGACGAGCGGGTCATCACCTCCCCCGAGGGCGAGTCGATGCTGATCCCGGCGCCCGAGCACCTGTCGGCCTCGGCGCTGGCGTTGGTCGAGCCGTGGGCCTGCGTCGAGAACGCTTACACCGAGGTTCAGCGACGGACGCTGAAGCCCGGCGGCCGCCTGCTCGTGGTCGGCGACGCGCCCGTCGACCGCGCCGCGGTCGACAAGTGCCCTGGACGACCGGGGTCGGTCGTGGTCGCGACCGGCGATTCCGTCGTCGCGCAGCCGGACGCGAGCTTCAACGACATCGTCTATTTCGGCGCCGACGCCGCGACGGCGGAGAGGCTGTTTGCCAAACTCGCTCCAGGCGGCCTGATGGCGATCGTCCAGGGTGGCCGCAAGTTCGGCCGGTTGGTCGAGACGCAGGTCGGCCGCGTCCACTACGGCGGCATCCGCGTCGTTGGAACCGCCGGCGGCGATCCGGCGGCGGCCTATGCCGCGATCCCGGCCAGCCCCGAGATCCGCGCCGGCGACAAGATCAACATCATCGGCGCGGCGGGACCGATGGGGACGATGCACGTCATCCGCGACCTGTGTCAGGGCGCCGAGGGCGTGACCGTCTACGCCGGCGATCTCAACGACGATCGGCTCGCCGGGCTCGACGCGCTCGCTTCGCCGTTGGCGGAGAAGAACGGCGTCACGCTGCGCACCTACAACCCGTCCAAGAATCCGCCCGGCGTCGCCTTCGACTACGTCGTGTTGATGGCGCCGGTCCCCGCTCTGGCGGCGCAGGCGGTCGCGACGGCGGCGCCGAAGGCGATCGTCAACGTCTTCGCCGGCATCCCAGCCGACAAGACGGCCGCGGTCGACCTCGACGCCTATGTCGAGAAGCAGCTCTATTTCGTCGGCACCAGCGGCTCGGAACTAAAGGACATGCAGCAGGTGCTGGCCAAGGTCGTCGCCGGCGAACTCGACACGAATTTCTCCGTCGCCGCGGTGTCGGGCCTCGACGGCGCGATCGACGGCATTCGGGCCGTAGAGCACAACCTTCTGCCCGGCAAGATCCTCGTCTATCCGTCCTGCCGCGATCTCAAGCTGACGCCGCTCGGCGAGCTCGGCGGCGAAACGCCGCTCGGTCCCGGCCACTGGAATCTCGCGGCGGAAGCGGCGTTGCTGAAAAGGTTCGCCAAGCCATGACCGGGTCGCTCGCAAGTAAGGTCGCCATAGTAACGGGCGGTGCGCAGGGGCTCGGTCGGGCGATCTCAGAACGCCTGGCGAACGAAGGTTGCGTCGTCGTGGTCGCCGACGTCAACGAACAGGGCGCGAAGGCGGCCGCCGCCGCGATCGCCGGCGCGACGACGGCCCGCGTCGTCGGCGTGAAGGTCGACGTCACCCGCGAAGCGGAGGTGGAAAAGCTGTTCCTCGACGCCGAGCGCGAGTTTGGCCGCGTCGACGTCGTCGTCTCCAACGCGGCGATCCTGATCGCCGAGCCGATCGCCGACGCCGACGCCGAGAAATGGCGCGCGGTGATGACGGTCAACCTGTTCGGCTATTTCCTCGTCACCAAGCACGCCTGCCGGGTGATGAAGAAGCAGCGGTCGGGCTCGATCGTCAACATCAACTCCAAGTCGGGCAAGAAGGGCAGCGCCGCCAATTCCGCCTACGCCGCGAGCAAGTTCGGCTGCGTCGGCCACACCCAAAGCGTCGCGCTGGAGATGGCGCGGCACAACGTGCGCTGCAACGCGATCTGCCCCGGCAATCTGCTCGACTCGCCGCTGTGGACCGACCCCGACAAGGGGCTGTTCGTTCAATACTTGCGCGCCGGCAAGGTTCCCGGCGCGAGCGACGTCGCCGACGTGCGCGAGGCCTATGTCGACCAAGTGCCGATGAAGCGCGGCTGTAGTTACGACGACGTTTGCAACGCGGTGACGTTCCTCGCTTCCGACGCCTCCGCGTACATCACCGGTGTCGCGCTCAGCGTCACCGGCGGCCAGGAAATGAACTGAGGCGCGAACAGGCGTGACGCCGCTGCACGAGAATGGCGGAAGCCTTTCCCGCGGCGTATACGAAAGCAGACATCGTTTCCCTCGCCGCGAAGGCTGGGTGGGTTGAAATGACTTCACGCGTTCCGCGGGGCATTGCCGTCGTCGATATCGGCGCAACGAACAGCAAGGTCGCCCTGTTCGACGCCGGGCTGCAAGAGATCGCCCGACGCAAGACGGAAACCGTTCACCACGAGGGTCCGCCCTATCGGCACATCGATGCGCAGCGCATCGTCGAATTCGCGATTGGCGCGATCGGCGAGCTCGATCGGGTTCTGCCGGTGGACGTGATCGTCGTCAGCGCCTTCGGCTCGACGCTCGGCTGCGTCGACGAAATGGGCGAGCTTGCGGCGCCGGTCATGGATTATCTCGCCGAGCCGCCGGCGGAGATCGCCAAAGGCTACGCGAAGATCGCGCCGCCCTTCGCGGAGACGTTCTGCAACACCTGGCCCGCCGCGCTGTCGCTCGGTCGCCAGCTCTTCTGGCTCGAGACCGCCTTTCCCGAGGCGTTCGCTCGGGTGCGGTCGATCATGACGTGGAGCCAATACCTCGCCTTCCGCCTTGGCGGCCGGCAGACCTGCGAGGTGACGGCGCTCGGCGCGTTCTCGCAACTTCTCGACGTGCTGAACGGCGACTTTTCCTCGGTCGTTCGGCAGCGCGGCTGGACCGACCGCTTCGCGCCCCTGACGCACGCCTGGGACGACATCGGCGAACTGAAGCGGGAGTTTCGGCCGCCGGCGTTTTCCGGCCACGGGCGCATCCTTTGCGGCGTCCACGATTCCGACGCCAATTATCTGCGCTACCTCGCCGCGGGTTTCAGCGAGCTCGCGCTGCTTTCGACCGGAACCTTCATCATCGGCTTTGAAAGCCAAACGGACATCCTTCGCCTCGATCCCAATCGCGAGACGTTCTCATTTACGGACGTGTTCGGACGTCCGATCGGTTGCTGCGGCTTCTTTGGCGGCGGCGAATTCGACAAGCTCCTCGCCGGCGCTTCGCCTTCGGCGGCCTCCGCCGCGGACGTCGAAGCGATCATTGCGCACGGTGTGTTCGCCCTGCCGTCGTTCAGCGATACCGGCGGCCCGGTCGCGGGAAGCGGCAATCGCGGACGGATCGAAGGCCCCTTCAGCGGCGCTCTCGCCCAGCGAGCCTCGCTCGCCACGCTCTATACGGCGCTGATGACGTCGGAGGCGCTCGATGCGGTCGAGTCGCGCTCGCCGATCGTCATCGACGGTCCGTTCTCGCGCAACGACCTCTTCTGTTCGCTGCTGGCGGCGTTGCGTCCGCGCCAACGCGTCGCCTCGTCCTTGTTGCAGGAGGGAACAGCCGCGGGCGCAGCCGTGCTCGCGCTGATGAGCCCTGCTGGCGACTCGCCGAGGTTCGGAGTCGAGCTGAAGCCGCATGAGCCCGGAGCGTTCGCCGGCCTTCGCGCCTATCAATCCGTGTGGCAGGCGAAAGCGCGCGCCCCGGCGCGATGACGGGCTGAGAGCCGCCGGCGGGTCTCGATAAGCGCCCGCCGGGCCCGGCCGTCGGCGAACGCGCGCGCCTCGCGAGGCGGCACTGCGCTTTGGCGCGAATTGTCCTAAGATCGGCTGGCGGGGGCGTTTCGCCTGGAATTCATTGGGATAGAGTGCGACGACGGTCTCCAATCGAGGGTCCTGAAATGTCCGCCGCCAACGCCGCGTTGATCGTCGTCGACGCCCAGGAATCGTTCCGCCAGCGGCCCTATTTCCGCGCCGATCGCCTCGACGCCTATATCGAGCGCCAGCAGGCGCTGGTCGACGGCGCCAAGCGGCTCGGCATTCCGGTCGCACAGGTGTTCCATGTCGAAGAGGCCGGTGTCTTCGCCGAGTCGTCGGGGTTCGTGATCGCGCTCGCGCCGCTGACGATCGCGCCTGACGCAATCTTCAAGAAGCGCAGACACAGCGCGCTCGTCGGCAGCGGCCTCGACGTCTGGCTGATCTCGCGCGGCGTTAGGCGCGCGATCGTCTCGGGCATTCGCACCGAGCAATGCTGCGAGACGACCACGCGTCACGCCTCCGACCTCGGCTTCGTCGTCGACTTTGTTTCCGAGGCGACGCTGACCTTCCCGATGACCGACGCGCGCGGGCGCGAGTGGAGCGCGGACGAAATCAAGGCGCGCACGGAGCTGGTGCTGGCGGATCGCTTCGCGCGCATCGCGACGGTCGAACAGGCTTTGGCCGGCTGACGAAGAAGGGGGGCCGCATGCAGCGGTCGGGGCGCGCGCCAAGGGAGCTGCAGATCTTTGCGGTCGTCCCGCCGAACGTCCTGTTGCTCGACGTCGCCGGGCCGATGGAGGCGCTGCGCAAGGCCAATCTCGAGCAGGACGCGGTTCGCTTCGTCGCCGCGTATGTCGGGCCGGCCGCCAGCGTCGGCAGCTCGATCGGCTTGACGGTTGCGGGCCTCGCGCCGCTGCCGGAGCGGCTTCCCGACGGCGCCTTCGTGATGCTCGCCGGCGACGCAGCCGTCCCCCTGGCGGGTACCGCCGGCGACGGCCGCGACGCCGCCGCGCTCGAACAAGAGATCGTCGACTGGCTGAAGCGCGTCGTGCGGCCGTCGATCACCGTCGCGTCGATCTGTTCCGGCGCGCTGCTTGCGGCGCGGGCGGGCCTGCTGGACGGCAAGGCGTGCACCACGCATCATGCGTCGATCGCCGAGCTCAGGGCGCTCGCGCCGCTGGCGCGCGTCGAAGAAAACCGGTTGTTCGTCATCGACGGCGACCGGCTGTCCAGCGCTGGCGTCACCGCCGGCGTCGACCTCATGTTGCATGTCGTGGCGGAACTCGCCGGGCCGGCCGTCGCCGTCTCGGTCGCGCGCTATCTGGTCGTCTATATGCGGCGCGGCGGCGCCGACCCGCAGCTCTCGCCGTGGCTCGAGGGGCGGAATCACATCCATCCGGCGATCCACCGCGTGCAGGACGCGATCGCCGCCGAGCCGGCGCGTCGATGGTCGCTCACGAGCGCCGCGCGCGTCGCGGCGACCAGTCCGCGCAATCTGTCGCGACTGTTCAACCAGCACGCCGGCATGTCGGTGACGGCTTACGTCAACCGCATGCGCGTCGCGCTGGCGCGCCAGCTCGTCATGGGGTCTCGGCTCGACATCGAGACCGTCGCCGAGCGCTCCGGCTTCCAGTCGACGCGGCAGCTCCGCCGCGCCTGGGGGCGGCTTCACGACCTGCCGCCGAGCCGCGCTCGAGCCGAAGGCGGCGCTGACGAGCGCACCGCGGCCGGCGCCGCGCGCTGAACGCGCTTGCCTGCGATCGATTGCGCCGCCAACATATGGCGGGCCGGCGTCGCCTCGCCCGAGGCGTCAGCGGCTCGGCGGCGCCCGCGCAGGCGAGGCGAAGGCGGAGGAGGCGTCGTTGATCATTGTGCATCACCTCGAGAACTCCCGTTCCCACCGGATTCTCTGGTTGCTCGAGGAAATGGACGTTCCCTACGAGGTCAGGTTTTACGCGCGCGATTCCGTAACGATGTTCGCGCCGCCCGCCTTGCGCGCCGTCCATCCGCTCGGCAAGTCCCCGGTCATCGTCGACGGCGATGTCACGCTGGCCGAGTCCGGCGCGATCATCGAGTATCTCGTCGAAAAGAATCCCGCTGCGGCCATGGCGCCGGCGCGTGGGACGGCCGAGTGGGTGCGCTATCTTTATTGGCTGCATTTTGCCGAAGGGTCGGCGATGCCGCCGCTGCTGCTCAAGCTCGTCCTCGACCGGATCGCCGCCGTGCCGCTTTGGCCGATCCGGCCGATCGTCGCGGCGGTCGTGCGCCGCGCCAACGACCGGGTCACGACGCCGCGGCTCGCCGAGAACCTCGACCTGATGGAGGCCGAACTCAATCGTTCGACCTGGTTCGCCGGCGACGCCCTCTCCGCCGCCGACATTCAGATGAGCTATCCGATCGAGGCGTCGGTCCGCCGCGCCGGCCTCGATCAGCGTCGCCCCAAGCTGATGGCCTATCTCGAGCGCATTCGCGAGCGCCCGGCCTACCTGCGCGCGGTCGAACGCGGCGGCGCCGCGATGCCTAAGGTTTGAATCGAGCCCGCAGATCCGCGGCCTGATCGGGGGCTGCAGAGGCCGTACGGCGCCGAGCGCGCCGCCCCGACAAGCTGTCTGGCGTCACGCGGCGGCGCTGGCGCGGCTCTCGATCCAGCTTGCGAACTGAGCGCGCTCGTCGGCGCTCATCCTGAGCCCGTGCTTGGTGCGTCGGACGAGGATGTCGTCGGCGGTCTCGGCCCATTCCTCGGCGACGAGATAAAGCGCTTCGCGTTCATAGAAGTCGGGGCCGAAGCGGCGGCCGAGGTCGGCGAGCGAAGCGGCCGCGCCGATGAGCTTCATCGCCCGGGCGCCGTAGAGGCGCGCATAGTGGCGCGCGAGCGTGGGCGACAGGAACGGATATTCGCCGGCGAGCCGGGCGACGAAGCGCTCGAAGTCGCCGTCGTCGATCTCGCCGCCGGGCAGCGTCGCCTGCGCCGTCCAGTCGCCGCTCGCCGCCGGGAAGAACGGCTTGAGCTTCTGCAGCGCGTGCTCGGCGAGTCGGCGGAAGGTGGTGATCTTGCCGCCGAAGACGTTGAGCAGCGGCGCTCCCTCGGCCGCGTCGAGTTCGAGCACGTAGTCGCGCGTCACCGCCGACGGGTCGCCATGGCCGTCGTCGAACAGCGGCCGCACGCCGGCCCACGCTTCGATGACGTCCTCCCGCTTCGGCGCGCTGCGGAAATAGCCGGCGACGGCGGCGAGCAAATAGACGATCTCCTCTTCATCGGCGGCGACGGCCTCCGGCGCGCCGTCGAAGGGAACGTCGGTCGTGCCGATCAGCGCGAAGTCGCCCTGGTAGGGGACGACGAAGATCACCCGCCGGTCGTGGTTCTGCAGCAGATAGGCTTGCGGCCCGTCGTAGAATTTCGGCGTGACGACATGACTGCCCTTGACCAGTTTGACGGCGAACTTCGTCCGTGCGCCTTCGATACGATCGATGACCCGGTCGACCCACGGCCCGGCGGCGTTGACCAGCGCGCGCACGGCGATTTCGCGCCGTTCGCCGCTCGCCGTGTCGACGATCGTCGCGCGCCACAGACCGCCGTCGCGCCGCGCCGATTCGAACGGCGTACGGGTCAGGATGCGCGCGCCGCGTTCGCGCGCGTCGAGCGCGGCGAGGATCGTCAGCCGCGCGTCGTCGGTGCAGCAATCGGGGTATTCGAAGCCCTTGACGTAGCCCGGCGACAGCGCGGCGCCTTCAGGCTCGCGGCTGAGGTCGAGGGTGCGGCGGCCGGGCAGGGTGCGCCGGCCGCCAATGTGGTCGTAGAGGAACAGGCCGATGCGCAGCATCCACGCCGGCCGATCGTGCGGCGAGTGCGGCAGGACGAAGCGGGTCGGCCAGACGACGTGCGGCGCCGAGCGCAACAGCACTTCGCGCTCGGCGAGCGCCTCGTGCACCAGGCGGAACTGGTAATATTCGAGATAACGCAGTCCGCCATGGACGAGCTTGCTCGAGCGCGACGAGGTTGCTTCCGCAAGGTCGCCCTTGTCGCACAGGACGACCGACAAGCCGCGCCCGGCCGCGTCGCGCGCGATTCCGGCGCCGTTGATTCCGCCGCCGATCACCAGCAGATCGACCGCATCGACCATGCGCCAAACTCCCAGTTCGCCGGCGCCTGCGCGCCTAAAGGACCATTCGGTCCCTCTTAGTTCAACCGTCGCGGCGGGGCCAGCGCCCGTTGCGCCGCGCACAATGGCCGCAGCGGCCGGGCTTGTCGCGGCCGGTCCGCGCGGGCACAATCGGCCGATGATCTTCGGTTCTAGCGGGAGCGGGGCGAGGGGGCGCGCGCTCGTCTTCGCGGCGGCGACGATGGCGGCGAGCGCGGCGCAGGCGGCCGAACCCGCGGCGCCGTCGATCGTCGTGTTCGGCTCCTACTTTCCCGCTTGGATCGTCTGCGCGATCGTCGGCGTCGTCGGCGCGGTGATCGCGCGCTTCATTCTCGCGCGTCTCGGCGTCGACGAGTTTCTCCCGTTGCGGCTCGTCGTCTATCTCTGCCTGGCGATCGTCTTCGGCCTCGGGGTCTGGCTGGTCACTTATGCGGGAGCGCCCGCGTGACCAACGACGCGCGCCGGATCGCCGCCCTCGTCGTCGCTGCCCTCGCCGTCGTCGCCGCGGCGGCGGAAATCTTGACGGTGGCGATCGCGATCGACCGTTCGCCGCGCACCGACGCAGCCGAAATCGACGCGCCGTTGATCCACATCTCCCCCATCACGCCCGGCCGCGTCGTCAAGGTCGGGGTCGCCGACAATGCGGCGGTCAAACAGGGCGACGTGCTGTTCGCCGTCGATCCTCAACCCTATCAATTGCACGTCGATCTCGCCAAGGCAGAGGTTGACGCGGCGCAGTCGGAGGTCGACCAAGGGGGCCGCAACATCGCCGGCGAGCGCGCCAATGCGACGGTCGCCGACGAGCAGATTCGCCGCGCGCGCGACAATCTCGCGCTTGCCGAGCAATCGCTCGCCCGGCTGACTCCGCTGCTGCCGAAGGGCTACGTCACCGCGCAGCAGGTCGACCAGGCGACGACCGCGCGCGACGACGCGCTCGTCTCGCTCAAGCAGGCGGAGGTGCAGTCGTCCGGCGCCAATCAGGTCGTCGGCACGCTCGAGACCCGCCGCGCTCAGCTCGCGGCGGCCGAGGCGCAACTCGCGCTCGCCGAGCGCGACCTCGCCGACACGGTGGTGCGCGCGCCTTACGACGGCCGGGTCACCGGCTTCCATCTCGTCGAGGGCGAATATGTCGTGACCGGCCAGCCGCTCGGGTCGCTGATCGACACTTCGCGCTGGCGCGCCGTCGCCGATTTCCGCGAGACCGATCTCGCCCGCATCCGTCCCGGCGACAAGGCCTATGTCTACGTCATGAGCGATCGCAATCGCCTGATCCGCGGCGAGGTCGAAGGCGTCGGCTGGGGCGTGCGCTCCGACGAAACGGCCAATCTGCTCGGCCTGCCGTTCGTCGCCCGCTCGCTCAATTGGGTGCGGGTGGCGCAGCGCTATCCCGTGACGGTGCGGCTCGACGATCCGCCGCAGGCGTCGATGCGGATCGGCGAATCGGCGGCGGTGATCTTGAGGCGAGGCGATGACGCTTCTGACGGCGCTCGCCGCTGACGGGCGACCGCGCTGGCTGCGTCGGGAGCTCGCCGTCTATCCCGGCCGCGATTTCTTCGCGCTGCGCGTCGCGCTGGCCTGCATGCTGACCGTCGCCGCGGCGATGACGCTGAGCGTCCCCGAGACCGCCGTCTCCTGCTACCTGGTGCTCTACGCCACGCGCGAAGACGCCGCCGCCACCATCGTCAACGGCCTGCGACTGATCGCCGGCGCGGCGGCTGGCGTCGCCGTCGGGGCGCTGGTGATGCGCTTCTCCGCCGAAGAGCCGCTGGCGCGCACCTCGCTGATGATCCTTTTCACTGTCGTCGGCATGTACCTCGCCTCGGCCACGACGCTGGGTTCGATGGCCAGCACCGCCGGCTTCGTGCTGGCGCTCGCCGTGACGCTGTTCGACATCGTGCCGCTGCCAGAACTGATGGTGCGCGGCGCGCTCTATATGTGGGAGGCGGTCGCCGTGCCGATGGTCGCGGTGATCGTCGTCGCCGCGTTCGGCGCGCCGCGCGCCCATGTCCTGCTCAGGCGCGCCGCCGCCGCGCGGATCGAGGCCGCCGCCGCGCTGCTGCGGGGCGCGCCCGACGCGATGGCGCGGGCGCGCGCCTTGCTCGGCCCCGAGGCCGCCAAGGCGCGCGAGCGGGAGAGAACCGCCTGGCTGTTCTATTCCGGCGACGCCCATTACCGGACGCGCATCCTCGCGTTGCTCGACACGTCCTACGCGCTGCTGGCGGCGCTCGCCTGGAGCGGCGCCGGCGCCGATCTGCGGCCGGAGCGGGCGGCAGCGCTCGCGGTGCGCCTCGATCGGGTCGCGATGGCGGCGACCGAGGTGCGCGCCAGCCCGCCGCCGCGCCGCGATCCGCCGCATCTCGAGGACGCCGACCTCATCGCGACATTGGTCGGCGACGCCGAGGCGGCGGTCGCGCCCGGCTTCGTCGCCCGCCCCGGCCCGCCGCATCGCGAGCCGTTTTTCCATGCCGACGCTTTCGACAACCCCGACCATTTGCGCTTCGGGCTGAAGACCGCGCTCGCCGCCTTCGTCTGCTACGCGATCTACACCGGGCTCGACTGGTTCAACATCCACACCGCGATGGTCACCTGCTATTTCGTCGCGCTGTCGAGCGTCGGCGAGACGGTGCACAAGCTGACCTTGCGCATCGTCGGCTGCCTGATCGGCGCCGGGCTCGGCGTCTTCGCGATCGTCGTCCTGATGCCGGTCATGACCGACATCGGCCAGCTTGCGGCGATGGTCGGCGCCGTCGCCTTCGTCGCCGCCTGGATCGCCGCCGGCTCGCCGCGCATTTCCTACATGGGCTGGCAGATCGCCTTCGCGTTCTTTCTCTGCACCCTCAACAGTTTCGGGCCCAGCTTCGATCTGATCGAGGCGCGCGACCGCGTCCTTGGCATTCTGCTCGGCAACCTCGTCATGACGGTCGTCTTCACCAGTGTCTGGCCGGTCGGCGTCCAACGGGCGGTGGGCCGGTCGGTCGCGGCGGCGGCGCGCGCGCTGTCGCGCTTCGCCGATCCCGCTTCCGGCGCGACGGGCGACGACGCCGAGCGCTTTGGCGTCGCGATCGCCGAGGCGCGGCGGGTCGGCGAGCTGCGCGCCTTCGAGCGCGACGCGGCGGCCCTCGACGATCGCGCCCTCGACGTCGCCGCGGCGGAAGAGGACGGGCTGGAGCGGCTCGCCGGCGCGCTCGTCGCCGCGCAGCGCGCGCCCGACGGCGCGGCGCTCGACGAATTCCTGCCCGAAGCCGCGCACTGCGCCGAAGCAACGTTCCGCCGCGAGGTCTCCGGCTGGCTGGCCGGCTATGCCTCCCGTATAGAGGGCGGCTCCGCAGTCGCCGATTCGCGATGGCGCAGCGCGCCGGGAGCGGTGTTGGCGGCGGTCGCGGCGTCAGGCGTCGCCGTGCCGGTCAGCTTCGCGGCGGCGCTGGCGCGGCGGGACGCCGCTGACGGGTTGATCGACGCCGGCATCCGGCGGCTCGACGAGGCGGGGTAGCGGCTTGCGACGGTTCGTCAGCGCGATCGCCGACTTCGGCCGCGGCGCGGCAGGAACGCTCGTCGTCGCCGCCGCGCTCGCCGGCTGCGCGTCGCAATCGGAATCGCTCGCCCCGGCGAGCGCCGAAACGCCCTATGTTCCAAACGTAGCGGAATCCGCGCCGACGCCGCCCGGCGTCGCCGATTACGGCCTGCCGCCGCAGGCCGACATGCCGATCGATCTGCCCAAGCCCGCGGTCGATCCGCGCCGCGCCTACACGCTGCCTGAGCTGGTCGACATCGCCGAGTCGAGCAACCCGGTCACCAAGGCGGCGTGGGAGCGCGCGCGCCAGGCGGCGCTGGCGGTCGGCGTCGCCGAGTCGACCTTTCTGCCGCGCCTCAGCGCTCAGGTCCTCGGCGGCTATCAATACGCGTCGCAGGGCAACCCGAGCGTCGAAGTCTCGTCGTCGGCGCTGCCGGGCGTCGACATTTCGCTGCCCGGCGCGCTGGCGGCAGGGTCGCAGGAAATCTCGGCGCAGGCGACCGAAGTCGTGCCGGGCGTCACGCTGCAATGGCTGCTGTTCGACTTCGGCGGCCGAGCCGCGGCGGCCGAGAGCGCGCGGCAATTGTCGATCGCTTCCGACGTCGTCTTCAACGGCGCGCACCAGAAGCTGATCTACGAAGTCGCCTCCGCCTTCTATCAGCTCACCGCTGCACGCGCGCAGATCGCGATCGCGACCGAGACGGTCGCCAATACGAAGGTCGTCTACGCGGCGGCGCAATCGCGCAACGAGCGTGGCATCGCCACCACGATCGAGGTCGCCCAGGCCAAGCAGCAGGTCGCGCAGGCTGAGCTCGGCCTCGTCGAGTCGCAGGGGTTCGAGCGCGACGGCTATCACGCGCTGCTGAAGGCGATGGGCGTCGCCCCGACGCTGGCGATCAAGGTCCAAGACGTCTCCGGCCGGCCGCTGCCGCGCGCGCCGAGCCTCGATCTCGACCGTCTGGTCGACGCGTCGCTGCGCCGGCGGCCCGACGCGCAGGCCGCCTTCGCGCGGCTGATGGCCGACAAAAGCAACGTCGATCGCGCCCGCTCCGATTTCCTGCCGCGCGTCGCCGCGACCGGCGCGCTCGATCGCAACATCGGCGAAGCGAGCGTGACCGACACGCTGACGACGTTGACGACGCGCACCCATGTCGATGCGCCCAACGCCGACGCGTTCCTGATCCTCAGCGTGCCGATCTACGACGGCGGCGCGCGCGACGCACAGGCGCGCGTCGCCGAGGCGCAGGCCTCTGCCGCCGCCGCCGAGCTCATGCAGATCGAGAACGCCGGCGCGCAGGAGATCGTCGCCGCCTACGACGCGTTGCGCACCAGTCTCGCCGCCTTCGCCGCGGCGAGCGAGCTCGTCGCCGCCAGCGAGATCACCGCCGTCGCCGCGCGCGACTATTACGACCACGGCCTCGGCACGCTGACCGACGCGACCAGCGCCGAGACCGCGCTGCTGCAGGCCGAGCTCGCCAAGGCCAAGGCGCACAGCGACGCGCTCACCGCCGCCGCGACCATCGCCTTCGCCAGCGGCGCGCTGACCAACCGCGACACGCTCGCGGCGCATTGATGGCGGTGGGGCGACGTCGCGGCTTGACGGAAGCGCCGAAGCAGGCGCGAATCGCGGCGGCCCAAGATCGCAGGAGAGCCAAGTGGAACTGGTCGGCATGCTGGATTCGCCCTATGTGCGGCGCGTCGCCGCAGCGATGCTGACGGCCGGAGTTCCGTTCGTCCACCGGCCGATCTCGCTGTTCCGCCACATCGACGAATTCTCGAAGATCAATCGGTTGTTGAAGGCGCCGACGCTGGTCGCCGACGACGGCACGGTGCTGACCGACTCGGGCGTCATCCTCGACTATCTCGGCTGCGTCTTTCCCAGGATCGCCGCACTGTCGCCGAGCGCGCCGGCGCTGCGCCTGCGCGCCGCGCGCGCGACCGGTCTCGCTCTGACCGCGATGGAGAAAGCGGTGCAGCTCCATTACGAGCGCGCGCTTCGCCCGCCGGAGAAGCGCCACGAGCCGTGGCGCGCGCGCGTCGCCGGCCAGCTCGACGCCGCGCTCGTCGCGCTCGATCGCGAGGCGCCGACGTCCGGCTGGATCGCCGGCCCGGATCTCGGTCTCGCCGACATCACCGTCGCCTGCGCCTTTGGTTTCGTGCAGGGCACGATCGGCGATCTCGTCGAGGCGGCCCTTTTCGCCCGCCTCGGCGCGTTTGCGGCCCGCGTCGAGGCGCTGCCCGCCTTCCGCCAGGCGCCGGCCAAGGACGGCGTCTTCGCGCCGGCCGAGTTCGCCTGATTGACTTGCCCGTCGCGGCGGGCCAAAGCGCCGGCCGCGTAAGGAGACGGAGCCATGGCTGACTTGCCCGACGAGATGCGCGCCGTCGCGATTGCCGCGCCCGGCGGCCCGGAGGCGCTGACGCCGACGAAACGGCCGCGCCCGAGCCCGTGCGCGGGCGAGATCCTCGTCCGCGTCGTCGCGGCCGGGGTCAATCGGCCTGACGTGCTGCAACGCCAGGGCATGTACACGCCGCCGCCCGGAGCGTCCGACCTGCCCGGCCTCGAGATCGCCGGCGAGGTCGTCGCGCTCGGCGAAGGCGCGATGAGCTTCAAGCTCGGCGACGCGGCGACGGCGCTGGTCGCCGGCGGCGGCTACGCCGAATACTGCGTCGTCCACGAGACCAACGCGCTGCCGGTTCCCGCCGGCCTCAGCCTGATCGAAGCGGCGGCGATCCCGGAAACCTATTGCACGGTGTGGACCAACGTCTTCGATCGCGGCGGCCTGAAGCGTGGCGAGTGGCTGCTCGTCCACGGCGGCGCGTCGGGCATCGGCACGACGGCGATCCAGCTCGCCAAGGCGTTTGAGGCGCGCGTGTTGACGACCGTCGGCTCGACCGAAAAGGCGAAAGCCTGCGTGCGGCTCGGCGCCGATCTGGCGATCGTCTATTCGCAGGAGGACTTCGTCGTCGCGACGCTCGCGGCGACCGGCGGCAAGGGGGCTGACGTCATCCTCGACATGGTCGGGGGCGACTATGTCGCGCGCAACTACGCCGCCGCCGCCGTCGACGGCCGCATCGTCCAGATCGCCTTTCTGCACGGGCGTAAGGTCGAGCTCGATCTCCACGCGATCATGGCCAAGCGGCTCGTCCACACCGGCTCGACGCTTCGGCCGCGCTCGGTCGCCGAGAAGGCGGAGATCATCGACTCTCTGCAAGCTCAGGTCTGGCCGCTGCTCGCTGACGGCCGCTGCCACCCGCTGATCGATTCGACCTTTCCGCTCGCTCAAGCGTCCGCCGCCCACCGGCGCATCGACAACGCGGACCATGTCGGCAAGATCGTGCTGACGCTCTGACGCTATGCCGCGCTACAAGCTGACGATCGAATACGACGGGACCGACTTCGCCGGGTGGCAGCGGCAAGGCAACGGCGCGTCGATCCAGCAGTCGCTGGAAGAGGCGATCGCGCGGCTCGGCCAGGAAAACCCGCTCGTCGCCGGCGCCGGGCGCACCGACGCCGGCGTGCACGCGCTCGGCCAGGTCGCCCATGTCGATCTCGATCGCGACTGGGCGGGCTGGCGGCTGAAGGAGGCGATCAACGGCCAGCTCGCGCCGCTGCCGATCGCCGTGCGCGACGCCGAAGCGGTTGGCGATCGCTTCGACGCGCGCCGCAGCGCGGTCATGCGCTGGTACGTCTATCGCGTCGTCAATCGCCGCGCGCCGCTGACGCTCGAGCGCGACCGGGCCTGGCGGCTCAAGCGCGAGCTCGACGTCGAAGCGATGGCGGAAGCGGCCAAGGCGCTGATCGGCCGCCACGACTTCACGACTTTCCGCGACGTGCAATGTCAGGCCAACTCGCCGGTGCGCACGCTGTCGCGGCTCGACATCGCGCGCGACGGCGAACGGGTCGAGTTTTCGGTCGCCGCGCAGTCGTTCCTGCATCGCCAGGTGCGCTCGATGGTCGGCTCGCTCATCGAGGTCGGCCTCGGCCGCTGGAGTCCCGCCGATCTCAAGGCGGCGCTGGAGGCGGCCGACCGCAGCCGCTGCGGCCACGTCGCGCCGGCCTGCGGCCTTTATCTCGCGCGAGTCGATTACCCGGCCGCGAAATAGAGCGCGAGCGTGCGTTCGTAGAGGCGCGACAGCGCTTCGAGATCGTCGACCGCGACGCGCTCGTCGACCGCGTGCATAGTCGCGCCGACGAGGCCGATCTCGACCACCGGGCAGGCGGCCTTGATGAAGCGCGCGTCGGAGGTGCCGCCGCTGGTCGACAGCTTCGGCGTCACGCCCGTCGTCTCTTGAATCGCGCGCGCGACGAGCTCGGTGAACGGCCCGCGTGCGGTCAGGAACGCGACGGCGTTGGTCGGATCGAACGCAAGCGCATAGCGCGCGCCGTTGGCCGCCGCGGCGACGCGCCGCTCGATCTCGGCCGCGAGCGCTTCGGGCGTCCAGCGGTCGTTGAAGCGCACGTTGAAGACAAGGCGAACCTCGCCGGGAATGACGTTGGTCGCCGGATTGCCGACGTCGACGCTGACGATCTCGAGATTGGAGGGGTCGAAATCGGCCGTGCCGGAATCGAGCGGCGGCGCCTGCAGCGCGTCGAGGATCGGCGCCAGCGCGCGGATCGGATTGTCGGCGAGCTGGGGGTAGGCGACGTGGCCCTGTTTGCCGACGAGCGTCAACCGGCCGGTCAGCGAGCCGCGCCGTCCGTTCTTGATCGTGTCGCCGAGTTTCGCCTGGCTGGTCGGCTCGCCGAGCAGGCAAGTGTCGAAGCGCTCGCCCCGCGCGAGCGCCCAATCGATGAGCTTGACCGTGCCGTTGACGGCGGGACCTTCCTCGTCGCCGGTCAGCAGAAACGAGATCGAGCCTTTGAAGGCGCCGCGCGCGACGAAGCGCAAAGCGGCGGCGAGCGCGGCGGCGACGCCGCCCTTCATGTCGGCGGCGCCGCGGCCCCAGAGTTGGCCGTCGGCGAGCGTCGCCGAGAACGGGGAAAAGCGCCAGCGCGAGGGGTCGCCGGGCGGCACGACGTCGGTGTGGCCGGCGAAGACGAAGTTCGGCGCGTCGCGGCCGTAGCGCGCCCATAAGTTTTCGATCGTCGGCGTTCCGGCTTCGGCGAACGCAACGATCTCGACGGCGAAGCCGGCCTCGGCGAGCAGACGCTGCACGTAGCCAAGCGCGTCGGCGTCGTCGGGCGTCACCGAGGGAAAAGCGACGAGGGCGCGCGCGATGTCGAGCGCAGAGGGCGGGTTCGCCATGCCGGCCTATCTCGGCCGCATTTCGCGCACCAGCGCCGCCCAGTCGAGCGCGACGTCGTAGATCGGCGGCTCGGCGTTCGACAGCAGCGTCCACAGGCCGCCGATATGGCTGCGCTTCAGCGCCTTGATCAGCACCCGGCCGTCGGCGAGGCCACAGACGCACATGCGGCCGACGAGGTCGTCGCCGGGCGGCTCGCGCACGTCGTCGTAGAAGACGAGCCAATTGTCGAACAGCGCGCCGAGCGAATGGCCGCGGATCTGCACCGCCACCGTCTTGGCGCTGGCCGCGTCGGGCGCGCCGACTTCGTCGAACGGGCCCTGGCCGTCGGCGTAGAAATGGGCGATCGCGCCGGCGCCGACATGGCCGACCAAAGGCACGGTGGCGCGGATCGGCGGCGCGCGTCCGCCGCCGATCAGTCGCGGCGGCTCGACGCCGAGATAGGTGGCGGCGATGGCGATCTCGTCGGCGCGCAGGCGGCGGCGGCCGTTGAGCAGGTCAGTCACCGCCGAGGGCGAGCGGCCGAGGGCGCGGGCGAGGCCGCTGCGAGTCTTGCCGGTCTCATCGAGCGCGGCGCGGATCCAATCGACGGTCATAAAACGATTATTCGGCTTTTCAGAACATAAGCAATGATGAATATCAGAAATATTGCTTGACGGGAGGTGCTGATGTTCAGAAGATGAGAACAAAGAGCGAACAAGTGGCCGCCGGCTGCGACGCCCTTTTTCATGGAGGATCGCTTGCCCCGTCGCCGTCGTCCGCGAGCCGAGACGAACCATCAGCGCCTCGTCACCGCCTGCGCCGCCCATCTGCGCGATCTCAGGCGCGTTCATCGCGCCCCGCCGGCCGACGTCGGCGTCGCCAGCGTCGCCATCCCGGTGCGGCTGCATGGTCCTGAGCAAGCCTCCTATTGCGGCTCACCCGCCGCGATGTGCGCGGAGCTCGTGCGATGAGCGGCAAGGCGGCGTCGCGCCGCGCCAAGGCCCGCGCGCAGGGCGAATCCGAACGGCTCGACGCCACGCCGGAGCGCCTCGCGCGCGCCGCCGAGGCGGGCCAGAAAACCGAGCGCGGCGCCGACAAGCTGCGCCGGCTGGTCGATCCGTTCGACGTCATGCGCTCGACTCGCGCCCTGGCGCCGCATGATCCGCGGCTCAACGACCTGCGCTGGCTGATCGGCGAAGCGTTGCGCCGCCTACACCGCCGCGCCGACCTCGACGGGTTGCGCGCGGCGCCCCTCGATCGCGTCGGCGGCGCCGGCCAGCCAGGGCCGCGCTCCGGCCTGCCGGCGAGCGAGATCGCGCTTCACGCGCGCGACCGGCTGCGCGCCGCGGCGGCGCTCGCCGGCCCCGCCGCCTGGCCGATCCTGACGCGCGTCGTCATCGAAGGCGCCAGCCTGCGCGACTGCCGCCGCTTGGTGCCGGAAATCGTCACCTCCTGGCGCGCCGACGCCGTACTCGCCGACCGCCTGCGCGTCGGCCTCGACCGGCTCGGCGAGGTGGTCGGGGTGACGGCGGGGAGGGGATGAGACGCCGCGCCAGCCGTCGAAGTCCCTTTTCCGTTCACCCGCAGTTCAGCCCGCGTCCCGTAATTTCACCGGACTGGGTGGCCAGACACGGAGGCTCACATGGTGAACCGCATTCTCGTCGGCGGATTCGCGGCGGCTTTGGCCGGCGCGGCGATGTTGGCGATCTCGTCCGCGCCGGCTTCGGCCTTCATGCTGACGTCGCCGTCGCTCGAAAAACCGGTGGCGGCGGCCGACATCCAACATGTCTGGTGCCACTGGAACTGCGGCGGTTGGGGTTACCACCATGGTTGGGGTCCGGGTTGGGGCCCGGGCCCGGGCTGGGGCTATCACCATCGTCACTGCGGATGGGATCGTTGGGGCCACTGGCGTTGCTGGTGGTGAGTCGCACATCAAACATCCCCTCTCCCCGCTTGCGGGGAGAGAGCTAGAGCAAGGGGCCGAGAGGTTGGCCTAACGGGCGGAGCGGCTAGCCTCCCGGCCCCTCATCCCAACCTTCTCCCCGCAAGCGGGGAGAAGGGGCTGCTCAGCCTTCCATCTTGGCGATCAGCGCGTCGGACACTTCGAAGTTCGCCGAGACGGTCTGAACGTCGTCGTTCTCTTCGAGCGCGTTGATCAGGCGCAGGATCTTCTCGCCGGTCTCGTCGTCGACCGAAAGCGTGTTCTGCGCCCGCCAGACGATCGACGCCTTGTGCGGCTCGCCGAACTTGGCTTCGAGCGTCTTTTGCGCCTCGCGCAGCGACTCGATGCTGGTGATGATCTCGTGCTCGTCGCCTTCGGAGACGACGTCGTCGGCGCCGGCTTCGATCGCCGCTTCGAGCATCGCGTCGTCGGTCGCGATCTTGCGGTCGAAGACGATCGCGCCGACGCGGTCGAACATGAATGACACCGCGCCGGTTTCGGCGAGCGAACCGCCCGCTTTGGTGAAGGAAGAGCGCACTTCGCCGGCGGTGCGGTTGCGATTGTCGGTCAGCGCCTCGACGATCAGCGCGACGCCGCCCGGCGCATAGCCCTCGTAGCGCACTTCCTCGTAGATCTCGGTGTCGGCCGCCGACGCCTTCTTGATCGCACGCTCGATGTTGTCCTTCGGCATGTTCTCGGCCCGGGCGGCGATCACGGCGGCGCGCAGCCGCGCGTTCATCGCCGGGTCAGGCAGGCCGAGCTTGGCGGCGACGGTGATTTCGCGCGCCAGCTTGGAGAAGAGCTTGGAGCGGATCGCGTCCTGCTTGCCCTTCTTGTGCATGATGTTCTTGAACTGGCTATGGCCCGACATGCGTAGCCTCGAATAAGCGCGCGGAGCGCGCGCGTGGCCTCGAAGAAGCGCGCCGCAACGCGCTCGTGGTGTAGAATTGGCGCCTCCTATACGACGCGCCCGGCGCTTAGGAAAGCCGGCGCGAGCCGAACAGGAACTATCCCCCGTCCATGCCCGTCGCCATCGAAATCGCCCCCGGCGTCCGCCACTATCCCGGATTTCTCGACCGCGCCGGCCAGCAGGCGCTGAGCGACGAAATCGCCGCGGTCCTCGCCGCCGCGCCGCCGTTCGTTCCGCGCATGCCGAGGACCGGCAAGCCGTTCTCGGTCCGGATGGGCAATTGCGGCCCGCTCGGCTGGGTTTCGGACGAGCGGGGCGGCTACCGCTACCAGCCGATCCATCCCGAGACCGGCGCGCCGTGGCCGCCGATGCCGGCGCGGCTGCTGGCGGTCTGGGCCGCGCTCGCGCCAGGCGCGCCGCCGCCCGAAGCGTGTTTGATCAACCTCTACGACGCGAGCGCCCGGATGGGCCTGCATCAGGATCGCGACGAAGCGGAGATGTCGGCGCCTGTCGTCTCGCTGTCGCTCGGCGACACGGCTTTGTTCCGGGTCGGCGGCCTGACGCGCGGCGGCCCGACCCGCTCGTTCCGCCTCGCTTCCGGCGACGCGATGACGCTGGGCGGACCCGCGCGCCTCGCCTTCCACGGGATCGACCGCGTCTACGCGGGCAGTTCGATCCTGCTCGCCGAAGGCGGGCGGATCAACCTGACGCTGCGGCGGGTGACGAAGGGCTGAATCCCCTTCTCCCCGCTTGCGGGGCGAAGGGGCAGGTCAAGCCTCCGGCAGGTCGTCGTCGCTCTTCGGCGCGGCCTTGGGGCCGCCCTTGGAGACGGCGACCAGGGCCGGGCGCAGCACCCGTTCGCCGATCTTCCAGCCGCTCTGCACGACGTCGGCCACCGACCCGGCCGGCAGGCTGTCGTTCGGGACCTCGTACATCGCCTGGTGGAAATTGGGGTCGAACTTCTCGCCCTCCGGCGACAGCTTGGTCACGCCGTGGCGGCCGAGCGCCGCATGGAGATCGCGTTCGGTCAGCTCGACGCCCTCGATCAGCGCCTTGAGCGCCGTGTCGGCCGCGGCGCGCTCTTCGGCGGGAAAGCTTTCCACCGCGCGGGCGAGGTTGTCGGCGACGGAGAGCATGTCTCGGGCGAGATTGGCGACGCCATAGGCGCGCGCGTCGGCGACTTCGCGCTCGGTGCGCCGGCGCAGGTTTTCCATCTCGGCCAGCGCGCGCAGCAGGCGGTCTTTGAGTTCGCCGTTCTCGGCGTTGAGCTTCTCGATCACCGCGAAGGGATCGGGTTCGGCGGTCTGGGCGGCCGGCTGCTCAACAGGCGCTTCGTCCGGCGCCGCGGTGGTCTCGTTCATTCGGAAAAGCCCCAAGTTGGATTGCGCCCGATATCAGCGCTGGCGGGGGAAAAATCAAGCGGCGGCGCGGCCGCGCGCCGCCGGCTTCAGAAAATCGCCAACAAATGGCGCTTGATCGCCGCTTGGCGCGAGGGCGAAGTGATCTTCGCCCCGGTCAGGTCGGTGACGTAGAAGGAATCGACCGCCTTTTCGCCGAACGTGACGATATGGGCCGAGCCGATGTTGAGGCTGAGCCGCGATAGCGCCGCAGTCAGCTCATAGAGCAGGCCGGGCCGGTCGAGGCCCTCGACTTCCAGCACCGTGTAGCGGCGCGACATCGCGTTGTCGATCGACACCGCCGGCGGGATGCGGAAGGCCCCGACGCGCGCGTCGCGGCCGCTGTGGGCCTGCTTGACCAGCTCGCTGACCTTGATCTCGCCGCGCAGAGCCTGCTCGACGGTGCGGGCCATACGGTTCCCCCGCCGCGTCTCGTCCTCGTCCAGCGCAAAGGCGCGCGTGACCGAGATCGTGTCGAGGGCAAAGCCGTCGACCGTGGTGAAGATCTGCGCGTCGACGATGTTGCCGCCAGCCGCCGCGCAGGCGCCGGCGACGAACGACAGCAGCCGCGGGTGGTCGGGCGCGACGACGGTGATCTCGGTGACGCCGCGATAGGAATCGCTCGCCACTTCGGTCGCCAGCGAACGAACCTCCGC
>Ga0181529_10002177_pt1 | contig 23971 bp, 19 predicted proteins | sample PEATcosm2014_Bin_36_FD_119763 | JGI IMG/M metagenome (GOLD analysis project Ga0181529, IMG submission 119763) | Peatland microbial communities from MTU Mesocosm Facility, Houghton, MI, USA - PEATcosm2014_Bin10_30_metaG | ecosystem: Environmental > Terrestrial > Soil > Wetlands > Peat | place... | reverse complement strand
GGCGCCAACGAGATCCGCCAGCGCATCGAGGGGCTGGGCGCAGTAAACCCGGCCGCCATGGAAGAGTTCCAGGAGGCGCAGCAGCGGCAGGAATTCCTGAGCGTGCAGCGCCAGGACCTGCTCGATTCCATACGCGACACGGAAAAGGCGATTCAGGAGATCGACCAGGTGTCGCGGCAGAAATTCGCCGAGGCGTTCGAGGCGATCAACGCCAATTTCCGCGGCATGTTCCAGTCGCTGTTCGGCGGAGGGACCGGCGAAATGAGACTGACCGACCAGGAAAACCTGGCCGAATCGGGCATCGACATCGTCTGCTCGCCGCCGGGCAAGCGGCTGCAAAACGTGCTGCTGCTATCGGGCGGCGAAAAGGCGCTGGCGGCGATAGCGCTGCTGATGGCCATCTTCCGCTATCAGCCGAGCCCGTTCTGCGTGCTGGACGAAGTGGACGCGCCGCTCGACGAGGCCAACATCGGCAGGCTCGCATTGCTACTGAAAGAGATGTCGCTCGAGACGCAGTTCGTGGTGATCACGCACTCCAAGCGCACCATGGAAGCCGCGGAGGCGCTGTATGGCGTGACCATGCAGGAGCCCGGCGTCTCGCGCCTGGTGGCGGTGCGGTTCGGCCCGGCCGAAGCGGCGGCGTAGCGCCTTCGGTGAGGCGAGCGCCCTCGGTCGCGCGCGACCCCCTCATCACGCCGGCCCGCGCACTTAGAACGTGCTGCTGTCTCTTCGCCGAATCACCTATTTAACGGGTGGATCCCATCCTCTTGCCGTGCAATTCGCCGACTTTGAGGCTCCGGCTTGGACGTTCAGCGAGGCTGTGCAGTAGATGTCCTTGCCTCTCACTGACAGGCTGTGCTGGCCGGGAGAGAGTGCCAACGTAGATGGTGTCGGCCGGTTCATCTGCCGATTATCGATCGTTATCGTTGCGCCGGGCGGCTCTGACGTAACGGACAGTCTGCCGGGCGGCTGGGGCGTCTGAGACCGCAGAAGCCCTGCGAATAACAAGACGCAGCACAGCGCCAGCGTCAGTTTCGGTTCCGGGAACAGCCGTCGCATTCTCATATTAGTCCGCCTTGCTCAGATGTTGCATCACGAAGTCAGCGAAAAAAATCACCGCCAACAGCAGTGCGTTGAATTGCATAAGCCTTGGTGTATTAACTACGTCGGAGTCGAGGGCCACTGAGTACCTGAGGGCAAATTCGAGGCCGAAGTAAGAAAGATATGCGAAGTACAGGGACAGGATCACAAACACCGCACTTAATATAGCGGGCCACATGTCTACCAGGCGATAGCGCTGTTTGGGCCGGTTGATCAACAGGTAACCCATCGCTCCCAAGATTCCGGTGGCCAGAGTGATGAGCAGGTTGTTCATGGCCTGATAGGCGTCCACGGACTTGCTCAACTGGCTTTCCGGGCTCAATTGGCTTTCTTCCAGGACGTAAGGGCGGGCGTCAATGTTGCGGTTGATCAGCCACATTGCCCCGACGAGCAGGATGCAGACGACATAGAAGCCGAGTCTGCCGATTGGAAGGCGTCCGGCCAGTGGCTTCCCTGTCATTCAGTTGGTCCTTAACGCTTTGTAAGTCGAGCTTCCGACCTTTGGCGAGTATACCCGAACTTGGGTAGCCGGTCAATTCAAATTGACCCGACGTTCCGATTGACGAACCTGGCTTGGTTCGGCATTGTCGAACCAGCGGCGGCCGGTTACTGCGGTGGCAACGTGATGGAAACGCGACGCTCGTGGTTCAACTGCTGGGTGAGGGCGCGATCGATCGAGCTCACCGCCAGTTGCTTCTCCTGGCGATCCAGCGTGACATAGTGCAGCGTCTGACCGGCAATCCAATAGGAACCCGCCGCCTGAATCTCGCCACCCTTCTGCGCAATCAGGTAAATGGGCGAGGAGGCTGCCGCGCTTCCACCGGGTGGGGCTGTTTCCTGCCCGTACTCGTCATAGGAGTGAGTTACCGGGTGTGCGGCGCGGCTGTAAGTGCCTGGCGCGGCTGCTTGCGCATAAGGATCACCCTGAGCAGGAGGGTAGGTTACCGTCGGAGCGGGCGAATAGGCATAAGCTGAATCGCTGTAAGTGTCCGGATAATAGTAATCATACGGATAATAGTTGTAATACCCGTAATCGTAACCAGGCCAATAGCCGAAACCGAAGCCGTACCAGGGATAACCCCAGCCGTAATAGGGCCAGTAGCCTCCTCGGTAGCCATAGCCCCGATAACCGTATCCATAGCCCCGGTTGCCATAGCCATAGCCCCGGTTGCCGCCGTAGCCGATGCCGCCGCGGTACCCCGAGCCGACCGCTCCGCCGCGGACTGCTCCGTAACTACCGCCGCGATAGCCACTCGTCACGGCGTGGCTGCCGCCTCCCATCGAGGCGTGCGATCCGCCGCCGCTGTGCCCGCCGCCGCGTTGCGCCATGGCGCACCACACCAGCAAGGTGAACGCAAGGGTAAATCTGAATAGGGCCCTCATCCGAGTACTCCTCTACTTCGAAGCTTACTCTCGCCCGGCGAAACCTGCAAGCTGTCCGCGATGCCGTTAGGAATCAGTATGATACGATCCATGTGCGGACAGCGGAACGGAAAACGGCTCCCGAAACGAAAGGTGCGACTGGAGGAGGATCACGCAGTCCATTTTCACCGACAGCGACACCATCAGCCGCTTTCAAGCCGAGCTGATCGCCGAACACATGCCCGCGCAGCAGCACGCCGGCAACACGCAAAGCCAGGCGGCGGCGATAACAGCCGCCGCGCAAGCGCCCGCGCGGAAGTCCACGGCGAAGACATAGAGCCGGCGATCGGCGTCGCCGGAACAAATTATGCTAAATTGCACTGGGTAAGCACAGGCTGGCGGCCCAAGTGAAACGGTTCCCCTTTCTCGACTGGATGCGCGGGCTGGCGGTGGTCATCATGATCCAGTGCCACGCGTTCAACGCCTTTGCGCGGCTGGACACGCGCGACGGCGGCCCGTACGTGCTCTCGCAGTTTGTGGGCGGCATGGCGGCGCCGCTGTTTCTGTTCATGGCGGGAATGACGACTGCCTTCCAGATGGAAAGCCTGGCGCGGCGCGAATCGAGGCCGTGGCGGCGGTGGGCGGTGGCGCTGCGGCGCGCCGGGTACATTATGGGGATCGCGCTGCTGTTCCGCTTCACCAATTGGATCGGCAGTTACCCCGGCGGCAGCCTGCAAGAGCTGACCAAGGTGGATATTCTCAACTGCATGGCGGTGGGCCTGGCGGTGTTTTCGGCGGCGGCGGCGTTCGGCGCCGGGGGGCGCATCCGTTTCGCTGTGGTTGGCGCCGCGGCGATTGCCATGCTGTCGCCGTTGATGGCGAACCTTCCCTGGGATGGCGCGCCGTCGCTGTTGCGCGAGTACCTGGTGCCGGGCGCGGGGCGCGGCCGCTTTCCGTTCTTTCCGTGCGCCTCGTATGTTGGATTCGGCATCGCGGCCGGCCTCGCGGTGAAGCGCACTGCCGAAGCACGCATGGACCGGCTGATGCAATGGTCGGTGCTGATCGGCATCGCGCTGATCTTCACCAACCAGTATTTTTCCAATAACCCCTACTCGATCTATCCGAATTCCAGTTTCTGGACCAATAGCCCGACCCTGGTTTTCATTCGCGCCGGCATCATTCTGACGTTCCTGGGCGGGTCGTATGTTTGGACCGAATACGGCGCGCGCCCGGTCTGGAGTTGGATGCAGACGCTGGGTAAGACCTCACTGATGGTCTATTGGGTGCACGTAATGATCGTCTACGGCGGCTGGACGAAATACCTGCGACGCAGCATGAGCATTCCGCAAACGGTCTTCGCCACCGTATTGCTGACCGCGATGATGGTCGGACTGTCCGCCGCCAAACTGTGGTGGACCGCCCGCCGCGCAGCGCGGCGTCCGCAGCCGGCGCCCGCAACCGTGCAGGCATAGTTCGTTGGGCCGACGCCCCGGTTTTCGGGTCCGAAGCGGATTTCGCGTGCCAACTGCCTGGAGAGCCGCGTACAGATCAGTTCTGAGACGGTCTTTCGACGTGATCGATCACCAGGACTTCCACTGGTCCCTTGACTGATTCGAGCTTCAGCCCAAGCTGTTCCTGGATGGCAGCGAAGATCGGCGGTGGGCTGGCAGGGTCAGCCGCGGGCGGGGAGCTTTCGGGATCGCCTGGCCCGGCGGAACGCGGGAGCCCGGCTGCAGCCTCATCAGGAGTAAAATCCAGGCGAACGTCGAATGTTTCGGCGAACCCGGTCCGGTCAAGGACGGGGCGGCCTAACACCATCGAAAGCACTCTGATGAAGTCCGGCATGGCGACCTTCCCTCCTTCGATCCGTACCCCAGACGGTTCCATCATCACACCGGGCATGCCGCAGGGAAAACCGGGCGCCCGCTGTCTTGGCGTGTTCGAAGGCGGCGGCAACGTCCCGCTCGGGTCAGCCGGAATGCAGCCGCCTTCCTTCGGGGGCTGCAGTTTGAGGCCGCTTCTTGCCACGGTGAGCGCGTAGACCGGGAGTTCTTTGGTTTCGCGGTGGAGCTTGAGCTGGAATCGGTCTTCGAGGAGCGATCGCAACATGAGAAGTATCTGCGCGCGGCTGGCTTTTCCATCTGCCTTGGCCTCGATGTCATAGCCTTCGGATTGAATCCAGGCTGGTCCTTCCGAGATCTGAAAAGCCTGGACGCCATAGGCGTTCTGTATAAGCAGCCGCAGCGGAGCGTTTTCCGTGGTCAGCCCGCCAGCACGGGGCCGGACCGCCATGAATCTCGGGCTTGATGCATTCTTTTTGACCGACGCGACCTCGAATCGCGGCGCAGCATCGGACTGGCCGAACAGCGCAAAAGCCGTCATCACCAGAAGAATCGCAGTCACGATGATTCCCAGCCCGGAGTTGGTTTGCGATGCCGGCCGGGACTGGCCCAGCAACCTTGCGATGCGGTCGGGGAGCGAACCGCCGTTGGCGGCGATGGCGGCACTAGCGTGGGCCGGACGGTACGATTCCAGCTCCGCCAGTGCGCGCGCGTATGCGAGCACGTCGCCGCTCGCCCGTGCGGCAACGTCATCGCAGCACAATTCGCGTTCGGCGCGAATATGACCCGACACCCACCAGACCGCGGGGTGATAGAAGAGGAGCGCCTCGGCAACGCTCTGCAGGATGTTGACCAGATAGTCGTGCCGCCGGATGTGCGCCAGTTCGTGAATCAAGAGCGCTTCCATCTGTTCGGCCGGCAAACCGGCCAGCGCGCCAACCGGAACCAGCACGACGGGACGAAGCCAGCCGACCACGGTCGGCACCTCGACCAGCGCGGACACTAATAACCGCACGGGCCGGGAGAGGCCAATCCGGGCGCCAAGATCGCCGAGGACCCGCCGCCATTCCGGCGGCGCAGGCCTAACCAGCGTGGACCGCATGCGCGCGGCGACGACCCATCCACCCATTAAACGCACCCAGAATGCCATCGCGCCGGCGAGCCAGATCACAACCACCCAGGAAAAGAACTGTCCCGCCCATGCGTCGGAAATGGTGGCGCTGACGGATGCGGGCAAAGCGATGGTCACGGCGGGAGCCGCGGAGGCGACGCGGCCGACGAGATGGGCGGCAACCGGAGCCGTTTCCGACGGGCTCAGCAGGTTCCACGTCACCAACGGAGCGGCTGCCATGGCCGCGAGTGCCACGCAGGCGAGGATGTATCGCGTGTTCGGGGTTGACGAGCGCGCGAGCCCCTTGCGGGCGGCGGCATAGAGAGCCGAAATTGCCGCGCCCTGCCAGAGAAAATGGACCAGGGTCCAGCCGAGGCGTTCCACCCACGGCTGTGACGAGAGGAATTGTATGGCGTTCATCGGGACCGTCCTTTCTTTTCCGCAAACTCCTCCAGCATCTTGCGGATCTCGGCCAACTCGTGACGCGACGCCGGCTCCGCCGCCAGAGCGCCCATCACGAGGCTCTTCGCCGACCCGTCGAACGCCCGTTTCAGGAGGTCGCCCGCGATCTGCTTCCGGGTCTGTTCTTTCGGTACACCGGCCTCGTAGACGTGCGATCGAAAGCGTTCGCTGCGGATGAGCAGGCCCTTCTCGATCATCAATTGCATCTGCTTCAGCGTGGTGGTGTAGCCGCAGTCCTTGCCGAGTTCCCGGTGGACCTCACGCACCGTCGCCGGCCCCATTCGCCAGAGAACGGCCAGGATGTCGATCTCAGCGTCCGTCGGCAGCGGCAGAGGTTGTCGAGCAAGAGCCGGGCGGGTAAGAGCCATTCGCGAGGATTGTACAACGATTTAAAACGTAAGTCAACGATTTAAATCGTACATTAGGGCACCAATGAAACCGGAGAGAGACCTCATCCGCCATCCTATGTTTTGTCTTCTTCCTCGGGGAACATCTGGTGCGTCAGGTCTTCGACTTTTCGTTCGCGCGAGGCGTCCCACCAGCCGCCGGCAAACGCAGCTAGGGCAAGGCCCCAGAGCACCAGGTCGGTGAGATCGAGCGAATGCCGCAGCGCCACGGCGCCGAGGCAGACGATGGTGCGGAGGACCCAGCCGTAGAAGTACGAGAGCTTCGACCGGCCCTTGCGCACGCCCACCAGGGCGCGTGCCAGCATGTAGGCGCAGCCGATGCCGATGAAGCCCACCATGCCGCGCAAGAACTCGAATGACATCTCCTCTTACCATGCTCCAGCGGCCCGCCCGATTGCAAGTCGAGCCACCGCGGCCAGTTTGCCAGGCCTCACTCAGGCGCGCGGGAGCGGAGTATACTCGTTACGAAAGAGGTGACAAGATGACCCGTACCTGGATGTGCTGCCTGGCCGCAAGCGTTGCTCTGGCGCAGGCCCCGCACTACACGAGCCCAGCCGCGACTACGACGATCGAGTTCGGCGGCAAGCAGATTCGCATCAGCTATCACGCGCCGTCCATGCATGGCCGACAGATCTTCGGCGGACTGGTTCCCTACGACAAGGTGTGGCGCGCCGGCGCCAATCAGGCCACCTTATTGCACACCGACCTGGACCTGACCATCGGCAGCCTGGTGGTGCCCAAGGGTGATTACTCGATTTACATACTGCCGGAAGAGAACCGGTGGACGCTGATCATCAACACGCAAACCGGCCAGTGGGGCATTAATCGCGACGGCAGCACCACGGAGGATCCCGCCAAGGACCTCGGGCGGGTTGTCATGAAGCTGAGCAAGCCGGCCGCCTCGGTAGAGACATGGGCCATCACACTGACCAAAGATGGCGATCAAGGCGGCCTGGCGATGGCGTGGGAGAACACGGTAGCCATGGTCGCATTCACCGCCAAGTGAGTGAGGCAGGTCCCCGAAGGCGAAAAACTTCGCGCGCGCGTTCCGGGGCTTTTGGCGGTTCATCTTTTCCCTAGGCTCGCCTTGGGCTATGCTCTTTCGCCCCGGGCTCGGCGTTGCTGTCCGGCCCCTACGGTTCTGCCTGCTTCTGAAAGCGGTATAACTCGAAGGTCGGGCGGCCGTGCGTGTCGCGTATGACCCCGAGCAGGCGGTGCTCGAAGCCGGCGGCGGCGGCGAAACGGTCCAGCTTCGGACGGACGGCGGGGAAGTACTCGAAGTCGGGTACGTGGGTCACCCAGACGGCATCCGGCGCGGCGATCATGCTGAGCAACCACTGGCGGTCGCCAGGGCTCATGTCGGGCGCGGGAGACGGGTCCATCCCGCTACGGAGCGGCAGCGCGCCGCGGTCGAGCAGCCGCAGGTTCTCGAAGATGTTCCAGTCGGCGCAGTAAACCGCGGCCGGGTGCATCGCCATCAAATCGTCGGAGAGCGGAAACACCGCGTCGGTCCAGGTGCGGCTGCCGCCGTTGCGCACGGATCTCCAGAAGTACTCGTTGGTGACTAAGATGTCGGAGGTGACCAACACTGCCAACATGACGGCAATTGCCGGAATGCCGGCACGGCCGAGCCGGCGCGAGGCGGCGGCGAAAGAGACCGCCATCACCATCGCCGGCAAAGGCCACAACAGAATGGTGTGATGCACGCTGCCGCCAGCGGTGGGGGTGGTGGCCATCTGGATCCAGGCGACCGCCATGGCGACGAGCGCGAACAGGATGGCCCGCAGGTCGCGGCCGCGCGCCAGCGGCGCGAGTAGCAGCGCCAGCAGGCAGGCGAAAAGTTGCAGGCTGCGCCGCGGGTGGCCGAAGCGGAGCGAAGTTTCGGCGCTGAGGCGCTCGGCCAGGCTGGCGGGGACGCGCGGCGCGGGCGTCTGCTCGTCCTCGGCGAACATGTAGCCAAACAGGCCTTCGCCATCGATGGTGAGGCCGAGCATGGTGACTTTGCCGGGCACCTCGTCCACGGTGCGTCCGGCGTTCTCGCGCAATGCCGCGAAATGGTCGTGTTTGCAGGAGAGCACCGCGGGCAGCGCGCCGGCGAAGAAGGCAAGCGCGGCAATCGCCAGGCGCCGCCAGCTCCAGTCCGCCAGGATCTGGCGAGGCACCGTCGTCAGAGCGCCAATCGCCAACCCCGAGAGCATCCACAGCGCCAGCATCTTGTCCCAAACCGCCAGGCCAAATAGAAAGAAGCCCGCAGCCAGCCAGAGAGAGTTCGACGAACGGTGGAACTTCACCGAGAGCAGCAGGCCCGCGCCGATCAGCAGGTGCTGGAAGGCGACCGGGCCCCAGTCGAAAGTAGTCGTCAGCAGGTACTGGGAATCGGCGGCCAGAATGGCGCATCCAATGACTGCGGCGCGGGCGCCCACGGTGGCGCGCAGGAAGCGGTAGAAAAGCCAGATGCCGACGGCTCCGGCCAGCACGGCAGGAAAGCGCAGGGGCCATACGCCGGTGCCCCACCATTGAAAGATGGGGCGCCAGATCCACGTCTTGAGCGTGCCCAGGTAGCTCATGTGCATCAGCGGAATCCGTGCGTGGCCGAGGTGCCAGGCGTAGTACCAGGACTTGGGTTGATAGAGCGGGCTAGCCGGCAGGGCCTCATCGGCTTCGATGCCGAGGCTGCCGATAAAGGCCATTCCCGATAGCAGGAAAAAGGCGATAGCGGCGGCGGCGCAGATTCGTTCGCGGATTCTGGTTGGAAAGCGCACAATGATCTTCCTGGCGGAATGTCATTTCCTGCCGGGGCGGAAGTAAATATTGTAAGACGCGGACCGAGGCTTGGTTTCCCGGTTGATGGCTGGGCACAGTTGCGGGTAGGTGTATACTGAATCCGCAGGCGGGTTTCCGCATCCAATCGTAATGGCGCGGTTTCCACAATCGCGCGGGGAGCGGCAGCCAGCCGATGCTGGTGGCTCCGGCCGGCAGGACGGCAAGCCCAGCCCCTGTATACTGGCTTCAATCCATTGAGAGAATGGACGGTTCCGTGTCCAACCATGTGCCACCGGCTGTGCGGCCGATTGGACGCCGCAGCGCGGCATCTGATGGTAGGTGACGGTGGGCGAAATCCCGTTCACAGGCACTGAAGATTTTTTTGATTCCGCCGATTAGAGAACGGGTGCGATTTGCGTCCTTCGTTTTTGTGCGAGGGCGCCCAGGTTAATTTGGCATTAAGGTTGCTATGTATCGGCTCATCCGGGCCGCGGCTCGGGGAGCGAGACGGTAAGGTAGCTCTAACGAGGGATTGGCTGTGGTGAAACTTTTGGTGGCATTTGCCGTCTATTTAGTTGCCGCGGGAGATCGGCCAACGGGAAGAAATGAAAAGCAATAGACCATTGGCTGAAGGGAGATCGACCATGAATAGGACAGAGTTGGAAAGATACAAGAGGGTGCTGGAAGCAAAACAGGCGGAACTGTCGGCTGGGCTGCGGAAACGCGACGACATTGCGATCGAAAAGTCGCCGGATGCGCTCGATGAGGTGCAACTGGCGGGGGAACGCGAACTGGCGATTCGCACACTGGACCGCGAGTCCAGTTTGCTGCGCCAGGTAAAGAGTGCGCTGGCGCGCGTTGCCGATGGAAGTTACGGAACCTGCCTGCACTGCGATGAGGAGATCAAGCCCAAGCGTCTGGATGCTGTGCCGTGGACAAAGTACTGCATCACGTGCCAGGAAGCTGCCGACCGTCACGAATTCGAATCCGATCCCGGCGACGCGACAGACGAGTTCCTGGCCGACGCCGCTTAAACTCTCTGGCTTCAACTTCTCGTCCTGGTGTCTGGACGAAGGGCGCGGGAACATTCCGCGCCCTTTGTGTTTTTGAGCGACTCGACGGCCAATTTGCCACAGGCGTGCGTCAGAATACACACTCGCCAGCCTCGGATGCGGTGGGTTTTGGGGGTTGTGGCGCAATCGGACCGTGTCATCTTCTGGAGAAAGAGACCGCTCCGTGGAGTTTTTACATCGCGCGCCAGGCCAGCCTTCGCATGTTGGCATTCTGCCGGGCGCTTTTAATCCCGTTACGGAGGCGCATCTGGCGCTGGCGCGCGCAGCCCTGGGCCGGGTTGACGAAGTGGTGTTCGTGCTGCCGCGACGTTTTCCGCATAAGGAATACTCGGACGCCGGGATCGAGGCGCGCGCGGCCTTGCTGTTGGCGCTGGCCGCGGGCTTCGCGTCCTTCTCCGTAGCCTGCACGGATGGGGGGCTCTTCATCGAGATCGCGCGGGAGTGCCGTGTCGCATATGAGGGTAGCGCGCGCGTGTCGATGTTATGCGGGCGCGACGCTGCGGAGCGCATCGTTCACTGGGACTACGGCGTACCGGGAGCGATCGAGGAAATGCTCGAGGAATTCGGCCTGCTGGTGGCCGCTCGCCGCGGAGAGTACGCTCCGCCGCCAAGCCTCGCTCACGCCATCGGCCGGCTGGAACTGGATGGCGAGTTCGACCATGTGTCGGCCTCGGACGTGAGGCAGCGCATCGCTGCCGGAGAGGCCTGGGAGCATCTGGTGCCAGCCGCGGTGCGTGACGAAGTGCGGCGACTGTACCGCTGAAATCCCCATTAGGTGGTGTCAGTGGCGCGGCGCTCCTGCGTGCCGCGTCGGGTCATCCCGACACCTCTTCCTGCGCGTGGCCCCACGCCGCTGCCCGGACTACCCGCGGCACGTTTATTGGCCGGCCGAGCCTTGCACTTGAAGCGTCGTCGGGTAGCTGACGTAAGTGGCTTGGGCTATGGTGCAGGCCGTGTCCCACTTGGTGGGCAGGCTGGGGTTGAGGTGCAATTCGACCAGGAAATTGCCAACCGTGCCAGGTATCAAGGTGGAACGCAGCACGTCGGCGGAACTGCCACCGCATATAGCGGAAACAAAGCAGCAGGTCGTATCTGGGGGGGCCGTCGGCGGTGCGCCGTAGGGGTATATCGATCCAGTGGTGATCAGGCCTTGGTTGAGCGGGGTGATGACAGGCAACCCCAGGCCGGTTGCGAAGACATCGACGATCTCGCCGGAAGCAGCCGGGTTCTCCGGCGTAACCGCCGCGCCTTGGATATTGGCGCAGCAGAGCTGGTAGGGAGGCGTGCCAAGGGCGGTAACGGTGGTGCTCGCCCCACTCGAGGCGCTGACGCCATAGGCTATACCGTTGCCATCGGGACCCGCCACGCGGGCCAGCAGGACGATGCGGTCGAAGTCCGTAGACGCGTAGGCGGTGACTTGCGGATCCGAGTTGATCAGGGCCACCAGGTTGTCGCGGATGGTATCCAGGGTATCGCCTGGAGCCGTTGTGTACGTGTAGGTACGGTTGGCTACGGTGACGGTTTCGGTGTCTCCAGCCGCCGCCGTTCCGTCGATCGAAACCACGCCGTGAGCATTGCTCAATGCGTGCTGAGCTACGGCCACTCGCGGATTCGAGGACAGATCCTGCGAGAATATGCCGGGGTTGGCGGGAACGATGGACACCGCCACCGGCGACGTGACCTGGATGCTGCCGTCGCTCATCACCGAGCGCACATAGGCGTTGACGCTCGTGGTATTGACGACTTCCCACGGAATCTGAGCGTTGATCTGCGTCGGGGAAACATAGAGCAGCGGCGCCTGAATGCCGTTGAAATACACTTCGACGCCGCCCATTTGAGTGGGCAAGGTCGGCTTCGACAGGTCGGCCTTGACCGTGTTGGGGCCGAAAGTAAACGGAGGGGTGGAGTTGCCGTTTTGGGTGCAACCGCCTGAGAAGACGCAGATGGTGACCAGCGTTCCTGGCCCGACGTTGGCGGCCGATCCGCCGCCCGCCAAATTGTTCCCTGCGACGGTGGCGGTGAGTTGCGCGCCGTTCGACATGGTGGTCGAGTAGGTGATGCTGTTGCCGTTCGGTCCGGGGATCTTGGAGGTGAGGAGCACTTCGGAGTTGCCCGTGTCCGCGGTTGCGGTCAGGTTCGGATCGCCGTCGCCCGCGTTGCTCGCATTGATCACGGCGGTGATGTTATTGATCACGTCCGAAATGGCGTCGGTGGCTGCTACCTCGTAAAGGTAATTGAAGGTATTCGTCGAAATGCACCCCTGGCCCCCGCAACCCGTTATGACAGTCAACACGTCGCCATCGTGAATCGTTCCGCCGATGGCAATCGACCCGGTGGCCGTGATGCTCTGGTTGGCGGCGTTCACCACCGCCTGGTAGGGAAGGTTGATGGGCAGGGGCGTGTAAACAGTGATGCGCCGGTTATACGGATCCGCCACATAAAGGTTCGACCCATCCCACGCCAGCGAACTCGGCGTGTTCATGGAATCGGCTGCGTTGGTTGCCTGATCGATGGTGCCGCCCTGCTGGCCGAGGACGATATCGGCGGAAGCGGCATTGGCGGCCGGCACGTGCTCGAACTCCAGCACGCGATCGTTGCCGCCATCGGCGACAAACAGCCGGGTGCCGTCGGAGAGCGCGAAGCGCGGAAAGCTCAGCGTGGAGTTGCACGAGCCTGGATACGTGGGGGCTTTGTTGCTGTCGGTGCCGTTGGGTGTGGTGCAGAGCACGGGAGTTTCCACGTCCGTGGACCCGGCCGTGGTAGCCGCAGTCCCGGTGTAAGCGTTATCCGACACGGAGCTGACCATATCCGGCTGGCCGATCTCGACGTCGGCCGCAACGCCGTTGGTGGTGGGGATGGAATTCCAGATCAGCACGCGGTTATAACCGAGGTCGCTGACGAACATGTGCGTGCCATCGGAAGTCACCGAGACCGGGTCCTGCATGTTGGAGGCGGTGGCGCTGGTGGACTGGTTCGCCACGGCGGTTGCGCTATAGGTGGTGAAGTTGGGAAAGCCCACCACCACATCGGCCGCTGCACCGTTCGTGGTAGGGATGGAATTCCAAATCAGCACCCGATTGTTCTGCGTGTCCGCCACAAACAGCTTGCCGTTCTGGATCCACACGCCCTGCGGCCCGCGCAGCGAACTTGCGGTGGGCGGCGTGGTCAGGGGCAGCGATTGCCAGTTGGTGAAATTCGCCTGACCCACCACCACGTCCGCCGGTGCGTTGCTGTAGGTGGGCAGGTGATTCCAGATCAGCACGCGGTTGTGGTAGGTGTCCGCTACCGCCAGGTGGATGCCATCGGAGGCGACCGCCGAGGGCAGGCGCAGGTTATTCTGGCTAGCATCGGTATTGATCGTATTGGTGATGAAATCCGGCTGGCCCAGCACCAGCGTCGCAGTCCCCACGCAGACCGGACAAGTGGCCAGGTAGGGCAGTTCCGCGGTGGGCTCGGGCAGTTGACTGGACAAATTCTGGAACATCAGCACGCGGTTGTTGACCGGCGCCGCGCCGGAAATATTCGAGTCCGCCACGAAAAGCGTGTTGGCCGCGTAAGCGACGCCGTTAGCCGCGCCGAGCACCGTGTTGCTGGAATTTGGATCGGCGGTGGTGAACGTTACCTGGCCGATCACGGCGCGGGCGGCCTGGCCATTCACGAAATCGGCGGCGTATAAGGCCGCCGAGCAGAAGATAATTACTGGAATACACTTCATGGGCAATCGAAGGACGCGTCTTGCTGACACTGGTAAATCCCGATTATAGCAAGCGTTAGCTCGGGGCGTGGGCGCCGTGAGTGTCGACCGGCGGTCACACGCATGTGCGGATTTCGCACAACCGGAGGCCGGGCGAGCTTCGCGGTTCGAATCACTTAAGAGCGCCGCAGGAGGCACGGAGTCGGCGCAGTGCACGTGGTCCGCCGAAGCTGGGCGTACGCCCATCCCGGCCGGCAGTCGTAGTTGGCGCCGCTCCAAAGCCGCGAATCGCCCTAAAGGTCCGGCTGGATGTGCCGATATGCTCACTATGTTTGAGTGGAACGAACAATTCAGTACTGGCATTGCCAGCATCGACGCCCAGCATCAAGGGCTTTTTTCCATCGGGGCGGAGCTTAATGCGGCCATGAAGGCCGGCCAAGGTAAGGAGCGGATGGGCCGAATCCTGACCCGCCTGGTACAGTACACGGCGGCCCATTTTGCGTACGAAGAAAGGCTGATGCAGCTTCACCGCTATCCCGATTACGCGGCTCACAAAGCCGAACACGACGCCCTAACGCAGCAGGTCTCGCAATTCTACCAGGAGTTTCAGAGCGGGCAGATCGCGATCAGCGTCAGGCTCTTGACCTTCGTGGAGAACTGGCTACAGCATCATATCGGCAAGAGCGACCAGGGATACGCCCCATTTCTGCTCGCCAAGGCCGTGGCATAGGCGGCAGCGACAGTTCAGCCACAATTGGTTGCGCGCAAGCACCCAAGCGGTTCGTAGCCGGAAGGGCGGGGCAGTGGTCTACCCGCCCTCGCTCGGCGTTCATCGGCGTCGATCAGCGGTGCGAAATGAGTCTTTTCACGCCCTTTGACGAGCGGGACTTCGCAGCGTATCCATGGGTTGGTTCGCTTATGCTCGCTTCGCAGGAGGACTTGCCCTCGTACTGTGCTCCACTCCGTCAGCAACTTACACCAACCTGCTTTCAGTGGCTCGAAAGGGCCAATTCCGGACCCCGTCAGGAGTTATGCGGGAGGCATATAATCAGTTATCAGGATGTTATTGCCTGGGCTGTTTCTGATGCCTAACTCGGTGACGAGGAAGTGGGCGGTTGCCGCCGCCGCAATGCTTCTCTGTGTATTTGCATCCAACGCGGGCTCCGAAGAAACACCACCCGGCAAACTGAACAGATTAAACGTTGTGGCGCTTGATGGGCAGGGCCAGCCAGTGACGGGACTGAGCAGTGCCGACTTCCGGCTATTCGAGGAAGGAAAGCCTCAGAGCATCGCCTTTTTTCGCTTCACGGGAGACCCGCCGCTCCTGGCCAAACCAGGTCCGGGGGAGTATTCGAACCGCGCTGTCGCTTCACCGCACGTTACGGTGATGCTTGTCGACCTGCTCAACGAGCCTCTCATTAGCGAAACGATCATTGGCCGCGAGGTCGCCGATTCGCTGAAGAATCTCGACTCGAGCGATGGTCTGTACTTGTACATTCTGACTGCTCGCGGCGAGCTGCACCCGATCTATCCGTTACCGAAGCCTGACACCGGCGTGACGCCGGCTACCGCACCGTGGACACGGAGTATTATTACCACGCTCCAGGCGGCGTCAAAAGACCTGGCCGGTTTAAGACCAGTCGCCGACCTCGACATCCAATCCCGTTTCGACTTGACCATGGATGCGATGCGGGATCTTGGCTCGCAAATGGCGCAGGCCTCGGGACGCAAGAATCTCGTTTGGGTGACGGGCGGCATTCCGCTGATCGGGTTTTCCAGCGCGGCGCAATCGGGCATGGATTTTACGAATCGGACGCAGTGGTTTTGCCAGAGGTTGGAGCAGGCGCGGATGGTGGTGTACACCGTGCAGACGACGGAAGGGGCGGCGGCGGCCGAAACCCTCGACGAGTTTACGGCCATTACGGGCGGGCGGGAGTATTCAAGCAGCCGCGCCGTCGAGGCGATGCAGCAGGCAATCACGGATTCCCGCGCGAATTACGAGATTGGCTATTACCCGGCGTCGGCAAATCCCAATCCGCAACGTCGGAAAATCCGGGTAGTTTGCGGGCGCAAGGACGTGCGCCTGCAAACGGCCCATGGATTTTATGCGGTGCCGCCTCGGATCTTGCCGAATGGCTTCACGGCTGGCGAACTCCACTCGAGCGAATTGCCGAGGGAGCTTGACACCGCCGTTCATAGTCCGTTCGACGCCACCGAGATCGGGGTCCGGGCACGTGTTTTGCCCGATTCTGCCGACTCGCAGGACATGAGTTCCGGTCTTACTCGCCGCACTGAATTTGCCATCCACATCGACGCGGCGGATCTGCTGCCGCGCCCCGCGCGGGAGCGCGGAAACGGGAAAGTCTTCGTCGCGTTCGCGGCCTACGACGAAGGGTTGAGACAGCCCGCGCCTCCGATTCTTTACAGCCTGACCCCGGAGCAGATCGGGACGGCTACGCACGGCGAGATCGAGCTCCACTATGCGATCCCCGTCGGCCAGGCCATCCGCAAGGTCCGCGCCATCGTCTTCGATGAAGCGCTGGGCGCGGTGGGGTCAGTAACGGTCCCCATTCAGCGCTGAAGCGCCAGCCTCGACGCGGCCTCCCTTTACGGATACGGCAGAATCTGCGGCGGTTTAGCGTCGGGTCGAACAAGCCAGGCGCGGCGGGTGGGGTAATACTCGATCAGCTTTTGATTTTCGGCGTAGCCGAGGTCGGCAGCCCAAACCACGTCTGCCCCGTCGATATCGGCCGCGTTGTGGATCCACTCGTGGAACATGTGCTGCGGACCGTAGCGCACGAAGACCAGGTGCGGGCCGGCGAGCGAGGCCAGTTGGTCGTTGATGGCGATGCGGCCCTCGGGATCGCCGTAGTTGATGAAGTCGGCGGTGTCGAAACGGCCGGCGGCGAGCAGGGTGGTTTGATTCCCGCACAACATTCCGTACCAGAAGAGGAAATGGGCCAGCGCCAGGAATACGATGAACCGCGCCGCCGCGCGCCCAGCCTGCCAGCGGCTTAGAAACTCGAGCGCGGTCACGCTTGCCAGCACGAAGACGCAGGTCAGGGCGGCGATGTAATGCGGGTAAAAGTAGGGATAGAAATTATCCGCCAGCGCGAATAGCAGAATGGTCCCCAAAGCCCAGAGCAGCCGCCAGCGACGCTGCGCGATCGCTGCCAGAAAGGCCGGCAGCGCCACAATCAACGGCGGGTAAAAGAAGAAACGGTAGAAGTGCAATCGCTCTTTCAGCCGCGCGATGTAGTTCGCCGGCGTATCGGGGCCCTCGCCGTGAACGATCGACTGGGCGCGATAATCCAGATCCTGTTCCTGCGTCAGCGCGATATGCGGCACCGGGTTCGGCTGAAAAGTGAACGCGGCCGGCACGCCGTACTGGTAGCGGCTGAGCGCATACGGCAGCGTGGTCCAGCTTCCGGTGACCGCTTTGTTCTGCGCCAGGGTGAGCGAAACCGCGGGCAGCAGCGTGACGCCGATAATCGGCAGCGCTTCGAGAAAGCGGCGCCAGCCGGGCAGCAGAAACACGGCGGCGGCGATCGCGAGCAGCGCGAATTCGAAAGGCCGTGTGAGCAGTTGAAGCCCCAGGCCCGCGCCGAGCAACGCGGCGTTGCGCGTGGTGGGCGCGCGCCGCAGGCGGGGCAGCGCGCCGCACACCAGACAGCCGGCTACACCCGAAGCGGCGCCACCCCAATACAGGTTCATCCACTGGCTGAGCGGACCGAACTCGAGTGCAGCCAGCACGCCGCCCACCAGCGCCCAACCGGCGCTTGTCCAGCCCCGTAGCATCCAATAGCAGCCCGCGCACAGCGCACCCACCGAGAGCGCGATGCCGATCCAGGGATTACCGAAGAGCTGGCCGAGCGCCAGGACGAAGCCTTGCCCCAGCGGAAAGATGGAGCTGTAGTTCGGCTGCTGCAGAATGAAGACGGCTTCGAAGAACTGGTGCAGGGGATGCGCCGGATTGGCCAGCCGGAGGTGCGCCAGCGTGTCGCCCAGCAGCAGGTAGCTGAAATCGTCGGCGCCGCTCGGCGTGGGCACAGGGAAGCGCGCCAACAGCGCCATCCGCAACGCGATCGGCAGCAGCGCCAGAAACACCATCGACCACGCGCCCCTCTCCGCCAGGCGGCGCGCGACGGGCTCGACGCAGCCGCGCAGTGCGGCCATCAGCACCAGCATCGCTGCCAAGGCGAATTCGATGAAGTCGGCGGCCCCGAAGCCGATCGGATTGTGCAGGGGCAGAAAGGAGCGGAAAAGATCGAGAAGAAACATCGGTCAGCGCCTCATCCTACCGTGCGGCATGTCACGGTTATAGCACGGGGGCGCGACCGGTCAACCGCCTCAACTTCGATGGAGCAGCACGGTGGAATATATGGCGACCAGGTTCCACACCACCACCAACGCCACCCAGTAGTTCAGCAGCACGACGACGCGCGGCTTGCGCCAGCGTAGCGCGACTCCAACCAGAACGACCGCGAACAGCTTGGAGATCAGCAGCGCCGCCATGGGATCCATCTTCATGAGGCGTCCAATGAACAAACTGCCCTCGTGCGCGCCCACCCGCAGGCCGAGCAGTGTAGTCAGGATATCCAACAGTTGCAGCAACACAAAAACGGCCAGCGAGTGGGCGGGAAAATCTTTGCGCAGACGAGAGATCATGGCGAGGCCGGCGACGACGTATGCTCCGATTCTGGCTGGCGACCGCACGCCCCAGGCCACGTCAGCCCTGGATAGTGCCAGAGACTACTGATAGCATGAGGGCATGATGCAGTCAATTTGCTCTGTCGCTCTGGTGGCCGCGCTACCGCTTGCCGGGTTGTGGGCCGCCGACAATCAGTTGACGCCGCGGGAAACAAACGCCGGGTGGACGCTGCTATTCGACGGCCGCGATTTCAGCCATTGGGAAGACCCGGGCCGGAAATCGCCGGTGGGCGATTCCTTCGTGATCGAGGATGGCTGCCTGAAAGCGGTGACGCACCCGCGGATTGTGGAGGACCTGTTCAGCGAGGAGAACTACGGCGACTTCGAGCTGGAGTGGGACTGGAAGATCTCGCCCAGCGGCAACAGCGGGCTCAAGTACCGCATTCAGGATCGCGTGTTCCTGAATGGGCAACACGCCGCGCGGTTCGAGGATATGGTCAACCAGGCGCTGGCCAACCGGCCCGACGGACGCCCCAACCGCGGCCAGGAGTACGTGGTCGGCTTCGAATACCAGATGACCGACGACATCCGCAACTCCGACGCGGTGCGTGGCGGTCCCCGACACCGGACGGCGGCGCTGTACGACGTTCTTCCTCCGCTGGCCGACCGCACGCGGCCGGTGGGCGAGTTCAATCACTCGCGGCTGGTCGTACGGGGGAAGCACGTCGAACACTGGCTCAATGGCGAAAAGGTGGTGGACGGGGACCTGGATGCGCCCGAGGTGGCAAGCAGCATGGCGAAACGCTGGGGTGAAGGCTCGCGAGTTTGGGAATTGCTGGTGAAACAGCCGCGCGCGCGCTGCCCCATCTCGCTGCAGAATCACGGCGATGAAGCCTGGTTCAAGAACATCAAGATCCACCCGCTCCATTAGCCCAGACGAGCGCGGACCCGGACCGGCAAGATCCGCCCTTGCTTACCAACCGGCGCGGTGGGCGATGTAGGTCTTGATGGCGAGACCGGCCATCAAAATCCAAATCGCATTGCGCAACAGCCCGCCGTCGAGGGTGAAGCCAGCCAGGATGGCGAGCACGGCGTACGTAGCCATGGCGGCAGTGAAACGATTCTTCATCGGCGTGGCATGTTATAGGCGAAATTGAGCTGGACCACAACGCGCTCGCCTTTGAATTCCGTCGGCAGCGGAGGAAACGGGTTGGATGCGCTGATGCCGGCCACGGCGGCTTCATCGAGCGGGCGCGAACCGGATTGCTCCGCGTACACCAGCTTGAGCACGGCGCCGGCGCGGCCGATGGCAAACTGAATCGAAACGTGGCCGCGCAAACCCATCTTGACGCTTTCCGGCATCACGGCGGTCCAGTTGCGGCGCACGGCGGCCAGCACCTGCATCAAGTAGGGCCGGAAATCGACGCCCATGGGATCGCTCTTCAGCTCGACGTTGGCGCCGGGCACTCCGGGCGTGGGCGACTGGCGAATGCCGCCGAAGACGAACGGGTCCGATGCGCCGGGATCTCCCACCACCATCCGGCCGCCAAAACCCCCGCCACGGGCGGCATCCTGGACCGCGTCCGCCACCGAACTGCGCGGCAACGGAATGCGCCCCGTGACCTGGCCGGGCGGCGCCGCGCGACCGGCGTCTTCGAGCGTGATCTTGGGCTGTTCCGGCAACTGGATCTGCGGCTGCACCTGGGCGAACTGCGGCAGGTCTGGTTTGGGCAGCGCTTTGGTAGTGTCGATTTTGGGCGCTTCGGGCAGCGACAGCGGAGCGGCGGGCTTGGCGGCGGGCGCCGAGGGCATGACCAACGGGCGCGGCTTCTCGTGCGGCGCGGCCGGCGGCGCCTGCGGCATCTCGACGCGCGGCCGTTCGGGAGAGGAGCGCACCTCGAATTCCGCCGTGACCTTGCTGCGATTGGGGGCTGTCTGGGTGAGCTCGGTGGGCGGCTCGATGAGCGGCGTGAAGGTGCGTTCGATCGCCTGCCGCGGGCCTTCGAACCCCGGCAGAGTGAACAGCGCCACCACCACCGCTACGTGAATCGCGATAGTGAGGATGGCCGCTTTGCGGTGACGCGCGCCCGCGCCCGGATCGCTCCAGTCGGTCAGCAGGTGCAGTTCGGCGTCAATCGGCTGATTTGCTACGGTTTCCATCCCGCGGTCAGGGCGTGCGACACCACTTGCGAGTGCTCTTTGATTTTATCAAGAATCGCCAGTGCCACACCCAATGTTTGACGCGCCGCGGCCCCGGAGCATTTCGTCAAGATACGGCTTTCCACTGCGTCCAGAAAGGCTTCCAGTTGCAGCTTGAGGGGCTCGCTCTTTTCGACAGGCGCTTGCAGAAAACCGATCTGCCGCGCGGCATCCACCGAAAAAATGGTCAGATCCTGGCGGGCGTAATCGAGTGACAAGTATTGGCTGGGCTGGAAGAGCCGCAGTTTGCGGACCCGCTCGGTGGAAACCCGGCTGGCGGTCAGATTGGCCACGCAGCCGTTGGGGAATTGCAGCCGCACGTTGGCGATATCCACTTTGGGCGAGAGAATGCAGATGCCGGCGGCGCGAATTTCGGCAGGCTCGGCGCCGGCCAGGGCCAGCACGATATCCACGTCGTGGATCATCAAGTCCAGCACCACGTCCACGTCCAGGCTGCGCGGGCTGAACAGGTTCAAGCGGTGGATCTCGAAAAACAGCGGCAGGGTAGCGCGGCGCTCCAGTTCCAACACGGCCGGATTGAAGCGCTCCAGGTGACCCACTTGCAGGATGCGGCCGTGGCGGGCGGCGCTATCGATCATGCGGCCGGCGGCGACAGTGTCCACCGCAATCGGCTTCTCTACCAGGACGTCGATGCCGGCATCCAGCAGCGCGCAGGCCACCGCCTCATGCGCGCTGGTCGGCACGGCGACGATGGCGGCATCCACCCTCCCCGCCAGCTCGCGTGCATCGGTGAGGGCCACGGTGCCGTGCGCCGCGGCAGCTTCTTCGGCGCGCGCCCGATCGATATCCACGATGGCGGCGAGCTCGGTGCGCTCGGCTTGCCGCGCCACGCGACAATGGTTGCGGCCGAACTGCCCCGCACCGACTACCGCCAGCCTGATTTTCGACATAAGTAAATTCGGTCGGAAGTCAGAAGCCAGAAGACAGGAGTCAGAAGACAGAATCCTGACTTGCGACTTCTGTCTACTGACTCCTGGACTCCGTCTTCCAGCTCCTGACTTCTGTCTCCTGACTTCAGTCTTCTGACTCCTGTCTTACTTCGCTTGCAGCACGCCGGCCTTCTTGAAATCGCCGGCCTTGACGTAGCTGAATGCGGTCGGAACCACGTGTTTGCGGAAGGCCATGTTCACTTCATCCACGGTGAGCTTGTCGATTTTGGCTTCCAGCGCCTCGTCGAACTTGATGGTGCGGCCGAAACGCTCGCGGTTCAGCAACAGACTGGCCAGCGACGGATCTTCGGACCGCTGCAAGGTCAGCTCATCCTTCCACGCCTTTTTCTCCGCCGCCACTTCGGTCTCTGTGAAGCCGTCCTTGAGTGCGCGGGCCAGCTCCTCGCGAAAGTCGGCTTCCACCTTGGGAGCATTCTTGGGAGCGCAAATGGCCCAGACCGTAACCGAGGCGCCGTCGTCCTTGCCGGGCACGCTGATCGAGGAACCGACGCCATAGCTGAGCCCGTCCGCTTCGCGGATGCGGTGCTCCAGCCGCGAGGAGAAGGTGCCGCCGAAGAGCCGGTTGGCCATCATTGCAGCCGCGTAGTCGGGATCGTCCATCTCGAGCGGCGTGTTCATGCCGGCGTTGAATACCGCGTTCTCTTTATCGGGCGTTTCGATTTTGCGATCGACCGCGCCGACCTCTTGGTATGGTTGTGGCACGCGCTCGAAGTGGCCGGCACTCTTCCAGTCGCCGAACAGCCCGGTAGCCAGCTTCTCCGTCGCCGCCTCATCGAACTGGCCCACGATGACCAGCTCGGCGTTGACGCCGCCATAGAACTGTGCGTAGAACTTCCTGGCATCGTCCAGCGTGACCTTCTTCAAGTCTTCAATCTGCTCATCGAACGTACTCACGTGGCGCGTATCGCCGCGCGGGTAGGGCTTCAAATGGCGCTGCAACTCGAGCGGACCAAGCGCCTGGGGCTCGGTCTTGGATGCTTCGAGGCCGGCTAGTTCGGTTTGCCGCGCCGGCTCGAATTCGCTTTCGGGGAAAGACGGCTGGCGCAGCACTTCGGCTGCCAGCCGCAAAGCTCCGGGCAGGTTGGCCGCTACCGTTTCGATGCTGGCGTTGGCGCTGGTCACACCGCCGCTCACGTTCAATTGAGCCTTCAGGCGATCCATTTCGTCCTGGATCTGCTGACGCGACTTGGATTTTGTGCCGCGCATCAGCAGGCTGCCCGCCATGTCCGCCGCCCGTTCCTTGCCCAGCAGCGATTTTTCGTCGCCGAAGCGGATGCCCAGTTGTACATGCACGGTGCCGCCGCGCGTTTTCTTGGGCAGCAGCAGCAACGTCATCCCGTTCGGCAGCTTGATTCTCTTCAGGCGGGCTTCAATGTTGGCCGGCGACGGATCGAATACTTCGCCTTGGGAAACCGCCTCCCCGCCTTTGTAATCCTTAAACACCACTGACAAATCGGGAGTGGCGGGGATCTCCGCGCGATCCGCCGTCTTCAAGGGGATAAACTCGCCCAACGTGCGGTTGGATTCCCTAAGATAGGCCTTCGCCACGCGCGTCACGTCTTCGGGCGTGATGTTCTTGATTTCGTCGCGCTCCAAGAACAGCAGGCGCCAGTCGCCGGCCGAGATCACTTCACTCAGCGCCAGCGCTATCGACTGCGTGTCCGCCATAGCGAGATCGAACTCCTTCAGCAGCCGCGTTTTCACCCGCTCCACTTCTTCTTGGGTGGGAGCCTCGTTGACGAGGTCCTCGACGTTCTTCAAAAGGATGGCGCGCGCGTCGTCCAGGGACTGCTCCGGGCTCAGTATGGCGTAAGCGAATAGGACGCCCGGGTCGTGCAACTCGTAGTGCACTACGCCGGCGGCAGCGGACTTCTTGGTGTCGACGAGAGCCTTGTACAGGCGGCCGGAGGGCCGGTTGCCCAACATGTCGGTCAGCACTTCGAGTGCAGCCGAATCCGGGTGCCCGCCGGCCGGCACGTGGTACATCGCCGCCACCGCCTGCTGGCTTCCCACGCGGCGTAGCATGACCGATCGCTCACCGTCCTGCGCCGGTTCCACCGTGTAGGTGGGCTCCAGCGTGCGGACCGGACGCGGGAGACGGCCAAGCGTGTCGGCGACCCAGGCGAGCGTCGTAGTCTCGTCAAACTTCCCTGCAACGGTCAGCACCGCATCGTCGGGTTGGTAGTACTTCTTATAAAAAGCCGCCAGGCTCGTGATGGACACGTGCTCGATATCGGAGCGGCTGCCGATGGTAGGGTGGCCGTAGGCGTGCCACAGGTACGCCGTCTCAAGCAGCCTCTCCACCATGACTCTGATGGGGTTGTTCTCGCCCATTTC
>Ga0181529_10002176_pt1 | contig 23973 bp, 22 predicted proteins | sample PEATcosm2014_Bin_36_FD_119763 | JGI IMG/M metagenome (GOLD analysis project Ga0181529, IMG submission 119763) | Peatland microbial communities from MTU Mesocosm Facility, Houghton, MI, USA - PEATcosm2014_Bin10_30_metaG | ecosystem: Environmental > Terrestrial > Soil > Wetlands > Peat | place... | reverse complement strand
CTTCTCTACCCGCTTGCCTCCATTGGAGGTCACGCTGGCGGTAAATACCGGCTGTCCGCCACCTTGCTCGACGAACTTGTCGGCGGACAAATCGCGCAGCCGGTCGATCAGCGTCTGCACCGTGGAGTTGTCCATGGTCTTCCCGCCCGACATCCATTTGTCGCCGCTCTTGCTATACGACGCCGTCCCGTTGTTCACAATATCGAGCTGGGTGGGGTCGCTGAAACCGAAATCGAATAGTTTCTTGTTGCGAAAATCGTCCAAACTCTTGTTGACGGCATCGCCCACGTCGCCGGGAATCTTGAACACGCCTTCTACCGCCGAGCTCTTGGCGTAATACGTGTGATCCTTGTCCTGGCGGACTTCGAGCGTCTGGCTGCCGCCCGAATCGGTGACCGTGGCCGTCGCGATCTTGGTGCCCCCGGCAAACTTCTTAGCGGCATCGGCGTCGGGATTGGCCAGATCCATCTTGGCGTCCTTCAGCTTGCCGATGAGGCTGTCGATCTGCGTGCTGTCGGCGCGCAGGGGACGCGGCTGCAGAATCTGCCACTCGTTGTTGTTGCTCTTGCCGAACTCCACCGCCGGGCCCTTGGCCTGCAACTGCACGCGCGTGATTTTGTCCTGATCGAACGTCATCAGCCGCTTGTCGCGCAGGTCGTTGAGGCTCTTGTCGATTCCGGTTTTGACGAAGCTCGCCACCGTGAAGACGCGCGTGTCGCTGCCGGCCAGTTTGGCGTAGGAGCCGGAATTGGTGGGTGTGTCGGCGCCGATCAATAGCTCATTGGTCTTGCCGTCCTTGCGAACCACCGAGACATCGAGCGTGGGGTTGTCCAGCCCGAACTGCGCCAGATCGGTGGCTTTGTCGTCGATCAGTTTATCGGCGCTCACCGATCCCAGGCTGGTCATCAGCGAGCTGGTGGCATCCGGATCGGCCGGATACGCCTGGGGCGCGGTGATGCGCCACTTGCCGTTGTCGCGGACCAAGGCCAGAGTATCCGCGCCGCGCTTCAGGCGGATCTCCTGGAACTGATCGTCGGGAATGGTCAGCAGTTTGGTGGTGGTATCGGCGGCCGGCGTCCTGGCGGCGGCGTCCTGCCTCTTGTTGGACCAGATGTACAGGCCGCCCAACACAGCCAAAAGAACAACGGCAATCAGCAGTCCCTTCGGCTTCATGGACTATCTCCTCTTCCACCAGGTGGCCAGACCGAATCCAACCACGCCCAGCGGGAAGATCACGATGCTCAACCAGAACAGCGCGTTGAGCCGCGGCGCGGTGATGTTGAACGGCTGGTCTTCGGGCGACTTGGGACGAATCGAAATCAGGTCCTCGTCCGACGAGAGCCAGTTGATGGAGTTGACGAACAGGTCACGGTTGCCGAGCTGGCGCGTGCCCACGAAGGCGTTGGTCGCCCACTCGGAGGTTCCCGTCACCACGAAACGGCCCTTGGCCGCGCCCGAAACGCTGCCCGCCGCCATCAACGTGAACGGACCCTTCTTGGCTTTCTTGGGATCCACCGTACCACCGGGGCCGATTTCGCTAACCGCCAGGCTGTCTTCGGTGGTTTGAATCAGCTTGTCGACGGTGGCCTTGCCGCCCGACTTGATGTCCAGCGAGCGCGTCAGTTCAAACGCCGTCATGACGCGCGTCAGCGGCTGCGTAATCTGGTGGCTCTCATACTGCGTGATCACCGGGATTTCCGGACCGAAGCCGAAGAGCTGGCCGATGCCGGAACCATCCAGCACCAGGTCCTTATTGACGGTGGCGCCCCAACTGGCGAGTACGTTCTCCAGGTCGGGCTGCGGCGCCGACGCCTCCTGATTGCCGATGCGGATCACATTATCCAGCATGATCATGGCGCGGCCGCCGTTTTCCACGAAATTGCGCACCGCATCGGCCACCGGCGCGGGATACGCTTCCACCGGTCCGCCGATCACCAGAACCGTGCAGGACTTGGGCACTTCCACCGCGCCCGCGGGCGTCGCCTGGCCGATCGCCATGCTCTTGCCGGCTTCGGGCGCCGCCGGCTTCAGCGTGACCGCCTGGCTCTTGTAGTTGTCGCGCTCCAGCAATTGCTTGAGGAACGAGAAACCGCCGCGGTCGGTATCTTCGATGCTGTGCTCGCCGGCGCCATTCGTGAAGCACACGTTGCGATCGCTGGACTTCAGCGCGCGGATCAAGGCTCCCGTCACTTCTTCTTCGGTGACGCTCTTGGCGCCTTCCTGGCGCGCTCCGGAAGACACGATCACCGGAGAATCCGAGCGGTACCCGGCTGCCTTAGCCTGCTGCGGCTTCTTGTCCGGGGCGATGTACCGCGCGTGCAGCTTGGGCGACAGATCCGAGTAGCGATCCAACAGGTCGCGGCCCGATTTGAAGCTGTCCTCGCTGCCGAAATACGTCAGCGTCACATCCTGCTTCAGCCCTTTGACGATCTTGATGGTCTGGTCGGACAGGCTAAACTGCTTGTTCTTGGTGGAATCGTAGGATTTGTCGTAGCGATTGGCAAGGATATTCAGAAAAGTCAGCACCGCCAGGATCACGACGATATAGATGCTGACGTAGGCGGCGAACTTGGTCTGGCGGGTTTTCATCCAATTGGCACTCATATCAGGACCTCCACCGCAGCGATTCCATGGATCGCGAGGTGATGAATAGGGCGAAGAAGATCATGGAGAGGTAGAAGACGATGTCCTTCAAATCCAGCACGCCCTTACTGAAATTCTCGAAGTGCGTCACGATCGACAGGTAGTTCACCACCTGCGAGGCCAGGCTGCTGTCGAACGCCGTGAACCAGCTCAACAGCCAGAGAATCAGGCACACGAAGAAGGTGGCGCCGCCGGCGACGATCTGGTTTTTCGTCAGGCTGGAAATGAATGCCCCGATGGCCAGCAGGCAGCCGCCTTGCAGGATCAAGCCCAGGTAGGCTACCAGCACCGGCTTCCAGTCCGGTTTGCCCCAGATAAACAGGAACGACAGGTTGAGCGCCGACATCGCCAGCACGCTCAAGTACAGCAGCATGGCGCCGATCCACTTGCCCAGAATGATTTCGATATCGCGCACCGGCGACGTAAGCAGCAGTTCCATGGTGCCCGAGCGCTTTTCCTCGGCGAACAGCCGCATGGTGATGAGCGGCAGCAGGAACAGCGAGATGGTGCTGGCGAAACCCAGCAGCGGGCGGATCACCATGTCGTTGAGGTTGATCGGCTGGCCCTGCATCTGGGCTTGCGGACCCATGCGGACCAGCTCCCGGACGGTAGGATAAAATACCATGCCTCCGAACAGGAAGGCGAACAGCGCCAGCACCGCGTACGCGATGGGCGATGCGAAGTAACTCCGCATTTCCTTACGGCAGATGAGGAGAATGTTCTTCATTTCTTGTCTCCTTCGGCCGCTTTCTTCTCGGCCTTCGATTCCGCTTTGGGCTCGTCCTTCTTCTCCGCCGTGCTCTTCTCAGCCGTGGTCAGTTGCAGGAAGATGTCTTCCAGGCTCAGGCCCACCGAGCGCAGCTCATTCAGGTTCCAGCCGGCTTGCACCACGGTGCGCGCCAGGTCGGCGCGGATGTGGCGTCCTTGCAGGCTCTCCACTTCGAAGAGCAGGCGGCCGTCCTTGGGCTCTTTGGCCACCACCCGGCTCACGCCCGGGACCTGCTCCAGCCGCAGTTGCACATCGCCTGGCGGCGGTTGACCGGCCGCGCTCTCCACTTCCACCGCGACGGCTTCGGATCCGCGCAGCCGGTTGGTCAGGTTGGCCACCGAATCGATGGCCACCAGCCTGCCCTGGCTGATAATGATGACGCGTTCGCAGGAATGTTCCACTTCGGACAGAATGTGGGTACTTAAGATGATGGTATGGTCGCCCGCCAGGGCGCGCAGCAGATCGCGGATTTCGATGATCTGCTTGGGGTCGAGACCGCTGGTCGGCTCATCGAGAATCAGCACTTCGGGGTTGTGGATGATCGCCTGGGCGATTCCCACGCGCTGCCGGTAGCCTTTGGACAGCTTGCCGATCAACTTGTTGCGGACGTCGCCCAGCGAGCACTTGCCAGTCACGTCGTCCACCTTGCTCTTGATGTCGGCGCTCGAGATGCCTTTGAGTTTGCCGACGAAAGTCAGGTATTCCGATACCTCCATTTCGGGATAGAGGGGCGGGGTTTCGGGCAGGTAGCCGATGCGCTTTTTGACTTCGAGGGGGTTCTCGATGACGTCAAATCCAGCCACATTGGCGGTGCCGCTGGTAGGCGGCAGGAAGCACGTCAGGACGCGCATCGTGGTGGTTTTACCCGCGCCGTTAGGGCCCAAAAAACCGACAATTTGGCCCTTTTCGACCTCAAACGAGATATTGTCCACCGCGACAGTTCGGGCGTATCGCTTGGTGAGGCCTTCGACTTTAATCATATAGTTGGTTCCCGGAGAGCAGTGTAATCCCAGAGAGCACGAGACGTTTCAGTTGGCATTTGGGCACGAGTCAGCCGCATCGAAGTGATGCAGCCTGTGTATTCGTCTTGAAATCACATGATACGGACACCGGCGAAGTGTTGTCAAATGAAGCAGCACGAAGGAGTTGGCGCGCGCCCCTCGCGCGGCAGCCAATCCAAAGTACTATAACCGGATCTGGTTCGCATGCCATTGCAAAATCTAAGGGGAAGTCCCTATACTTCACCCCATATGCAAAAAGTTCTGCTGTCGATTCTACTGGGTGGCTTGTGTCTGCATGCGGCCGATGGGGCGCCGGAGAGCCTCCCGGCAACCGCCGTCCAGAAGCCGGACAACGGGGACTACCGCAAGCCCACCAAGCTCTGGACGGTCAGCGCCGCGGTGCTGCTGGCCAGCAACTTGATGGACGTGAAATCGTCCTGGGGAAAACGCGAACTGAACCCCGTGCTGCAAGGCACATCGGGCACATTCGGAGGCAAGGGCTCACTGCTGAAACTGGGCGTCGAGGGCGGTGTGATCGCCGTGGAATATCTGATGCTCCGGCATCATCCTTCCCGCTCGCTCGAGAAAGCGCTGACGTGGATCAACTTCGGGGACGCGTCCCTCACCACTGGCATGGCCGTCCGCAACTTCGGCATCCCGGGCCGATAAGGCGTTTTCCGCTAGAATAGGGACAGGTAGCCATGACCATCGACCAACGCCTGGACCGGCTTACAGAACGCCACGAGGCTCTCACGCAAACCGTGGAGTTCATCGCGGCCGCGCAGTTGAAAGCGGACGAACGGATGGCCCAGCTCATGGACACCATGAACCGCCTGGGCAACATCATCATCGCTCACGAAGAGCGCATCGAGCATTTGGAAGACGAGCGTTAGGCTTATGACCATTGACGAACGCCTGGACCGCCTTACCGAGCGCCACGAAGCTCTCACGCAAACCGTGGAGTTCATCGCGGCCGCGCAGTTGAAAGCGGACGAACGCATGGAGAAGAACTCCGCCGATATCGCCAAGCTGACGGCTTTACTGGCCGAGACCGGCCAGTTCATCAACCGCCTGGCCCATATCGCCGAGGCTCCCCGGCAGTAAGCTCTACCGGAACAGCCATTCCGCGCCGGGCTGCAATACCGCCGCCGCCACCACTCCCGCGGCCGCCGATAAGAATGCCGGACGCGCCCCGCGCTGCTTCCACTCCTCGTGCACGGCGTGGTATCCCAGGTACATCAGCCAGCCCGCGGCCAGACCCAACGGGACCACGATCCACTTCGTCCCCAGGTGCGGCGCCATCCACAATCCGGCCGCCCCACCCACCAGCGTGGTTCCCTCGGCGACCAGGCAGCATGCCAGCGCGGCCGCGCGCGATTTCACCGACGCGCGCAGAATCCCGCCCAGCGCCACGCCTTCCGGCAATTTGTGCAGCCCGATGGCCAGCGGCACGGCCAGCCGCAAACCGAGCGGCGCCGCCAATTGTGAGGTGGCGATGCTCCAGCCGTCCAGAAAGCTGTGCATGGCTGCCGCGGCCAGCAGCGGCCAGGCAAATCCGTGCAACTCCGCCGCGCACGCTCCGTGATCGTGATTGTGGGCGCACGTGGGACATACCGGATAGGCAAAGCGGTTGATGGCCAGCAGCAGCCCGTACCCGGCAACCGCCAGCAGCAGGCTGGGGACGGCGCCGGCTTCCTCCGCCAGTTCCGGCAGCAATCCGAAACAGGCCACGCCCAGCAACACGCCCGCGCTGAACGGCACCGCGATGGCGGTGCGGCGGCGCATCGAGGTGAGCACCAGGCCCAGCGCCGCGCCCGCCAGGCCGACGGCCGTGGCCAGGGCCGCGAGAGTTAGGCCAGTCGGAAGACCGGAAGCGGGAGGCAATCTTTACTGTAGCTCGAATGGTATCGTAAAAAGAACGCACTCCATGATTACCCGTGAAGAAGCCCTCGACCTGTTTCGCTCCGGCGACCTGATCGGCATCGGCATGGCGGCCGACGCCGTGCGCCGCAAATGGCACCCGGAGAACGTGGTTTCCTACATCATCGACCGCAATATCAACTACACCAATTTCTGTACCGAGTACTGCAGCTTCTGTGCGTTCTACCGGCCCATGGGCCACGCCGAAGGCTATATTCTGCCCAAGGAAACCATCTTCACCAAGATCCAGGAAACCCTCGACCTGGGCGGCACCGGAGTGCTCATGCAGGGCGGGCTGCATCCCGATCTCAAAATCGAGTGGTATGAAGATCTCTTCCGCGGCATCAAGGAGCGCTTCGCCATTCACCTGCATTGCCTCTCGGCGCCGGAAGTCACCAACATCGCCGAGGTTAGCGGACTCAGCCTGTACGACACCATCCGCCGCCTGCGCGACGCCGGGCTCGATTCCATTCCCGGCGGCGGCGCCGAGATCCTGGACGATGCCGTTCGCCACCGCATCAGCCGGTTGAAGTGCGGCGTCGACGAATGGATGGACGTGCACCGCACTGCGCACCGCCTCGGCATGCGCACCACCGCCACCATGATGTTCGGCTGCGGCGAAACCCTGGAACAGCGCATGCACCACCTGGAACTGGTCCGCAACCTGCAGGAAGAGACCGGCGGCTTCACCGCCTTCATCCCCTGGACGTTCCAGCGCGAGAACACCTCCCTCGGCCACTTCGTAAAGGAAGAAGCCACCGCCGTGGAGTATCTGCAGACGCTGGCCATCTCGCGCATCTATCTCGATAATTTTGAGAACGTGCAGAGCTCCTGGGTGACGCAGGGCCTGAAGACCTGCCAACTCGGTCTGCGCTTCGGCGGCAACGACGTCGGCAGCATCATGATCGAGGAAAACGTGGTCTCGGCCGCCGGCGCCCACTACTGCACCAGCGAGGAAGAATTGCGGCGCATCATCCGCGACGCCGGCTTCGTCCCCAAGCAGCGCGACACGCTGTACCGCACCTATTTCCTGAACTAAAGCGTGAAAACGGCTCCGCAAAGCGCGCTCTGGGCGCCAGCCTGACTCATCGCGGCGGCCGCCAAGCAGCATAAGAAGGTCAATCTGCTAAGATGATGATCTGACATGCGTTACATTACGCATTACGGTTCGGAATGATCCGGTCCATCCGCCACAAGGGATTGAGACGCCTCTATGAGGATGACGACCCGCGCGGCGTATTTTCCGGACACGTTGCGAAGCTTCGCGACATTCTCGCGAAGCTGGACTCCGCCCGCGTTGTGGGTGATCTGGATATGCCCGGTTTCGGGTTGCACCGGCCCCCGACGCCTTTGACGTGGACTATGTGGATTACCACTGAAAGGAGATGAACCATGCCTATGAAAAGCCCTCCTCACCCGGGAGGCTTTGTGCTGCGCCAGTGTATTGAACCTTTGCACCGAGCATCACGGACGCCGCCGCCGCCCTCGGAGTCACGCGCACTACGCTTTCGGAGCTAGTGAACGAAAAGCGCGGCATATCGCCCGAAATGGCCGTGAGGCTGTCCAAGGTTTTCGGTGGAAGCGCCGAAAGCTGGCTGGTGCAACAGGCGCAGTATGATCTTGCCCACGTCCGCGCCGGGCGGATGAAACTGAAGCGGTTAGAACTGGCGTAGGGCCTCGGCGTTTCGGCGGCAACGACGCCGGCTTCGTCCCCAGGCAGCGCGATACCCTTGTACCGCACCTATTTCCTGAATTAGGGCGAAAAACCGCTACGCTCGTAGCGGTTCTCTCAACCCTCGCACTGATTCTCCATGACTTACGATTCTAAAACCGCTACGCGCGTAGCGGTTTTCGGCGCGGATGCCCTCCGGCTCACTGGAAGACGATGCTGGTGTTGGCTTCGAAGTGCCGATGGTTGCGGTAGACCGCCGTCACGCGGCGGACTCCGCCGTTCCAGATGGACATCTCCTTTTCGTACGAGACCGGCAGTAAATGCGCCTCGCCCCCGAGTTTGACCACGTCCCAGGTCACCGTTTCCCGGATCCCCGCGATGGCGTACCCCTTAGGGAAATCGCGCGCTCGCCCGATTACGGACAGCAGATTGCCGCTGGGACTGTCGATGAGCACCGAGCCCTCGTGCGCCGCATAGGTTCTCTCGCCAGCGGCGAATGTAGGCGGGAAGCAGCCCTCCGGCGGCGTGCTGAAGTCATACACATAGCCTTCCTTACCCGGGTCGCCCACCAGCTTGGAAAAGGTCAGCGTCGTGCCGCACTTCGGGTCGAAAAGGGGTCTGAGGAAGGCGCCGAAGCCACCGCTCCAGCCGATGCATCCCACTGGAATGCCCTGCGACGGAACCGGTTTTCCTTGGGAGTCCACCTGCTGCCGCGTTTCGTTCATGCCTTTGAACGTGACCTCCGATTGCACCGACGCAGTTTGCTGCCAATCCGTCTGGCCGGCAGCCTGCGTAGCGCAAACCGCATCCTCGTCGGCCACGAAATTGGGCAAATGCGCGGCCCGGTCGAGGTTCACGGTTCTAGCTTTCTCCAGCAGCGCCTGATACCGGCCAGAGGAAACGCCCGCGTGGGGTGGCGCCGGCGCCGCTGCCGCCGCATCGGCCGGCGGACGGAGCAGATTGCCCGGCCGTCGCCAGTCGGGCGATTGGACGGCGCGGCTCAATTCCTTCGATTCCGGCTTCCGCAAGAACCGTATGCTCTGCAACTCCAGCGACCGCGGCAGATTGGCCGCGGCGTCCCAGAATTCCGGGATGGTCTTGCACTCGATGGTCACCTGGTCGGCAAATCCGTACTTCGCAGCCAAGGCGCTGGCCGACAGTGCCGCGCCTGCGGGAAGTTTGGCGTCGATCAGACGGCCGTCCGCCAGCAGGACGGTAATGGACTGATCCATGATCCGTTCCAGATTTCCGGTAAACGAGGAGGCCGCGGCGGGCCAAACGGAGATTCCCAAAAGGGTCCCCAGCAGGAGAGCGGAGCATGGCTTTCCTGGCGCGAACCGCGAACGCCTGACGGTGGCCATCGGTCGGGTATTCTACCACCGCGCGAGTGCTATGGCGCGGCCGGCCGGCGCTAGGCGTCCGCCCGTCGCGTCCACCCCAGCCAGACCAGCAGCGCCAGCCAGCTCAGCAGGCTGATGGCCGCGCCGGCGGCGAACCACGTCGAGCGGTAGCGCAACACCAGTTCGTGACTGCCCGCCGGAACCACCACGCCCATCAGCGCCAGATCGGCCGGCATCACAGATGTTTCGTGGCCGTCCACCTCGGCGCGCCATCCCGGGAAATACGGCGCCGCGACGCGCAGCAGCGTGGGCCGCTCCGCTGCATAGCGCGCGCGATACAAGCCGCCCTCGTAGTTGACCATCTTCACCTTCGCGCCGCCGTTCGAGGCCATCGCCCTCGCCAGCCCCTCCACCACCGTTTCACGCGCCGAATCGAGCGTCGCCAGTCGCGCCGCGGCGTCTTCCCTGCCCTGCGCCGGGACGGCGTTGTCCGCGGCGTAGATGCGCGGCAGCGCGCCGGCATTCGGCTGGAAGAGGCCGTTGGCCGCGTTCAGTTCGGCCGTCACCGCCAGTGAATCGAGCAGGCGCGGATTGGCTTTGGCCGCCTCCAGGTACTTGGTATATCGCACCAGCGCCAGCGGATTGTAGCCGAAGGTCACTTCGATGCGATTGTCCAGCGCGCCGTTGAGCGGGCCGAATGCCGGGGAATCGAAGTCGGCGTACAGGCGGTGGAGCGGATCGCGCGTCACCGGCTGCGCCACGGACTGGAAGCGCTGCTCCGCGGTTCCATACTGGTCCTGAAACGACGCGCGGGCGTAGGCCAGGCCGTTGTGGTCCATGTTCCAGTAATACAGATCGGCGCCCACCACCAGCAGCAACGCCACCGGAATCCACGGCGAGCGGAAGCGCGCGCGCAACGCCTCCACGCCGGCGGCGGCCAGCAGCGCCAACCCCAGCGCCGCCACGAACCACATATGCACCGGTGCGCGGACACTGCGGAAACCGGGCAAAAGCGAGACCAGCGAGTACAGGCCCATCGATCGGCCGAACGAATACCACAGCGCGGGAACCACCAGCACCAGCGCCAGCCAGCGCTTGCCGCATTGCACCACGCCCCACATGGCCAGCGGCAGCAGCAGAATGCCCTGATACAGGAAGAACTGCGTGATGTCGGCGGGACCGTGATAATTTTCCACTTCGGGCGCACCGTAATGGTCGGGGCTGACGAGCGTGGCCAACGCCCCGGGGACCAGCGAGCCTTCATCGGTGTGGGTGTAGTTCGCGAGAGCGCGCTCCGATTGCCCGGTCAGTTCCAGCCCCGGCAACACCATCACGGCGGACAGGGCGAACGCCGCCGCGGCGGTCGATGCCAGCACCAGCAGGGTCCGCCGCCACGAATCGCGCCGCAGCGCGAAATCGGCCGTCAGCAGCAGCGCCAGGGCGAGGAAGGAGTAGAGCGCCGTTTGAAAATGGCCGGCCAGCACCACGCAGCCCGCAATCCCGAGCAGCACCGGCAGACGGCGCCACTCGCGGACGGCGCGCAAGCCGGCCCACAGCAGCCACGGCAGCAGCGCCGCCGTCTGAAAGATCCCCACGTGCGAGCTGTGTCCCGCGAAAAAGCCCGAAAACGCGTAGAAGACCGCCGCGAAGAGAGCCGCCGCGCGGCTGGTGAGGAACTGGCGAGCGAGCAGATAGCCGCCCGCCAGGGCCAGCAGGCAGTGCAGCGCCAACTCCCCTTCGATGGCTCGCGGCGTGATTCCCAGCAGGAAAAACGGCCAGTTGAGCGGATACCACGCGCCGGTTTGCGGATCGGCCAGAAAGGGAAAGCCGGAAAAGGGGTAGGGCGTCCAGAACGGCAGCGTCCCGCTCAGAATGTGGCTGGCGAAGTACGTCTGCGCGCTGTAGTGGACGTCCACCGCGTCCCATTGAATCGACGCGCCGGCATCGAAGAGCGGCCGCGCGTAGAACAGCAGCACCGCGGCGGCGAAGGCGATGAGGATGCCGGGGGCGGAGAGCAGTTTATCCCAGACCGAGGGTCCCGTGGGCGGAGCCGGCGCGGTGGGTTGCGGTTTCCGGGAACGGGATTTGGAGGACATGGAAGGGCTATTCTAACAGGCGGTTCCGCGCTCACCGCCGCGGGTTCCTGGGGCGCTCATCGGTGGCCATTCATTTGGGATTCTTGCGAACCGTCAGGTACATCGGATAGTATCCGCGCGCCAGGACGATCAGGCGGCCGATCCAGTTCCAGCGGTTCACCGCCTGAAATGCCCGCATCAGGCCACCCAGGGAGCCGGCGACGTTCTGCGTCTCGAACTGCATCTTGCCGGAAAGCCGCTCCAGGAACAGGTCCTCACCCAGGGTGACCACCTCCAACGGATATACCCGCGCGATGGCGCGCAGCGTGCGCCGGCACCAGAACGGGTTGATCTGCGTCTGCAGCGTCCGCGCAAACGCCGGATCGCGGCGCACGATCCACCGGATCCACAGCGGCAGCATCGGTTTGCAGATCAGCGGCGGCATCAGCACCAGGTAATGGCCTTCGAAATACGAAAGGTGGTTGGGGATCTCCATGTGCAGCAGGCCGCCGGGACGCAGAACGCGCACCGACTCCATCAGCACCTTGGCCGGGTCCTGGGTGTGCTCCAGGACGTTGGCTGAGTAGACAATGTCGAAGCTCTCATCGGGAAACGGCAGCGACTCGCCCACCGCGTTGGAGAGGCGGGCCGCGGAAATCCCATTGGCCTCGAGAATCTTCTGCGAGGCCCGGAATCCGGCCACGAACCCTTCCCCGCCCGGCTCCACGCCGTAGCCATCCATGCCGAAATGCTTGATGAACACCGCCAGGTTGGTGCCGAAACCGGATCCCACTTCCAGGTACTTCTTGCCCTCGAGAGCGGTGTACCGCTGCAACGTGGCCGCCCGCTTGAAGGACTTCGTGTAGTCCAGAAAATCGCGGGCGTTGGCGTAGCGGTCAATGCGGCAGATGGGCTCGAAGAAAGCGCCCAAAGTTTCCGCGGCGGTATCGAAGACCTCCGGCGGAATCGCGAGTGCGGGTTGGACCTGAGTGGGTTCATTCATGGGGCTCGCGGCTACTTCTTGCCGGCGCCATCGGCGCTCATGGCGGGAGGCGAGACCGGTTTGTCGTCGCCGAAATTGGTCACCAGGTACTCCACCAGGGCGTCGCGATCCTGCATCTTGGTGCCCCAGCCGGCCATTTTGTCGAGTTCCTTATTCCAGGCCGCGCGGCTCAGCCGTTGCGAGTGGATCAGGCGCAGGCTGTGGCAGGGCAAACAGGCGCGGCCCTCTTCCTTCTGGCCGCGATCGATCGTGGCCTGGTCGGCGGCCAGGGCATAGGCGGCGATAGAACAGGCCCAGAGGATCAGAATGAGTTTCACGCAGCCTCCACGGTAACTCCAATGCGGTCGATGCCGTTCCATAAGTATCCCGACGGATTCCAGGCAGGCACGAACGGCTGCACGCGGCCGGCCGAATCGGTGGCGCGCGAGAGGATGGTGTAGTAGCCGGGCGCGGTGGGACGCCAGGGGAATCGCCAGAGCCGCCAGGCGAAGGGCAGCTTGGCGGACGGAAGTTCGGCGTCCTGCCAGCGGCTGCCGCCATCGGTCGAGATCTCCACGCGCTCGATCTGGTTTTCGCCGGCCCAGGCGAAGCCGCGAATCGAGAGCGCGCCGATGGGCAATTTGCCCTGGTCGGCGGGTGCCGTAATGGTGGATTTCACCGGCATCCCTTCGATGACTTCCAGCTCGGCGGGGCGCGCCGGAGTTCCCGGCGGCAGGGCGAATTTGGGATAGCGATAGCCGGGATTCATGAAGAAGCCGCTCGTCTCCTTAGCGGCCGGCGTCAGGCGCGTCACCCATTTCACCCAACTGGTGCCGTCCCAGCCGGGGACGATCAGGCGCACCGGAAAGCCGTGGATCTGCGGGGTCTCGCGATTCATGCTGAGGGCCAGCAGCGTCGCCGGATGCAGCGCTTTGCGCATGGGCATGCTGCGCACAAAATCCGGGGTGGCAAGCAGTCCGGTATCGGCGCCATCGATCTCCAGAAACTCAGCCTGCGGATCGACACCCGCCAGTTTCAGCACGTCGCTCAGCTTGGGGCCGCGCCATTCGGCATTGCCCACCGCGCCGCGTCCCCACTGAATGCCGGGGAGCTTGGGGCTGTAGAACGCGCGGCCGTTGCCGGTACATTCCAGCGTCGCCGTCACGGTGAACTGCGGCAGCTTGCGCAGATCGTCGAGCGACAACTCGACGGGCTTCGACACCATGCCGGTGATGGCCACGCGATGGGCCGCGGGATCGATGGCGGCGGGGCGCGGTAAGTGCTGCCGCACGAAGAAGGCGTCGACGGGAGTGAGGTAGGAATCGAAGTATTGCAGCGGCGTTTCCAGGTCCTCGGGCCGGTCGTTGTGGACGATCATGGGCCGCTTGCCGGGAATGGTGACGCCATCGTCGGCGCCGTTCATTCGCGCGGCGGCCGCCACTGCCAGCATGGCGCCGAAGAGTTCCCTGCGGTTGGCTTGCATCGTTCCACACTAATGCAACCAGGCGCCGGGATTCAAGCGGGGCGCGGAACCGCTATTTGCCTTTCGCCACCGCGAAATCCCAGACCTGGATGTTCAGCTTGCCTTCGGTGTATTCGACCACGGCATATTCGCCGGGCTCCATCGGCGCCTTGGGCCAGATCTTGTAGAGCTCGTCGCTGGCCAATTGCTGGCGGAAGATTTCGATGGTGGTCAGATCTTCCTCGGCTTCTTTGGTGACCGGTAGGAAGGTCAGGTTTTCGACGATGCGCACGCCGTTCTTGACGGTCAGTTTGGCGATACCGAAGCGCTGCGTCTCGGAAAGCTCGATGTAAAATTCCTGCTCCGGATTGGTGAAGATGGTTGCGGAGTGGGCGCCATCGAGTTCCAAAGTTCCCTTGCCGGAGAGGGCGGGGCCGATGGGCGCCAGCACCTTGAGCCACTCGCGGCGCTTGTTGGTGTGGACCACCGACGAGGCCGGTTTCATCACCTGAATCTGCTTCCCGTCGTCCCAATACACGCCGGGATCCTGGGGAATGCGCTTGACTTCCCTCTTAATCTCGGCCGAAGCGGCTTCCTCTTCGGCCTGCGACTGGTTGTCCTTATCGATCTGCGCCTGGCGCGCGGCGGCTTCCGATTCGGTGCGTTTCAGATCCACCAGGTCGAGCGGAATCTCTTCCCAATCGCTGCGTTCCACGCTGTAATAGCGGACGCGGTCGGGCTTCACCTGGTACTCGCGAACGAGGTTGAACGAGCCGTCCTTGAGGTACAGCTTGATATTGACGGCCCAGGCTGTAACGGCCAACAGCAGGACCGCCGCGGGCAATCGGCGCACCATACCCCTACTCTAACGCATGCAATCGTGATTTAATCTAGAGGAACCGTTTCCAGGTTGGTCGAAATCCGTGCTCTGTTTCCCGTGGAGACGAGTGCGTAACGTTAAAAGGAGATTTCATGGTCGGGAGATTGATATTGGCAGCACTGCTGGCGGCCGGGCTGTTGGCGGCCCAAGGGAAGGGCGGCAGCAAAGGCGGCGGCAGCAACAATATGGGGCCCAGTATGGGGCCGGCGCGCGCGCAGAGCAAGTTGGACCAGATCGCCGATAAGCTCAAGTTGAACAAGGAGCAGAAGGACGAGTTGCAGAGCATTATGAACGGCGCTCTGGAGGCTGCCGGTCCGTTGAACCAGCAGATCCAAAACGGGCGCCAGCAGATTGCCGGCGCCATGGTCAACGGCAAGGACAGCGGCGACGACTACACCAAGCTGATCGGCGCGTACACCGCCGTTCTGGCCCAGATGGACACGCTGGAATCGACGGCGTACGCCAAGATCTATGCGCTGTTGAAACCCAACCAGCAGAAGAACGGCGAGCAGGTCTTCACCGAGCTGATGGCCGGCATCTTCATGCAAGGGGGCAGAGGCGGCGGTGGCCGGAGAAAGGGCGGCGAGTAGAGGAGACCAGTCATGATCAAACACTTACTAATTGGCGGATTGTTGGCGGCCGCGCTGGCTTTCGCGCAACCCGGCCAGGGAGGCGGGATGGGCGGCGGTGGAGGTATGGGCGGCGGCGGCGGAATGGGTGGTAGCGGCGGCAGCGACATGGGCGGCGGCGGAGTGCGTCCGGCGATGCCCACCCCCATGGAGCGCATCAGCACGGCGCTCACTTTGAATAAGGATCAGAAAAAGGCAGTGAAGGGCATCATGGACGACGCCCAGAAAGAAGCCATGCCGGTCCGCGACCAGATGGTGAAGGGCCGGCAGACCATCGCGCAGGCGGTGGCCGCGGGAAAGAGCCAGGACGAGATCAACGCGGCGGTCAACGAATACGCCGCGGCGCAGGCCCAGATGACGCAGATCGAAATGCACGCCTTCGCCAAGATTTATGCGGCGTTGGAGAAAGACCAGCAGGCCAAAGCCCCGGCTATTCTGGGGATGATGAACGGCATTTTCAAAGGCAAGAACTGGGATTCCAATCCCACCACGAATTAGTTCCGCGCGGGGCGGACACGCCGTCTGCCCCGCGTCACACCCACAGAACCGGCTGCCGCACCGGCCAGTTGCGGAGCACTTCTTCCACCGTCGGATCGCCTTCCAGTTTGCGCCACAGTTCCAGGTATTCCGGTTTACCCAGCGCGACTCCCGCAAATAACAAGCTCGGCTGCCGCACCGGCCACTGGTCGTAGTACATGACATCGGGCGGCTTGGGCCACTTCCTTTTGTCCAGCATGAACGGATACATGTAGGCCACGGCTTTCGCCATGCCTCGTCCGTCGGCCATTTGCCACGTCCACAGGTTGTCCTTGGCGGTGCTAAGCGTCTGCACTAGAATCGCCATGGCGTCGAGGTTGAACAACGAGTAGCCGTACGGTTTGGTGCGGCGCAATTCCTCGGGAAAGCTGCCGTCGGCGGCTTCCTGGTTGGGAATGAAGACGGTTTTGTAGCGGTTGATGCAATAGTCCGTCAGTTGGCCGTTGCCGGTGAGTTGCGCGAACGCGGCCACCTGCGTGGCCCAGCACGTGCCGTGATTGTTCTTGGCATCGCGTTCGTCGGTTCCGTTCTTACTGGTAGTCATCCAGGCGGTGTAATCCGCGAACCACTGTTTGACGGCGGACAACAGTGGCTGCGGCATGTCGATCTGCCCCGCGGCGCGCGCCACTTCCACCAGGTGCAGGGTGTCGATGATGCCAGTACCGCGCCCCGTGAAGCGGCCCTTGATGGCCTGCGCGTATTGCAGGTCGGGATTCATGCGCGTGTCGCGATCGACGAACCAGGCCCGCAGGTGCAGCGCCGCATGGTCGGCATATTTCTTTTGGCGGGTGATTTTGTAGGCGGCCGCCAGCGCCGGGACGATCAGGCTGAGGCGGATCATGGCGCGGCGATGTTCCACGAAGTTGTCGGGATTGGTCATGCCGTCGCGCTGGATATAGGGAGCATCGGGATTCCGCGGGTCGGGCCACCAGTAATCGCCTTCGGAAAAGAAATCGTGCGGGCCTCCCGAGCTGCGCGGCGACCCGGACGCGGTGACGGTGACCGGCTTCTCGGCCAGGTACTTGTCGGCGGCCTTGAGGACGCGCGGCCGCTCAATGGCAACGATATCGAATGTTTCGGCGCCCAGCGCCGCTCCGGCGGACAGCGCCGCCAATCCTTGTAAAAACTCCCGTCGATGCATGACTTCTCTATTGTGGCTTAAGTGGGGCTGGCTGGTGACGCTACGGATACAGGCGGCGGTACATGTCGGCGTTGCGCAGCACGGCTTGCACGTATTCGCGGGTCTCGGTGAAGGGGATCGACTCCACGAACTCGGCGGGCTCGTGGGGCGAATTCCAGGTGACCCATTCGGCCAGACGCATAGGACCGGCATTGTAGGCGGCCAAGGTCTGCTCCGCGTGGCCGCGGCTGTGGTCCAGCATGTCGCGGAAGATCATGGTGCCGATCTTCAGATTCACGGCGGGCTGCAACAGCAGCGCGGTGTAGAATCGCGGGATGCCGGCTTTGCGGGCGTATTGCCGTCCGGTGACCGGCAGCACCTGCATCAGGCCGTACGCTTTGGCGGGGGAAACGGCCCGCGGACTGAACTCCGACTCCTGGCGGATCAAACCGGCCACCAGATAGGGATCGAGATCGTGCGCGCGCGCGTCGGCAAAAAGATCCTCGCGGTAGGGTAGCGGATACAGCAATTCCCAGAAGGAGCGCGGCGCCGACGCCAACGGAATGGCGAGGTTGTCGGGCACCATGGTCTTCAGAACGTGCAGGGCCTGGCCGGGCGAATCGGCGGCGCGGGCCGCTTCCATGCCGAGGAGCGCGGGCTGGCCGTCGGTGCGCGCGCCGAAGCGCAGCTCGGAATCGGCCAGATCGCTGAAACCGGCCGCCCGCAGCAGTTGCGACCGCTCCAGGCGCAGCGTGGTATGGCGGGTGGGCTCGAGGGGAACCGGTTTGGCCGCGGGCAGCGCCACGCTGGCCAGAAACGCCAGGGCTTCGGGCGAGGGCACCGCCTTGCGAAACTCGGGCTGCAGCACGCGCTCGCGCACCAGCATGGCGTAATAGTAATTCTCGAACAGCTTCAGCAGGTGCTGGTAATAGGCGGCGGCTTCCGCAAAATCCTTGCGCTCTTCGGCGATGCGGCCCAGGAAGTAGAGCGACGCCGCCGCATTCGGATTGCGCGGGTACTGCAGCAACTGGTCGCGCAGAAGCTGCGCGGCTTCGGAGCGGCGGTGCACATAGGCCTCGAAAGCGACCTTCCAATGGCTGTTGGCAGCCGCCGGCTCGTTGGGGAAATCCTCATAGACGGCGCGGTACAGCGGCACGAACTCGTCGGCGTGGTTCGACAGCAGAAAATAGTTGGCGCCCGAAATCAGGGCCTTCAGACGCCACGGAGAAGTCGCGAATTCGCTCTGCAGGCGTTTGAGGAGGCGCTTGACTTCGCCGTCGTCATCCAGCCGGCGGGAGCATTCCACCAGGTAGTACAGGCGCTCGGCTTCGGCCTCCGGCGCGGCGACCTCCAGCTTGCCGAGATGTTCGGACGCATCCGGCGCGTTGCCGGAGAGGTAGCCGATGGCTTCCAGGCGGACCAGCGCCTGGTCGTGCTCCGTCCCCGAAGCGCGTTCTACGATGGCCCGGTATTCGGTGCGCGCCTGCGCGAATTCGCGGACCTCCATGAGGCGGTCGGCGTGGTGCAAGTACTGCGGCAGGGAGAGCGACGGGTAGGATGCTCCCATGGCGGAACGCAGCGCGGCCAGCGCGGTGGAGACGCGGACCGCGGCCTCGCCGGTGACGTACTGGCAGTAGACCCGCTGATAGACTTCCGCCGCGCCGGCCAGGTCGCCGGCAGCCTGCAAGGACTCGCCCAGCGACAGATCGCCCTCCGGCTGCGGCAATTCCGCGGCGTGCGCGCGCAACGTGCGCACCGCCTCGGCCGGCGCGGTCTCCCGCAGAGCGCGCGCTTCCAGCAGCCAGGCCCTGGCGGCCAGCGGCGACGGCAGGTCGGGATTGTGGGCGCCCGCGAGGTCGGCCGAGATGGCGCCGAAATCCCTGGATTCCACTCGGGAAGCCGCCAGGTAATATCCCGTATAATCGGCGACTCCGGGCAGCGCGGGCCGCGCCCGGCGCAGCGCGGCGATGGCGGCGGGATAGTCGGCATGCTCGTACGCCACCACTCCCAAGGCCAGTTCGACCGAGGCGCGATCCTTGGGGTGCGCGACACCCCACGATTCCACGGCTGCGCGGCGCGCCGCGCTGGGCGATTCGCGGTAAGCCCGGACCAACGCGGCGAGAGTGGCGGGCGCGGACGCCTTTTTGGGCGCTGCCTTGGCGGTGGCCTTGGCGGTGGTCTTGCGCTGGGCCTGGGCAACCGGGCCGGCCAGCAGACCAACGGCGCAGAGCAACGAAATCCAAACGCTCAACCGCATGACGCTACCCACATTTCGCTACACCGCATGACTCTAAACCAGCGGCCCAGGATAGTCTCCCCCGAGCAGCTCGGGATTGTCCTTAGCCAGGGTTCGCACCAGCTCGACGTGCAGGTAATCCACCATGGAAGGACAGGGCACGAAGAACGAAGCGCGGAACGTGTCGCGCGCGGTATCGATGGGGGTGCGGAGCGCGTCGTATAAATTGCCGTGGACCCGTCCGCTCTGCACCGCGTCGGGCTCGAAGAGGCGCATTTCGGAAACCCGCACGCGGGCATACCGCTGGGCGCGCAGGTGAATGCGCTGCTCCTCGGGCGGCAGTTCCTCCCACGAGGATGGCGCGGGCCGTTCCACGGCGGGCGCCGGGAGTGGGGCGGCGACACCGATGGTGACCAGGTCCGGCTGCGCCGCGGGCGGTTCGGGCGGGGGCGGCAGCGGCTCCGTGAGCGAACCCCACACGGACGACGCCACCTGCGCCAGCAGCTCGATGGCGGGACCCTGCGCGGTTCCCCAGGTATACAGCAGCGCCGTGACGCGATCGCGCGCCACCAACGGATAGACAGACGCGCGGCCGGCGGGACTGTGTCCCAGCAGCTTCACCAGCACGTCCGAGACCTCGCTCGCGGTGGTGGCCGTGACCACCGGGTCGCGGCTTTCGATGGCGCCGGCCAGCGCCGGCGCCGACGCCAGCGGCAATTCCAGCGAAGCAAACTCGCGGGCGACCGATTCCGACACGCCGCGGATGCGCTCGCCCGACACGGTCTCGGCCGATACGCCGAACAGCGCGGCCGAAGCGCAGAACGCCGCGGTGGCATCGACCAACGTGGCTCCCAGGTCTTCCAGGTTGCCGGTCTGGCGAATGCGGCGGACGGCCTGGTTCAACTGGTCGGCCATGTCGCGGCGAGCGCGGTCGCGCGCCTCGGCAAACAGGTTTTCGGTGTCGACAACCAACTGGCGGACGCGCTCTTCAAGAACCTGGCGCAAAGGTGTCGGCGCGCTGGTAGCCATCGTCATCCTTAGTTTATCAGGCGCGAACCCGGCGCCGGGCGGACAAACGCGTAGAATTGGCATATGGAGAATTTAGCGGGAAGAACCGCCATTGTGACGGGCGGCACGCGCGGCATCGGACGCGCCATCGCGGAACGGCTGCTGCGGGAAGGCGCGCGGGTGGCCATCTGCGGCCGGACGCGCGCATCGGTGGACCGCGCCGTGGCGGCGATGCAGCCGCTGGGAACCGTCGCCGGATTCGCGGCCGACGTGCGCCACGCCGAAGAGGTGGCGAGTTTCTTTCAGGCGGTGGACCATGCCTTCGGCTCCCTCGACATCCTGGTGAATAACGCCGGCGAGGGAGTCTTCCGCAAGGTGGGCGAGATGACCACGGAGGAGTGGCACCGCAATATCGACCTCAACCTGAACGGCGTGTTCTATTGCACGCGGGAGGCGCTGGCGCGGTTCGCCAAGGCGGGCGGCGGATTCATTGTCAACATCTCCAGCCTGGCGGGCAAGAACGCGTTCGCGGGCGGCGCGGGCTACAACGCGGCCAAGGCCGGACTGAACCTGTTCACCGAAGCCCTGATGTTGGACCACCGTCACGACAATGTGCGGGTGTCCTCCATCATGCCGGGCAGCGTGGACACGGAATTCGGCGGCGACTCCGTCAAGCGGCAGGGCGACACCAGTTGGATGATTGCCGCCGAAGACGTGGCGGAGACCGTGGCGCTGGTGCTGCGCATGCCCGCGCGCACCATGATCAGCCGCGTGGAAATGCGGCCCTCGCGGCCCAAGAAATAGCTTGTCCCAGAAAAAGGCGACCTGGTGGAACCTCCTCCCGAACGGCAAGACTCGCGCCTGATGCGCGACATGTTCCGAACCATTGCGCCGCGCTACGACTTTTTCACGCGCGCGGCGTCGTACGGCATGGACCGGCGCTGGAAGCGCGCCGGCGTGCGGCGGGCCGAGCTGCCGCCGCGTCCGCTGGTGCTCGACCTGGCGTCGGGAACCGGCGATTTCTCGCTGCTGGTACAGCAACAGTGTCCGGGCGCGCGCTCGGTGGCGGTGGACCTGACGGAGCGCATGCTGCGGCTGGCCCGCGAACGCCACGTGGACGAAACGGTGTGCGCCGACGCCGGCAAGCTGCCCTTCGCCGACCGCAGCTTCGACTGCGTCTTCGTGGGCTACGGTCTGCGCAATTTTCCGAACCTGAGCGGGGCGGTGCGGGAGATCGAGCGGGTGACGCGTCCCGGCGGCCTGCTGGTGAGCCTGGACTTTTTCCTGCCGCCGAACCGCGTGCTGCGGCGCCTGTACCTGTGGTGGCTGTATCTGCAAGGCGCGTTTTGGGGCCTGTTGCTGCATGGGCGTCCGCGCATCTACACGTACATCCCCGATTCGCTGCGCAGTTTCGTGACCATGGACGAGTTCTCCAGTCTGCTGCGAAGCTCGGGATACGGCGCCGTGGGCACGCGGAGCTTCCTGCTGGGCGGGATCGGGCTGCATTGGGCGGCGAAGCACGGCGAGCGGGAGGGGGCGGCGTAGGTAGGGGGCGGCAGGTGGGTTCGTTTCGCGGGGTGCAATCGGCTGTAGTTTGTTGGAGTTGGAGGAAATAATGGCTTCGTTTGGTATTTTTGCCCGGGCGGGGTCGGCGGTCCACGGGAGGGGGATTGCGAGGGTGCGGGTTGGCGTCGTCGGGTCCATCCGACTTCAGCTATAGCACGGAGGGGGGATGGAGTCTGAAATTGAGTTCGGGGAAGTGATTGAGGGGAAAGGAAGTCGGTGGTGATGGGAGGGTGGGAACGGAAGGCCCCTTCCGAAGAAGCATTTCCTCATTGGTGGATGAGCCTAGAGGCGGTCGCGAAGCGACCCTCCGGGACTCCCTCTGCATTCCCTTTGTTTTCCCTGTTTTCCTCGGTTTGACCGAGTACGGCTCGGTGAGGTCGGGCGTGGTGGCGACTAGTCACTCCGTTGGGGGAGCCCAATCCGGGATGGGCACGCCCTCCTGGTCGAACGGCCAGCCCTCGAAGCTGGACTGAGCTTCGCGTCCTTCCTGGGTGATGAAATAATAGGCGCGGCCTGCGCGTTCAACCGCTGGCACTCCTCGCAACTTCTGCGGAGGTTCTTTTGTGAGGTCGTACGCCGCCGCCCACTCGAGGCTCACCAGATCAACGAGAGCCCGGACTGCGTCGGTGGGCCGGACCTCTATCCCGTATTCGCGACCGACCGCTGCGAGCCTCTCGTGGACGTGTACAGGCTCCTCATAGTCGTCGCAAATCTCGTTGAGCGCTAGCATTCGTATGAGTTCGTATCGGGTCATTGGAAAACTGGCCTCACTGTCCATACTTCGGTCCCCCCATGCGGCCGTGCTTGTCAATGGGTCGACCGCTCGGGTTTGTCAAGGTGTGGACTGTATAAGTTCTGCCGTCGGGGCAGAGGTACTCCTGCTCGATGCTCTGCCCACCCTTATTGCCTCTTTGGGTCGATGGAACTTTCACTGCCGGCCCAACGGGAGTGCAATTGGCCTCGATCCATGCGGGGGCCATGGGGATACCGTCAGCCATATCCGTCCCACTCGTTGAGGAGGACAATACGGCGAGAAGGAGTATCACGGGTGTCAGCGGAAGCTCAGCGGCTACGGCTGTGACCTCGAGGGCTAAGCCGGCCACGCCGGCGGCTGCCGATGTACTGGTTGAGGACGTCGCCGCTGTCGATATGGTGTAGCCGGTGCAACTGACTGCGCCGCTCGTCGACACCGAACAGCTTACGTTGTCCCCGCCGGTATTCCAGTCCCCGCTGCCCTGATTCCCGGTATCGCAGCCGTCGGGGTCGGCATCGACATCGCAGCCGTCCTGACCATCGTCCCCGTCGTCGCCGCCCCCCGGCGGGTCGACCGCCAGCAGGCCGTCCAGGCCCATGGGGTCGTATAGGTTGACCGGATCGCCGTTTGCGTACAGATATCGATTCCACGTCAGCGGGTTGGTACGCTGGGCCGTTCTAATTCCTCCCGGATCCGGGGTGAAGAACTTGCCCATCTGTGGGTTGTAGTACCGCTGATCCGCGTAATCCATCCCCATGCCGAACTGCTGGTACGTCGCGAAGGTCTCCCATCCGCTGCCTGTCTGCGCCGTCTCCGCTCCGTAGGAGCGATACGACATCGGCGTCGCATACGGCGCCCAGCGTACCGTCCCCAGACGATCGGTCGCCACGCCGATGATCTTGCCTTTGAAGTACGCCCGCGTGCTGACCGGCGTGATCGTCGGTGTCCCGCTGCCGTTCCAGCTCACACTGTACGTCCCGAGCTTCTTCCCGCTCAAATCGTACACGTAGAACGCGCCGGTCCCGTCCTGCACCAGCTTGCCGTTGGGATCGTACGAATTCGCCGTGCCGTTCGTCATGCGGTTTTCCACGTCCCAGGTGTACGACCCGTTGCCGTCCGTCAACACGTTTCCGTTTCCATCATACGTCCATCCGCTCACCTGCACCTGGTTGGTCGCCGGATTGTGCGTCCACACGGCGGCCCCGTTCATCCCCGTCACGTTGCCGAATCCGTCGTAGCTCATCTGCTCGCCCGTCCCCGTCTCCACGATGCTCACCGTGCTCAGGCGGTTCAACGCGTCGTAGGTGTAGTTCGACGTCTGCCCGAGCACCCAGTCGTGCGACTGCGCGATGCGGCCGTTGTTCTGGCCGGCGGTGTAG
>Ga0181529_10002173_pt1 | contig 23982 bp, 23 predicted proteins | sample PEATcosm2014_Bin_36_FD_119763 | JGI IMG/M metagenome (GOLD analysis project Ga0181529, IMG submission 119763) | Peatland microbial communities from MTU Mesocosm Facility, Houghton, MI, USA - PEATcosm2014_Bin10_30_metaG | ecosystem: Environmental > Terrestrial > Soil > Wetlands > Peat | place... | reverse complement strand
GTAACCAGGACGGGTCGGTCGGCAGGTTCTGGCCGCGGAAATTTGCGACCAATCGTTCACCCGCCGCATCGATGAACACGCCGGAAGTCGACGACAGTGCACCCGGAAAGCGGCGCACATTCGCCACATCCACGCCCTCGCGCGCCAGTCCCTCACGAATCGCGACACCTGCGGAATCCTCGCCGACCCGGCCCCACATCACCACCCGTCCGCCGAGTCGTACCGCCGCCACGGACGCCGTCGCGGCCATGCCGCCGCCGACTTCCTCCATTTCGATAGCGCGAACCTTTCGCGGCGCCGGTGGGAAGGCCGCGATACGCCAGATCCTGTCAAGTGCCGCCAGACCTAGACAGATCACACGCGGTGCGGCGCCAAACGTGACGGCCACCGGTTACTCCTCCCCTCATCCATAGAGGTTATTCGATAACGAAGCACCTGGCGCCGGCATTGTCAAGGAAAAGTTCGCGAACGAAAATTCCTCATTCCGCCAGCACAACGCGTGTGCCGGCGGCGCCGGCTTGCGCGGCAAGCGACGCAGGCAGTGCCTCATCTATCACCAGCACGCTTACCTCGCGCAGATGGCCCAGGTGCACCGTCGCCGGGCGCAGAAATTTGGTGTGATCGATCACCAGGATCACCCTGCGCGACTGCTCGATCATTGCTCGCATCACCATCACTACGGAATGGTCGTAGTCGAGCAAGGTACCGTCCGCATCGATACCGCCGCAGCTCATCAAAGCGACGTCGCAGCGGAATTCCTCGATGGTGCGGACCGTTCGCACGCCCACCGCGCCGCCCTCGCGCCGCACCGCCCCGCCAGCAAAATATATCTCGGGCCCACCGGCCCGATTCAACACTACCGCATCGACAGTACTATTGGTTACCACCTTCAGATCGCCGCGTTGCGCCAGTTCCGCCGCCACCGCCTCCATGGTGGTACCCAGCGAGAGAAACACGGAGGCACGTTCCGGGATCTCGCCTGCCGCAGCACGCGCCAAGCGGCGCTTCTCCCGGCGCAGGTCGTGCCGGCGCGCGGCGTACTCCGCATTGACAGTGGAAGACGGCAGGCTGGCTCCGCCATGGTGACGACGCAACTTGTCATTTTTGGCGAGCGTGTTGATGTCGTGCCGTATGGTCTGTGGTGTCACTGCGAGGGCAGCCGCCATCTCCCCGACCGTGGCGTAGCCGTGCTCGCTCAGCAGCGCCATGATCCGTCCGTGACGTTCTTGCACGGTTCCTCCTTGATTTTCGAATTCGAATATCATCGCCCCCGCGCCGCGCGTCAAGCGCCGACTGGCGCTGGCCGGGGAAATGCACATTCCACCGCAAACCAACCCTCTGTGAATACGCACCGAACCAGCACGCCGCCCCAAAACGGCAGCACAAAGCTGGATTTGCAACCGGAATCGGCAAACAGGTGGGGTCCCGATCGGCGCCGAACGGGACCCCACAAAGGCCGAAGTTTATCTGGCGAATTCAAAGCCTTATTCGACATCGGCGCTGGGGTCCCGTCGGCATGCCGAATCACATGCACGCCGGGCAACCGACCAAAATGACATAACTGGCGTGACCGGACCGTGGTTGATGGGTATAAAACTCTCTGTAAGTGTGTTTGCGCTAAACAACTTGGTAATTTAGTATATTATGGTTCCCCGCCGACGCGGCTGCCACGTGGCAGCGCATGCCCTGGAGCGAGCGATGACTCTACGCCCCCCTGCCACGCCGGCGCCGGTGACGTCGGTATGAACGTCCTGGCCAGCATCGAGGCTGTGCCGGCCGCCCCCGCGGCCTCCGCGGAGGCGCCGGCGATTCGCTTCGATGCGGTCTCGAAAACCTATCCGGCACGCGGCCGCGACGCCCAGGTGACCGCGCTGGACCGGGTTTCACTGGCGGTGGCGCCGGGGCAAATCTACGGCGTGATCGGGCGGTCCGGGGCAGGCAAGTCGACCCTGTTGCGGGTCATTAATGGACTGGAGAAGCCGAGCGCGGGCCGCGTCCTGGTCGACGGCACCGATGTCGTCGCCCTGGACGGCGGCGGCTTGCGGGCGCTGCGGCGGCAGGTCGGCATGATCTTCCAGCATTTCAATCTGCTGTCGTCGCGCACGGTGTTCGAAAACGTGGCCTTCCCTCTCGAACTCGCCGCGGCCGGGCGGGGCGCGATCGCGGCGCGGGTGGATCGGCTGCTGGACCTGGTGGGCCTGGCGGACAAGCGCGGCCGCTATCCCGCCGAACTCTCGGGCGGCGAGAAACAGCGCGTCGGCATCGCCCGGGCGCTGGCGACCGAGCCCAAGGTCCTGCTGTCCGACGAGGCAACCTCGGCGCTCGACCCGGAGACGACACGCTCGATCCTCGACCTGTTGCGGCGCGTCAATGCGCTCACCGGCGTCACCATCGTGCTGATCACCCACGAGATGCAGGTGATCAAGGACATCGCCGACCGGGTGGCGGTAATCGAGCGCGGGCGGATCATCGAGGAGGGCCCGGTCTACGACGTGTTCGCCCGGCCGCGCACCGCGACGGCGCAAAGTTTCGTCGCCTCGGTGACCGGCAGTGCCGTGCCCGAGGATGTGGCCGAGGAATTGTCGACCCAGCCGATCGCCGGCGGACGGGCGGTGCTGCGCGTTCTGCTGACCGGCGCGCATGCGACCGCGCCGATCATCAGCCGGCTGTCGCGCGGCGCGGACATCGACGTGCAGGTCCTGGCCGGTCAGGTGGACCGCATCGGCGGCGCGCCGTTCGGCACATTCCTTCTCGCCGTGCCGGGACGGACCGAAGTGGTCGCGGCGGCGCTCGCCCTGGTACGCGAACTCGGGCTGACCGGGGAGGTGCTGGGCTATGTCGCCTGAACTGATCGGGCTGCTCGCGAATTCGACCGGCCAGACGCTGTATATGGTCGCCGTGTCGGCATCGCTCGGCACGCTGCTGGGTCTGCCGCTCGGCGTATTCCTGGCCACCAGTGGGCACGGCGAGTTGTTCGAGGCGGTGGCGTTGAACCGCGTGCTCGGGCTGGTGGTGAACGCGACGCGCTCGACGCCGTTCATCATCCTGGTCGTCGCCATCATCCCCTTTACCCGTCTGCTGGCCGGCACCTCGATTGGCACGACGGCGGCGATCGTGCCGCTGACCGTGGCGGCGACACCGTTCATCGCCCGCATCATCGAAACCGCGATCCGCGAAGTCGACGCCGGCCTGATCGAGGCGTCACGCGCGATGGGAGCGACGCCGTTGCAGATCGTCGTGAAGGTGCTGCTGCCCGAGGCGTTGCCTGCCATCGCGCTCGGCCTGACCCTCACCGTGGTCAGCCTGATCGGTTATTCGGCCATGGTGAGCGCGGTGGGCGGCGGTGGGCTTGGCGATCTCGGCATCCGCTACGGCTACCAGCGCTTCATGCCGGCGGTGATGGCGGCCGTCGTCGTCGTGCTGATCGTGCTGGTACAAGGTCTGCAATCCGCCGGCGAGGCGCTCGCCCGGCATGTCAACAAACGCACCCGCCGCACCTGAACAGGAGAATCTGCCATGTCCCGCTTTTATCCGGACCGCCGGAACGTGTTACTCGGCGCGCTTGCCGGCCTTGCCGCGACCACCGCCGGACGCGGCGCGCGGGCCGAGACGACGACCCTTCGCATCGGCGTCACCGCCGGGCCGCATGCGCAAATTCTGGAGGCGGTGCGCCCGGTGGCGGCAGGCCGGGGGCTCGACCTCAGGATCGTCGAGTTCTCCGACTACATCACGCCGAACATCGCGCTCGACAGCGGCGACCTGGAGGCGAATTCGTACCAGCACAAGCCGTTCCTGGATCAGCAGATCAAGGACCGGGGCTACAGGATCGAGAGTGCCGGCGATACGGTGAACTTTCCGCTGGGCGTCTATTCGCGCCGCTGGAAGCGGTGGGCCGACGTGCCCGATGGCGCGCAGTTCGCCATCCCGAACGACCCGACGAACGGCGGCCGCGCGCTGCTGTTGCTCCAGGAGGTGGGGGTGATCAAGTTGCGCGAGGGCGTCGGTCTGCTGCCGACGCTGCTCGACGTGGTGGGCAACCCGCACAAACTGCGCTTCGTCGAGATCGACGCGGCACAGACGCCGCGCGCATTGGACGACGTGGATGCGGCGGCGGTGAACACCAATTTCGCCATATCGGCGAAGCTGAGCCCCACCCGCGACGCGCTGCTGCGCGAGAGCCCGAAGAGCCCTTATGTGAACCTCATTGCCGTACGCAGCGTGGACCGCGATAAGCCGTGGGTGCGCCCGCTGATGGAGAGCTACCGCTCCGAGCCCGTGAAGGCGTTCATCCTGGCGACCTTCGACGGCGCCGTGCTGCCGAGCTGGTGAGGAGGACTACCCGCGGTGAAGTCGCTCAACGCCTTGTTGTCTGCCACCGGCACCAACATCTTCACCACCATGTCGGTGCTTGCCGCCCGGCATGGCGCGATCAATCTCGGCCAGGGTTTCCCGGATACCGAGGGACCGGACGACGTGTTGCGCGCCGCCGCCGATGCGCTGGCGGACGGCCGCAACCAATACGCCCCGATGACCGGGGTGCCCGAGTTGCGCCAGGCCGTCGCCGCCACCAATGCCCGCTTCTATGGCCTGGCGGTAAACCCCGATACCGAGGTGGTGGTGACCTCCGGCGCCACCGAGGCGCTCGCGGTCAGCCTGATGGCGCTGCTCGACCCCGGCGACGAGGTGGTGCTGATCGAGCCGCTCTACGACACCTATCTGCCGGTGGTGCGCCTGCTCGGCGCGGTGCCGAAGCTGGTGCGGTTGCAGCCGCCGAAATGGGACCTGCCGCGCGCCGAGCTGGCCGCCGCCTTCGGGCCGAAGACCAAGGCGATCCTGTTCAACACGCCGATGAACCCGACGGGCAAGGTGTTCACCGCGGCCGAACTGGCCTTCATCGCCGATTTGCTGGTTCGCCACGACGCCTACGCGATCTGCGATGAGGTTTACGAGCACATCACCTTCGACGGCTGGCGGCACATTCCGCTGATGACCCTGCCCGGCATGCGCGAGCGCTGCCTGCGCATCGGCAGCGCCGGCAAGACGTTTTCGCTGACCGGTTGGAAGATCGGCTACATCACGGCCTGCCCGGTGCTGGCCACGGTGGCGGCGCGGGCGCACCAGAACCTCATCTTCGCCACCGCGCCCAATTTGCAGCGCGCGGTGGCGGTGGGTCTGGCCAAGGATGACGCCTACTTCGAGGGCCTGGCGGCCGGGCTGGCCGCCAGGCGCGACCGGCTGGCCGAGGGGTTGGCGCGGATCGGCTTCGGGGTGCTGGCGGTCCAGGGCTGCTATTTCATCACCGCCGATTTTTCGCCGCTGGGCTACCGCGGCGACGATCTGGCGTTCTGCCGGCATATTACCGAACATGCCCGCGTGGCCGCGATTCCGGTCACCGCGTTCTACGAGGGCGCGGCGCCGAACCACTATGTCCGTTTCGCCTTCTGCAAGCGTCCGGAGGTGCTGGACGCGGCGCTGGAGCGGCTGGCCGCGCACTTCGCTGGGGCCGCGGCCCCGTTGACGGGCCGGGCGCGTTCGGCGCGGCGCGCTGGCGACGGGGCGATACGCGCGAGGATCGGCTGAAAGCAAGGTCCGGGGCAAAGGCGAGCGGTGCGGCTCCGGGACCGCTCCCGGACGATCTCAGATACACGCAAAACATATGTGAAATATCCGCGAACCGAGGCGGCACAAGCATCCCTGGACGCCCCTCCAACGGACATCGCAGATCCCGAAAAGGCCCGAAAGGCACAGAATTCGCCGCGCAGGACATTCTCCGTCGTGTACGCGTTTAATATATCTTGACTCCGATGTGGCATCGTACAATATGAGCTTGGTATCCGCACCGGCGCTTCGGAGCAGCCTTCCATGCCGAGTCAGACATCCGTTGCCGCGCCCATGCATCGTCGCTGTTGTCGCGGCCCCGCAGGCTGATTCCCCCGCGCGTTCCCGCCGCCTCATCCGCGCATCCACCCGCCGCAAGCGGAGCCCTTCCGATGTCTGACGCCGCCGTCACCCCGATCGTTATCCTGCGCGAGCCGCCCGCCCGAGGTTTCGATCCGGCCTCATTGGCAACGCTGCGACCGTTCATCGTTCCCACGTTGATCATTGCCACCTGGCAGGCCGGCGCCTCGACCGGTTTGCTGCCCGCCTACCTGGTCGCCTCCCCGCTTGCGATCCTGGATAGCCTGATCTCGCTGATCGGCTCCGGGGTATTGCTGCACCATCTGTTTGTCTCGCTTGGCCGTGTCGCCATCGGGCTCGCCATCGCCATCGTGCTGGGTGTCGGTCTCGGCCTGCTGTCCGGTCTCTCGCGGCTTGGCGAAGATGCCGCCGACGCCACTCTGCAGATGGCGCGAACGCTGCCGCATCTGGCCCTGGTACCGCTGTTCATTCTGTGGTTTGGCATCGACGAGACGCCGAAAATCGCCCTGGTGGCGCTCGGTGCGCTGTTTCCGATCTACCTGAACCTGTTCGCCGGCATCCGCGGGGTCGATCCCAAGCTGGTCGAGGTGGCCGGCACGTTGGGCCTCAGTCGTGGCGCGATGATCTGGCATGTGATCCTGCCGGGTGCCCTGCCATCCGCCCTACTGGGGCTGCGTTATGCCCTGGGCGTTGCCTGGCTCAGCCTCGTCGTCGGCGAGCAGATCAATGCGCAGTCCGGCATCGGTTACATGATGATGGACGCGCGTGAGTTCCTGCGCACCGACATCATCATGGTCGGGCTGCTGGTCTACGCCCTGCTCGGGCTCGGCGCCGACCAGCTGGTGCGCGCGCTGGAGCGCATGACCCTGGTCTGGCGCCCGACCATCGTCTCCCCCCGTCCCTGACCGATTCCGCAATGCCGCGCAGGAACAATCCCATGCCCGTCGCCATCGACAGCGTCCTCGTCTTCCTTCCCGCGGAAGCCTGACCATGCTGCGCCTGGTGCTGACTGCCTTCCTGCTGTTCGCCTACGCCGAGGCGGCCGAGGCGGCCGAACCTTCGCCTTTCCGCGTGGGTTACCAGAAGAACGGGTCGCTGGTGATTCTGCGCCAGCAGCATCGCCTCGAGGAGGCACTGCGCGTGCGCGCCATCACAGTTCAGTGGGTTGAGTTCCAGTCCGGGCCGCCGTTGCTGGAAGCCATGAACGCCGGCAGCATCGATTTCGGCGCGACCGGCGACACGCCGCCGATCTTCGCCCAGGCGGCCGGCGTGGACTTCGTCTATGTCGGATCGCTGCCCGTCACTGGCCGCAACGCGGCGGTGCTGGTGCGCGCCGCCGGCCCGGTGCACAGCGTGGCCGATCTGCGCGGCCGGCGCATCGCGGTCACCAAGGGATCGAGCGCGCACTACGTCATCGTTCGGGTGCTGGCCGGCGCCGGGCTGAGCCTTGCCGACGTGCAGCCCATCTACCTGCAACCGGCCGACGCGGCGGCCGCCTTTCGTGCCGGCAGCGTCGATGCCTGGTCCATCTGGGATCCGTTCTATGCGCTCGCCGAGCGCGATCCGCAGACACGCGTGCTGACCACGGCGGAAGTCGCACCCAGCAACAGCTTCTTTCTCGCCCGCCGCGCTCTCGCGCAGCATGACCCCGACCTGATCGTGGCGGTGATGTGCGAAGTGAACGCCGCGGCACTGTGGTCCGAGCAGAACCAGTCCGAACTTGCCAGCACCATGACTGAAATTACCGGCATCGACGTCGAAACACAGCGCATCGCCGCGGCGCGCGGAACCTACCACACGGAGTTCCTCACCGATGCGGTGGTCCGCCAGCAGCAAGCTGTCGCCGACACTTTCTTCGGCCTGAAAGTCATCCCCATCCGTGTCGATGTGCGTGCAGTGGTCTGGCAGCCGCCAGCCGGAACCCGCCTCGCCGGAGCCGCGCCATGACCGCCGATCGCCCGGTCCAGCCCGACTCCACTCTCCACGCGAGTGTGCCGCAACGCCCACTGGATTTCCTCTGGTTCCTGCCCACGAGCGGAGACGGGCATTACCTAGGTGCCACACGCGGCCAGCGGCCGGTTTCCAATCGCTATCTGCGCGAGATCGCACAGGCTGCCGATCGGCTGGGCTATCTCGGTGTGCTGATCCCGACCGGACGCGGTTGCGAGGATGCCTGGATTACCGCGACATCCATCGTGACCCACACCGAACGGCTGCGCTTCCTGGTCGCTCTGCGGCCCGGCATCGTTTCACCCGCCGAATCCGCACGGCAGGCCGCCGCGTTTGATCGGCTGAGTGGCGGACGCCTCCTGCTCAACGTGGTGGTCGGCGGCAATCCGGCAGACCTGGCCGGGGATGGGCTGTTCCTCGAACATGACGCCCGCTACGGGCAGGCCGGCGAGTTCCTGCGCATCTGGCGTGGTCTGATGCAGGGCGAGACGGTGGACCACGAAGGCCGCTATCTTCGGGTGCGGGGTGCGCGGCTTACCTTTCCGCCGGTGCAGGAACCTTACCCGCCGCTCTATATCGGCGGCTCGTCGCCACCCGCGCATCAGTTCGCCGCCGAGCAGACGGATTTCTATCTGACCTGGGGTGAACCACCCGCGCTGGTCGCGGCGAAGATCGCCGATGTTCGCCAACGCGCCGAGCGGATCGGACGGCACCTGCGGTTCGGTATCCGCCTGCACCTGATCGTGCGCGAAACCGACGCCGAGGCGTGGCGCGATGCCGACCGGCTGATCGCGCATTTGTCCGATGACGTGATCGCCACGGCCCAGCGAAAACTGACGCGCGACTCCGACTCCGAAGGCCAGCGCCGCATGGTGGCCTTGCACGGTGGCGATCGCAGGCGCCTGGAAATCAGCCCGAATCTCTGGGCCGGCGTTGGCCTGGTTCGCGGCGGCGCCGGAACGGCACTGGTCGGTGCGCCGGCCACCGTCGCCGCGCGCCTGGAGGAATACCGCGCGCTCGGCATCGACACTGTCGTGGCCTCGGGTTTTCCGCATCTTGAGGAAACCTACCGGGTAGCGGAACTGTTGTTTCCCCTGCTGGAGCTTTCCACCAGCCGCGTTGAGCGACAATTGCGCCAACCCGGCGGCGTGTTCTCGGGTGGTGGCGCACTGTCGATCGCAACACCCGCGGCGGAGCGCCGAGCATGAGCGAAGTGCAGCCGACCGTGCGCATCACCGGCCTGACCCGGCGCTTCGGCGGGCCGCCGGTCCTCGATGGGCTGAACCTGGAGATTGCTCCGGGCGAGTTCGTCGCCCTGCTGGGGCGCAGCGGCTCCGGCAAGACCACGCTGCTGCGTGCCCTGGCGGGGCTTGACCCGGTACAGCGGGGCAACGTGAGCCTGCCGCCGCGTCGCGCCGTGGTGTTCCAGGAGCCGCGCCTGCTGCCATGGAAACGGGTTTGGCGAAATGTCGCGCTAGGTCTGCCCGATGCCGATCCGCGCGCCCGCGCCATGGCGGCGCTGCGGGAAGTCGAGCTGGCCGATCGCGCCGAGGCTTGGCCACTCACGCTTTCCGGCGGCGAAGCGCAGCGCGCCGGTCTGGCCCGCGCGATCGTCCGTGATCCCGATTTGTTGCTGCTCGATGAGCCCTTCGCATCGCTCGACGCGCTGACGCGCCAGCGTATGCAGGTACTGGTAGGCGGCCTGTGGGCACGTCATCGGCCGGCGGTTCTGCTGGTAACGCACGATGTGGACGAGGCGTTGCTGCTCGCCGATCGCGTGCTGGTGCTGGAGCGCGGGCACATTGCCACCGAGAGTGCCGTCGCGCTGCGGCGGCCGCGGCGCCATGCCGACCCGTATTTCATCGCCCTGCGAACGCGGCTGCTACTGGCACTCGGCGTGGATGATGGCGTGGCGGGAATCGGCGCCCCGCTGTCTCTCGTGGCGGTGCCGGCATGACCGCGCACCGTCCGGAATTCGGCATCGACGACGCGGCGACTGAGGCGCCCGTGGCTCCTGACGCGCCCTTTGCGCGAACTGCCGGCGAGGACTGGATGCCAGCCGACCAGGTCGTCTGGATCACGCTGGCTATGCTCGCCGCAACCCTCGCGGCGGCGACGACATGACCCGCACGGAACCGTAACGACGATTCAGCCCTGAAGGAATCTTTCCATGCCCCTCGATGCCCCTGTCTCTGCCGACGCTTCCTGGATAAGCCTGCCCGCAGCCGCGCTGGTGCCGGATACCGCCGCTGTTCTTGCCGTTACCGAGGCGAAGCTGGGCTATGTGCGCAACCAGCAGCGCGTGCTGGCGCACAAGCCGGCGATTTTGACCGCGCTGACCGCGCTGGGCGATGCGGTCGTGCGTGACGAAGCCGGAGCGCTCACGCCGCGCGAGCGCGAGTTGATCGCGCTGGTGGTGAGTGTCGAGAACCGATGCGAGGCCTGCGTGTTCGCCCATGCCGCCGCGCTGCGCGGCCATTCCGGCGACACTGAATGGGTCGCCACCATCGAGGTCAACTTCCGCCGTGCCAGGCTGAGCCCACGCGAGCGCGCTCTCGCCGATTACGCACTCGCGGTGACGCGCGCGCCAGCCGAGGTGGAACCCGCCCAGATCGAGACGTTGCGCGGCGCCGGCCTGACAGAACTCGCCATTGTGGAAGCCGCCACGGTCGCCGCCTACTTCAACCTCACCAACCGGTTGAACAGCGCGCTTGGCATTCGCGCCAACAGTCAAGCCTACCACTCCAACCGCTGACTGCCGTGCGGATCAACGCCACGGTGTCGATGCCAAAGAGATTTGCATGATCCCGATCGCGCTCAACCCGGAATCCCTCATCGTCGGCCTGGCCGGACGAGGTACATCGCTGCGCCGCCGGCTATCGGTTCTGCGCGATGGCGGAGCTCGGCACCTCGCGGTGTTCTGTGACGATCCGGATGCGGTGCTGCCCGGCCTGACTCCACTGCGTCGCTTGCCGGGGCCTCAGGATATTGCCGGTCTCGACGTGCTGTGGATCACCGGGCTGGCGCAGGACGAAGCCGCCGCGCTGGCAGCGCAGGCGCGAACGCAACGGGTGTTGGTGAATGTTGAGGACCAGCCTTCGCTTTGCGATTTTCACAACGTGGCCGAGGTACGCCGCGGCGACCTTCTGATCACGGTGTCAACAGCTGGACGCAGCCCTGGGCTGGCGCGCTGCGTCCGCACCGGGCTGGCGCGACAATTCGGCCCGGAATGGGCGAGCCGGGTCAGCGATATCGCAACCCGCCGAGATTCTTGGCGCCGCGACGGCGCTTCGGCGGAAGAGGTTACGGCGCGGACCGATGCTCTGGTGAAATCCGCGGGATGGCTGTCGTGACAGTCCTGCCCTCGCGGCTGGTGGCGCCGGAGTTTGCACGGGGATCGGTCTGGTTGGTCGGCGCCGGGCCGGGCGATCCCGGGTTGTTGACGTTGCACGCCGCCCATGCGCTGGCGACCGCCGATATCGTGCTGCATGACGCCCTGGTGTCGCCCGACATCCTGGCGCTGGCGGCTACGCCGGTGCTGCACGCCGTCGGCAAGCGTGCCGGCGGCATGCGGACGCACCAGATGCGTATCAACCAGAAGCTGATCGCACTGGCACGTCAGGGCCATCGCGTGCTGCGGCTGAAAGGCGGTGACCCGCTGGTGTTCGGCCGCGGCGGCGAGGAGGCGTTGGCGCTTGCGGCCGCCGGCGTCCCGTTCCGCATCGTCCCCGGCATCAGCGCCGGCATCGGCGGGACGGCCGGCGCCGGCATTCCGCTCACTCACCGCACGCTCGCACGTAGTGTTGCTTTCATCACCGGCCATAACCTGAGCGGTGCGTTGCCACACGACCTCGATCTGGCGGCGCTGGGCCAAGGGGCGGATGTGCTGGTGTTCTATATGGCGCTGCGGCAGGCCGGCGCGATCGCGGCGCGGCTGTTGGCGGCCGGTCACGCGCCGGACAGTGCGGTGGCTTTCGTCAGCGATGCCACCACGCCGTTTCAATGCGTAACCGAGGCGACGCTGACAACCGCCGGCGCGGTGGCCGCCACGCTGGACCGCCACCGGCCGACGCTGATCGTGATCGGCCCTGTGCTCGCCCTGCGCCCGATGATCGCGCCATTGCTCCAGGCCACGCCTATGACTCTGGCGCCCGAGGGCGTCGCGAAACCAGGAATTTCGCAATGACTTCTTCCCTTGCGACCCCGCCGCTGTCCGATGACCAGCTTGCCCCGGTCCGCCGGCTGCTGGCGGGTGCCACGGCGGAACAACGGCAATGGCTGAGCGGCTATGTCGCCGGATACCAGGCCGCAACCGAGACCCGCGCGGCGATACCGGCAGCGGCGGCGGCACCGGTCGCCAAGCTGCCTCTGACCGTTCTCTACGCCAGCGAATCAGGCAATGCCGAAGCGCTGGCCTTGAACGTTCGGAAGGTGGCGGGGCGGGGCGGTTTTGCGGCCAAGGTGCTGGACATGGCGGATGTGACGCCCGCCGATCTGGTCGGCACCGCCAATCTGCTGGTGATCGCCAGCACTTGGGGCGAAGGCGACCCGCCGCAGCGTGCCGAGGCGTTCCACGCCGCGCTGATGGCGGCCGACGCTCCGCATTACGAGAAACTGCACTACGCCGTGCTGGCGCTGGGCGACCGCGCCTATGCGCGGTTCTGCGAGATCGGCCGCCAGTTCGACGCCCGCTTTGCCGATCTCGGCGCCAGGCGCATCGCCGATCTGGTGGAGTGCGACCTCGACTATAAAAAAACCGCTGCCGACTGGACTGAAGCGACGCTGCGCACTCTGGCCGAGCGGGCGGAGCCAGCCGCCGCGGTGATCCATGTCGACTTCGCCCGCCCGGCGGCGGTTGAAGCGGCGGACGACGCCCCGCGCGTGGCGAATGCCGAGATCGTCGAGCACATCAATCTCAACGGCAGCCGCTCCGATCGGACGACTTGTCACATCGCGCTGTCGCTTGCTGGTTCGGGCCTGACCTATCAGCCCGGGGATGCCATCGGCTTCATGCCGCGCAACGATCCAGCGCTGGTGGAAGACGTTTTGCACGTCACCGGCCTGTTAGCCGACGCGGGGATGCGCGACGCGCTAACGCAGCAACTCGACATCACGACCCTGACGCGCGCGCAGGTGGGCGCCTATGCCCGCCTCACCGGCGCGGCCGCATTGCGGGCGATCGCGGCGGATGATACGCGCATCGCCGACTTTCTGCGCGATCGTCAGGTGATCGACCTGCTGGAAGCGGCGCCGCATGCGCTATCGGCGGCGCAACTCACCGCGCTGCTTCGTCCTTTGCCACCGCGGCTCTATTCGGCGGCGTCGAGCCAGTTGGCCGTTGGCGAGGAAGTACATCTGCTGGTCGCCAGGATCGGCTGGGAAAGTCACGGTCGGGCACGCCACGGTGTCGCCTCCACCGATCTGACAGAGCGCCGGCGGGTCGGAGACACGCTGCCGATCACCGTGAAGGCCAATCCGCATTTCCGCCTGCCGGCGGATGGCGCGGCGCCGGTGATCATGATCGGTCCCGGCACCGGGGTCGCGCCGTTTCGCGCCTTCCTGCAGGAGCGCGAGGCATCCGGTGCACGGGGCAGCAACTGGTTGTTTTTCGGCGCACGGCGGTTCACCCACGACTTCCTGTATCAACTGGAGTGGCAGGACTGGCTGCAATCGGGCGTGCTGTCGCGCATCGATCTGGCATTTTCACGCGACCAGCGTGAAAAAGTCTACGTCCAGCACCGCATGTGGCAGGCCCGGCGCGATCTCTATGCCTGGCTGCGCGACGGCGCCTTCCTTTACGTCTGCGGCGATGCCAAGGCGATGGCGAAAGACGTGCACGCCATGCTGCTGGCCATCATCGCCGACCAGACCGGCAAGGACACCGACGCCGCCGTCGCCGAGTTGCGCGCGTTGCAGCGAGCCGGCCGCTACCTGAGGGACGTTTACTGACATGGTCAAACTGTCGGCCAACGAGACGATCAAGGCCAACAGCCGCCTGCTGCGCGGCACCATTGCCGAAGGACTGCGGCTTCAGGCCACCGGGGCGATCGCCGATGACGACACCCAACTGACGAAGTTTCACGGCATCTACCAGCAGGACGACCGCGACCTGCGCGGCGAGCGCGCCAGAAAAAAGCTGGAAAAGGCGTTCAGCTTCATGGCGCGCGTGCGGATCCCCGCCGGCGTGCTGACGCCGCGGCAATGGCTCGGCCTGGACGATGTGGCGACCGAGCGCGGCAACGGGACGTTACGGCTGACGACCCGGCAGACCGTGCAGCTCCACGGCCTGATCAAGAGCAATCTCCGGCCAACAATTCAGGCGATCCACGCCGCGCTGCTGGATACGATCGCGGCCTGCGGCGACGTGAACCGCAACGTCACCGCCTCGGTGGTGCCACAATACCCGGCAGTCCATGCCGAAATTTCCGCGTTGGCTCGTGCCATCAGCGAACATCTGCTACCGCATTCCCGTGCCTGGCACGAGATCTGGATCGATGGCGAGCTGGTGGCCGACGCTGAACCCGAGGACGAGCCGATACTTGGGCGCACCTATCTGCCCCGGAAATTCAAGATCTCCATCGCGGTGCCGCCGCACAACGATACCGACGCCTTCGCGCACGAAGTCGGTCTGATCGCCATCGTCAACGGCGGCAAGGTGGCAGGCTATAACGTGCTGGTCGGCGGCGGCATGGGGATGACGCACGGCGAGCCCGACACTTTTCCGCGCACGGGCGACCTGATCGGCTTCTGCCGGCCCGAGCACGTGGTGACGCTCTGCGAGAAGATCGTCACCATACAGCGCGACTGGGGCGATCGCGGCGACCGCAAGCACGCGCGCCTGAAATACACCATCGAGCGCCTCGGCCTGGACCGCTTTGTCGCGGAGTTGACCGAACGGCTGGGATTTGCCCTGGCGCCGGCGCGGCCGTACCGGTTCAGCCAGACCGGCGATCCGAACGGCTGGGTGGAGGGGGCGGATGGCAAGTCGCACCACTTCTTGTTCATCGAGAACGGCCGGGTGCAAGGTCCGGTACGCGACGCGCTGCGGGCCATTGCGGGGGCGCATGATGGCCGCTTCATCCTGACGCCGAATCAGAATCTCGTCATCGCCGATGTCGCTCCGGAGCAGCGCGCGGCGATCGACCTTTTGCTGCACCAGCACGGCCTGTCGCCATCGAGTGTGCTGCGCCGCAACGCCGTGGCCTGTGTCGCGCTGCCGACCTGCGGGCTCGCGCTGGCGGAAAGCGAACGTTATCTGCCGGACCTGATTACCGCCCTGGAGGCAGAGATCGCCCGCAACGGGCTGGCCGATGAGGCGATCGTGATTCGCATGACGGGCTGCCCCAATGGCTGCGCGCGGCCGTACCTGGCGGAGATCGGTTTGGTTGGCACCGGACCGGGCAAATACAATCTCTACCTCGGCGGCGCGTTCGACGGCTCGCGGCTTTCCAAACTGTATCGCAAGGATGTCGGCCACGCCGAGATCCTCGCCGCACTGGCGCCGCTGCTGGCTGAGTACGCCGACCATCGCGACCGCGGTGAGCGGTTCAGCGATTACGTTATCCGTGCCAGGCATGTGCGCGCCACCACGGCTGGCAACCGCTTCCATGCGGACCTCGCCACCGATTTGACGGTCTGACGACGAGATGCCGAGCTCGGTGTTGCAACATTGAAAGGACAAGCGATGACATCCGCACCTGAAACCCTCGTATTCGATCGGCCGCTGCGTGGCCGCATCTACGACAGCATTGCCGAGACCATTGGCAACACGCCGTTGGTGCGGATTCCCCGCATCGCGCGTGAGGAAGGCATCACCGCCGACATCTGCCTCAAGCTGGAATTTTTCAATCCGATCTCCAGCGTGAAGGACCGCATCGGTGTCAGCATGATCCAGGCGCTGGAGCGGGCCGGAAAGCTGCAGCCTGGCACGACCATTATCGAGCCGACGTCGGGCAATACCGGTATCGGGCTGGCATTCGTGTGCGCCGCGCGTGGTTACCGGCTGGTACTCACCATGCCTGAATCGGTTTCGATCGAGCGACGCAAGATGCTGCGTTACCTCGGCGCCGAGGTTGATCTGACGCCACGGGAAAAGGGCATGGGCGGCGCGGTGGCCCGGGCCAGGGAGTTGTTGGCGGTGACACCGGGCGCCGTGATACCGAACCAGTTCGACAATCCCGCCAATCCAGAGATCCATCGCCGTACCACGGCGGAAGAGATCTGGTACGATACAGCGGGCGAGGTGGATGCGATCGTTTCCGGAATCGGCACCGGTGGTACGCTCACGGGTTGTGCCCAGGCGTTGAAGCCGCGGCGCCCCGGTTTGCGCTTCATCGCCGTGGAACCGGAAGCGAGTCCGGTGTTATCGGGCGGCACGCCGGGACCGCACCCGATCCAGGGGATCGGTGCCGGGTTCGTCCCTGAAATCCTGGACACGGCGCTGGTCGATGAGATCATCAAAGTCGGCAATGACGAAACCTTGGCGGCGGCCAGGCGTCTGGCGCAAACCGAAGGGATTCCGGTCGGCATTTCGTCCGGGGCCGCCTTGGCGGCGACGCTGAAGGTGGCGCATCGACCGGAGTTTGCGGGCAAGCGCATCGTCACGATTATCCCGTCCTTTGCTGAGCGCTACATCACCACCACGCTGTTCGAGGGTTTCTAGCGGTTGGGCATCGGCGTCCCGCGCGCCATTCCATGCGCGCGGAACGCGGCGGTCCGGCATCAGAAGGTATGCGGGGCGGGACGGCAATGCTCCCACCGCCTTTGCGGCAGTTCGGTCGTTGTGCAACGACGGCCACCGCGGTAGCGTGGCTCCCGGATCAGCGCTCAAGGCGCTAACCTGGGAAATCTGAGCCGATGATCGTGTCGCATGGCGATGGAAGGGACTACGCCGACGCATTGTGGGGCCGGCTGCGCGGCGAGGCGGAGGAAGCCTATGACCGCGCGCCCATGCTGGCGCCGTTGTTCCTCGACTCCATCATCAACCAACCGAACTTCGAATCCGCCGTATTCCATCGCGTCGGCACGCGGCTGAAGAACGACGTGATCTCGCTGCCGCTGATCCTGCGCGCCTTCCAGCAGGCGTTGGACGCGGAGCCCGACCTCTCGACGGCGTTGCGTGCCGACATCACCGCCGTTTACGACCGGGACCCGGCCTGCGAGCGGTTCATCGAGCCGTTCCTGTATTTCAAGGGATTCCATGCCATCGAGGCGCACCGGCTGACGCACTGGCTGTGGCACAACGGCAACCGCGATTTCGCCCTTTACCTGCAAAGCCGTGCGTCCGAGGTGTTCCAGACCGACATCCACCCGGCGGCCCGCCTTGGACGGGGGCTATTCCTCGATCACGCCACTGGTTTGGTGGTCGGGGAGACCGCGGTGATCGAGGATAACGTATCGATGCTGCAGGATGTCACCCTGGGCGGTACCGGCAAGGAAGCCGGCGATCGTCACCCGAAGGTGCGTCGCGGCGCCATGATCGGCGCCGGAGCAAAGATTTTGGGCAACATCGAAATTGGCGAGAACGCCCGCATCGCCGCCGGCTCAGTGGTGCTGGCGCCGGTGCCACCGCACACGACAGTGGCCGGCGTACCGGCCAGGCCGGTGGGTGCGCCGACTCCCGCTGAGCCGTCGCAAAGCATGGACCAGATGCTCAGCGAAACGTCACATGATCCGTGCGCCGACAACATCTGATCATTCCCAGGAACGAGAGCGAGTCGGGAACAGCGAGTCCTCGGGGTGCATTCCGGCTGGCCTTGGAGAAAAGCAATCATCGGGATCGCCGCGGCCGAGCGTCCGCCGCTTACGGTGAGGCCAAGCTATAGATGCTCGCTCTCGACAGATCGAGAGCGCAAAACTGCCCGACCGTTGGGGACCAAGTGTCTTCAGGCAACAGCACCTCCACTGTCTGACCGGCCAGCGCGAGGCGCACGCGCCGCAAGGGTCCATCGGCATGCACGCTCAGCACGTGGCCTGGCCCAGGACCGGGAAGCAATCCGATCTCGTAGGGTCGGATCAGTGCGATCGCCGGTCCAGTCGGACAGGTAGTTGCAATGTCGGCGAGCGGCACGGCATCGAAGTGTGCCCGACCCTGCGCCACCGAACATTCCAGTCGGATCACCTCGCCCAGGAACTCGTGTACGAACGCGTTGGCTGGTCTGGCATACAACCGGTCCGGCGAATCGACCTGCTCGATCCGACCGGCGCGTAGTACCGCCACGCGATCTGCCATCTCCATCGCCTCGGCCTGATCATGCGTGACAAAGATAGTCGTCAGACCCATTCGGTCGTGCAGATCCCGCAACCAGATACGGAGGTTCTTGCGTACCTTGGCGTCGAGCGCGCCGAACGGTTCGTCCAACAGAAGCAGCCCAGGCTGGATCGCCAGGGCGCGCGCCAGAGCGACGCGCTGACGCTGTCCACCGGAAATCTGGTCGGGGTGGCGTCCCGCCAGGTCGCCGATACCCATCAGGTCGAGCAGGGACCTTACCCGGGCGCGTATTTCCCGCGGCGACGGGCGCTGCCGGCGAGGTCGCACCTCCAGCCCAAATGCCACGTTGCGTGCCACCGTCATGTGACGGAACAGCGCATAGTGCTGGAAGACAAACCCGACGCCGCGCTCGCGGGCGGCCACACCCTCCATCGACCGTCCATCGATTTCGATCCGCCCGGAATCGACGAAATCCAACCCCGCGAGCACCCGCAGCAGAGACGTCTTGCCGGACCCCGACGGGCCCAGCAGCGCCAGGAATTCACCGCCGGCAACGGACAGGCTGACACCATCCAACGCCGCCGTCTTGCCAAACGCCTTGCGCAATTCGAAGAGTTCCACTTTCATAGCAATGCTCCACCACGCCGTCCGACCCGCCATTCCAGTGCAGCCTTCATGGCCAGAGTCACCAACGCCAGCAGAGACAACAGGCCGGCAATCGTGAAGGCGCCGACCCAATCGTAGTCATTGAACAAGGCTTCGACCTGAAGGGGCATGGTCATTGTCAGGCCGCGAACATGGCCGGAAACCACCGCTACCGCGCCGAACTCGCCCATTGCACGGGCATTGCACAGCAGCACGCCGTACAGCAGCCCCCATCGGATGTTCGGCAGCGTCACGCGTCGGAAGACCTGCCATCCCGTGGCCCCCAGCGTGATCGCGGCCTCCTCCTCGGTCGATCCCTGCTCCTGCATCAATGGTATCAGCGTGCGGGCAACAAAGGGGAAAGTGACGAACACGGTCGCCAGGATCAGCCCGGGCAGAGCGAAGATGATCCGCACCCCGGCGCGGTCGAGCATCGGCCCGAGCCAGCCATTGGCGCCGAACAGCAACACCCACACCAGGCCGGAGACGACCGGCGAGACCGAAAGGGGCAGCTCGATCAGCGTGACCAGCAGGCCGCGTCCGGGAAAACGGAAACGGCCGATGCACCATGCCGCGGCCAGCCCACCGACCGTGTTGAGCGGCACGCTGACCGCGGCGACGATGAGGGTGAGCTCGATCGCCGCGACCGCATCGGGTTCGATCAGAGCGTTGACAACAGCGCCCAGCCCGTGGGCGAAGGCTTCGACGAACACCACCACCAGCGGCAACAGCAACAGCACAGCCAGCAGAAGGATGGTCAGCACGATCAACCCGGCCTGGGTTGCCGGCCGTTCGGTGGTGCATACAGGCTGCACGCCGGCGATGCCAGGAACAAGGCTCATGACGCGCGCCTCGCCATGCGCCATTGCAGCAGATTGAGCAGCAACAGGATGCCGAACGACGCCAGCAACATCACCAGTGCCAACGCCGCCGCGCCGGCGTAATCGAGCTGCTCCAGGCGAATCACGATCAGCAACGGGGCGATCTCACTGATCATCGGCATATTGCCGGCGATGAAGATCACCGAGCCATACTCGCCAATGCCGCGCGCCAGGGCCGCGGCGAATCCGGCCAGCAGCGCCGGCATCAGTGCGGGCAGCACGACGCGGCGCAGCGTCTGCGCCCGGGTGGCGCCAAGCGTCGCCGCGACCTCCTCCGCCTCCATCGGCAAATCCATCAACACAGGCTCAAGGGTACGAACCACAAACGGCAAGCCGACAAAGACCAGCGCCACCAGGATCCCGAGCGGGGTATAGGCGACCTTGATGCCGAGCGGTGTCAGCAGAGTGCCAATCCAACCTTTGGGCGCGAGCAGCGCCGTCAGCGCGATTCCTGCCACCGCGGTCGGTAGCGCGAGCGGCATGTCGATCAGGGAATCCACCAGATTGCGGCCAGGAAACCGATAGCGGACCATCACCCAGGCAACGAGCAGGCCGAACGGAACGTTCACCGCGGCGGCCAGTACTGCTGCTCCGAAGCTCAGCCGCAGCGCCGCCAGTACCCGGGGCTCCGCGATCGAGTGCCACACCCCCGCGGCGCCCAGAGTCCATGGCCGCAGCACCAGCAACGCGAGCGGCAGCACAACAATCAATGACAGCCAGGCCAAAGTGATCCCGAGCGTCAGCGCGAACCCCGGAAGTGCCGAACGGTTGGCTCGCAACCTCATTTGCCCGGCGTGAAAATGCGGTCGAACAGCCCGCCATCAGCGAAATACCTGGCCTGCGCGATGTCCCAGCCACCGAAATCCTGGATAGTTGCCATCTTCAGCGCGGGATAGCTCTCGGCGTACTGTTCTAGTACTTCGGGATCACGCGGGCGATAATGTTGCTTTGCGATGATAGTCTGAGCTTGCCGCGTGTAGAGGAATTCAAGATACGCTGTCGCCGCGGTGCGCGTGTCCTTCTTGTCGACGACGCGGTCGACCACCGACACTGGCGGTTCGGCCAGGATGCTGAGCGACGGATAGACGATCTGGTAGTCATCCGATCCGAATTCCTGGCGTGCCAGCCATGCCTCGTTCTCCCACGCCAGCAGCACGTCACCCAGGCCGCGCTGGGCAAAGCTGTTGGTGGCACCGCGTGCGCCGGTATCCAGTACCGGCACCTGGTGGAACAGGCGACGCATGAAGTCCTCGGCGGACGCCTCGGTCGCGCCGGGTTGGCGTTCCGCCCAAGCCAGCGCCGCCAGGAAGTTCCAGCGCGCTCCGCCCGAGGTTTTCGGGTTCGGCGTGATCACCGCCACGTCGGGCTTGACCAGGTCCGGCCAGTCGCGCACGACCCTAGGATTCCCTGCGCGCACCAGGAATACGATCGTGCTGGTGCATGGCGCAGAATTGTCCGGCAGCCGCTTCTGCCAGTCCATCGCAATAAGGCCGCGGCGCGCCAGCGCGTCGATGTCGGCGGCGAGCGCCAGCGTCACAACGTCGGCCTGCAGCCCGTCCAGCACGGCGCGTGCCTGGGCGCCGGACCCGCCATGCGACTGGTTGATCGTGATCCTTTCCCCGGTCTTCTCGAACCACGCCGTGCTGAAGGCGGGATTGAGCGCGCGGTATAGTTCCCGAGTTGGGTCGTAGGACACATTCAGGAGCGTCGTTTCTGCTGCCACGACGCGTCCGGCCGGGGCGAGCAGCCCCGCCGTCGAGCCGATTATCGTGCGGCGGGTCAGAGTTGGATGCGGCATGGCATTTCTCCGCTCGGCGCAATGGAACACAGGGAGGTTAGCATCATCGCCGGCAAAGCGCAGGGGCGGCATGACCGGCCAGGAGAACCCTTATCCCGCCACCCGTTTCGAGCCTGCCAGCCAAAGCATATTAACCATTTGAAAACAGTGCAATATCCTATTGCACGATTTCATAAAAGAGTTTTGGCAATTGCCCACGACCAGTTGAGATGCACGCGCGGCTCCGCTACCCTAGCCGCATGTGCGAACTGCTCGGCATGAGTGCCAATGTCCCGACCGATATCTGCTTCAGCTTCACTGGCCTGATTCGCCGCGGCGGCCAGACCGGACGCCACGCCGACGGCTGGGGCATCACCTTCTACGAAGGCAAAGGATGCCGCGCATTCCACGATCCGCGGCCAAGTGCGGAGTCCGAGGTTGCGCACTTCCTGCGCGACTATCCGATCCGCAGCAACGTGGTGATCTCGCACATTCGCCGCGCCAACCGCGGCCGCATCGCGCTCGAAAACACGCATCCGTTCACCCGCGAGTTGTGGGGTCGGGCCTTGACCTTCTGCCACAATGGCCAATTGCGCGGCGTCAAGCGGCTGGTGCTGGAGCGCAGCCGGCCGGTCGGGACGACCGACAGCGAGCACGCATTCTGCTGGATGCTGGATACGTTGCGGGCACGCTGGGTACAGCCGCCCAGCGAACGCCGTATCGCTGCGGCGATCGAAGAGCTGTGCGGCCAGCTCGCCACGATGGGTGTGTTCAACATGCTCCTGACCGATGGCCGCATTTTGTACTGCTACTGCACCACCCGGCTTGCCTGGATTACCCGGCGGGCTCCGTTCGAGCCGGCGACGCTACTGGACGAGGATCTCACCGTCGATTTCGCCCGACATACCACCCCCGATGATGTCGTGACGGTCGTGGCGACCCGCCCGCTGACCCGTAACGAGGTCTGGACGCCCATGCAGCGCGGCACGTTGTGCCTGTTCCGGGAGGGCAAACGCGTCGATGTCGATCGCGCCGCGCGGCGGTCGGGCCGGCTCGTCCCATTGTGGCAGGAGGCGTGAATGGATGCGGTCGTCACCCGCCGGCATGTGCGCCGGCCCTCGCAGGATGCCCTCCCGCGCAGGGAAATCGCGAAACAGGCGGTCGCCGCCGAGCTGCACCGGCTCGGCGCGACAATCCAGGGCTTCGCGCCGGTGCAGCGCTGGGCTGCGCACGGCGAGGTGCCACCGGCCTACCGGCCGGAAGCGATCTGGGCGCCGGTACGCACGGTGATAACCTTCGGCGTGCCGATGCTGTTGCCGGTGATCGAGTCGACACCGTCGATCAACTACCAGGAACACTACAACAGTTCCAATCGGCTGCTGGACGAGATCAGCTACCGTCTCGCCATCTGGTTGAACGAGGCGGGGCATCCGGCGATGTCCTTGCCGCGTGACGGCTACGGCAGCCTTGAGGTGTTGTTGAAGAACCCGTTTGCCTCGTTCAGCCACACCTACGCGGCGAAATATGCCGGGCTCGGCACCGTGGGAATGTCACGCAATCTTCTGGTGGCACAATACGGGCCGCGTGTGCGGTTCAACTCGGTGTTCACGGCGGCGGTGTTCGAGGGCGATCCCGAATACACGGAAGAACTCTGCACGCAATGCCGGATCTGCGAGCGCGCCTGCCCGACCGGTGCGATCCGTGCTCGTTCCGACGGCATCATCGGCGACCTCGACAAGGACGCCTGCACCCGCCACCACATCACCCTGCGCGACGAAAACTGCTGGCCCTGCGGGGTCTGCGTGAAGGTGTGCGCGGTCGGCGCCGACCGTCGCCTGTATGCCAGCCGGACGGTGAAGCGTTACCTGGACGAGCGGCCCGCGCTGGAGAAGAACCCGGACGATCCGCGCTATCGTTCGCTCGTGCACGTACGGCGCCACGGCTCCGGCGGCACGCGCATCGCCTGACCGGCGTCTCGGCCTGTCCCACAGCCCGTGTTGCGAGAATGGATTGACGTGCAAGTTTATACGTGGTTAACTGCATTCAACTCGTATGGATCGCTATTAAACATGCGCAGCTCTCCCTTTGCGGCAACCGCAGGTTGGCTTGGTGCGCACAGCGTGCCGGGGATCGGATGCGCCGGCGCGCCTTGTCGACGCTCCCTGCCCCAGCGCGCCTGACACCCCCTTCCCGATCGCGCCTGTGCCGCCCGCGGCCAGACCGCGAACCCTGCGAGGCTTTCCATGGCTGAATTGCGTCCGCGCGTCTGCGGCGAGCGACGGTATGGTGGTCGGCTGGGCCGGATTGTGAACCGGGGCTGACGGAGGCGGGCCCGCACCATGAACGTTCTGACCACACCCGGGTCGATATCACCCGATCCCCTGTCGGTGGATCGGACGTCCGTCTGCAGCAGAACGCTACCGAGCGGTGCGGCCACCGAGTTGCAACGCACGAGGCGTGTCGCGACCATAGTCGCCGATCCGCGCCGATGTGGCATGGGAGAGCCTGGCACTACAGCACGCCGATGCCGTGTTGGCGCAGAATGATGTCGACATCTCCGGCGACACGACGGAGGCGCAAGCCGCAGCGGCGAAGCTCCG
>Ga0181529_10002172_pt1 | contig 23987 bp, 22 predicted proteins | sample PEATcosm2014_Bin_36_FD_119763 | JGI IMG/M metagenome (GOLD analysis project Ga0181529, IMG submission 119763) | Peatland microbial communities from MTU Mesocosm Facility, Houghton, MI, USA - PEATcosm2014_Bin10_30_metaG | ecosystem: Environmental > Terrestrial > Soil > Wetlands > Peat | place... | reverse complement strand
GACTGCTGTCCGGCGATGATCGCCTTCACGTTAGCCTTGTCGCAGTCCTGGCCGGTGAGGACCGGGTAGGGCTTGGCCTTGGTGCCGTAGCCGTTGTTCTTGAGGGAGGCCACGATGCCGATGGCGAGGCTGTCGTTCGGGGAGAGGACGACGTCGAGCTTCTTGCCGTTCGCGTAGTTGGCGGTGATGAGGTTGTCCATCCTGGCCTGGGCGGTGGCGGAGGTCCAGTTCGGGATCGCGATGGTGGTGAAGGCGGTCTGGCCGCTCACGACGACGAGCTTGCCGGCGTCGATGTAGGGCTGGAGGATGCTCATCGCGCCCTTGTTGAAGAAGGTCGCGTTGTTGTCATCCGGGGAACCGGCGAAGAGCTCGATATTGAAGGGGCCCTTGGCGGTCTTGAGGTTCAGCGCTTTCTCGATGAACTGGCCCTGGATGACGCCGACCTTGAAGTTGTCGAAGGTGGCATAATAGTCTACATCCGCGGTGTTCATGATGAGCCGGTCATAGGCGATGACCTGGATCTTGTGGTCCTTGGCCTCCTTGAGGACCTGGGTGAGCGAGGAGCCGTCGATCGAGGCGATGACGAGAACCTGGCAACCCTTGGTAATCATGTTCTCGAGCTGCTGGACCTGGGTGTTGACGTCGTTGTTGGCGTACTGGAGCTCGACTTGATAGCCCTTCTTCACCAACTGGTCCTTCATGTTGGCGCCGTCCTGATTCCAGCGCTGCAGGGACTGCGTGGGCATCGCTACGCCGATCAGCTTGCCCTGGGCCATGGCCCCGGTCAGCACGACGGCGAGCAGCACGAGAGCGACTACGAGTGTCTTCTTCATCCGCTTTCTCCTTCTAAAGGCGCCATTTGTGGCACCTTTGACGATACTGGCATTATGACGCCAGCTTCCCGGAAATTTATATGGGAAGAATTGACAGTATATATCCATAATTGATATGACGCAAGGCCATCGACTGGCAGGCAGCGAATGGAAGCCTGACGTGCGTGGCGCAGGCCTCCACGGGCGTCTAGTTGATAGGAAGCCGTATCCTGAAGGTTGAACCCTCGCCTTCCCAGCTTTCGACCGAGGCCTCGCCGCCGTGGGCCATCGCTATGTGCCTCACAATGGCCAGGCCGAGGCCCGTGCCGCCCAGCTCGCGGGAGCGCGCCTTGTCGACTCGGTAGAAGCGCTCGAAGACCCGGGGCAGATCGCGGGCCGGGATGCCTATCCCTTGGTCGCGCACCTCGATGAGGAGGCTGCCGTCCTCCCGACTGGCCGAGACGCTCACCACAGTCTCGGGAGGAGAGTACTTGACTGCGTTGTCGACGAGGTTGACGAGGGCCTGCTCTACGAGGCCCGCGTCCACCCTCGCCTCGAGCTCCTCTGGGCACTCGACCAGGAGCGCGATCCGCTTCGCCTCGGCCTTGGGGGCGATGGCCTCGCGGGCAGCGTCGATGATCGGCCTTACGGGAATGCTCTCCAGCTTGAGCCAGTCCCGTCCCTCCCTCTCGAGCGAGGCCAGGGAGAGGAGGTCGCCGATGAGGCTCTCCATCCTCGAGGCGTTCCTCTCGATTATAGAGACGAAGCGGAGGGCCTGCTCGGGATCGTTCAGGGCCCCCTCCCGCAGGGTCTCCGCGAAGCCCTTGACCAGCTGCACAGGAGTCCTGAGCTCGTGGGACACGTTGGCCACGAAGTCGCGGCGCACGCGCTCGAGGCGCCTAAGCTCGGTGATGTCGCCCAGCACGATGACGAGGCCTACGGGCCTCTTTCCGGTCGAAGGAACGCTCTCGAAGAGGGGGGCGGCAAAGGCCTGGAAGAAGCGCTCCGAGCTCTGGTAGAGCGCCAGTTCGGCCCTCCGCTCGGCCCCCGAATCGAGGCAATCGACGGCGAGGGCCTGGAGATCGCTCGAATGGGTCGCCTCGAGGAGGCTGGGCCGCGCGGGCCTCGAGCCCTCGGCCCGTATCCCGAAGAGGCCGAGCGCCGAGGGATTGGCGATAGTCACGCGGCAGTCCGAGTCCAGGGCGAGCACGGCCTCCGACATCGCGTCGAGGATGGCCTCGAGCCTCTCGCCCTGGGCCTCGGCGGCGCTAATTCGCTCCCCGATCTCGGCGGCCATCGCCTCGAGGGTCGAGGCGAGGAGCCGAAGCTCCTCGGGGTCGCCGGGGCGGATGGATCGGGAGGCGGCGGCCAGGGCGCCGCCCTCGCCCGAGCCGTAGGAGCGGGCCGCCCGGGCGAGTATGGCCAGGGGCCTGGCCATGGAGCGGCTGAAAAGAGCGGCCGCGCCCAATGCGGCCATGGCGAAGGTCAGGGCGGCCAGGCCGAAGGTCCAGCGGGCGGGGGCTAAGGCCGCTTTTAGGCCGGGCTCGTGGAGGGCCAGCCTGAGCACGCCCCGAACGGCGCCAGCGGCGGCGCCAGCGGCGGCGCCTACGGCGGCCTCTCGGATTGGCGCCGCCGCGTAGAGCAGCTCGTCGCCGATCGTGACGGAGGCCCTCAGGGAGCTCGCGACCCCTCCCGCCAGGGCCGCGGCGACCTCGGGCCTCGTCGCATGGTTCTCCATCATCGAGGGATCCGCCTCGCTGTCGGCGACGACGCGGCCGTCGCCCAATATCAGCGTGACGCGGTAGCCGCTCGAGGAGACTCGCCTCGCGAAGGCGGCCGCGGCCGCTCGATCGCCCAGGACCGAGGGGTCGAAGTCCGCCGCCAGGGCCGAGACGGCCCGCTCGAGCGAGGTCGCGCTCGCCTCGGCGTAGGCCTTGCCGAGGACCGAGAGCCCGACCGCCGCGAAGACAATGGCCGCGGCCAGGGCGGCGATCGAGAGCAAGGCCAGACTGCGCTTGAAGAGGCTGGCCCCCATGCCCCTATTCCTTGATGCGATAGCCGACGCCCCGCACCGTCTCGATCTCGGCCCCGCCCTCGCCCAGCTTGCGCCTGAGCGAGAGGATCTGGACGTCGACCGCGCGGTCGGTGACGGGATAGTCCCTTCCCTTGACCGCGTCGATGATCTGGCTCCGTGAGAAGACCCAGCCGGGATTGCGGAGGAAGAACTCGAGGATGGCGAACTCCGTGGCCGAGAGCTCGACCTTGCGGTCCTCGACCCTCACCTCGTGGCGGGCCGAGTCGAGCTTGATGCGCCCCCTGGCCAGGAGGACCTCGGCGCGGAAGGGGTGGCTGGGCAGGTCCACGGTGCGGCGCAGGGCCGCCCGGATGCGGGCCGCGAGGACCTTGGGGCTGTAGGGCTTGACGACGTAGTCCTCCGCCCCGAGCTCGAGCCCGGAGACGACGTCGGACTCCTCGCCCTTGGCCGTCGTCATGATGACGGGCAGGCGCTTGCGCGCCGGGTCGGACTTGAGGGTCCTGAGCACTTCGAGCCCGTCCATGCCGGGCAGCATGATGTCCAGGACGACGCAGTCCGGGTTGGCCGAGGGCAGGGCCGCGAGACCCTCCTCGCCGTCCTTGGCCATGATGACGCTCCAGCCCTCCTTGGCCAGGCTGAACGAGAGGAGCTCCCGTATATCGGGATCGTCCTCGATCACTAAAATCGTAGCCTTGGCCATCGACTGCCCGCCGCCCCTAGTCGTTGAGCTCGACGTGCTTACCCTCGACCAGGAAGACGACCGCCTCGCAGATGTTCGTCATGTGGTCGCCCAGCCGCTCGAGGTAGCCCGAGGCCCTGAGCAGCCGGGTAGCCCGCTCGACCTGGTCGGGCCTCTCGCGCATGAGCTCGAGCAGCTCCCGCACGATGAGCTTGTGCTCGGAGTCCACCTCGTCGTCTATCGCCGCCACCCGCCGCGCCGCCTCCGCGTCCTGGTTGAGGTAGGCCTCCACCGCGCCGCGTATCATGCCGCACTCGAGCTCGGCTATAGCCGCTAGGCGCTCGACCTGCCGGAAGGGAGGCTCCCCGGCCAGCTTGATCGCCGCCTTGGCCAGGTGCACGGCGTGGTCGCCCGCGCGCTCCAGGTTGTCGGCGACCTTGAAGACGGTCACGAGCTCCCGCAGGTCGCGGGCCACCGGCTGCTGGGTCGCGATGAGGACGGCCGCCTGGTCCTCGATCTTGAGCTGGAGGGCGTTGATCACCTCATCCGTCGCCTTGACCTCGGAGGCCAGCTCGACGTTCTGGGCCTTCATGGCCTCGATCGCCCTGCGCAAGGCCTCCTCGACCCTCGTGCCCATCGCCAGGATGTCGTGGTTGAGGCGGGAGAGCTCTTCGATGAAATGGATGCGTGTCTGCATGGGTTCCTCCGCGTTCCAGGGTCCCGGCGTTCAGCCGAAGCGGCCGGAGATGTAGTTCTCCGTGCGCTCGTCCTTCGGGTTGAAGAAGATCTCCTTGGTCGAGGCGAACTCGACGAGCTCGCCGTGCAGGAAGAAGCCCGTGGTGTCCGAGACCCGGCCCGCCTGCTGCATGTTGTGCGTGACGATGACGATAGTATAGCGGACTTTCAGCTCGTCGAGGAGGGTCTCTATCTTAGCCGTCGAGATGGGGTCGAGGGCGGAGGTCGGCTCGTCCATGAGGAGGACGTCGGGCTCGACCGCGAGGACCCTGGCGATGCACAGCCGCTGCTGCTGGCCTCCCGAGAGGCCCAGGGCGGACTTGTGGAGCCTGTCCTTGACCTCGTCGAAGAGGGCGGCGTTGACGAGGCTGCGCTCGACCAGCTCGACGAGGGCCCTCCTCTCCGCGGCGCTCCTCGTGTGCAGGCCGTGGACGCGCGGCCCGTACGCCACGTTGTCGAAGACGCTCATCGGGAAGGGGTTGGGCTTCTGGAAGACCATGCCGATTTTCTTGCGCAGCTCGATGACGTCGACGTCGCCGAAGATGTCATCGCCCTCGTACTTGACCAGGCCCTCGATCCTCACGTTGTCGATGAGGTCGTTCATCCGGTCGAGGACGCGGAGGAAGGTGGACTTCCCGCAGCCCGAGGGCCCGATGAGGGCGGTGATGGAGTTGGCCGCCACCTTCAAGGAGACCTTCTTGAGGGCCTGGGTCTGGCCGTACCAGAGGTCCAGGCCCTCGACCTCGAATTTGGCCGGGCCGAGCGGAATGCCGGTGTCTGCCATAGTGCTTCCTGCCTTTTCCTGCGTCATGACCGGGACTCCATGCGACCGATCAGCCTTCTCGCCCCGAAATTGAAGGCCAAGACGATGATGATGAGGACCGTCGCGGTCGAGAAGGCCCGGTCGAAGGAGATGCCCTCCGCGAAGAGGAGGTAAATATGAGAGGATAGGGCGCGGGCCGAGGAGAAGAGCCCGTTCGCGAGCTTGTAGTCGGAGCCCATGGTGAAGAGGAGGGCCGCGGTCTCGCCGACGGCGCGCCCCACGCCGAGGATGAGGCCGGTCAGGATGCCAGGCGCGGCTGCCGGCACCACGACGCGGAAAATGGTCTGCAGCTTGGTGGCGCCGAGGGCCAGCGAGCCCTCGCGCAAGGCGGGCGATACCGATTTCAGGGCCTCCTCCGAGGTCCTGACGATCGTCGGAAGGATCATCAGGGTCAGCGTGAGGCAGCCGGAGAGGAGGCCGAAGCCGAAATGGAGGATGGAGACGAAAAAGAGGTAGCCGAACAGCCCGAAGATGATGGATGGGATGCCGGCCAGGGTCTCGGTGCCGAGGCGCAAGATCCTGATCAGCGTTCCCTGCCTCGCGTACTCGACCATGTAGACCGCCGCGGCTATGCCTATGGGCGCGGCGAAGAGGACGGTGAGGACGAGCATGAAGAAAGTGTTGAGTATGATCGTCGAGATCCCGCCGACACGCCCCGAAAGGCGCGGGGGCTCCACGAGATAGGCGAAGGTCAGGTTCCAGCCGGTCGAGGTGCCGGAGCGTGTAAGCGTCTGAATCTGAGCCGAGATCGCGTCGGCAGCGAAGAGGAAGGCGACGGCCCCGCTCGTCGATGAGACGGTGTCCGCCTGCGCGAGGGCGGCGCCGCCCTGCGACGAAGGCCTGGGAGCGCCGACGCGGAAACCGGCGGACGCGACGGCGGCGGCGAGGGACGACCCAGAGGCCGGAGGAAGAAGCCGCAAGGCCAAGTCCGGTCCGCCCAGCTCCTTCCAATTAGCGATTTCCCCGCTTGCCAGCCGCGCGATGGCCCGGTCGTCGAGGTCCTCGACCGACTTGTTGTCGACTATGGCCATCACGTCATCGTTGACCGCAAGGGAGAGCCTGCGCACGCTCGCGCTTTTTACCCGCTTGTACATCCCGGATGCCCGGGCCGAGGCGAGGGCGGCGCTCGGGACGATGGCAGCGGCGCCGGGCGTGGAGTCGACTGTCGCGAGGGCGGTCGCAACGTCACCTACCTTTTTTACGAGGCGTCCCCACTGGGCCTCCTGGCCGGCCCCGAAGAGGAAGGCGGCCGTCGCGCCAGCGACGCTGCCGTGATCGTCCACGGCCACGGGCAGGAGGTCGAAGTCGTCCGCGGTGATCTTGGACCAGTTGATGTACTCGTCGGTGAACATGCCGTAGAGCATGGGGAATTCTATGCTATCGAGGTTGGCCTCGCGGTTGACGACGAGGCAGAGCCCGTCGGGGGCGGCCTCGGCGTAGGGCAGGACGGTCGACCGCGTGGCGTTGGAATAGCGGAAGCCCCTCACCAGGATGAAGCCCAGGATGAGGGCCAGTATGACGATGGTCAGGTATGAAAACGCCCGAATGGTCCCGAAGGCGAGATTCTGGGACCTAAGCCTCGCTCTATGGGCGGCGCCGCCGACGCGCGCGCCAATGTCCCTGCTGTCACGCACCCTGGGCCCCTTCCACGCTCGAGATGGAGCGCTTGAGCGCCAATTGCACCGTGAGGTTCAGGGCGAGTATGAAGACGAAGAGCACGATGCCGGTCGTGAAGAGGCTGGTCAGGTGGTCCCCCTTCGCGTAGCTCATGTCCGTGATGATGTTCATGGTCAGGGTCCGCACCTTGCCGGTCAGGCCGGATGGCATGATCGGCGCGTTGCCGCCCACCATGAGGACTGCCATGGTCTCTCCGAGGGCCCGGCCCATGCCCAGCACCACGCCGGCGATGATGCCGGAGCGGGCGGCAGGCACCAGGACCCGCGCGATAGTCTGCCAATGCGTGGCGCCGAGGGCGAGGGAGCCCTCCTTCAACTCGGGAGGGACGGCGCGCAAGGACACTTCCGTGATGTTTATGATGGTTGGCAAGGTCATGATGGCCAGGACGATGGACGCGGAGAGAAGGCTGTAGCCAGTGCCGCCGAAGAGGGTCCTGGAGACGGTCGATATGAACACGATGCCGAAGAGCCCGTAGATGACCGAGGGAATGCCGGCGAGGAGCTCGACCGCCGACCGGATGGTCCGAGAGGAGCGCCGCTGGGCGAGCTCGGCCAGGTAGATGCCTACGGAGAGCCCGACCGGCACGGCGAATACGAGGGCCAGGCCCGTCACATAGATCGAGCCCAGAATAAAGGAAAGGATGCCGTAGCTCGGCTTGTCGGCCGTGGGCTCCCATTTCGTCGAGAAGAGGAAATTGACGATAGTCGTTTTCTTGAAGAGGGGCAGTCCGCGGTCGAAGAGGAATATCGTGATAAAGACTACCGCGAGAACGGAAAGGAAGGCGCATGCGAAGAGCACGCCTTCCGCGCCCTTCTCGAACAATTTCCGCCTCTTCACGTGCAGCTCCTTAACGAGGGGAACATCGATGCTCGTTCACCGCGGAGATCGCGGAGTCCGCGGAGGGGAAATACGAAATGGAAATGGAAGTCGTATCTCTTCAATTTCGCCATCCCTTCTTCTCCTCAATTCTCCGCGCCCCCCGCGGTGAAATCTCGTCTTTAGTTCTTCGGGAGGGGGATATAGTCGGTGGACTTGACGATCGCCTGGCCCTTGTCGGAAAGGATGAACTCCACGAAAGCCTTCTCCACGCTGCCATCCTTGGGCTTGCCCATAGTCACGAGGTAGAGCTGCCGCGAGAGGGGATATTTGAATGAGAGGACATTGGCGACCGTGTCCTTGATCCCGCCGACCATGAGCCGGTGACCGCCCGCCTTCTCGACCTGGTCGGCGAAGGCCAGGCCCACGTAGCCGATGGAGCCAGGGGTGCTGGAGACCTTGGCCGCGACCTCGCCGTTCTCTTTTGTGACGATGACATTCTTCGTGTAGCTGAGCTTGAACGGCTTGAGGACGAGGTCGTTGAACGAGCCATACGTGCCCGAGGCCTCGTCGCGATTGACCACGACAATCTGCAAGTCCTGCCCACCCAGGTCTTTCCAGTTTGTGATCTGGCCGGCGTAAACCTTGGCCAAGTTCTCCATGGTGACGTTGGAGATCTTCACGTCCTTATTGACGACGATGGAGATACCGTCGTAGGCGATGGCCGTCGGGAGTGCGCCGTGGCTTTTCTGGTCTTCGGAGACGACGGCGGAGGAGCCGCAGAGGGTATAGTCGCCCTTAAGCAGCGAGGTGAGGCCGGCGCCCGATCCCGTGGCCTCGTACGAGATCTTGACGCTCGGGTTGTCCTTCTGGAACTGCTCGATCGCCGCGTAGGCGATCGGAGCCACGGTCGTGGAGCCTCCCCAGGTGAAGGTTCCGGAGAGCTGGGCGAAGGCGCCAGAAGACAAGGCCAGCGATAACGCGACAGCGAAAACTACCGTCGAAAGTCTCTTCATTTCATTCCTCCAAGGGGTTCTGTTCTAGCCCTTATTCGGGCCGCTGGCAGGACCTTAAATGAAGGATATCAGGCTATCATGAGAGGAATGTTAGGAAACGGTTAAGGAATGAATTAACGGAAAACTAACGGGCCCGGCCGAAGCTGTCGGGATACGCTATTCGCCTCGAGGCGGGACCTCGGCAGCTCTGCTGCCGATCTCAAAGCACGAGCTTTCTTCTAATCCTAACTCGCCTTTAGCGAACACTCCACAATCCTGAGGCACATTGGGGGGCCATGACCGAGATTTGGGAAACGGCCCTGAGCCGCCTGCGCTTCGCCTTCCAGCCTATCGTCCTCGCTTCCACGGGCCAGGCCTATGGCTACGAGGCCCTGCTCCGGGGATGGAAGGAAGCGGGTTTCTATAATATTGAGTCGGTGTTCGACAGCGCCTTCCTCGACAACGCCCTCGTCGAGTTCGACCGCAGGCTCCGCGTCAAGGCCATAGCCGACTTTTCCGCATGGGCCCCGGCGGGGACCAAGCTATTCTACAATTTGGATAATCGCATTTTCGCCTACTTGGATCGCGCCGAGGTCGACGAGGCCTCCGAAGGCTTCGACCTTCCCGCCTCGCGCACGATTCTCGAGATATCCGAGCGCCACGAGCTCGATGGAAGCATAAGCTTCGAGCAAGCCATTTCGCGGTGCCGCGCGCGAGGCTACCGAATAGCCATCGACGATTTCGGCTCCGGCTACGCGGGGCTCAAGCTCCTGCGCATCTCCGAGCCCGATATCGTGAAGATCGACCGCCACTTCGTCGCGGGCTCCGGATCCGACCCGAGAAAGGCCGCCTTCCTCGAAAAAATCGTCGGCATGGCCCACCTGATGGGAGTCCCGGTCGTCGCCGAGGGCGTCGAGATCGAATCCGAGCTCGGCGTCTGCGTCGAGGCCGGCTGCGACATGATCCAAGGCTTCCTCATCGCCAGGCCTCAGGTGGGCCAGGAGGGCTTCGGGGCCTCCTTTCCATCGGTATCGAAATCCAGGGCCGAGGCTCGTCGCCTGCGATCCAGGGGCTCCTCGGTCCCGAGCTCGAGGGTCAAGCCCGTCGAGCCCGTCCTCGGCTCGAGCGGATTCCTTCAGGTGCTGGGCCGCTTCCGCAAGGATGTCGGCCTCGACATCCTGCCCGTTGTAAACCCCTCGTACGAACCCGTCGGCGTCTATCTCGAGCGGGACTTCCGCCAGTACGTCTACTCGCCCTTCGGCATCGCCCTCCTCGAGCACCTCGAGTCCGGCAAGGGCTCATCCTCTTTCCTTCGCAAGGCGCCCATGATCGCCTACGACGCAAGCCTGGCCAGGGCTCTCGAGGTTTTCAACGCCGACCCGGCATCCGGCAGCGTCATCCTCACCCGCGACTCCCGCTACGCGGGCCTCCTCCCCGCCGCCGAGCTCCTCTCCACCCTCGCCGAGCGGGAACTCTCGGAGGCCAGGGACCAGAATCCCCTGACGCGGCTACCGGGCAACCTGAGGATCGCCGAGGTGATCGCCGACGCCTCGGCCGAGACATCGCGGGGCAGGGCCTTCGCCTACTTCGACTTCGACGACTTCAAGCCCTTCAACGACCGCTACGGCTTCCGGCTCGGCGACCGCGTCATCCAGCTCTTCGCCGACATCCTGCGCTCGACCTTCTCGCGCCCCTCCTCCTTCGTAGGCCACGTCGGCGGGGACGACTTCTTCTCCTTCGGCTACGCGTCGAGCCTCGAGGAGGCCCTCGCGCCGGTGACCGAGGCCGCCGATCGCTTCCGCCGCGAGGCCGCCTCCTTCTACTCGGCCAAGGACCGGGAACGAGGCTGGATCCTCGGCACGAACCGCGACGGCGAGGAAAAGAGGATGCCCCTCATCGGCGTTAGCGCAGCCCTCGTCTTCGCCCTTGAGGGCTCGAGTCTCGACCCCGAGGCCCTCTCGGATCTCTTCGCGGGACTCAAGAAGGAAGCGAAACTCTCCATCGGGCGGGTAGCGTATCGAATGATCGAGGCGTCGGCAAAAGCGCTTTTCGACGCCAGCATCGCCGTCGGCACGCCCGTAGAACCGTAGTGCTCCGGCAGCCAAGCCGGATTTTCGACGTGCAGCAACGGAATTAATCGAATCCTAACCATTTCGCCACATTACAATCCCTTATTGTTGAACACGGCTCAATAATCGCGAAGGAGGGTTCCCCATGGCCAAATCAATTTCTAAGATCCTAGATGAGTCGAAGAAATTCCTCGAGAAAAATGGAAAGGCTAACTTGAACCTCAAGCATGCCCAGGCCGCCCTAGCGGAGGCCGAGAGGGTCGCGTCCGAAGTGAGCTCGCTCAAGAGCAGGCTGAGCGAGATGATCGAGACCCGCCAGGCCTCGTTGGGAGGCTTGGAGCAGGCCATCGCCAAGGTGAAGCTGGAAAAACGGCTCAAGGCCAAGGAGGCCAAGGTCCAGGCGAAGCTGGCCGATCTCTCCGCGCCCCAGGGAGGGAGCAAGTAGGCGAGGCGAGGCCGCGCTCATTTTGCGAAACATTAATCGAAGTCACGCCTAAAATTAACTCGAATGGTCAAGCATGCTGGATCCATCCATATTTCAGGAGGATCAGAATGTCGATCGTCTCTCGCAAAGAGCGCCGCCTCGCCATGGGAATGCTCTCGGCCGCCATCCTCGTCTCAGGAGCCTGCCAATTCGCCTTCGCCGACGCAGCCGCCGGCGCGGCCTACCCCCTTTCCTGCCTCAACGTGACGCCGGGCGGCTCGGCCTCCGAGCTGGACTTCGCCTGGCTCACCCAGGCCGCCGGCAAGGCCGTCGTCCAGGTAGCCAAGGCCGCCGACCGAGCGGGAGCCGCCTTCCCGGCCGCCAAGGCCAGATCCTTCTCGGGAACGCAGTCCGCGGTCAGCGCTACCCAGTTCAACGGCGACGATAAAAGCGCGCCGACCGGAGAGTTCGCGGACAAGGTCGCGGTGACCGGCCTCGCCGACTCCACGGCCTATGTCTATCGAGTGGGCGACGGCAAGGTCTGGAGCGAGGCCTATGCCATCTCGACGCGGGACCCGAGGAGCTTCGGCTTCCTCGTCGTCGGCGATCCCCAGCTCGGCGCCAAGTCGACGGGTCCCAAGACCCTGGATTCCGACGCCGCCGGCTGGGCCGACACCGTGGCCAAGGCCACGGGCGCGTACGCCGACGCGAGCTTCCTCGTCTCCCTCGGCGACCAGGTCAACGACTACAACAAGCTCGAGCTCCAGGAGGCCGAGTACCTCGCCTACTTCGCCCCGCCCCAGCTCAAGTCTCTGCCCGTCGCTACGGTGGACGGGAACCACGACTTTCAAATGGGCGAGTATTACGGCTTCCACTACAATCAGCCCAACCTCTCCTCGTTTGGAGCCTCGTACGGCAACGACGGGGACTACTGGTTCGCCTATGGCGGGGCCCTCTTCCTCATGCTCAACAGCAACACCGAGAGCGTGGCCACGCACGACCTCTTCATCCGGGACGCCGTGGCCAGGAATCCCCAGGCGCGGTGGCGCATCGCCTGCTTCCACCACTCGATCTACAGCGAGGCCGAGCACCTGTCCGACCCCGACGTCGTCGACCGGAGGGCCAACTACGCGCCGATCTTCGACCGCTACAAGATCGACCTCGCGCTCCAGGGCCACGACCACTCCTATACTCGGAGCTTCCAGATCCTGGGCGGCAAGCCGCAGACCGAGCAGGAGGTGGGCGCGGACGGGACGGTCCTCGATCCCAAGGGCTGCGTCTATGTCACCTTCAACTCGGGCTCCGGCAGCAAATTCTACGATTGGAAGGATTCCGACCCGGAGATCTACAGCGCCCTCCGCTGGCAGGGCAAGGCGCCCTCTTTCGGCTATATTTCCATAGCCGGCGATACGCTCAAGCTCAGCGTCTTCAGGACCGACGACATGTCCCTCTTCGACAGCTACTCGATCCGGAAGACGAAGTAGGCCGAGGCCGATGCGCGCGAGGCTCGAGGCCGTCCTGCGCCTCTGCGTCGTCGCGGCAGCGCTCGGCGCATACGCCGCGGGGGCGGCCTCCTTCGCGCGCGGCACGGCCTACTACCCGCTCTACAGGTCCTCGGGCGGGGCCCACGTGAGCTACGCGCGGGCCCGCGTCCTGGCCGTCACCTCGGAGACGATCGACCCCTCCGGCCAGAGCGGACCCGCGACGGGCTACCAGGACCTCGAGGTCAGGCTCTTGGGCGGCGAGAAGGCGGGCACGGAGCTAAGCGTCCGCAATTACCTCAACTACACGACCAATTTCAGGCTTAGGGCGGGACAGACCTTCATCGCCCACGTCGACGTGGCCGACCCCCTGCATTTCTCCGTATCCGTCTACAGCCCGGATCGTTTCCGGCCGCTACTCGCCCTGGCCGCCCTCTTCGTCGCGGCCCTCTGCGGCATCGGCGGCATGCGGGGCCTGCGCTCCCTGCTCGGCATCGGCTTCACCTTCGTGGGCATAGCCTTCATATTCATCCCGATGCTGTACCGCGGGGCCTCTCCGGCGCTCTGCGCCCTCGCGGTCGTGGCGACGACCCTCTGCGTCTCCCTCGCCCTCCTCGGCGGCCTCGACGCCAAGACGCTCTCGGCCATCCTCGGCTGCCTCGCCGGCCTCGGCGTCTCGGCCCTGGCCCTGGCCGTCTTCCAGAGACTCACGATGACATCGGGCTATACTACGGCCGAGTCCGACGCCCTCCTCGCCATCGCGGGCAGGAGCGGCATGAAGGTGGGCGAGCTCCTCTTCGCCGCCATGCTCATCGCCTCCTCGGGCGCGATCATGGACGTGGCCATCTCGGTGGCCTCGGCCGCCCGCGAGGTCTCGCTCTGCGATCCGCTCATGCCGAGGATCCGGCTTTTCCGGTCGGGGATGAACGTGGGCCGCGACATGATGGGCACGATGGCCAACACCCTGATCCTCGCCTTCACGGGGACCTCCCTGAACGCCCTCATCCTCATCTACTCCCTCGAGCGCTCCGCCCTGCAGATCTTCGACTCCAACGCGATCGCGGCCGCGATCGTCGAGGCCCTCGCGGGGAGCCTGGCAGTGATCCTCACGGTCCCCGCGGTCTCGGCCATCGCGGCCTTCCTCATGGGTGGCAGGCGGGGGATGTCTGGATTAACCAAAAGCTAACGCGAGATTAATACGCGCTTGACGCGATCCTGCCATTTTGATGCGGGAGGGTGCATGAAAGCGACCAAGCTCTCGAAGTCCATGGCCGGCATCGCGTCCCGCTCCCCGAGCGAGAGACTGCGGGGCGAGTCCCGCTATGTCGTCTTGGCCGACCTGCGCATGGGCGACGGGGGCGGCAAGGACGAGCTCGCGGGCCAGAAGAAGGCCCTGTTCGATATCCTCGGCAAATGGTACCTGCCACGCGGCTATACCCTCATCCTAAACGGGGATATCGAGGACCTGCGACGCTTCTGGCTCAAGGACATCTTCGCCGCCTGGCCGGAGGTCTACGCCCTCTTCGACGCCTTCAATGAGAAGAGCAAGCTTCGCAAGATCGTCGGCGACCGCGACCTCGCCCTCCTGCGCCTGCGATCCTACCCCTACGCTCTCTCGCACGCGTTGAGGCTCGACGGCGAGAGCAACTCTGTCCTCGTGTTCCATGGTCATCAAGCCTCGCCCCCCTATTACGGCAGCGACTACCTCGCGGACTACATGGTCCGCTGGCAGGGCTATCCCGGACGGGCCAGCTCCAAGGAGTGCCAAGAGGACAGGGGCGAGCGCTTCAAGGCGGAGAGGAGGATGTACCGGGCCGCGTCCAGTCTGCGGATCATCGCGATCCAGGGGCATACCCGCCGCCCCCTCTTCGAGTCCAAGACCAATCGCGACTCGGTGCGCTCCGAGATCGAGCGGCTCCTCCGCGAGGGCGACCCCAAGGGCTCGGACTCGAAGGTCGACAAGCTCATCGAGATCTACCGGAGGGAGGAGAAGAGGCATGCCCGCCGCTCCCTTCCCTCCGGACCGGCCTACGACCCCCGGAGCCTCGTCGTTCCCTGCCTGTTCAGCCCGGGCCGGCTGATCGGCGGCAATGCCCAGGGAGGCCGCGCGCTGCGCATGCTCGAGCTCGAGGACGGATTCATCAATCTCGTCCGCTGGGTCGAGGCCACGCCCGGCGAGGGCCCCGCTCGCGGTAGCGAGGCCCCCCCCCGCAGTGGCGGTGGGTTCCCCTACCTGCGCCTCGAGGCGCGCAGCGCCTCGGTCCAAGGCCTGTTCGAGCGCATCGAGCTCCTCGCGCGAGGCGACGAGGAGCGGAAGGAAGACATGCCGTGAACTTCGACGATTTCCTCGGAAGCTTCCGCGAATTCCTCGAATCGAGCCCCGCCCTCGAGCTCGACGACGGATCGCGTTATGTTTTCATAAGCGACCTCCACATGGGCGACGGCGGCGAGAGCGACGATCTGCGCAACAATCGAGAGCTCGCGACTACCTCGCTCGCCCGATGGTACCTGGACCAGGGCTATACCCTGATCCTGGGCGGGGATATCGAGGATCTCCAGAAATTCAAGCTGAAGCGGATCCGCGATGCCTGGCCCGAGCTCTACGAGGCCTTCGACGCCTTCGCGTCGCGCGGCAAGCTCTGGAAGCTCGTGGGCAACCACGACCTGGCCCTCCTGCGCGAGAAGGAGCAGCCCTATGAGCTCCACCACGGTCTCGCGCTGCGGCGCAAGGGCCGCACCATCTTCTGCTTCCATGGCCACCAAGCCTCGCGGCTCTTCGCGAGCTATATGTACATCAGCGACTTCGTGGTGCGCTACCTCGCCAAGCCGCTCAAGATCAAGAACCAGAGCGTCTCGGGCGACTCCAGGCAGAGGTTCAAGGCCGAGAGGCGGATCTACCGCGCCTCGAAGCGCCTCGGCCTGGTCTCGATCTGCGGGCACACGCACCGGCCCCTGTTCGAGTCCCTCTCCAAGTACGACAGCCTGCGCTGGTCCATCGAGGAGCTCCTGCGAGAGTACCCCGCGAGTGTGGGCGAGCGCAGGGAGAGGATAGCCCGGCTCGTGGAGCTGTACCGCTCCGAGTGCGAGCGCCTGGGCAGGAAGGAGCTGCGCTGGGGCCTTTCGAAGAGCCTCTACGAGGAGAAGTCCCTCCTCATCCCCTGCGTGTTCAACTCGGGCTGCGCGACGGGCAAGCATGGTATGAGCGCGATCGAGCTGGGCGGGGGCTCGATCTCCCTCGTCCACTGGGCCAGGGAGGGCGCGACCCGCCCCTACCTCCTCGAGGAGGCCCTGCTCAAGGACTCTTTCGAGGGTACGCCGTTCTCGCGATTCACCTTGAAGCAGGCCGACCTCGACTACGTCTTCGCGCGGATCGACCTCCTGGGCAAGGATTGAGGGGAGGAGCGGCGTGCACGACATCGCGTCGTTCCTGCCCGGCTTCGTCGCCCGCGTTCCCCTGCCCTTCGCCTTCGTCTTCCTCCTCACCTTCGGGTTCTACTTGCCGATCTGCGAGGAGATCGCCCTCGCCCTGGTCGGGGCGATGATAAAGGCCACGAACGCCCCGATCTGGCTCGCGGCCCTCATCGCGGTCCCGGCCCTCGTCGCGCAGGACAACGCCTTCTTCTTCCTGGCGCGGCTCCTGGGCTCGAGACTGTTCAAGGTCAGGCTGCTCTCGTGGCTCTTCAGCTCCCGCGCCGTCGGGAGCGCCAGGCGATACATCGAGCGACGAGGTCCGTCCGTGGTCTTCGGCTCCCGCTTCGTCGTCGGCCTGCGCAGCGCCGCCATCATAGGATCGGGCCTCCTCGGCCTCGAGTGGCGCAGGTTCATCCTCTTCGACGCCCTGTCCGCTTCCATCTCGACGCCGGCCTGGCTCTATCTCGGCTTTGCCCTCGGCTCGCAGCTCGAGGCCGGGGCCGAGGCTGGGGTCACGAGGATCCTCGGCCTGATAGGGCCCGTGGCCATTCTCGCCGTCGCGGCCGCGGTCTTCCTGGGCGTCAGGGCCGACCGGGCCAAGGCCGCGGCCGAGGAGCGCGCGCAAGCTCTGGCCAAGGCGCCGACCGGCGAGGCGGCCTGAGGCACGGGCTCAAGGCCGGCGAGAGAAGCACATATCCGTCGACCCATCACTCCTTGGCCAGGAGCTCCTCGACATTGTCCGGTATGAAGCCATTGATCGTCTTGAGCGCCCTTCCGGGCATGAGGCGGCTCATCGCGTAGATGAGAGCGGCCATCCGCACTCGTATCTCTGGCTTGCCGGCCTCGAGGCCCCGCAGGGCGAGGGCGGCGGCCTCTGCGGGGGGAAGAGCGTTTGCTGGGGCGCGCCCTCCCTGGAAGGGAGTATCGACGGCCGGATAGAAAATCTCCGCCACTTTGACGCCCGATTTGGAATATTGGAGTCGCATGCTCTGCGTCATCGAGTGCAGCGCGGCCTTCGACGCGCAGTAGCTCGGCTCGACCGAAAGGGGCACATAGGCCAGCCCGGAGCTCACGTTGACCAGGGTTCCCGAGCTCCGGGCGAGCAGGTCCAGGAACTGCTGGGCAAGGAGGAGCGGAGCGAGAAAATTGGTGCGCCACTCCTCAACGACCCTCCGCTCGAGGTCCTCGGCCTTGGCGAGGAGGTACCGCATCCCTACGCCCGCGTTGTTCACGAGGAGGTCCTGGCGCCCGTGCCGCCTGAGGACCTCGTCGTAGAGGGCCCGCCGACTCTCTGCCTCGGTCACGTCGCAGCGGATGATCGATAGCTCCGGCACGAGCCTACTCGCTTTTTCCAGCCTCTCCTGGGACCTTCCGCAGATGCTCACCGCCGCCCCTCGGCCGACCAGCTGCCTCGCCATCTCGAAGCCGAGGCCGGAACTCCCTCCCGTGACGAGAACCGCCTTGTTCGCAAAGGTATTCATGGCTTTCGCCTCCTTCGCGAACAAGCTACATATGGTCGGGCGCTCCGGCATTGATCTAGATCAATTTCAGGTCTTTTCGTACGCGGCTCAGCGCCTCCGGGGTGATGCCGAGGAAGGAGGCCACGTGATAGAGCCGCACCTTATCCTCGAGACCGGGATAATCCCTCCTGAATTCCAGGTATCTCGTCGCCGCGTCGTCCTGCAGGAAGGACTTCTCGCGCATTTCCTTCATGATGTACACGGATTCCACCAACTTGAAGAAGAACCGGAACCACCTGGGGTCTCTCTCCGCGAGGCGCATCCATTCGGCGAACTTGAACCTCAGGATGTCGACCTCGCCCAGGGCCTCGATGGAAAAATACGATGGTCGGCGACAAACCATCGCGCTGTAGGAGATGACGAATTTCCCAGGTATCGAAAAACCCTTCGTGGCATCGGTCCCGTCGAGGGATAGATAGTAGTATCTGAAAACCCCGTTCAGGTTGAACCCGACGTACTCGGGACTCGTCCCGGCCCTGACGAAATGCTCATTTTTCCCGAGATGGGCGATCGAGCAAATCCGGAATAGGTCGGCGATCAGCTCGTCCGGAGTATCGACGAGCGAGGTCATGCCCTGGCGAAGATGCGATAATGCTTCCTTCTCATCCAATTTAGGCTCCCCGACCCCCGCTACCCTTCGTCTGCGCCGCATCGCCACCTTCCGGGCCGGGGGGCGGCGACGATCGGTTCCCCCGATAGCGGGAGCGAGGTCAATTATACCTTAATTGTTTGTTGCGCTGGCTGTTTATAGCAGGAATGAATAGTGATTGGAAATTGTCATCGCTGCGAGGAGCCGCGGCTCAGCCGCGAGGAGCCGCGGCTCAGCCGCGAGGAGCCGCGGCTCAGGCGGAGCAACCCAATACCGATGACTATGCCCCATATCGGAAGAAGTATCCCGTAGGCAGCGTAGACGGGGCCGACCAAATCCCTAAAGGCCTCGAGCGGAATACCGAGGGCCCCGGTGACCATGCCGAGCATGGCGATCCCTTTTGGAAAGGCCCCTTTGGTCATGGCGATAGAAACCAATAGAATGCCGAGGGCAGTTAGGATGCCGACGGGAGATATGGCGTTCGTATTGGCCTGGAGGGCTTCCGCGGCCGCAGCGAGTGAGGAACGGAGGGGCTCAATGGCCGACGCATACCGAGCGCTGAGGACCATGAGTCCGCCGTTCAGCGAAGGCGGGCTCGATGCCAAAGCCAGTCCCATAAACTCCGATCCAGCCCCGATCACGGCCCCGAGGGCGGCCAGGCTCCTGGCCGAGGACGCGAGGCTGACTCCCAGGGCGAGGAATACGACGACGGCCGGGAGGCCTAGGCCGACGAAGCAGATTAGCTCGGCGAGGTATACCGCTCGGTGCGAGGCGATGTACTCGAGGATAGCCGCGCCGCCGATCGTCGGAGGCTGAGGCGCCACGATGAGAAGGACCAGAGGCGCGAGAATCATGAGCACATAGGCGAAGGCGGAGAGCCCGCCTAAGCGGTAAAGCAGTTTCCAAGAAGAGCCCGTTTCTTGTTCGCTCGGCATAGCCGCCTCCAACTAAAATTTTAATCCTATATTCAGGGCGGGACTGAAGGAGTGATCCCCATATTTGCCTTCCTCCTCACCGAAGCCCCGCGGCTCGTTCAGGTTGACCGGCCACCAGTCGATCTCCCCGCCGAGCTCGAAGTATAGCGGACGCCCGAAGAGCCTGAAATCGAAGTGATAGCCGGCTCGTGCGCAGAGGAGCAGCATGAACCCGCTCTGAATATAGCGACCGCCCTGGTCGTAATATGCGATGATGCAGGGATTGACGATCGGGGCGACGAAGAGGCCGCGCCAGAGGAAGACCTGGTCGGCCGCGATGAGGCCGCCGGAGAGGACGTGGCCGGGATAATTCTCTGTTTCAGCATAGGGCCTCGAGAGGGGAGCGGCGTATTGAAAGACATCCACGCCGACCAACAGGACCTGGCGGTCGTCGATCTTGCGCCCATACTCGAATTCTCCATAGACTGTGCCTGAATCGGGCAGCAAGGACAGAAGCACGAAGGGGGAAGTCCCGATAAGGTTCTTGGGCTCCCTTTCCTGGGCGACGCAGAGCAAGGCACTGCACAAGGCGATAGCCACGGCGCAACCGGCCTTCTTTTTCATGGTATCTCGCGCCTCCCTCGCCGCATTGAGCATAGCCCGCCGTTCCGGGCGCCAATATGATCGATCGCGCAGATTTGATGATCCACACGGCATTTAACCGTTCCCTAACGGGCGAGGAAGCGCCCACCATGGATTCGTCGAAGCGCTAGGGGCAACTCGAGGAGTCGAGTGATACAATCACTGGTCAAGGGGCCAACCATGTCGGTGGATAACCATGACCACGAACGAAGTCGATCAGCGCGACCGCGTCTCTTCGGCCGCGCCGCGCGCCCTGCTCATCTGCGACCATCAGGCCGAGTCAGGCGTCGCCCGCGACTTCAGGTCCAAGCTTGCGGCATGGGCGCGGAGCCGCGGGTATCGATTCGCTGAGCTCGTCGTTGCCGAGGCCGAGGTCAAGCCTGTCTCGTGCGGGACGCGATGGATCGTACCGCGGGGGGCGAGCCAGGACGCTTGCCACTTCTTCTTACGAGGAGCCGTGGGCGAACCAGCGCACCACGCCGATCTTGTTCTTCCTGTCGTTGAATATCGTCCCGCCGTTCCAGTACTCGAGGGCCGCAATGAGGCTGTTGCCTCCGTCCTCCTCGTCGCTGTCGGGCCCGCGGTAGCTCGCCAAGGCGAGGAAGGCGTCGAAGTCCTCCTCGAAAAGGGCGGTCTGTCGCTTCCTGTAGAACTCGTTCCAATCGTCGAGGACATCGAAGCCCCTGCCTTCGTCCTCGACTATAAAGCGCGCCCGCTTGCGGAGGTCGTACCAGACGCGCAGCTTCTTCCTCGGGTCGTTGTGGTTGCCGTGCTTTATCCCGTTCTTGATGATCTCCGAGAGCTGCTGCTCGAGGAGGTTCCCTTCCTTGAACTGCTCCGGGCAATCGGCGAGGACCAGGGCCGTGAACTCGCGCACCCGCGAGAAGTCGCTGGGGAATTCCGCGAAGCGCATGCCCTGGGCGTCGAAGAGTTGGTTGCGTTCGTCGACTATGAGCTGGCGGACGATGAGCTGATTCATGCCGGGCCTTCTTCCTGCATGAGAGCGAGGATGTTGGACATCTTGAGCACCTTCCTCGGCGAGCCGCCGAGGCCGGCGAAGCGCAGCTCGCAGCCTCGCCTCCTCGCCTCCTGCAAAATCCGGATGATAGCTCCAACGCCTGTGCTATCGAGGTACTCGACGAGGCTGAGGTCGAAGCGAATCCGCCTCGGCGCCTCCGCGATGCGCGATAGCATGGCCTTGGCGAAGGCCGGGGCCGAATACAGGTCGCAGTCGCCCTCGAGGGCGACCACCTCGAAGCCGTCCTGGCCTCGCGGGCAGATCTTCCATTCCATGGGCCCATCGTGCCGATCCTGCCCCCTCGATCGCAAGCGATACCGGGTCCGAAAGCGGATAACTCACGCGGAATGAACGAAAACCTAACGATGAGGGCCGAATATACAGCCATGAGAGAAGCCAGGAAGAAGGAGGCCTCCATCCTGGAGGCCTCGGAGCCAATACGCATGTACAGCTCGTCCGCGCTCCACGCGGCCAAGTACCGCCATTATGTCCAGGCCGAGGCCAATGTCCTGGACGCCGCAGACGCCCTCCAGGGGGAGACGGGGCTGCCCGCCCTGGCCGTGGTCGATCGGGAGGGTCGGACCATGGGCATACTGAGGAGGGACCGGCTCTTCTCCCTCCTGGGCAAGCCCTTCGGGCGCGAGGTCCTGGGCAGGAGCCTGGTCGCCGAGCTCGTCGAGGAGGTCCCCACCTTCGACGCCCACGCCGATCTCTTCGCCGTCGCCGAGCGCATGCTCCCCGGACCGGGCTCGGGCGATCCCGGCTTTTGCGCCCTCGTGGGCGAGGGGGGCCGCTTTCTCGCCCTCCTCTCCTCGCAGGACCTCGCCAACTACCTCTCGCGCATGACCCAGGACGACATCGAGCTCGCCGGCAGGCTGCAGGAACGGCTCCTGACCGGGGAGGGCCGCGAGGAGGGCGGGGCCTGGAGTGTCGAGGCATGGTCGCGGCCCGCCAAGGGCGTCGGCGGCGATTTCTATTACACCAGGCGGATGGAGGACGGCCGGCTCTTCCTCGCGTTGTGCGACGTATCCGGCAAGGGCGTGGCCGCCTCGATCATCGTCTCGATGGTCTGGGGCATGCTGCGGATGTACGACTTCCGAAAGGGGCTACGCGGCCTCGTCCTCGCGCTCAACGAGTCCATCGTGAATACCTTCCATATGGAGAAGTACCTGACGGGGGTCTTTCTCGTGTACGACCCTTCCGCTCGCCGCCTCCTCTGCGCGGACATGGGCCACTCGCACGCCCTCGTTTTCCGCGGCGGGGTACCGCGCCCCCTGAGGGGGCCCCGGGGCAACCTGCCCATCGGCGTCGAGACGGACATCGATCCGGCGGTCAACCCCTACAAGCTCCGCGGCGGCGACGCTCTTTTCCTATACAGCGACGGCCTGATCGAACAGGAGGACCCGGCCGGGCAGGAGTTCGGCGAGCGCGCCCTGATCGAGAAGGTCGGGTCCGCCCTCTCGCTCGGCGAGAAGCTGCACGACGTCCTTCCCTCGGCCCTCGACGCGCATCGCGCCTCCACGCCGCAGCAGGACGACATGAGCTTCCTCCTCCTGTCGACGCATTAGCCGCCCAAATCGCCCTTCCTCAAGTGGCCGCGCCGTATAATGACGGCCATGCAGCATCTGTATCTGTTATTGAACTTGTCGCCGCGCTTTCGGGGATGGCGACGACGAGCTTCAGGCTTCAGTCTGGCTTCGACGCGAGAGCCTAGTCGTGGCTGCTGCCCAAGCTGCCCATCTCATCGCCTTCCTTCTCCTGCCGAGCGGCGCGAGCCGCGTGGCCCTTGGCATGGGAATTTCCTTCGTTAATCTCGTGGCTTGCCTCCGATCCGCCGCCCATCTGGGCCGGGAGGTCTGAAGGACGGCCATGCTCCATTTGAGGAGTTTCCCCCAGTCGAATCAGGGCTTTCCCTCATTGCGGCCCGCTCGGGCCCGCGCGCATACTTTCCCGCGCCGAGCGGCCATGCTAGCATCGGCCGACGGCTAGGGGGACAGCGCGATGTCCAGCGCAGCGCGGCATGATAGACTTCGATGTATGGTCACTAGCCTCGGCGCCGTGGCTCTCTTCGGCTGCTCGACCTTCCATCCGCTCGCGACTCCAGTCGCAGCCGCTCAGGGAGCGGACTTGCAGCAGAGGCTCGAGGCCCTTCTCGCCGAGGCCGTCAACGAATATCGCCTGCCGGGTCTCCAGGCGGGCATCCGCTTCCCGGACGGCAGGATCCTCCTCGCCTCCGCTGGCACCGAGGACTTCGCGCGAAAGGGCCGGCCGATCGACAACGATACTATGTTCAGGGTTGGCAGCGCGACCAAGATGTTCACCGCGGCATTGGTCCTCAAGCTACGCGACCAGGGACTCCTTTCTCTCGATCAGAGCATCGACCGGTGGTTCCCCGAGCTGCCCTGGGCGAAATCCGTCACCGTGAGGGAACTGCTCGAGCACCGAAGCGGGCTTCCTGAGGCCTTATTCTCGAATTTCGGGATCCTCCTCGAGTCGGGCTTGAACGGCGCCAAGGTATGGAAAGCTCAGGACGTTGTCGATCGGACGATGAAGAGCCTCGAGGTCGCGCCTCCGGGGCGGAGGAAGTTCGTCTATTCCAACAACAACTTTGTCCTTCTGGGACTCGTAGCCGAAAAGGTAGCCGGCAAGAACCTTGGCCAACTCCTTGAACGAGAGTTTCTCGTTCCTATCGGCATGAAAAATACGGCATTGCTCCCGCAAGTCGGAGGACCTAAGGCCTGGCTCGCCTCCGGCATCGACGAGTATATTCCGTTGGGGCCTCATGTCATCGGGGCGAAAACGACTTGTTGGGACTCCCTGGCATATGCGGCGGGCGGCCTTGGCTCCACTGCCGCCGATCTCCTCCGCTGGCTCGATGCTCTACTCGATGGCAAGGCTATCTCGGCGGCCAGCCTGGAGGAGATGCGGAGCTTCGAAGATGCCGGGCATAATGGCCGCGACGAGAATATCGTCGGCTACGGCCTGGGCCTGGCTCACTACAGCCTGGACGGCCTCGATCTCGAGGGACACCCCGGCGCGGGCCTGGGAGGCGAGTGCTACCCCTTCTACGAAACTTCGACCGGAATTTCGATAGTGATTTGCTGCAACCTATCGCGCAAGGACAATACCGCAGGCAAGGCGCTGCTGGCCAGGCTATTCGAGCTGGCTCGGTCGGGATGAGGCATCTTGCCCTGATCGGCTTATAAGGAATTACGCCTTAGGCTCGGCCCTCATTCCGACCGATACCGCCTTCCCTCCGTTTACCTCCAGTTTACATTTCCCCTGTACATTCCCCGGCAGGAGGAACACAGCATGCCGGGACATGATCGTGGACAGTGGAGCGAGGG
>Ga0181529_10002169_pt1 | contig 24000 bp, 22 predicted proteins | sample PEATcosm2014_Bin_36_FD_119763 | JGI IMG/M metagenome (GOLD analysis project Ga0181529, IMG submission 119763) | Peatland microbial communities from MTU Mesocosm Facility, Houghton, MI, USA - PEATcosm2014_Bin10_30_metaG | ecosystem: Environmental > Terrestrial > Soil > Wetlands > Peat | place... | reverse complement strand
TTATTCAATTGCGCAAGGGAGAACCGAAAGTCGAGCTAAGACTGGCCGATCAATCAAGAAGGCCCGGAGCTGCCACACGCTACATCCATCGCCCGGCGGCACAACGCCGAAGGGCTCCACGCTCCTGTACACTCCCGGATGCGCGCTTGATCTCAATTCCTGATTTCAGGCAAGGATACAAAAGCGCTTGGCTCGGATCACGATCCTGAGCTGAGTCACCGGGCGGGAGACTCGTGGGTACGCTCCACCCCAAGGAACAAAGACCGTTTCTTGAGGACCCCGGTCTGTAGGGGCTTGGGAAAATCTGTGCTGGGCGAAGTTGCCTTTGGTAGGGAAATTCGCCGCTCACGGCCAAATCTCTGAGCGCAAATACAGTGTAGCACGGATGCCGGTTATGCGTGGCATTGGCATTGACGCTAGTGGATCTGATGGAGCGATTCTGATGTATGGTGAACGGTCAAGTGATTTGGCCACACTCATTGATTTGAATCATGGGATAGCGCGGACGAAGACGTCCGCGCTACAGCCGGTCAGGAGATCGGCGCTATCTTAAAGGTTACTGGTTGAGCTCGCCGAGCAGGACTTTGGCTTTGACGGCCAAGGTATGCGCTCCATCAATATCGCCGGAGCTGAGCGCCGCATGGGCCTGTTTAATGAACGCGCGGATCTGCGCGGCGGTTTTTTTCTCCTGATCGTTGAACGGGCGATGAATGCTGTTTAATCCTTGTTCCGTTTCGACGATGGAGTCCGCGGTATGTCTTTGCAGATCAGAGGGATCGCCGGAGGAGAGCTCACCGATAGCGCTGACACTGGGGCGGGCGGGCGGTACAGCGACGGGCGGCTGCGCGTGTTTTTTTGGCTTTACCGGCGGCGCGGGAGTGGTTTTGGGGACTACGACGGGGTTCGGCTCAGGCGTCTCTTTGGGAAAACTGGGAACAGTAATGACCGGCGGCGGCAACTGGGTGGGCGAGGGCAAGGGTTTGGGCGGCGGCGCGTCGTCGATGGGTGGCGCCAGCGGCTCTGGCTGTGGTTTATGAGAGCATCCGGCGAAGAGCAACGGCAGCAGACACACGGCAACCAAAACAGAAAACCGCCCTTCGCGCTTTACGATTCCCCGGCACAGGCGTAAGCTGCGCGCCAGCGGCCGGGCTCCCGGCAACTTCATTCCGCAAACCCCTTTTCCTTCGACTCATTCGCTGGTAGAAGATACCGGCGACCCCATTCCGTGGCGGCGAGGGGAATTCGCAACAGGAACTCCGCGCCACATCCTGTCTTTGATTGTACTTCCACACTGCCATGATGGAACTGCAAAATGCGATAAGTCATGGCCAAACCGATGCCGGTGCCCTCGCTTTTAGTGGTGAAATAGAGGTCGAAGATCTTTTCTCGAATCTCTTCGGGAATGCCGGGCCCTTCATCGGCGACGCGCAGCACGGCGGTGCGACCCTCTTCTTCGAGCGTTACCTCCAGCTTTCCGCCCTGGGGCATGGCTTGAGCACCGTTTATCACCACATTGAGCACGGCCTGCTTGAGCAGGTCCACATCGATGTTGACAAAGAGCGGCCGGTCGGGCAGGCGGCTGACCAGATTTACCGAGTGAGTGGAGAGTTCGACGGCGGCCAGCGAGAGCACATTTTGGATCACTGAACGCAGATCCTGCTCCGTGAGCTTCAATTCGACCGGGCGGGAGAAGTCAACCAGTGTTTGCACGACGCGATCCAGGCGGTGAATCTCCGAATCGATGACCTCCAGATGGCGGATAGCCGGAGAGGCGGCGCCTTCCATCTTGCTCTTGAGCAATTCCATGTGCACGACAATGGCGTTGATGGGATTTTTAACTTCGTGGCCGACGCCGGAGGTCAGCCTACCAATAGCCGCCATGCGCCTCGAGAGTTCCAGTTCCGATTCAATCTCCTGGACGGACTCCAGATCGTGAAGGGTCACCAGTGCGCCCAGTCCCTGTCCGTTGCGGTCGTCGTGAATCATGTCCAGCGAGGCTTGAATGCGCCTGCCCGTTTCGGTGCGCACCTCGAGCTGGGCAAGATGCGCACCGGTTTCAAAAGCCTGGCGCAAGGTGCGGCCAAGCACAGTTGAATCCGTGAAGATCTCAAGCGCATGGCGGCCCAGAATGGGGCCCTGCTCGATAGCCAGAAAGCGGCGCGCGGCTTCAGAAACCAGCACAGCCCGTCCGTCGCCGGTAAAAAGCAGAATGCCGTCTTGCAAATTGTCGAGCATCTGGCCCAGGTTTTCCTTCAATGCGGAAAAAACCTCTTCCACGTTCCGCATACGCTGACCGATGAAATCGATTTTGGTGGAGACACGCGCGGCGGTATCCTGGTTGCCCTCTGCTTCCTCCTCACCGGCGGACTCACTGGCCGCGGTCCAGTAATCCAACTGGCGGCTGATCTCCTCGAGAGGCCGCAGAGCCAGATTGCTGAGCAGGAAGGCCACCACCAGAGCAGTGGCCAGAAAAAATACCATCAGCTTGACCGTTGCCGAAAGCCATGGCTCATACACAGCGCGCAGAAAGGTGGTGCGCACGCCCACATGCACGGAGGCAAAGAGCTGCCCATTGCGCTCGATGGGTGCAACTACGTCAAATACCCTTGGCGGGCCAAAGACCTCCTGGATCAACTGCAGGGGATTGTCGTCGATCAGTTCGCCAAAGTCGGGGCGCGACGGCAGCGGCTTGTCCTGGTTATCGCGCACGCTGCTCAACAGGGTGGTTTGCTGGCTGTCGCCGATGTTGATGTCATAGACGGTGAGCGAGTAACGGTTGGTGGATTCGATCTCGGCATTGAGCGCCTTGTCGGCGCGCACGGCATCGGCTTCCATGGCGCGCAACTGGGAAGGATTGCTGGGGTCAACCATGCGGTCCTTGAGCCCGGCCTCGAGGGCATTCATCAGCGCGAATTGCACCTGTTTGGCCACCATCTTGTTGGTGTCGTAGGACTGCTGCACGGCCGCATCGAGCAACTGGCTCACATAGACCAGCGAAAGCAGGCCGGCGATCAGGAAGACCAGCAAGGTGATGGCCAGCACGAGTTTGGTCTTCAGGCGCATGACTCAGGCCTCAGGCTCTTCCTGCGCGTGGCTGTATCCTTTGAGCTTGTTGTGCATGGTCTTGGGGCTGATGCCCAGAATTTCGGCGGCGCGCGTTTTGTTCTGCCCGGTTGCTTCCAGGGTGTGCTCAATCAAGAGGCGCTCGGCCCGCTCCATGGTTATGCCCACGGGCAGTTGCACGGTGTTGGTGTCGGCAGCCGGAGAGGTTGGAATCTGCGTTTTGTGGATGCACGAGGGCAGGTGGCTCGCATAGAGCGGCGCTCCATCTTCGCCCAGAATCACCGCCCTCTCGATGGTATTGCGCAACTCGCGGGCGTTTCCCGGCCAGTCGAAGGCCATCAGGATGTCGAGCGCCGAGGCGGCAATACCGGAGACGCGGCGGTCATGCTTCTGGTTCATCTCTTCCAGTATGACCTGAGCCATTGCCGGCAGATCCTCCATGTGCTCGCGCAAGGGCGGCATATGGATATTAAAGACATTCAGCCGGTAGAAGAGATCGGCGCGCAGGTGGCCCTGGGCGACCGCCTGATTGGGGTCGCGATTGGTGGCCGAGAGAACCCGCACATCCACATCCTGCTCGGTGCGCGCGCCCAGGCGGCGCAGCTTTCGCTCTTCGAGGACTCGGAGCAATTTTGCCTGAGTAGCTAGCGGCATCTCGCCGATCTCGTCCAGCAACAGCGTGCCGCCATTGGCCAACTCAAAGCAGCCGATGCGCCGCTCCACCGCGCCGGTGAAAGCGCCTTTTTCATGGCCAAAGATTTCGCTCTCGATCAGCGTTTCAGGAATCGCCGCGCAGTTGACGGCAACAAATGGCTGCGATTTGCGCGGGCTCAGATCATGCAATGTGCGCGCCACCAGTTCCTTGCCGGTTCCGCTTTCTCCAGTGATGAGGACGGAGACGTTGGAGGGCGCAATTTGCTCAATCAGGCCAAAGATCGCGCGCATCGGCTTGGAACTGCCCACCAGCGCGCCCAGCACGCCGGTCTCGCGCAGCCGCCGCCGCACCACCTCCAGCTCCATGTTGGTCTCGCGCTGGCGCGTGGCGTTGGCAAGAATCGTCCGCAGCCGCGTAGCGTCCACCGGCTTCTGCAGAAAGTCATACGCGCCCAGCTTCATCGCGTCCACGGCCAATTGAATCGAGCCCATTGCGGTCAGCACCACGACGGCCAGATTGGCGTTGAGCGGGGAACCTTCTTCAGTGAGCTTGGTCAGCAGGCCGATGCCGTCCATGCGCGGCATCTTGAGGTCAGTGACGACGATGGCCGGATCAAAAGCCAGCGCCTTCTCCCAGCCTTCAATGCCGTCGCGCGCGGTTTCAGTCCGGTATCCCCACCCGGAGATCAGCTCGGCCAGCCCCATCAGCGCATGGGGTTCATCTTCGACGATCAGGACTTTTACGGATTTTTGCATGGCGTCTTTGATTTAACTATCTCTAAGATAACCTTTTTACCATGCAAAGTACCAAAACATCTCAAGAGCAGGTGGTGGTGTAGTTTTTCGAATAACAAACCACTAACCAGAGTTGATGTTGGCCCCCATCGCTAGGCGGTGAGTAGTATACTTTGCCTTGCCGTTCCAAAGGAGCGAACCTCATGCGATGGGCAAAGTGGATATTTGACGGTCAGAAGGCCTCAAAATTGGAAGAGGAGTTTGAACAGGTTCGTGTTAGGGCCGCGCTGGGTAACCTTGTGATTTTCCGAGCGGACCACGAATATCTCATCCTCCCTGCTTTGGCAAAGGATTCTGTAAGTCTGCAAATGATTGAATCCGTCGAGCAAACCATCCCTTCAACGGTCAAGCGCAACGTCGCCGTGATTGCAGACACGAAGTGGGCCGAACAAGCCTCTCCGAACATTCAGCTAGCACACCAGGCCATCCCTTTTTTTGGAATACTCATGGGATTCACTTTCATTGGGCATTCGGTTTGGGTATTCAATGGATCGGCCAACCTACTTAGTTTCGGTTGCCAAAGCGCGGATTTGCTTATTGTCGATAGCGCGTCCTTGGCGCAACTGGGAGAAAATTGGCGAAGTACCGCTCAATCTACAATGCGGAATCCGCAGATTGTGGTCCATGACCGGACCACCTACAAATTGCGCGATCTCTCTTGAAAGACAATATACAAACCGTTCCCAGTTGATTCCGGTCGTACCACCGGCAATCCAGAAACAGCACCATTACTCAAAGGCAGACGCCGCAATTCATTGTGCCGGTGCAAGTTTTGGGACCATTAAAGGCGGCGCGGCTTGAGGCGCAGTTGCCATGCGCTCTGCGGTTGCCTTGCGGATCGCCTCCAGCGGCTCTGCCAGTCGCGCATCGTCGCGGGTCAGCACCATCAGCGCATGGGGTTCATCTTCGACGATCAGGACTTTCACGGATTTTTGCATGGCGTCTTCAAATGAACTGTCTCTAAGATTACCCTTCTAGCGCGCAAAGCAGCAAAGTATCTCAAGAGCAGGTTGTTGTGGCGGCAATTGCATTTGAATACACAAGGAGGGAGCAGGGGCATTGATGCCCCTGAATTCAGCAAATCAGAGGTCTGCCTTTAGGCGCGGGCACGATATTTTCGCAAAATGATCGGTCACATCCAAAGAAGAGAGAAATGCCCGCGGCTAAAGCCGATTATTGATTTGTCACAATTCAGAGGCCTGAAGGCCCCTGCTCCCTCCGTCAGCAAGAAAAATGTAAATCGTCGAATAGATTTTCATAGCATGAACACTCATCAACATGAACGGGAGACCCGCCAACCAGTTGCCATTCGCCATCCGAATTGAAGCATCCTCCAAACCAGAAGAGCGAACCACCAGAACCAAGCCAGCATCGCAATCAAGGCAGGTAGCTTCACAAAGCCGTCAACGAAGGGGATCAACGCGATTACGCCCGCCAGAACCGCGCAGGCGGTGATGAAGGCTCCAGGATCGGCCCACCATTTCTTGTTTCGCACAAGAGGAAACCCGCCCACGAGAAACCATTGCACGGCAATGAACAGGCACATACCGGCATCGATCTTGCGCTGCGTCTCCATCCACAAGGGCGTTACCCGCCAGGAAGGTCTTTCTCCTAGTCTTCCAGCAAGGGTCCAATGCGCAGGACAATCAACTCGCCACCCTGCCAATGCGACGGATGGCATATCGGCTGCCTGTACGACATAGATTTGGGCAGGATAAATCGCTCCGACCATTCCACAGAGGTCGAAAGTGACCGCTTCTTCAGCTTGTTCAGAGTTGGCTGGAGCCGATTCTGGAGTTGGGGGTTCAGGCGGCTTGGGAGCATCTAACACGGCGGATTTTGCCATAATCTCTTCTGAGGTAAGCTCCCATTTCTGGTCCCTGGCTTCCATCATCAAGATCATGGGTATGGCTACAGCCAAGTTAATCCCAGCCAACAGAAGTCCGCGCCGCCAGTTCATAGCGACAAGATTACCAGAAGCAATTGCAGAGATGTAACCGCAATTCTGAAAATACACCTTTCCTCAAAGCCAGACGACACACCTCATCGCGCCGATGCGGGCTTTGGGGTCACTAAAGACGGCTTGGCCACAGGCACGGCGGCCAGCCGCTCTGCCGTTGCCTTGCGAATTTCCGCCAGCGGTCCTGCCAGGCGCTGATCGTCGCGGGTCAGCACCATCGGCGCGTGATAGATGGTGTTCACCTGATCGAGCGGATTGTGCTCCTGGATAAACTCGCTCCAGCACATAAAGTAGGTCCAGCGCGGCTGCTTGGCGAGCACCTCAGGGCTGGGCACGCCGCCTACCTCGGCCAGCGCGATGGGCTTATCGCCGGCCAGCTTCAGCATGTCAGTGTAGTACTTCTGCTTGAACTCGCCATAAACATCTTCAGAGAGCAGATCGGCGTACTGCGCGCCGGGATAGTAGTCCTCGATCGATCCGGCATTGAAGCCGTTGGGCGTGTTGGCATTCCACACCCAGAGCAGGTTGTCCAGGTGATGCACGTTGACAAAGCGGTCGTAGATTTGGCGGTAGAGCGCCTGCGAACCATCCTTGCCCGGACGCCCGCCCCACCAGAACCAGTTGCCGCTCATCTCGTGATAAGGCCGGAAGAGCACCGGCACATGAGCGTCCTCGAGTTGCTTCAGGTAGCCGGCGATCACGTCCACCTGGGCCTGCCAGCGCAGATTGAGCGGGCTGCCGGGGGTGAGCAGTTCCTTCCACTGGGCGTCAGTCAGGTGGCCCTGCACGCTGTCTTTGAAGGTGACCGGCTCGTCGTCGGTGGGGCGCACCTCATGCCAGGTTACGGTGATGACCGCGCCGTTGTGCCACTGCCGCTCGATCTCGGCGATGATCGCCGGACGCGCCAGCACGGAGTCTTTGTCCTCGCCGCCGCTGAAGCCGAAGTCCGTGCCAAAGAGCCCTGGATACTTGGCCGTCAGGTCGTAGGCCATATCCGTCCAGCGCGCGCCCACGTTGGGATAGTTGTGCTGTCCTGCGATAGTCGCCTTGCCGGAGATCGAATAGATGTAAGCGAGCAGCGCCCGCGCCTCGGGTGTAGCCGCCGGGTTGATCGGCTGCGGAGCCGTCTGTGCCCATCCGGCGCAAGCGAGAAGAGCCGCCAAAGCAAATACAATAAAGTTCCTGATGCGCATGATGAATTTTCCTTTGCGTACGAATTATAGCTGATAACGTTATCAGCGGGGAAACCACGGCTCTTGATTTTCCAGCTTCGTGAGATTGTAAAAACCTGTAGCGCCGACCTCCTGGTCGGCTGTCGCGTGGACCTCCCGGTCCACGCTGTACTCTTTACCAATAGGAAAAACGCTTCGCGGGGAAGCGGAGGAGTACAGACGGCATGAAGAAAGTTCCTGAGTTCAAGAATGAAGACGAAGAGTTTGAGTTCTGGTCTAATGCCAACTCGACCGAATACGTCGATTGGTCGAAGGCGGAGCGGGTGAAGTTCGTCAAGCTCAAACCCACGCTGCGCACCATCTCCGTGGGGCTGCCCGTGGCCATGGTCGAAGACTTGAAGATACTGGCCAACCAGCGCGACGTTCCCTACCAGTCGCTGCTCAAGGTGTTCTTGGCCGATCGGCTGCAGCGGGAGAAAGCGCGGCGCTTGGCGGTTGGGGCGTAGAACGGCACATAGAGTTCAACTTGACAAAAAGCCGAAGTTAGCTTCCAATTAATTTAGTGTTGGTTACACAAAGCGCCATCGGGAGAGGCTCCCGATGGCGCTTTGTTTTTTGCTGAGGAATCTAACAAAAGGAGGATTTATGAGCTACATTTGCACGAATGGAAACATTCTCTTTACAGGAAACATGTGTCCTAGGTTTTGTTCAGGACATCACTTTCAAGATACCACTGCCGCTGGAAATGGATACCAATGCGACACCCATGGTTGCGGGGCGGAACTGGTGCCTGATGGGCCTCCGGGTAAGGAGCATGGAAAAAAGAGAATTGTCTCGGGCGGAACTTCGATAAAATATCGCAGATCAAAGGGGCGCACTCAGAAAAACCAAAAGAAAAAATGGTATGTTAAAAAATCGATCTGAGAATGCTTATGTACCTGAGTCATTAATCGCCGCGCTTGCCGGCGCGGATGCGCCGAATCTCTTCCAACCGCTGGGCGAGGCACTTTTCGCGGCCCTCTTGCGTGGGGGTATAGTAGCTGCGGTCTTTGAGCAAGTTTTTCAGGCGCTCAGCGCAGCAACTCGTCTTGGCCTGCCGCCTTTTGCTCCGTTAACCCTGGCAGCTACGCGCTTGGCCTCTGTTTTGGCCGTGCCGCCTTTCTTGCCGAGTTGGGCCATCCAGCGGCGGTTTCCGTAGACGCCTTCGATCAGCGCAGGAACGTACAGGTCTACGTCGAGTTCCGGGAATAAGATGCCTGTTCCACGGCCCATCAATTCATACTTCCGCAACTGCTCATGCGTAGCGCTGCCCAGCCCTTGCACGTCTTCCACGGGCAGAACCAGACGGCGTTGATTGGTCAGCGCAACAATGAGCAGATTCAGATCCGGAATATGCTCGACCGAGAGCGCGAGCGGGCCGCCATCAAGAAGCTTCGCTCGTTGGAGCGCGGATTCGATCTCGGCATCGGTCGTGATGACGATGTGCTCAGCCATGATGCTTCTCCCAAAGTGCTGCCAGTTTTTCAAAATGCCTTGCGGCCACGGTCAGTACATGGCGAACGTCCGCAATGCTTCCGTTCCCCGGCCGGACCGCGTCCCTTCGGCGGGCGAGCGAAACTGATCCATCCGAGCGAAGATCGACGATCACTTCAAGTTCAGCGTAGAAGCCATACACGTGCCGGGGCGCGTGATCCATGGTGTAGACCGTGAAGCGGATGCCGTCAAAGCGGACCGATCCCATCTGTCTCCAGAATAACCCAAGCTCTTTCGGTTTACAAGGCAGATGGCAGATACTTTATTTTTGACATACTCTCCGGTTTGGGGCAAACTGGAGATGAAACGGTAAAGCCCGAAGGTGGTGTGACCTCCGGGGTAGTGAGCGTTACCTGTTCAGCAACACTCGGATCAGAACTGCCAAGGCCATCAGGAATCGCCAATCAAGCACGACCCTGATGACCACCTGGAGCCACAAAGGCTCTTTTCTGGGCTTCCCGCCCCACCTCCTCACATCGGCCGGTCCTGAGGCCGGGCCACGGCCTCAGGATCTCACCGATCCCGTAACCGCTACACCTGTGACGAGGAAGACTACCCGCCCATTCTAGCTCAAAATTGCGCCGGTATACGTAGATGTTTGCTGTGCAAATAGCAAGGGTTTACACTGCGGCGCAGCGTGCATCTCTATCAGCGTCTTGATAGGCCGAGACACAGTTTCATCCTCCGCCGCGTTTACCCGCCCGGATCCGCCGAATCTCTTCCATCCGCTGGGCGAGAAGTTTTTCGCGGCCCTCCTGCGTGGGATGGTAGTAGCTGCGGCCTTTAAGCGAGTCGGGCAGGCAATCCATATCGGCGACGCGGCCCTCTTCGTTGTGGGCGTAGCGGTAGCCCTTGCCGTAGTCCAGCTCCTTCATCAGGCGGGTGGGCGCGTTGCGCAGGTGCAGCGGGACCGGCTCCTGGCGGGTGTGTTCGATCTCGGCTTGCACCGCGCCGTAGGCCGTGTAGACCGAGTTCGACTTGGGCGCAAGGCAGAGATAGACGACGGCTTCGGCCAGCGCCAGATCGCCCTCCGGCGAGCCGAGAAAGTCGATGGCCTCCTTGGCGGAGAGGGTCAGGTTGAGCGCCTCGGGAGCGGCCAGGCCGATGTCCTCGACGGCCATGCGGACGACGCGGCGGGCCAGATAGAGCGGGTCTTCGCCGGCGGCAAACATCCGCGCCAGCCAGTAGAGCGCGGCGTCGGGGTCGGAGTTGCGCACGCTCTTGTGCAAGGCGGAGATCAGGTTGTAGTGCTCCTCGCCGGATTTGTCGTACATCAAAACGCGCTGCTGCACGGCCTCGCCGGCCAGGGCTTTGTCGATGTGCCTAGTTTTGCGGGGCGACGCAGGGGCTAAAGCCCCATCCAATTGAGCTGAGGCAATGTACGGGCTAAAGCCCGTACCCTTCGCTTGATCATGGATGTTTGCAGCAGGTTCCAGAGCCAGTTGCGCGGCAACTTCCAGCGTGTTGTAAGCCGATCGGCAATCGCCGCTGGAGTAGCCTGCAATCAGCTCCAGCGCATCGTCGTCCGCGGTCAGTTCCAGCGCGCCCAAGCCGCGCTCGCTATCTTCCAGCGCGCGGCGCAGCAGGGCCGCGATCTGCGCCTCAGTGAGCGGTTGCAGCACGTAGACGCGGCAGCGGGAGAGCAGCGCCGAGATGATCTCGAAGGATGGGTTCTCGGTGGTCGCGCCGATCAGCCGGATCGTGCCGCGCTCGACGTAAGGCAGAAAAGCATCCTGCTGCGCCTTGTTGAAGCGGTGAATCTCATCGACAAAGAGGATGGTGCGCGAGTGCATCTCAGAGGCCTGCGCCGCCGCGGCCATCACTTGCTTGATCTCTTTGATGCCGCTCATCACGGCGGAGAACTCAATGAAGTTGGCCTTGGTGGTTTCGGCGATGATCTTGGCCAGCGTGGTTTTGCCCACTCCCGGCGGACCCCAGAGGATCATCGAGCCGGAGTCATCGCGCTCGATCTGAATGCGCAGCGGCTTTCCTGGGCCGACCAGATGCTCCTGGCCGCTCAGCTCATCCAAGCTACGCGGGCGCATCCGCTCGGCCAGCGGCGCCGTGCGCAGCGGAGCACTGGAGCCTTCGGGTTCGCCGTCAAAGAGACTCATGGCCTGCTCCTTCTCTGCCGCGCGGCCTCGTAGAGCAGCACGCTGGCGGCGACGGCGGCGTTCAGGCTTTCCACCGGGCCTGGGCAGGGGATGGTGACGGCTCCATCGGCCAGAGCGGCTAGCGCCTCCGGCACGCCGTTGCCTTCATTGCCGATGATGAGCGCCACGGGAGCGGCCAGGTCGATGCGGTGGGCGGCTTCCGCGCCGTGGACGGCGGTGGTCCAGACCGTAACGCCCGCGCCGCGCAGCTTTGCAAAGCACTGCTCGGCGCTGACGGAAAGCAGAGGCAGGCGGAAGAGGCTGCCGGCCGAGGCGCGCACTGCTTTGGGATTCCATGCGCTCACTGTTCCGGGCAGACTGAGGACGGCCTGCGCGCCAAAGGCCTCGGCGGAGCGCAGAATGGTTCCCAAGTTGCCAGGATCTTGCACGCCAGCCAGGATCAGCAGCAGCGGGGCGGCTTTGGCGCTGGTCGGAAAAACATCCTCCCAACTCCAGGCAGGCGGCTCGATGAGGGCGGCGATGGGCTGGGGGTTTTCGGTGGAGAGCGCCGACTCCAGAATCTCGCGCGGGGCCAGCAGCACTTCGGTTTGCGACGGAAGCGCGAGCGCCTCCAGCAAGTCTTCCGAGCCTTGCGCTACAAAGACAGTATCGACGCGCAGACCGGCGCGCAGAGCCTCGGCGATCAGGTTTGGCCCCTCGATGGCGGCCAGCGCGCCAGCCTGCTGGGCGGGATGCGCCAGCAAGCGCCGCAAATCTTTCAGGCGCGAATTCTGCTTACTCTGTACAATGCGTAAAGGCATAGTTGCTGAACCTGTTGCCGCAAATTCGGGAATCGAGGGAGAAAGACTTGTCCGCGGAGATTGTACGCGTCCATCCCGATGAACCAGAGCCGGAGCGGATTGACTCCATCGTATCCTGTCTGCGCACGGGCGGCGTTGTGGCGCTGCCTACCGATACATTTTACGGCCTGGCCGTGGATCCGGTGAATCTGCATGCGGTGGAGCAGATTTACAAGATCAAGACGCGGCAGAAGCAGAAGCCGCTGTCGCTGCTGATTGGTTCGCTGGCCCAGGCCTACGAGCTGGCGCGCGACACCGACGCGCTGCTGGACAAGCTGGCCGAGCGCTTCTGGCCGGGGCCGCTGACGATTATTGTTCATGCCGGAAGCAAGTTGCCGCTGCGCTCGACGGCCAACACCGGCCACGTGGCGCTGAGGGTGCCGGATGCGGCGATTCCACGCGCCGTGGTGGAGCGCTTCGGGCTGCCCATCACCGCGACCTCGGCCAACCTGCAGGGAGCCTGCGAGTGTACCAACGCCGGCTGCGTCCGCGACCAGATCGGTGACCGCGTGCAGATGATTGTGGACGGCGGCCCTACGGGAAGCGCGCGGCCCACCACGATTGTTGATCTGACGCTGGGCGATGGGCATTGGGAGATTCTACGCGAGGGCGCGATTCCTACCTACGAGATTGTGATGGCGTTGCAGAGGTAAAAGCAGGGAATAGGGAACAGGGAACAGGGATAAGAAAAAACGATCCATCAGGGTGCAATCTGTTCAAAATTGCTTTGATGCGAGAAAATACCGGCATCGCGGAAGTTCGGAGAATCGCCGTGCGCAAATGTGTGTTGATAGTTTCGAGTCTCTCACTTTTACTGATCGCTGGCTTGTTTGGTATTCGGCTTCTCCACGTTGCACCTTTTCCAGTGATGGGTCAGAGTACAAATCAGACGCCGGTTTTGAAGCCAGGTTCAGTTCTTCTTCCGGCGAGTGAAACAGATGCCTTTAAGTTATATTTGGGAGATCCGAAGGTTACAGTGCAGAGTTGGCAGCCGAGTCAGGCTGATCTTGATAGTTTGGAAAGAAACCTGCCGCAAATTTCCAGCTTGAGAGAGAATGCGCCCGGTCCCGGCAGACATATAGAGAATCCAGAAAAGTTTTTCCGCCAATATCTGGCGATTGTGCAATCAGGGAAGAAACAGATTTTCGTCAATGCGATATGCTTTGATGTTGGAAATTATTCAATCGATTGGCGTCATCACCTCCAATTCGTTTACGACGGAGGGGCTTGTTTCTGGCGGGCTTTTTATGACCCGACCACACAGAAGTTTTCAAATCTCATGATCAACGGACGCGCCTGAGTAATTTCTACAAATATGAAGCGAACTGATCCCTGATCCCTGTTCCCTGTTCCCTGCATTTGAAAGGTTCCCATGAAGCGCCAAAGCATCCTAAAATCTCGCAACTGGATGCAGCGCGCCGCGCTGTGGCTGCTGCTGGCGTTGCTTGCGGGGGCTTTGGGCTGGAGTTATTGGGTCTATGTGCAGATCAAGATCTATGCCGGCCAGGATCAGGCTGCGCCGTCGGATGCGATCGGCGTCTTTGGCGCGGCGGAGTACGACGGGCGGCCCTCGCCGGTCTATCGCGCCCGGCTGGAGCACGCACGCTTGCTCTACGAACACGGCATCGCTCCGCTGCTGATTACCCTGGGCGGGAACGGCGGCGATCAGTTCAACGAGGGAGCGGTGGGCCGCGAGTACCTGATGGTGATGGGCATCCCGGAGAGCGCGATCATTGCCGAGACCGAGAGCCGCAATACAGAGGAATCGGCGCGGCGCATCGCAGTGATTGCCCGCGCCAACGGGCTGCGACGGCTGGTGATTGTCAGCGACGGAACGCATCTCTTTCGCATTCATGAGATCTGCGCGGCGGACGGTCTGGATGTGCTGACTTCGCCGCGGCCCCGCGTGCCGGTGGAGGGTGCGGCCAGCGGCTCATGGGCGGAGTTTCAGCGCGTGGCGCACGAGATTCTCAGCTATACGGCTTGGCGGTTGCATTTGCATTGATTGATTGGGTGCCCTATCGCACTCCGGGATGAGGCATCAAAGCAAGAACTCCCAGCGCAAAGGCAGCCGCGCTGGCGGTCGAAAGGAAGTTGACCGCGTCGTTGTTCAGCCAGCCGCGCCGTTCAAGGGTTGCGCCCAGCATGCTGTCGAAGAAGAGGCCGAAGAGGCCGCCAGACAGGCTGATGCAGAAGACTTCCACCCCGCCGCCCAGCGCGCAGGCTCCGACGGCTGCCACAATTCCCGCGGCGGTTACGCCGGTCAGTGTGCCTATCAGCGTGACGCCGCCATCGGTTCCCGGCTCGACCCGGCGAAGTGTAGTGAGCAAGCGCGGTTGCCCGCCAAGAACCTGGCCGATCTCCGAGGAGACGGTATCCGCGGCTGCCTCGGCCATCGCCGCCAGGAGCGGCGCGAAGACCGGCGGGGGCGTGATGCCGCGCGAGAACCAGGGCGAATCCATCATCCAGAGCCGCATGGGCATTGTGGAGGCAATCAACGCCACGCCGAGATTGGCCGCCACCTGGGCCGTTGTGCGCCCTTGGCGTCTCTCCGCGGTTCCCAGATACTCTTTGCGCTTGCGGCCCAGGCGGGTGGAGAGAACGGTGAGAATGACGAGCGCCAGCATGGGACTCAAGGCTGTGTGCCACGGGGAATACGGGAATGCGTCATTAGGGGTGATACCCGCCGTGGAAAAAAGCAGACAAGCGGTGATGGCCGCTCCGGCAAGGGCCGCCTCGGGCGTGGCGGCGCGCAGCTTCAGCACCACCAGTCCGAAGATCAGGCTCAGGCCGAGCGTCCAGAGAGCGACCGGCCAGTAAAACTCCACCCACCCGTGCGCCTGAAGGACCAGATCCGCGCCCGCAATGGGCAGCACCAGGAGCAACACCAGCTTGGATTGCCAACTCAGTTCGATTTGCGCCACGCATTCATCGTAAACCAAGGCGGCGAGAGGGACTCTTGCCGGCGCGAAGGCGCGAATGGATACCCTTTGGCGATTGGCGCGTCCAACCCATGGTCTGCTGATTTACAATCGCAAGGTAAGCAGGCAAAGAACTGAATGAGGCTTTTTCGCATGAATTTTTACCAGGCGCGTTGGCGGTTGATTGAGGCAGGTGTGGCGTTTGGAGCTGCAGCTTTGATTGCCGGATGCGGCAACAACTATCGTCCAACCATCACGCCGGTCAGCAACCCTGGCCCTCCCGCGCAGGTCACCTCCTACGCGGCGGTGGTTTCGTCCACATCAAGCACTGTGGCGGGTACTGCCACGATCATCGATTACTCTGGCGATTCGGTCATGGCCACGGCGCCGATTGGTCCCGGTCCTACCTCGTTTACCCTGAATTCTGGCGGAACGGACGGCTTTTCCTACAACAGTGACGGCACGATCAGCCAATTCCCGGTCGCCAGCACTCTGCAGCAGAATCAGGTATTGTTTTCAACCGTACCGGCTACAGCGCAACTGGTGAATCTTTTCGCACCAGCCGCAGGATTGTGGGCTGCGGATTTGTGCGGCACGGATCCTAGCACGGCGGAGTGCCCGTGGGACAGCGATCCGCTGACCATGAATGACAGCGCCATGGATGTGATGATTGGGAATCCTCCGACATTGGTCTACAACATCCCTTTGGCGCCCACTCCTGTGGCGCTGGTGGGAACCGGCAGCGGCGGCGGGCGCTTTTTTGCGATCAGCCAGGGAGCTGTTCCAAGTGCAGTGGCCTGCAATGCGCGTGCCTCGGTTACCAACGTAATCCCGAACGGCATTGTGACCGGAGTTGAAGGTAGCAATTATTCGACCGATCTTCCGATTACAGTGGGCCAGTGTCCGGTTTATGCGTTGGAAAACTCGGATAGTTCCCGGCTCTTTGTGCTCAACCGGGACAGCGATAGCATCTCGGTAATCAATACGTTGGAAGACGCGCTGGATGAAAACTGCCCGGCCACCAACCAGAACGGTCAAAAGATCAACTGCCCGCCGAACGGCACGCTGCAACTGCCTGCAGGTTCCGGTCCGGTATATGCAGAATTCAATGTGGCTACCAATCAGCTGGTGGTGTCCAACTACGACGGCGGAACGATCAGCGTAATCGATACCAGCGAGGACGAATACGGCAACGACAGCTCGACCTTTGGAACCATGTATACGATTCCGGTGGGCAACAATCCGGCCAGTGTAACGGTTCTTTATGATGGCAGCCGCGCGTATACGGCCAATCAGACGGATCAGACGGTGAGCATTGTGAATCTGAGCTCTCACACGCTGGAAAAGACGCTTTCCGTCACCGGCCATCCGCGCACGGTGGTTTCAACGCAAAATTCCACGCAGGGCAAAGTTTATGTTGCCTCGCCGGACAGTAACATTCTGACCATTCTTCGCACGGATCTGGACATTGTGGACACGATCATTCCGATGGTGGGCAACGTGGTGGATGTGCGCGTCAGCAGCCAGAACGGCTCCACTGGAAATATCAACACCGTTAGCCGGATTCCTGGTTATGGAGAACCGTGCAATCTACCGGGCGCCGCGGCCACGGCTTCGCTGGCTGCCTGTCAGGCGCAGTAATAGCAAAGTTTTTAAACAGATCGAAAGTGGACAGCCAAAGAGATTTTTCTTTGGCTGTTTTTTACGCTTGAAGATTGGGCGAGTTTGGCGGCGATGAAGGTGGGAACGAGGGCGGAGATCTCCAGCGGAGCAAAGATGCGCCTGGACCTGCTGCTGGTGGAGCGGGGGCTGGCTGGCAGCCGGGAGCGGGCGCGCGCCATGATTCTGTCAGGACGGGTTCTGGTGCGTGAGCAGAAGTTGGACAAGGCCGGCACCGCAGTATCTATTGACGCTCCCATTCGTTTGCTGGGCGATGATCCGCCCTACGTGAGCCGCGGAGGGCTGAAGCTGGCCGCGGCGCTTGAGCATTGGCCGATTGCCGTGGAAGGCCGCGCATGCCTGGACGTGGGCGCTTCCACGGGCGGGTTTACGGATTGTTTGTTGCAGTACGGCGCCGCCCAGGTCACGGCCGTCGATACCGGCTTCGGGCAGATTGCGATGAAGCTGCGCAACGATCATCGCGTCCGCCTGATGGAGCGAACCAACGCGCGTCTACTGGAGCCGGGAGCATTGGCGTCAGAGCCCGGAGGCAAAGAGCTCACGCTGCTGGTGATGGATGTTTCGTTTATTTCCGCGACGTTGCTGCTGGGACCGGTTCTGGTCGCCGCGCCGGCGCTCGTCGAGGCCGTCATTCTGGTCAAGCCGCAGTTTGAGGCTGGGCGAGAACACGTCGGCAAGGGAGGGATCGTGCGCGATCCTGAGGCGCATCAACTGGCCATCGACAAAGTGGCTGACGGTATACGCGCGCAGGGCTGGCAGACCGTCGGGACGATTCCCTCGCCCATCACTGGCATGGAAGGCAACCGCGAATTTCTGCTTTATGCACGGAGAAGTTGAAGGACCGGTTTGCAAACTACGATATACCGAAGAATGCGCCAGGATCAACTATCGGGAATATCGAGAGCGAGTGAGGCTGGCCTCGGTATGCAAGGGCTGCCGCGTAATCTGAGGCCAAACAAAGATCATGCAGCGTCCACTCATCCGCCGCGGATGTGTCTTTTTCGATGTGGACCAAACGTGCTGACGTGTTGGGTTGCAGGGTAACGCGAAAACTATCGAGTGGCGTATACAGTCCTTCACCGATCGCTTTAATATACGCCTCCTTGCGCGTCCAGCAGCGGAAGAATGCGCTTTCGCGCTCTTCATCCGGCAGTGACATCATCTCCGCAGTTTCCTCCGCGCAAAAGAAATGTGAGGCAATTTGCTGGATCTCGGATAGTGGGCGTATTCTTTCCAGGTCCATGCCGACCGGACAATCAGATGTGATTGCAATTGCGGCCAAATTGCCGGAATGCGTCATGTTGAAATGAAAAGGGAATATAGGTTCCAGATAGGGTTTCCCCTTCGAGCCGTAGATAAACCGGATACTATTTGGATGAATATGAAGATAGCGTCCCAGCAGAATTCGAAGTGCGCCCCGCACGAGAATAAACGACGCACGCAGATGGCTGAAGCTAAATTGCTGTGCGCGGGCTATTTCTTCCGGGGCGAGTACTCGCTCTAACATTGCAGTCACAGCACTCGGAGCTCTTGCCGGCAGAGTCCAGATGTGGGCCTCGCCTCCCGATAGTTCAAATGAGCATCCTTCTTGCATAAAAGTATCTTACTGCCATATCCGGCCACGCACTCGCTACAAAGAATAGCAGCGATATTATCAACACGATTTTCATGCTCGCGGAAGGCGTTAAAGGTCTGCGAGATGACGTGCTACAGGAGGAATCAAACAACCGGCTCTCCTGGTTGGCTCTTCAATGTCCCGGTCATGGTTACCAGTGAGCACGGGTGATCTTGATTTGCGTCCGCTTCATCCGAGTCAGGCGGGATGGCACGGTTTTGCATTTGGAGATCCCGCCACATCAGGGCGATGGCAGTGCGAGGGCGGATTCTTGTCGAAATTGGCTTTCGATTGAGGCCGTAGCTGGAAATTTTATTATGCGTGAAAAAAGATGAAAAAGGCACTTGACAGCGGAGGTCGTTCGCTGTCAGAATCTCAAATTAGTACGAAAGTTCCCCAATTGCGTGACCTTTTTGCCCATCGAATGGGTATTGTTTCCCGGTTCCCTTGGTTTTGTGTTTCAATTCCTATCCCTTTATGATTCAGTCCCCCACTGTGTAAAACATATCCCCAACGTCGAACACAGGAGAATTTTCAAATGGCAAATCTAGGTTTGGATAAAGCTGTGCAAAAGGTTTCGATCGTGCGCAGCAACGGCGAGGTCGTCGTAGTTCATAGTGGCAAGAAGAAAAAGAAGAAGCAATCCAAGGAACTGAAGCCGCTCGAGCGCATGACGCGCCGCTTCAATGACGCAAACCTTGCGTCGGCAAAAAGCCTTTCGAGCTCCCACCGGAAATCCAACAGCAAGAAGAAGGATGGCTGGTTGCGCGATATGCCGAAGAATATCTCCAAAGCCGCCGATAAGGCCGCAGACGAGCTTTAGAGCATTTTTTCTGTTGGTGTAGAGCGTAGCGTGGACCGGAAGGTTCGCGCCCCACAGGCGGCCAAGAGGTCGGCGCTGCTCTATGCCATTCGGGAAAATGCTCTAAGAAAATAGGCAAGCGCAATCATTCATGGCAGGTGAGCTCGGCAGAGCGCGCCAACGTTCCGGTATGCCTGTTGGGAGAGCACTTTTGAGTCCATAGAGCCGCCGCGATCCAGGCGCTTTTGGGCTTGTTTTTCCCGTTCGCAGAACGCCCCACCAACCGTCTTATCTGGGACAACACATTGAAAGTTAAATGGGTTCCTACTCCCTTATTGCGCAGGGATGAGGCGCAGAAATTGATCGTCCGAGCATTGCGGCCAGCCCGCAAGACGGGTGTGCTGCGGTCGATTGGACGAGTGCTTCACTTTGCCGGCCTGGTTATTTTTCTCAAGTTTCGCCGGATCGATGAACAGCAGAAAGCCGTAATTGTTCGCCGCTTTATTGAACAGAGAGGAGGGCTTTGGGTAAAGATCTCTCAAACGCTGGCGAGCCGCCATGATGCAATCCCTCCAGTCTATTGCGAGGAGTTAGGAAAGCTCTTTGACAGTGCCGATTCCTTTCCGTGGGAGGAGGCGCGGGCGGTGATTGAAGGCAGCTTGGGCCGCCGGCTGGAAGATGTATTTTCCGAATTTTCGCAAGAGCCGATCGCCGCTGCATCCATTGCTCAGGTTTATCGAGCCCGCTTGCACCGCGGCACACAGGTTGCAGTCAAAGTCAGAAGGCCGGATATCCAGAAGATCTTCGGCAGGGATCTTGCATTTCTTCGGGTGGTAGCTTCGTTCCTGAGCAGGTTTGGCAGTTTGAATCACCTTCATCTGCTGGATATGTACGGCGAACTCGAACAGATGATTAGCGAAGAATTGGACTTCAGAGTGGAGGCAACTCTCATTCGCGATATGCGGCGCAACCTAAGACCACGCAAGGTTCAGGTCCCGAGAGTTTTTCATGTCTATTGCACAAGAGAAGTCCTCGTAATGTCGTTTATCGACGGAGTGTTGATGTCGGATTATCTGCGCGTCTTGTCCGACGACCCGCTGCGTGCAATACAGTGGCAGAACGAAAACAAGATCAACCCCAAGAGGCTGGCGCGGAAGATTTATCTTAGCTGTCAACGGCAAGTATTCGAGGACAATCTCTTTCATGGCGACCTGCATCCGGGCAACATCATGCTACTGCGAAAAGGCCGGTTCGCATTGTTGGACTTCGGGGCAGTGGGAACCTTGGATCTTTCGACCCGGCAACAGGTGAGGCTGTACCACCAGAAAGTGGCTGAGGGTGATATCTCAAAGGCCATGATGGTGCTGACACATATGTCTTCTCCAGTGCCGCGCGCCAATATGGCGGGCATTATTCGCCAACTGACACGCGTTACCCAGAGCTCGCTTCGCATGATGACGGTGAAGGGATTGCCTTATGAGGAGCGCATTTATTCCGATGCTACAAGCCAGCAACTGAGAATTCTCGGTAAAGCGAAGATTCCGGTTAGCTGGGATTTCTTGCGGGCGCAGCGCACCTTCACCGTTTTGGAGATGTCCCTGCGCAATCTGGATCCCAGTATCGAGCCGATGAAACTCTCCCGGGCCTATTTCCGCGCACGCGAGCGGCGAATTCAAAGTGCAGCCGGGGGACGCTCCCTTCAGATACTCGACCGCTTGGAATCGATTGTTGAAAATGGCCAGGAAGTTGTGCAGAATGCAGCCGAAGGCTTGACCATTGCCGGGACAATTTGGGGGCGAGATTTAAATGACGTCCGCGCATTCGTTGGACGCACATTCGCTCGCATTTGGCTTCAGTTCGCGGTTTTTGCCGGATTGTTGTTTGCGGGCGTGGTTGTAGAAGCGCTCTTTCCGCAGTGGGTGCCAAAGTTTTTACAGCCGTTTCTTCGCTCCCTGGAGCAAGGACGATCCATGCTGCCGTTATTCGTTTGGATTTTGATTGCTATTGCGATCGTTCATTGTATTCGCTGGGCTCGCGCGCTATTGGTCAAGAATTCGCTGAGATAAATTGCCAGAGCCCGCAACGATGTTGTTGCACGACGATAAGGTGAACTTCCCTGGGGGTGAATCAATGCGTCACTCTCCTGACAACTAACCGTTTCTTACCATTCAAGGAGCGAACAGCAATGACAACTGAAGTACCAACAGCAACGAAACAGGCCGCCGGCGCAACCGCCAAGGGCGATCCGGTCATCATCGACCTGGGCAAACAGAAGCGCAAGAAGATTCGTCAGCTCCGCAAAGGGCGGGGCCCTCTCTTCGCCAAGGTTTCCGATACGCAGTCGGGGCTTAAGGCGAAGGGTGTTACCGACGAGAACTCCGGCCCAACGATTGTTCTCGTGAAAGAAAAAAAGAGGAAGCGGTTTGGTATGGGCCGGTCTCTCTGGTAGATATCGGATCTTCTGACAGGTCAGTGCAGGCGCATGTGGCGGCAAGATGTTCTGCAACCGCGGATCATCTTGCCACCAGCCATTGGCCACATGAAAGCACCCGCGGTGCTCGCGTGATTTTGTGTCTCGAAAACAAAGGAGTTTCCTCATGGAAAACTGCGAAAAAATGACGGAAAACTACGTTGTGGTGATCGACGCAGAGGAGCACTACTCGATCTGGCCCACCTGGAAAGAAATTCCAATTGGCTGGCAGGCCGTCGGTGAGGCTCGTACGAGAGATGCGTGCCTCAACTGGATAGAGAAAGAGTGGACCGATATGCGGCCACTGAGTATGCGCCGTGCAGTGACGGCGAGTTAACCATCCATTCCCAATGCGTTAACGGTAGTAAGAAATTGTTCACGGCACGAGGTATATGCATGAACGCAATGACCGAGTTCGATCTGCGCCCCCTGCTCCCCGCGCAAAAAGCAATCTGGATTGCGCAGATGATTGATCCGTTGTGTCCCTTCTATAAAATTGCCGAGTACATGGAAATCCGCGGTCCGCTGAATGTAGATATCTTACGGCGCGCAGGCCGCCAGGCAATCGAGGAAACGGATGCGATTCACCTTAGATTTATCAACACCGAGGATGGGCTGCGGCAGTTTATCGATCCTCTCCGGCCTGGAGAGATGGAATATTTCGATTTCAGCACGGCAAGTGATCCGGCGGCGGCCGCTCGGGAATGGATGCAGAATGATTTGGCGAAAGCAACCGATTTGACTCGGGGTCCGGTCTTCGCCTTAGCACTCTTCCGGATCGAGTCGGATCGGCATTTCCTCTATGCCCAGTCGCACCATATCTGCAACGATGGGTTTGGAGCAGCTATCTTTGCTCAGCAGCTTGCTGAGATTTATGCGGACACATTAGCGGGCAAGCCAGTTACGCCGTCTGGCGCGATTTCATGGAACGATTTTCTCGAAGATGAAGCGCAATACGCGGCCTCCAGCCGATGTTCTACAGATCGAAACTATTGGGTCACCTGTATGCAAGGCGTTGGCGTCCCCGCGACACTTTCGGGAGAGTTGCCCAAGCCTCCGCAGCCCGGTCTTGAAGAAAACATTCGCTTGACGCGAACATTGGCAAAAGAACTGGAGAACGTGGCGGCGATCTACGAAGCCAGCTTCACGCAACTGCTGATCGCGGTGGCCGGCTTCTATCTCCATCAAATAACCGGCCAAAAAGAAGTTATCCTCGGCATTCCATTAACGGCGCGAACCGGCGCTCGCATGCGCAATGTGGTTGGCCTGGCCGCCAACGTCTTGCCGCTTAGACTTTCGGTTGAGCCGCAGGCTACGGTCAGCGATTTCATGAAGCAAGTTTCCAGATCACTGCGAGAGATCTTCCGCCACCAACGTTACCGTCGCGAGGACTTGCGCCAGGATCTCGGTCTGGGTCCGAATGATCCGGAGTTATACGGGCTGGTTGCGAACGTTAACTCCTTTCCATATAACTTGTCTTTCGCCGGCAGCCCGGTTGAGATACATAACCTGGGCACACGGCCTGTGAATGATTTTCAAATTGTTGTCTTTGACCGTCAGGATGAATCCGACGTCGAAATTAAAGCCTTCGCGTTGCCAGCACATTACCGCAGATCGGAAGTGAAGGAACATCTCCAGCGCTTTCTGGAACTCTTGAAGGAGTGGTGTACGCTCCAGCCAGAGTCCTTACTGGGTGATTTGACGTTGCTTGGCGGTGCGGAGCGCGATCGGATTCTGGCTTTGGCGCGGGGCGCGGAGCGTCTAATTCCCGCCGCCACTCTGCATGGTCTGTTCGAGCGGCAAGCGGCCACGTCGGGCGAGGCGCTGGCGGTCTCGGGGCCTGATCTCGGCGGCGGGCGGGCTGAGTTGAGCTACGCGGAGCTGAACCGCCGCGCCAATCGGCTGGCCCACCGGCTGATTGGCGAGGGCGTCCGGCCGGGCGACCGCGTCGGCCTTTGCCTGGAGCGCTCGGTTGAGCTGGTTGTATCGATGCTCGGCGTGCTGAAGGCGGGCGCGGCCTACGTGCCGATGGAGCCTGGATTTCCCGCCGCCCGGCGGCAGTTTTTGTGCCGCGACACGGCGGTTCGTCTGCTGCTTTGCGGCGGCGAAAAGCTGGACGGGGTGCGCTGCCTGGGTTTGGATGAATTGAATCTGGATGGGCCGGAGGGCGGCGATGACGCCAACCCCGGTCTGGAGATCGACCCGCAAGCGCTGGCTTATGTGCTATTTACATCTGGTTCGACGGGTCTTCCCAAGGGTGTGATGATGCAGCACCAGCCGGTTGTGAACCTGATCGATTGGGTGAACCGGAGCCATCAGATTGGCCCCTCCGACCGGCTGCTTTTTGTCACCTCGCCGTGCTTTGATCTGTCGGTCTACGAT
>Ga0181529_10002168_pt1 | contig 24003 bp, 22 predicted proteins | sample PEATcosm2014_Bin_36_FD_119763 | JGI IMG/M metagenome (GOLD analysis project Ga0181529, IMG submission 119763) | Peatland microbial communities from MTU Mesocosm Facility, Houghton, MI, USA - PEATcosm2014_Bin10_30_metaG | ecosystem: Environmental > Terrestrial > Soil > Wetlands > Peat | place... | reverse complement strand
GCAAACGCCCGATCAGGTATACTTCAACCGCCTGCCAGAATTAATGGCAGCCTAAGAACAAAAGCAAGAACTTCCACTTAAGGAAAAAGCAAAAACTGTCCGAACTACCGGGACCAGCTCAAGCATCCCCGCGCTGTAGAGTTTATTAGCCCCACGTTTCAAAGCGGGGTGAGTGTTTCCGATATTCAACCGGAGTCCCGAAAGGGACGGCGCTCATGCTCAGCCTGGTATAAAGTCATCTACAAAAAGTCAGAAACCATCACGGCCCTCCGATGCAAACCGGAGGGCCGTGATGTTTCTGGAAATGCGTTACGATTATGCTGCGTTGCGCGTGGGCTTGTAGCCCGACAGGCCGTAGTAAGTAATGAAGATGTAGCAGATGATCGGCAGGATAAACGCATACTGAATGCCCACCTTGTCGGCCAAAAAGCCGAAGAGCGGCGGAATCACCGCACCGCCCACGTTGCCGATCGTGATGACACCCGAACCCTCGTTGGTCATGTGTCCCAATTCAGCGATGCCCAGGGTAAAGATCGTCGGGTACATGATCGAGTTGGCCAGGCCGCAGAGAACCAGGCTCCAGATGGCGATCTGGCCATGAGTGACCATGGAGATCAACATCAGAACCACGCCCAGAATGCCTAATACGACGAGCATCTTTTCGGCTTTGATCACACTCATCAGCGCGCTTCCAATGAAGCGGCCCGCCATGATGAGCAGATAGTAAACCGTAACCAGGATTCCTGCCGTTTCGACATTGCTGATTCCTTGCTGCTTGCAGTATTGGATGCAAATCGCAGCCAGGGCAATTTCGACTCCCACATAGAAGAAGATTCCCACCATTCCCAGCACAGTATGTGGAAAGCTCCAGATGCTGCGGCCAACCGCTGGAGAATCTTCGGAAGGACGCGCCGAGGCAATCGCCGGCAAATGCAGGAACATCACCGTAAAACCCAGCACCAGCAGCGCAATGGCGATAAGGACGTAAGGCCCTTGCAACATATGGGCCTGACTGGCGGCATCGGATACCTTGGTGGTGTCGGCGAGGATGAAGCGGGCGGTAAACCATCCGGCAATGGCCGAGGCGCCGGAGTTGAAGGCCTGCGCCAGGTTCAGTCGCGCGGATGCGCTGTGTTCGGGGCCGAGAATAGCGACATAAGGGTTGGCCGAGGTCTGCAAAGCGCAGACGCCGGATGCCAATACAAAAATGGCTGCAAGCGTTAGAGGAAAGCTCACCAAATTTGCAGCGGGTACAAATAATAGTGCGCCCACCACCATGATGAAGAGCGAGATGACCATGGTGCTCTTGTAGCCAACCTTCTCGATCAGCTTGCCGCTGGGAACCGAGAAAACCAGGTAAGCAAAAAACCAGGCCGATGTCGCCAGCATTGATGGCCCGTAGGGCAGATGAAAGATCTCTTTCAGCTTGCCCACCAACTGGTTGTTGAGGCTGGTGAGAAACCCGAAGATGCCGAACAGAGCGGTGACAATGATGAACGGCATAAGGTAATTGGGCGCGTTGGAAGCCGCCGGTGCTGTGGATTGCTTTGCCATGAATGATCTTCCCCGTTTCCTTCTGAATAAACCGCTGCAAAACCTACCCCAACAACTCTACGCACTGGGACCAAGACTAGTCCAGCGGAAATTGAAAAGTCTTGTTCAATGCCCTCTGACGTTTCTGATCCCTGACCCCTGATCCCTGACCCCTGATCCCTGATCCTCGCTTCACCATTTACACTGGAGTTCCATGATTCCCACACTAGCCTGGACGCCGGAAGGCGTTCGTTTCATCGACCAGACCCGGCTCCCCCTGGAGGAGAGCTACGTGCTCGCCACCACCTACGAGCAGGTTGCCGACGTCATCGTCGCCATGGTCGTCCGCGGCGCGCCGGCCATCGGCGTCTCGGCGGCCTACGGCGTCGCTCTCGGCGCGCTGCGCACCCAAGCCGCCACGGCCGCCGAGTTCGCGCCGGAGTTCGAGCATATCTGCGCGCGGCTGGCCGCAACGCGCCCCACCGCGGTGAATCTTTTCTGGGCCATCGACCGCATGAAACGGCTTTTCGCCGCCCTGCTCGCCGCAGGCGCAACCCTCGCCCAGATCCAGGAAAAGCTCCTGGCCGAAGCCCATGCGATGTATAAAGAAGACATTGCCGCCTGTAAGGCAATGGGCGCATTCGGTGGGGCATTGCTGCCCGATGAGGGCGGCGTCCTGACTCATTGCAACGCCGGCGCTCTGGCCACCTGCGGCTACGGAACCGCTCTGGGCGTCATCCGCTCGGCGGTCGAGCAGGGTAAGCGCATCCACGTTTACGCCGACGAAACGCGGCCCTTCCTGCAAGGCGCGCGCCTGACCGCCTGGGAGCTGATGGCCGACCACATTCCAACCACCGTGATCTGCGACAACATGGCCGCCAGTCTCATGCGCGCCGGAAAGATTCAGAATGTCGTTGTGGGAGCGGACCGCATCGCGGCCAACGGTGACGTGGCCAACAAGATCGGCACCTACAACGTCGCTATCCTCGCCAAGGAGCACAGCATCCCGTTCTACGTCGCCGCTCCCTGGTCCACCATCGATCTGGCCACCGCGACCGGCGACTCCATTCCCATCGAGGAGCGGCCCGCCATCGAAGTTACGCACCATGGAGGCAAGCAACTCACTCCCAACGGCGTGGGTATCCGTAACCCGGCCTTCGATGTAACCCCGGCCAGGTACATCGCCGCCATCGTCACCGAGCGCGGCGTACTGCGCGCGCCTTATGGCGACTCATTGCGCGCAATGGAACGAGCGTGCTAAGAGCGCAATGGCATCTCCCCGCGTCTATACTCCCAGCAAGCCATAAGAGTGCTCTTTGAAATTCTTATGGAAATCCAACTTTGGATGGACGCATCGATGCCTGAGCCTTTGATGAAGCATCCGCCGGCTTCTCTTGCCGTTTGTCTTCTGGCCCTCGCGCTGGCCTCGTCGATGGCGTGGGCGCAGAGCGCCAAGCCGGCGCCAGCGAGCAAGCCCGCACCGTCGCGTCCTGCCCCGGCCCATACCGGCAAAACTGCCGGGAGCCCACACCCAGCGCGCCAAGCACCTTCCAGAACAGCATCTTCCGAAGCTCATCGCGTTGTGGAGCCGGAGCATCGAGTTGAGTCCGAGCAGAGAGACGATTTTGAGCCGGAAGATGAAGGGACTCCGATTCGCTTCGAGCCGGAACAAACTCCGTCCAATGCGGCCAGTCCCCGTGAAACCAGCGATTCTACATCGACAACCACCAGTCGCGACGGATCTTCCAGCGGTACGAGAGTGGATCTTCGTGCGCGGCTAAGCGCGAACACCGGCTACGGTTCCTCTTCTGCGTATTCCGGTACGACCGGCCCTGCCGACGTCAGACGTTCCATGGATCTGGATTCCGCGGAGGCCCATTCCGTTGTCCATCACCTGAATGCCGAGCGCGCCACACTCAGCGGCATCAACAAGGCGCCGATCCCCAATGGACGGGTGATGAACGGCGGCAACATTGTCACAGTGAGGACCGGCGACGGACGCATGTACTTCCTGCGCGCCGACGGCACCATTGCTCGTTTCCAGAGCGGGATGCTGCCACCGGGCCGCGCAGCCGTCCCCTCCGGATCAGCAGGCGTCTCCGCAAGGCCGGCGGCCCGCGCGTCCACTGGAACCTTCGCCACCTTTCGCCATGACGGCACGCTTGCGTCCCTGCGCGTCGGCGGTCCCAATGGGCTGAGTATTCAACACGGAGCGCATGGAGAGCGCATCGTTATTGCTCATCGCCCAGACCGCAGCACTCTGGTCAGCACCGGGCCGCACAGCGGATACCTTGAGCGGACCGTCGAGCAGAACGGCCGGAAGCTGATCCAGCGCACGTATGTCTCCGGCAGCAGAAGCTGGCAGCGCACGTATGCCAAATTCAACGGCAGATTCGTCTCAATGCAAGTGAACGGTCCTGCCCCCAAGCTCTATGTTCCGCGTTATCACTACGCACCAGCCTTTTACGTTTGGGCCGGTCAAGGATGGACCTACCCCATCAACTACCACTGGAATTGGGTATCTAGACGCTGGTTCGTCTACTATGGATCGTACTTTTACCCCTGGTCTAGCTATTCCGACGGGAGCTTCTGGCTTACCGACTACATTCTCGGGCAAACCCTGTCGGATGGCTACGATATGCAGCCGGAGAATGGCTCTGTTCCCGCCGATGCGAGCAGCGATGCGAATGGGGACAACGCGGACCTTGGGCAGCCGAGCGGCGACGAGACCGTCTATGCTCCATTTGCGACGGCCATCCCGTCCGAGGTGAAGCAGGAGATCGCCGCCGAGGTGCATCAACAGCTGATGCAGGAGAGCGCGGCGAGCGAAGATTCATCGCCCGCGCAGGCTGCGGCGCCGGATGATCCGGCCCAGTTCCTGCAAGCCGGCCAAATCTTCATTGTCAGTACACCTCTCAATGTGCGGATCGATGCAGCCTATAGTCCGGCCCTTCCGTTTGGAGTTCAACAATGCAATCTGTCGCCGGGAGATGTGCTTCGCCTGACGCGCATACCGGACTATCCATCTGCCGTGGCCGGAAGTGATGCAACCGGCCCGGCCATTCCAAGCTTTGCTTCGCTCGAAGTGGTGGCCAGCCAGCGCGGAGATTGTCCGGCAGGCGCTCAGGTGGGAGTGCAAACGATTGGGCTTCAGGAGATGGAGAACAACTTCCAGGCGCAATTGGGCGATGGGCTTCAGATGCTTCATAGCCAGCAGGGCAAGGATGGGCTGCCCGCCGCTCCGCCCTCCACGCTGGCGGAGCAGCCTGCCGCGGCTGACCTTCCTGCTGAGACGGCCAACGTAGGCGTTCTGCTCCAGGGCTTGCTCGCGAGGGCTGATCAGGCAGAGGCGCAGATTGGGCAAACCGTGATGAGCGCGCCAACGGTTACGAATTAGTTCTGAGGGCTGGCGTGGGATTCCCAAGCCTCGTTTACGAGGCTTGGGCGTTCCGTTCTTGCCTTGTAGGCTTGGTTTTACGCTACCAGGCCAGCAGTTCGTCGCCGGAGATGGACGAAAGGAAGGCGACCGGAGCGGCGCCGGGTTCCGGGAAGTCGCCAGAGCACTGGATGGACTCGGGACCGGTGGCCTTGGCTACCAGCAGCGCCTGTTCGGCCTCGCGCAAAACCACCACCGGGGAGCGCCCCATGCAGGTAGCGATGCCGAAGCAGGCCGAGAGGCGGACGGCGTCGCCATTCACGCGGAACGGTGTGCAGAAGACATCCACGCGCAGGCGCTCGGCCAGCATCACGGCGTTGATGCTGCTGCAGCCGGGCAGGGCGACAAGGAACTCATCCTTGCCGGCGCGGCCCAGCAGATCGTCGTTGCGCAACAGCCCCGACATCCGGGCCACCACCTGGCAGAGCAGCTCGTCGCAGATGTCGGTGCCCAGCCGCGAGTTCCAATGGCCGAAGTCGTCGATGTCAAAGAGAATCATGCACAGCGAACTGTTCATTCGCTGCACACGGCCGGTCTCGCGAGACATCATCGAGAGCATGGTTTCGCGATTGTAGACGCCGGTCAGCCGGTCGGTCTGGGCGTTGAGCTGGGAGGCCTCGCGTAGCAGTTCCAGCTCGCGCAGCTGGCGATGGCCGCGCAGCACCGCTTCCACCCGCAGCCGCAGGAAGGCTGGCTCGGTGGAGCGCGGCAACAGCTCGTCGACAACACCCTCGGCCAGCCGGTTGATCCACTCCTTGGTGATCGTGTTTGCAATTAGGATGATCGGGAAATGCCTGCCGGTAGCCTCGGCGCGCGCCGAAGCCAGCAACTGCTCCATCTCCATGCCGGGCAGATTGGGCAAGCGTGGGCGCATGGGCCGCGGTCAGCGCCGGCAGAGCCGCCTCGGCCGAGAGGAAGATTTCCACACGCGCTCCGTCGGCGGCAAGCACAGGTTCAAAAGCAGCGAGCAGCGCTGGCTCAGCCGACGCGAGAAGAAAGACGGGCGTGGAGTTGGCGAGCATCCTGATATACCCTCACTAAGGGATGCATCGGCGAGGGTTAGAAATTGTTTAGAGAACCGGCAAGAATTCTTGCCTGCATTCATTGACTTTCGGGCGCAGATTCCATTACCAAAGGTCTCTGGTGCCGGAATGATCTGTATGTTGGACTCCCTAACGCTGGAAGATCGTGTCGAGCCAGAGTTTCCAGAAGCGCGCGGCAGCTTCTTCGAGCGCGCCGGCGTGCTCCCAAGCCGCACTACGCAAGCTGGCCGCGGCGATGCCCGCATGGTGCAATTCACTGGCGTGGCCCACATACCAGCTCTCCAGGCCGGCGGCGGAAACTTCGGGGTGGAACTGCAACCCCAACGCGAAGTTACCTATTGTAAACGCTTGATTCTCATATATTTCCGATTTTGCAAGATGAAGCGCGCCTGAGGGGAGATCAAAGGTGTCCCCATGCTAATGAAAGACGGAAACCCCGGGCGCGAGCAGCGGGGCGAACCATGCAGGCGGCTGAACATCAGAAGCATATTGCAGCGGCGACCAGCCGATCTCCGCGCCCTGTTGGCCGGGATAAACGCGCGCGCCGAGAGCAGCGGCCATCAGTTGCGCGCCTAAGCAAATTCCAAGAATCGGCTTGCGCGCCGCCAATCGTTCACGGATGCAGGCGATCTCATCGATGAGAAAAGGATAATCCTGGTCGTCGTAGACCCCGATCGGGCCGCCAAGAACCACCAGAAGATCGCAAGACTCAGCCCGCGGCAGCGGAAAGCGCACCGTGGCCGCTAAGACGCTCTCGATCAGAAAGCCACGCTCCCGCAGCGGCGCTTCCAGCGAACCGAGGTCTTCAAAAGCTACGTGGCTGAGCACGAGGGCATGGCGCGAAGGCATCTGCATGGGATTCAGATTATGCAGGGAGATATAAGGATTCAATCCACAAAATCCACATGGGGCGCGATGGGGATGATGCCGCGCTCGTAGCCCAGCTCGAGCAGCTTGCGGATAGCCGCGCGGCCGTCTGCGCCGTAATCCAGCGTGCGCTCGTTCACGTACATGCTGACGAAACGGTTGGCCATCCGGGAGTCCAGGTCGCGGGCAAACTGCATGGCGTACTCCAGCGCCTGCTCGCGGTGGTCCAGGGCGTGCTGAATGCTGTCGCGTACCGCCTTGGTGACGATGCGGAGCGACTCGGCGCCCAGCGAGCGGCGAACGGCATTGCCGCCCAACGGCAGAACCAGGCCGGTGCTCTCGCGCCACCAGACTCCCAGGTCGAGAACCTTGTAAAGGCCGCTGGAGCTGTAGGTGAGCTGTCCCTCATGGATGATCAGCCCTGCCTCGAAGTCGCCGGCCAGGATTGCCGGGATGATCTTATCGAAGGGGACGGTGACGGTCTGAAGCTCCGGATTGAAGATTTTGAGCGCCAGGTAGGCCGTGGTGAGCGTACCGGGGACAGCGATCTTGATGCGGCCCAGCTCTTCGGGCGTCAGCGGCTTGCTGGAGACGACCATGGGTCCGTAGCCCTCGCCCACGCTGCCGCCGCATCCCATCAGCGTATAGTTCTGTTGCAGGTAGGGGTAGGCGTGGAAGCTGATGGCGGTTACATCGAAGAAGGCTTCTTCTTGTGCGCGGAGATTCAGGGTCTGGATGTCGCACAGTGTGTGGGAGAACTTGTAGCCGGGGACGCGAATCTTGTTGGTGGCCAGTCCATAGAACATGAAAGCGTCATCGGAATCGGGACTGTGGGCGATGGAGATCTCGCGCGTCTCTGCGGGGCTGGCGACTGCTTGATTCGATTGACTCATGGAGAACGAAAGTCCTTTCGCATACAAGGCCGCAAGGCAGGTTCAGGGGGCGGTGGAAGCCCTAAATCTCTGTCTCTACGTCAGTTTCCTCACCCTGACCGGGAGTCTTGGCAGCGCCCGCGGAAGGCTTGGAGCGGCTTCGAGAGTGCTGCATGACGATGTGACGAGCCACGCCCATGGCCGCAATCAGCAGCCCCACGAGCGAGACGAGTAGAACCATTAATAACCAGCGCATCAGGAAAACCAGCCTCAGAATACCAGACGGAGGTTCTGAGCCTGTGAATCAGGGCAGGGAAGCCGGGCGTCAGGGCAGGTGCAGGCTGGCATGCAGCCAATCCAGGTATGGCAGGCTGGCGGCTTCGACCCCCAGAACCAAGAACTCGGGCGTCTGGTAGCTGTGCTGCTCATGTAGTCGGGCTTCCAGAGCGGCCAGTTGCTCAGGGCCGGTCTTGAGCAGCAGCAGCGTCTCGGTTGCGCTCTCGACCTCGCCCTGCCAGCGGTAGATCGACTGGACGGCGGGAATCAGCGTGGCGCAGGCAGCCAGCCGCTCCTCGACCAGTGCGCGGCCCAGCCGGGCAGCCTCCTCGGGGTTGGCAGTAGTCGTCAGAACGATGCGGGTTGGCGATGTGGATTCGGGCATAAGAGCTTCCTCGGCCAGTCTACAAGGAAAGCCGGCGAGGATTCATCTAAGCGCGGCTTTAATGACCTTCCGGTAGTTATCGAGGACTTCTCGGCCGCGTTCCGTCAGCCAGCAGACGGTGAGCGGATACTTGCCGCGATAGGTCTTCTCGATGGCCACGTAGCCCGCCTCCTCCAGCTTGGACAAATGAGCGGAGAGATTGCCCTGGGTGAGGCCTGTCGCCTGGCGCAGGTACTGGAAGTCGGCTTCCTCTATGGCTGCCAGCAGCGCGGCAATCATCAGCCGCGCCGGCTCGTGGATGATGCGGTCTATCTCGGCCAGCCGTTGAATTCTTTCGCTCATTTTATTCTCCCGCTTCGGCCGGCTGGCGCAGAATGAGGAAGAACACGATGCTCCCGGAAATGAGAGCAAGAAGGCCCGCAAAACTGTAAAGAATCGTAAGCCCTACACTGAGCGGGACTTTGTTGAAAGCAAGTAAAATGCCCAGCGCCGCCATGATCACGCCGCCGATGACATAGCGGAGTAAGCGGACACGGAAGGCCATGATAGCTCCGCCGAAGATACCGGTTCCCACAAATGCCCAACCGGCCGGTGGGAATAAGCCCCAGAGGGCCGCGCCCCCTCCCCTGTGAGCCGTGGTCACAACTTTGAAGATCACGAACGCCGCCAGGGCCGCAATGACGAATGCAAGGCCTGCTATGATGCCGAGCCGGATGCCAAGCAGGATGCCAAGCCGCTTCCGATTGACCGGCTTCAGTTTTACGTATCCGATCTTCCCGATCAAATACCGCGTGCGCACCTTCTTGATAACCCGCGGCGATCCAAAACCTATCATGGACATTAGCAGCACCATGCTCCAAAAGGATGCATTCGAGCCGAACGATCCTGGCTTAAATATCGCCTGCGAGCCGGTCAGGCCCGCAAATATCAGAATCGATGCCCCAATCGCGATCTCCTGCAATCCATCGCGGTATTCCGCCTTTTGCATGAGGCGGTTGGCAATTGCATTCGGATCTTCATGATGAAGAAGTGAGGATGAACTGGTCATGGTTATCTCCGCAAATTAGTCTGTAATGCAAACTACATTGCAAGAATCTTCTCCCGTTGCTTGATTTTTGTCAAGCGGATTTGTGGAAAAAGTTCCCACATTCATGCAAAAAAGATGGGCTTGTGCATAGCTCCCCATATACCGCTTTTGGGTTCTTGGATTTCTGCCGGACGCGAAATCCGCACCTGGAATGGAGTTGCAAAGCTGTGGGATTCGGCAGCTGTGGAATTCGGCGCGACTTCGGCTTGCCCGACGCGCCCGAGTAGGGCAGTATGGACTTAAGGCCGATGCCTTCGGCGCGGGAGAATGCGATGACAAAAGCGATCAGATTTGGCACTTCGGGATGGCGGGCGATTGTGGCGGATGAGTTTACCGTGGCCAATATCCGGCTGGCAGTGGCGGGGGTTGCCGCTTTTGTGAAGACGCAGCCGGAGCCGCACCGTGTGCTGGTGGGTCGTGACCCCAGATTCCTGGGCGAGAGCTTTGTGGATGTGGCGGCGCGGGTGCTGGCTGGAGCGTGCGTGACGCCGATTGTGATTCCAGAGGCCGCGCCGACGCCGGCGGTTGCTTACGCGGTGCGCGAGTTGAAAACCTCCGGGGCGATCAACTTTACCGCCTCGCATAATCCGCCGGAGTACAACGGCATCAAGTTCTCCACGCACGATGGCGCGCCGGCGCTGCCCGAGGTTACCAGGCAGATTGAGACGGCGATTGTCGCGTTGCAAACGAGCGGTGCGATAATTCCACAGGCCAATCCCCCGGAAGGGGGCTTCGAGACGGCCGACGTGAAGCCCACCTTTCTCAAGCGCTTGGCCGAGTTGGTGGACCTGAAAGCCATCGCCAAGTCGGGGATCAAGGTGGTTAACGATCCCTTCTGGGGCGCGGGGCGCGGCTATAGCTCCGACCTGCTGCGTGAGGCGGGCGTGGCCGTCGAGACGGTTCACGATTACCGCGACGTGCTCTTCGGCGGCCACGCGCCGGAGCCATCCGGTGAATTGCTGGGCGACTCCAGGGCCAGGATGAAGGAGATTGGCGCCCATCTCGGCATTGCGACGGATGGGGACGCTGACCGCTTCGGCATCGTCGATGCGGACGGAACCTTCATCCAGCCGAATTACATTATTGCGCTGCTCTTCGACTACCTGGTGGAGACGCGTGGCTGGCGCAACGGCGTAGCCAAGAGCGTGGCGACAACCAACCTGATCAACGCGCTGGCCGACTATCACAAAGTCCCGCTTTACGAAACCCCAGTGGGCTTCAAGTACATTGGCGAGCTGATCAACGGCGACAAGATCGCTATCGGCGGCGAGGAGTCGGCGGGGCTGACGATTCGCGGCCATGTGCCGGAGAAGGACGGTGTGTTGGCCGGCCTGCTCGTGGCCGAGATGGTTGCCAACCGCGGCAAGAGCCTGGGTACCCAATTGAAGGAGCTGTTTGCCAAGGTTGGTTCCTTCTATCCGATTCGTGCGAACTTCCGCTTGACCCCAGCAGGGATGGCAGCGTTCACTGAGAAGTTGAAGGCCGATCCTACCGAGCTGAGCGGGCGCAAGGTGGTGCAGGTGGTCAGAACCGACGGGCTTAAGCTGGTTCTGGCGGACGGCTCATGGGTCTGCTATCGGCTTTCCGGTACCGAACCGGTGGTGCGGGCCTATACGGAAGCGCGCAGTGAACTCGACTCGGAGGCGCTGAGCGCGGCGGCCAAGGAGTTTGTGCTCCAGTAAAGGCGGATTGGATTCCATGCAAGACAAGAACGTGCAAGCCGGGAAGAACGCGATGGCGAATGGCGAGGGGTCCGTTCCCGCCTCCATCTCGCAGCGGGTGCAGAACTGGATGCGGCGGGTGTGGCGTCCGGCAGCGTCAATGGTGGCCGTCTCGCTGGCGTTGCTGCTCCTCTGGCACGGATTTAGCGGCAAGAACGGCTTGCTGTTTTGGCAGCAGAAGCGCGCCGAGGACCATCAGTTGCGCAAGGAGATCGATAGCCTGCAACAGGAGAATGCCCGTCTGCGTAATCGCAACGAGCGGCTCAACTCCAGCCCGGACGCCATCGGCTTAGTGGCGCGCGAGCAGTTGCACTACGCCAAGCCGAATGAAGTGATTGTTCAGCTGCCTCCCGAAAAGAAGACTCAAGCTCAGCCAGCAGGAGTAGGCAAATAAGCAGAGTTTCTGACTGTCGAGGCAGACGCAAATCTTTCCGTAAGAATGTACTCGCCAATCGTTCAGTAGCTGTGCCGCGAAGGAGGCCGGAATTATTGTGTTGACAAGAAGTCTAGTGTATTAGTAGAGTAGACACATCGATGAATCTGCGAATCAATTTCTCATCCGGTGTACCGATCTATCTGCAACTGATGGAGCAGATCAAGCACGCCGTGGAGACTGGCGCAATTCGGGCGGGCGAGCAGTTGCCTACGATCCGCAAGATCGCCGAAGAGTTGACCATGAATCCCAATACCGTGGCCAGGGCTTATCGTGCATTGGAACGTGAAGGCATTGTTGAGGTGCGGCACGGATTGGGGGTCTTTGTGGCTGGGCCGCAATCGTCTGCCGCGAAGACTGCTGAAATTCGCAAAGCGGGCGAAGTTCTGCGATCTGCGATGGAGAAGGGCATGGCTCTTGATCTGTCGGAATCGGAGCTGCGCCGGGTCTTTGAAGAGGAACTTTCACGCTTGCAGGAGAAGGCAGCCACGACAAAGAGGCAAACATGAACGAACAATTGATTGAAACCCACGGACTTTCCAAAAGTTACCGTGGCACGCCGGCGCTACGGGGGTTGAATCTGGCCGTGCCGCGCGGATCGATTTGCGGCTTTTTAGGCCGCAACGGCGCGGGGAAGACGACGACGCTGAAACTTCTGCTGGGGATGCTGCGGCCGGATGCCGGGGAGATTCGGCTCTTTGGCGAAGCGGTGGAAACGGAGGCATCCTCGATTGCCGCGCGGCGGCGTATTGGCTTTGTCAGCGAGGACAAAGAGCTTTACCCGTTTATGAACGTGGGGCAAACGATACGCTTCACGCGCCCCTTCTTTCCCGGCTGGCGGCGGGATCTGGAGGAGAGATACCTGGAACTCTTCCGTTTGCCGCTGGGTAAAGCCGTGCCGAAGCTCTCCAAGGGGATGCGCACGCAACTCATGCTGCTGCTGGCGATGGCGCGCGGCGCGGAGTTGCTGCTGATGGACGAACCCACAAGCGGACTCGATCCGGCGATGACCGAAGACATTCTGCGGGCGCTTGCGGATTCGGCTGCCAGCGGCGAAACGACGATCTTCTTCTCATCGCATCAGTTGGCGGAGGTGGAGCAGATCTGCGACCGCGTCTGCATCATCGACGAAGGGCAGGCCGTGATCGATGGCGAGCTTGACGAACTGAAATCGCAGTACCGGAGAATCCTGCTGGTCTTCGATGGATTGCCGCCTCGGGAGCTATCCGGCCTGACAGGCATCGATCATTTGCGGCAGCGCGGACGAACGGCATCGCTGCTGGCCCATGGGGATGTGGATACACTGGTGGAACACGCGCGCTCGCTGGGGCCGAACTCGGTGGAAGTGCGTCCCGTAACGCTGAAAGAACTGTTTCTGGATCATGTGAGGGGGGAGTAATGCTCTGGTTCAAGGCTTGGCTTGAAGTGCGTTGGCGCTTTTTCTTTATGGTGGGATCGATTCTGTTCGTGTGGCTTACGCCCATGTGGATCACCGCGACGGGAGTTCATTCGGGAGTGCCCGCGGCGCGGCTATGGATGGCCATTCAACTGGCTTCGGTCCTTCTGTTCATCTTTACGGCGATTTACCTGGCGGGCTCTGGAATCAACACCCAAGGGATATACACCTTTACACCCGGATTCCATGGCTCCATGCTCTTTACGCTGTCGCTCCCAATTTCACGCCGGCGACTGCTCTTTGTACGGGTGGGGCTGGGCGCTCTTCAGACGTGCATCCTGGTCGCCATCATGGCGGTGTACATCGTGCATCTGCGACCGGAGTCTACAAGTGCCTTGCAAGCCCTTATCTATTTGACGCGGACAATCGTCTGCACCATGGCCATCTATGCTTTTTCGGTGCTGTTGTCGTGCGTGCTCGATGAGATTTGGCAGGTCACGGGTGCGTTCATTTTCTGGACTGCTGTGTTTCTGTTGCAGGCCAAATTCGATTGGGTCGCGCGAATCAGTCCTCTTCGCGGCATGAGCCTGAATTGTTATCCGATTACGGCGCCGATGCCGTGGGAGGCAGTGCTGGGGTCGCTGGCGCTGGCCGTCCTCTTGCTGTGGGCCTCGGTCCTGGTGGTGCAGCGAAAGGAGTACTGACTTTCTGATTCTCAAAAATCCACGTGCGCGCGCACCGAACCCACCCAAACTGGCCTGCGGTCGCGGTTGTAGCCGGAGTTGTTAATATGCTGCACATCGACGGCATAAAACTGTTCGCGCCAGGCGTGCCAGTTGTAGTAGCTCTCGGCGATGTTTTCGCGGCCGTAGTTGAGGTTTCCGTCGCCAAGAAGAAATCCTAAGCCGCCCAGTTTCAGATAGTTCTGGTGGTCGCGCCGGGACGCCTGCTTCTTATCGGAGCAACTCCCAGTAAACCCGTATCGCACTCTTTCCAAGGCTAGAACTCCCAATGGATGCGCGTGCCGAGGACCGAAACGGGGCCGCGATCGCGATTGAACGCAGGATTGGCAACAAACTGGTAATCCAGGGTCCAGTTAATCTGCTGGGGGAATGTGTGCTCGTAGTACGTCTCCAAGGCAAATTCCCGGCCGTAGTTCAGGTTGCCATCGCCGTCCAGGATGCCCGTGCCGCCGGCCATGAGGTATTGCTGGTTCACCTTTGTAATGCCGCTAATCACACCGGCCAGGCCGGCTGTATCGCGGGAGCGGCGCCACGCGTCTCCCTTTACGCTTACGCCCAGCGATCCGGTGTGATCGATGTCGGTATACAACCATGCTTCGTTATGACCGTCGTTCCATCCCACGCGTGAAAAGACGCCGATGTTCTTCGTGATCTCCTGTTCAGCGTTCAGGCCGAAGCCAAACGAATGACGGTGGGCGAAAGTCTGAGAGATATCCGCTCCAGGAACCGATAGAGTGGCCTTGTAGCTGCCGAATTCCCCCTGATTGAGATAGGCCAGGGGGCGGACAACACCCGGATGGCCGCCGATGCTCAACCGGCGCTCGCCCTCGGCCACCATCCCCCAGTCGTGGAAGAACCTGCCGTCGCCAGCTGAACTTTCTCCCGGCCAGATCAGAAACCGGTCTTCGGCGGTAAAGCCATTCCGTTGATTCGCCAACTGTAAAAATCCGTAGCGCAGCGCCCACTTAGGTCTCTCCAATTCGACCGATACGCCGGTCGTGTAGCCCAACGCGTCGGCTGGATAATCCCAAACGGCGTTAGCGACGAGAGCCCAGCTCATGAATTGTTTGCGCGGATCGTTTGCATACGTATTGTTGTCGAAGATATCCTTTGCGCTGAACCGGCCGGCGGTGAATGCGAGCCGCGTAACCGGCTGCTCTCCGGCGAGCGTGAGTTGGTCGGAAGGCACCGCCTCTTTCTCACCGCCGAAGCCGATGGTCTGCCGAATGAAGAAGCGCGCAATGGCCGAGTGGGGATAGCGAATACCTATTTTATAAGCTTCCCCGTCGGGAAAGTTCTCTATGCCGAGAGTCCCGTCCAGGCCGAAGCCCTGCCACGTCAACAGGTCGGCGTGGAATTCGGCGCCGCGCCATAACCGGTAGCCGCCAAAGAAGTCCAGGGAGACGGTCTCGCGGGCCTGGCCGGCGGTGGGCAGGCTGTTGACTCCAGAGTATTTGGCGCTCAAGGAGGGATATCCCTGGCCGGTAATGGTGCTCTGCATGTGCCAGTTCCAAGTCTGCGCTTGATCGCTGGAAGCGGCGGAAGCGGGGGACGCCGGGTCGACGCTCGCATCTGGCTTTGTTGCAGGCGTTTGCGCGGCGGCCAGCGCCGGCGCAAGAATCAGGCCGGCGATTGTGCGGAGGAGTTCGCGAGTGTGGCTGGAGTGGACGTGCAACAGTACCCCCTTTCTGAGCATACCGGAAGAAGGGGCGCGAAGATGAATACGAAGTTAACGGGAGAATGAAGTGGTGAGCTGGAGGTGATCGATTTATCAAAACTGTGAAGCTAAATGTAGCCGGTTTTGGGGTCAAATGAGCAGCTACAGGTTTCCGGTTTCGGGGAAAGTGGCGATCTGTAGCTGTCCGGTTTTGCATGAATCGGTGATCTGAGCCGCTACGGTTTTCTATGAATCGGCTGCAAATACGTCATCGGCGAATTTGAAATCGTCCCGGATGGCGGGACTCTGACGTGTTTGGGGGCGAATATTTGGCGTCTTTTTCTGACTATGGTTGGTCAAGTTTTAGGGATCGGGGAATAGGGAATCGCTGCGGCGAGAATCGGGTGGCTTTTTGTCTTCTCCGTTCTTGAGATACTGGGATTGAACTGCCGGATATCGGCGAATAAAAGGCCAATTCCTGCATCCTACCCTACCTGCCACGCGAGAGGTTCTGGCTTCCGACCTGCCAACGGGAAAGATCGGCCTCTTGTCTGTGACCCCAATATGCAGGTTACGAGTTGCCGACATATCATTCCCAATCAGTGTGGTTACAGGCAAATTGTATGACCGGGGGCTCCACTGTCCCTGATATCTTCGCGTACCGGCGGATTTGGGACTTGCGCTATCGCCCGGCCCGAAGGTCAAGACCGTCGAGTTCTTCAAGCGTATGAATTACCGACTCCACCAAGGCAGCATCGAAGTCATCCCGGTTTGCTTCTTCATGCGTGCCCTTGTTCAAATACGTCCACACAAGATTGGCGTCCGGAATGCCGAGAATTCGGTCATATGCGGCTATCAACAAAGGTTTGTTTGGGTGGGTGAAAGTTGTCGCATCATTGAGCCGTTTCCTTAGCGCATTGCAGAGATCGCGCAAACCGGGCTCCGCGCCAACGCCAGCAAGCGGCAGGTTCAACATGCCCAGGTCATGGCTGGCGAGCCAGCGCCAAGTCTTTTCAGACAGCATCTCGAGTGCTTGCCGAGAAGACGCCAAGGCTTCGCGGTGATCCAGCAGGTCTTTTGACGCGCGTGCCTTCATGACGTAGTTCCTGCTTGGAACGTTGCCGGTCACTCTAGGCTGGTAGTTGCCGTCATGGTTGCGGAATAGGTAGACTTGGCAATCGGTTCGCCTCTGCATTGGCAAGTGCTGCTGGATATCCTTAATAAACTCATCGCTGTGACAGGTGACGATGAGCTGCGTTTGGGCGAAGTGGTCGCTATCGAAGATCGTCTCCCGAATGCCACTGCGATGATCGGGGTCGATGGCGTTGATAGCGTCGTCAAAAACGATTAACGGGCATTGGATGCTCTGGCTTTTTGCTAGCAGAATCGCGAGGCCAAGACAACGGATATGTCCCTCGCTCAAAACCTGCAAAGCGTCCATGCGAACGTTCGGATTGCCCCGAAAGGAGATCTCTATCTTTTGCTCGCCTGTGACTGGTAAATAGAGAGCAGCGAGCTTATCTTGGTCCAAGTCTCTGCAATTGAACTCATTGTAAAGACCCATAGCTGTTTCATTGAGGCCTGCCATTAGCGTTCCGGGAAGCTGGTTGCGATAGAACCTGAGCATCGACAGGAAAAGGTCGTATGCAACTTTTATCTGAGAGTCACGGGCGATGTCAAGCGTCTCTTGGGCCACCTCGTCGATAAGCTCCGTATTGGCTGTGTCGAATGCCTCGATACGGCCTCTCGCCGCAACCACGGCATCGACAAGCTGTTGTCGCTTCAAGTCTTGGGCTTGGACCAATAGACGGAAGTCATTGAGTCTATCGCGTTCAGCGATGTTGCGCTGGCGCTCCTGGCGGGCAAGAAGCGATGCCGTGTCTTGCGCGGCTACGCAGTCGGTAACCGCCAAAATTTGATCGAGCGTCACGGTATCAGCCGCTGTGTCGATCTCTTGCGCTATCCGCGCCGGATAAATCATCGTCCACCAGTCTTCGATGGGCGCAACTCCCAACCCGGTCAGGTATCGACCTAAAGCCGTATCTTGTTCTTCTTGGGACAAGACGAACGTGGCAAGGGTCGCGAACTGTCGGCGAAGCTCTCGCGAAGCTGTCGCGACTTCGTCTTGAACGGTATTGCGCTCCTCCTGTAGTTCACCGAGCTCAATCAACTGAGCGAGGCCGTCTGTAGCCTTCTCGTAAGGATTGACTGCAACGTGGAGTTGGCCTGCGAGGGGCGTATCACACGCAGGACAATGGTCGCCTTCGGTGGCTTGTAGCGCCAAGACAGACGTATAGAGGTCTTTGAATGAAACCTGGCTACTGCGGGCTTCGAGCTGGGCATTGATGCCGACGAGTTTTTCATAGCCCTTCTGGGCCGCCTCGAACGCATCAATCAACTTCTGAGGTGTCAAGCCGATGACTGCGGGCGGAACAGCATTGAGGATGTCTTCAAGTTCCTGCAGTCGGCCGGGCGATTCGGCGCTGCCAATAAGCGCCTTGAGTCCTGCATATGTCATGCCGTCAGAGTGCGAGCGGGCGAGTTCGGCCTCTTCGTTCGTCAGGTTCAACAAGGCTTGGGCTTCGCCGTCCACCGCAGTATGGTCTGCGGTCAAGGTATTGCGGCGGTTCGTCAAGTCGAATTGTTTGACGGTGGTTAGTACGAGCTGCTGATCAATAGTCTCATTGAAATGACCGACAAACTCATTAAAACTGTCCATACCGAACAATGTGGCGATCAGTTCCGTGCGTTGAGCGGGAGGCCGTGCAGCGATTCTGGAGAACGCGTCGATTCGATTCTTCTCGACGAAGCAGAACCGATACCTGTCGGCACTTGCCGCTACAGGCACCCTCCGGTCTTGGGGGTCAGTTGCCGACAGGACCGGCGCTTCGAACCGTTCCGCATGTACGTTGGCGAGGTATGTTCGCACATCAATGCGCCTGGTGTCTGCCTCTTCGACCGCGCCGAGCAAGGCATATTCCAGTCCTTCACAAAAACTGGTTTTGCCACTGCCGTTTGGTCCGTAAACCAAGATAACGCGTTTCTGCAAATCAAAGGACTCGGGCGTGCGGAAGCCTCGAAATGGGCCAAGGGTCAAATGTCGCAAACGTCGCCATTGCCAAGCGCCGCCGTCAACCACCGGTTGGATGTCTGGCGGTCCGTCAGTTGTCTGCGCCAGAGACGCGCGGGCGTGGCGTACCAAATGAATGGATCTTTGGTTGCGTTGGAGGGAGGTCTGAGCCAGTTCGGTAAAATTCGCCAGCACGAGATTTGCAAGCCGCCGCACGTCCGGCGGGGCCTGGTTTTCCGGTCGGTGCAGCCAGATCACAAACCGCTCAAAGTCTTGCTTGGAAGATGCCATCTCAAACTTACTCCCACACACTCGCAAGAGGAAACGCTTGGAGTTACCAACAATGATAGCAGCCATTCAGTGAGCGCGGCTTCGCCGCGTGGGTTGATTTTCAAAAACATGTGGATGGGAGATGGCGCAGTTAAAACCGCGCCCTTTCAAAGCGACGAAAAGCAACCGCAGGTCCTTCGACTCCGCTTCACTCCGCTCAGGATGACAATCATTTTAGATCGCTCAGGATGACAAGCATATATTTGCGCTTCGCTCAGGATGACATGCTTACTGATCCGGCCCCAAAGGAATACAACATTCCCTCCCACCCATTCCGCAAAAAGCGCGGAATGGATGGGGCACAGTGTTTCAGAACGAATGGGCCGGATCAAAAGTTGTATGCTCAGGATGACAATCATTTTATGTTGCGGTGGGGCTGCGCATGGCGGCGATGGCGGCGGTTAGGTCTTTGTCTAGGGTTTGCTGGGCTTCTGGAGTTAGTTTGGCGGACTGACTGGTTAGATAGAATACGTCGATGGCGGTCTCGCCTTCGGTGTCGATTAAAGCTACTTCGATGTTACATTGATGGGTACTCAGAGTTAGCGCGATCTGGCGGAGCAGGCCGGGAAGGTCCTGGGCTACCACTTGCAGGATTGTCGAGTGAGTGGAGGATTCGGAGTCGAACTCCAGGCGGGTGGGAACTTCTACTTTTAAGTTAGTGGGGTGGTTGAGGTGGCGGCGGGCTTCGAGCATCTGCTCGACGGGCACCTTGAGCGAGACCACGTCGCGCAGATAGGCGAGGAAGCGGTCCTTCTCGCTGGGGTTGAGTTCGAGGGTGCGGAAGAGGTCGGTGAAGTGGAAGCTGTCGACGACGACGCCGCTGTCGTTGGAGAATGCGCCAGCCGTGACGATGTTCATGCCCCAGGCGGAGAGCGCGCCGGCGACGTCGGCAAAGAGGCGGCTGCGGTCGCGGGTGATGACGGTGAGGTCGTAGAGCTGGCGATGGGGGCGCAGGTCGAGCTGGACGGCGTCTTCGTCGAGGCGGGCGGCCATCTGGAAGTGGTTGCGGATCTGCTCGGGGAGGCGGGTTTGCAGGTAGCGCTGGGGCAGGCCCTCGAGGAAGAGGCGGAGGGCCTCGTGCTGCGCGGCGGGAACCATGGAGCGGAGGCGGTTGAGCAGCGTGGGATCGATGGCGGCGTGGTAGCGGACCTCGTCGACCGAGCGGTCCATGAAGTTGGCGGTGGCCATGTAGAGCTGCCAGAGATTCTCGGCCTTCCAGGGGGTGAGGGCGTCGGGGTTGACGGCTTTGATGTCGGCGAAGGTCATCAGCGTGAGCATTTTGAGGATTTGCGGGCTACCGACCTTCTCGGCAAAGCCGCGCACGTTTTCCAGATCGAAGATGTCGCGGCGGAGGGCGTTGGACATCTCCAGATGAAGGCGGATCAACTGAATGACTGCCTCGCGCTCTTCACCGTCGAACTCGAGGCGGGCGAGCAGGGCGTCGGCGAGCTCGATGCTGGGGGCGACGTGATCCTCGTCGCGGCGGGCCTTGCCGGTGTCGTGGAGCAAAAGCGTAAGCAGAAAGAGATCCATGCGATCAATCTCTGGCAGGAGCTGGGCAAGGCGCTGCTCGTATTCGTTGGCGGGCTGGCGGAGGCCGTGTACGTTGTCGATGGTGAGGAAGGTGTGCTCATCGACGGTGTAGCGGTGATAGCTGTCGCGGATCACCAGGGCGTCGATGCCGTGAAACTCGGGGATGAGCATTTCCAGAATTCCGAGGGCGTGCATGGTGCGCAGCGCATGAGCGGCATGGGGTCCGAGCAGCACTTCACGCAGCGCATTCCACAGATAAGGGCCTTCGGGGATGTGGATGGCGAGGGCGGGCAGCGCGTCGGTGATGCGGTCTTCGGCGGCCTGGGAGAGCGCGTAGCCGTGAGTGGCCATCAGCGCGAAGATGCGCAGGATGGCGCCGGTGTCGTTGAATTGCGCGCCGGGGACGATGTCGATGCGCCCCTGGTCGAGGAGGAAGTCGGTGCCGGCGATGGGCGTGCGGCGGCGGCGGAACTGCTTGTAAAAGCTGACCGGGGCGGGCAGATGCTCCATCAGCAGCGCGGCGCGGCGATAGATAACGCGGGCGTGGCGATAGTAGGTGCGCATCCAATAAGCCGGATCGGCAGTGCCGCGGGTTTCCAGGCCGATGGAGTTGGCGGCGGCTTCGTCCTGGGATTGCCAGTCGAGGGTATTGTCGTCGCGGCCGTGGCGGAAGTGAAGGAAACAGCGGGCGGCGGCGAGGAAGTCGAATGCGGCCTCGGCGTCTCCGCGGGCGCTCTGGAAGACGCCGCCGCGGTGGCGGGGCCACTCCTTAGTCTCCTTGAGGTGAAAGAGGAGAGCGAACCATACGGCCAGGCTGAAGTCGCGCAGGCCGCCAGGACAGTCCTTGAGGTTGGGTTCCAGGTGGAAGATGGTATTGCCGAATTTGGCGTGGCGGGCGCGGGCGATCTCGCCGAGCTTTTGTGTGATGGTGGTCCACTCGCTGAGCACTAGGCCTGGCAGGACGGTCTGATGAAGCTGCTGGTAGAGCGGGAAGTGGCCGGCGAGGAAGCGGCGGTCGAGTGTGGCCAGCGTGAATTCCAGGTTGTCGGGGTCGAAGCGGCCGGCTTCCTTGACCGTTCGAGAACAGGGGCTGGCGCGCAGGCCGATGTCCCACATGCCCTGAATGATGGAGCGCACGGCCTCCTTGGAGTGGACCTCGGTCTTCTCGTCGGCAAAGGCGAAGAGGACGTCGATGTCGGAGTAGGGGAAGAGATCCTTGCGCCCGTAGCCGCCGAGAGCCAGCAACGCCATGTTCTGCTGGGGCTGCCCGGCGAAGGCTTGACGCCACATTTCAATGAGGATACGGTCCACCACGGCGGAGCGGCGGCGGATGGCGGCGGTGCCGTCTCCAGTGCGCTCGCAGGTCTGGCGGACGAGCGCCATCTCCCGCGTATACTGCTCCCGAAGATCGTCAACCGCCAAAGCGACTGGATTCATGTGTGTGCGAATCTCGTTTGAGTGGCCTGCCGCAGCAAGAAAGGATTGTTAACAGCATAAGCGAAAATGCGGGATTTGGGTACTTTTTACTCTGGACGGTCCCGGAAGGCGGGATGGCGGGCGGGCGATTGGCCGCTGCAAGAGTTGCCGAAGGCGTCCCCCACCCCAGCGACGAAGACCTGTCGCCGGGGACCCCGGTCGTAGACCATCTTGATCGTCTTGCCGTTGCCGGTGGCGGAGGTCATGTGGTTCTGCGAGTCGTAGGTGTAATTCATGCCGCCTATCTACATCCAATCCCAGGTCCCAGAAGCGGGACCTGGGCTACCCGCCCGCTCATCGCAATAAGGCCGCGATGAGCGGGGCACAGCTTCTTATAACGCATGGTGATTCTGATGACCGGGTCACCTGCCATGGTGATTCTTCAGGGCTGATGAATGGGCCACCTGCCCGTTACGCTTTGCTCCGGAAGAGACGGAGATAGTGATCACGGAGCGGCTGCACGCAGAGGTGGAACGGATGCTGACCAGGTGAGAACGGAGGGGATTAAAAATTTTTATTTAGCAGTCGACAGGCAAAATAAAAAGATGATATTGTGATTTATCTTCAAAAACAAGTAGTGTCTTGATTCTAAGGAGGATTAAAGACTGATGAAAACTCTTGCTACTATCGTTGCGGTATCCACTCTGGGGCTGTTCGCTGCACAAGCCAGTACCCAATCTATTCCTTACCCACATGCGGGAACACAAGTCCCGGCCTACGGATCAATCACCGCTACATCAAGCGGTCCCATTGACGCTTGGTACTATGGTAATTCCAGCGCAGGCGACATTGATTACGTACAGATTATCGATGTGACAGCAAAAGCCAGTTCAGGCTGGATCTTTAATAACCAAGAGACTGCGAATGGCGCATTTCTTTCGGATGTTTTAACCGTGACTGCCGGCGACACTCTGGAGTTTCAATTATGTGATTCGACGTATCCATCTGGTATTACATGTCCAGCCTACTCTTCTACCGCCTCCTATCCAAATCCCAACATCTACTCTTCAAATCCCCTTGATAGCGCCGACGGTATCAATCACGCCTATCTCACCGCATGGACGGGCGGCACGATTCCTAACTCTGGTGGGGTCACACCTAACGGGACCTTTGTGGGTATGGAAGATCGTCCCCTTGGTAATTCCGACCTGAACTATGCGGATGACGAGTACATTTTCGACAATACGAGTTACACCCCTCCAAGTAACCCGAGTGCGGTTCCCGAACCTAACAGCCTCTACCTGCTGGGTACCGGGTTGCTGGGCTTGGCGGGATACGTGCGCCGGAAGATCAGCGCCTAGTTCGCTACTTCAATTCAATCGCTTCAATCCAACAGCAAAGCCCCGAATCGATAAAGCGACTTGGGGCTTTGCTTTTGTGCGGCGGGTGGCCCTGGTCTCACGCAGAATTTTATCAAGTTGAGGGTGCCCCCGGTCCCTCGCAGTTGGGGACCGGGGAGGGGGAATCGAATTGCCGGTAGCGCATCCACTCAGGCAGTTTCCAGCCTCTCTCGCAGGCTGTCCATTCCGATTCGATTTCTACGGTTCCGTGCATACCCGTTTGATAGTGGCGGAAGCTTGACCATTGCCAGTCCTCGGGCTTGGTAACGAGGCCGCGCTTGACCGGATTGCGATGAATATAGCGCAACTTCTCCACGAACTTCTCGTGCGTTGAGACGTTGAAATCGTGATAGTGCGCCTGCCAAAATGGTCTTTCGCGGCTGCGCATCGCGACCGACAGTTTGAGGGCCTGAACGGTTCTGGATAAAAGCCCGCGCTGAGGCTCATTGACCAACAGATGCACGTGCTCCGGCATGACCACGTAACCAGCAACTGCAAAGAGATAACGCAGCCGAACGCGCTCCAACGCATCTTCAAAAAGCTCCATCGTCGCGATCGTCGACAGATAGGGCCGACGGCGGAAACAACTGAAGGTGAGGAAGTGAAACTCCCCTGTTTGCTGATAACGGATGCGTTCGCCTTTCATACACTGCGAGAATACTCCAATCGGGGGCGGTTTGGGCAGCGTGGCTTCCATCCCCGGTCCCCAACTGCGAGGGACCGGGGGCACCCTCAGCGTGGCTTCCATCCCCGGTCCCCAACTGCGAGGGACCGGGGGCACCCTCAGCGTGGTTTCCATCCCCGG
>Ga0181529_10002166_pt1 | contig 24009 bp, 20 predicted proteins | sample PEATcosm2014_Bin_36_FD_119763 | JGI IMG/M metagenome (GOLD analysis project Ga0181529, IMG submission 119763) | Peatland microbial communities from MTU Mesocosm Facility, Houghton, MI, USA - PEATcosm2014_Bin10_30_metaG | ecosystem: Environmental > Terrestrial > Soil > Wetlands > Peat | place... | reverse complement strand
TATCAACATTGGTTTATCCAACGCTGGAAAACAGACAAGAGCAAAAGCGAAATGCGGGGGTCCCTCCACTGCGGCGGCAAAGTACGCCGCCTCCGGTCGGGATGACGGTTTCATATTATCTCCGGCGGGATGACGGCGAATGGATTGGGTACATCAATTCTGGTTCTGCTCTATTGTGCGCCGCGGCGCAGGAGGATGGTCTTGATGGTCTCGAACATGATGAGCAGGTCGAGGCCGAGCGACATGTGCTTGATGTAGTAGAGGTCGTACTCCAGCTTCTCCTTGGTTTCGGCGAGGGTGGCACCGTAGCCGTAGCGGACCTGTGCCCAGCCGGTGAGTCCGGGGCGGATGAGGGTGCGGAGGTAGTAGAAGGGGAGTTCCTCGGTGAGCCATGCAACAAACTCGGGGCGTTCGGGGCGCGGGCCGACGAGGCCCATGTCTCCGCAGAGGACGTTCCAGAGCTGGGGAAACTCGTCGATGCGCGTCTTGCGCAAGACCATGCCGACGGTGGTTACGCGCGGGTCGTCCTTGGTGGCCCACTTTGCGCCGTGGGCTTCGGCGTCGGTGAACATGGTGCGGAACTTGACTACGTTGAAGATGCGACCGCCCATGCCGACCCTGGGCTGGCGGAAGAAGAGGGGGCCATGGGAAGAGAGCTTGACGGCGAGGGCAACAAAGGGGAAAAAGGGCAAGAAGAGAAGAAGTCCAAGTGCGGCGGCGGTGAGGCTGACCAACTGGCGGGTGAACTGCTGCGAGGGCAGGATGCGGAAGCCTTCGCTATAGAGGAAGTCGGAGGGGCGCAGGCCGCCGAGCTGGATCTTACCGTAGAGTCTCTCGCGGAATGTGCTGTCCTGTTCGATGGCGATGCCACGGAAGCGGAGCATGAGGAGCTCCTGGACGGGGAGTTCTCCTCGCTGGTGTTCCATGGCGACGATGATGCGGTGGACGGAAGGTTTGACCTTGGCGATGTGGTCGAGGGCGGCAACCCAGACCTGCCTCCGCTCGGAGGGTTCCGCAATCAACAGATCGTCCCAGGCGACGACCTCCATGCCAATGTCGGGGCGGGAGCGGATGATGTCGACGATGGAGCGGGCGTAGTCACCGGCACCGAGGACGTAGACGCGCTCGCGGAAGAACTTATGAGCGCTGACCCACTCGTAGACCCTGCGCATCAGGATGAGGGAGGGTGCGAGCAGGATGAAGCCGAGGGTATAGACGAAGGGTCTGATGGCGAATTCGGGATCGAAAAAGAGGTAGGCGGAGACAAGGAAGCAGTCGAAACCGAGCAGCAGGAGAATTCGGAAGTAGATTTGCAGGCGGCCGGAGACGAGTCTGGGTTCGTAGAGATCGAAGTAGTAGGAGAGGACGAGGGTGACGAGAGTGATGACGGCGATCTTGAGACCGCCGTGTTCATACTGGAGGGCAAGAGCAGCGTCACCGGGGCCGAGTATGAAGCAGGCAGCGGCTATGAAGCAGCCGCTGACGATGCATGCTTCGCAGAGCAGGAGGATGACGGTTCGCGTGGGGTAGTAGACGTTTAAGAAGCGGATCATCGCCTGAGGGCCTGGTTACTCTTCGATCTTGTCATATTCGTCGTAGCCATAATAACCCCCAGTTGCGGGCTGGCTCTCAACGGCGTTGAGGACAAAGCCAAGGACCTTGGAGGCCTTGAGTTCGGCGAGGGCGCGCTGGGCGGCCTCGAATTTGGTGCGGCCGCCGCGGGCGACGAGCAGGACACCATCGCAGGCGCGTGCAAGGTTGACACTGTCTGAGACGAGATTGACTGGGGAAGAGTCTACGACGATCCAGTGGAAGTGGGGCGCTGCTTCGGCGATGAGACGCTCGAAGCGGTGATTGCCGGAGAGGTCGCCTGCCTTATCGCTGGCGAGGCCACCTGGGATGAAGACCAGCGAGGCGAGGCCCGGGGGCAAGGGAGTGCCGGTTTCGCTGGGTTTTGGGCGCTGCATGACATCGATGAGGGTAGCTTTGCCGGCGAGATATTCGGTGAGGCCGGGGCCCTCCGGGGCGCCGAGCAGATTGTGCAGGGTGGCACGGCGCATGTCTCCGTCGATGAGCAGGATTCGCCTGCCCTTGTGACGGGCGAAGGTGATGGCGAGGTTGATGGCGACGAAGCTCTTGCCCTCCTGCGGCCGAGCGCTGGAGATAAGGGTGGACTTGAGGGTGTTGAGGTCGCGAAACGCCTGCATGCGCGAGCGCAGGCTGCGGAACTGTTCGACCACGGGGCCGCGCTGTTCCAGCGCGGGGAGACTATGCAGCGAGGGGTTCCAGGTGACCTGGCGGATGTTGGCGAGATCGAGCGCAGAGTTGGCCATTGGCGCTTTGCCCGTAGGCGCGGAGGCAATTCCGGTTGCATCGGCGGCGGGAATGGGGATGGCCATGACGGGCGCGACTGGGATTGGCGCGGGGGCAATGGGAATCGTCCTGACGACGGCTGGGATTGGCGCTGGTGGAACTGGCGCGGCGGGAATGGGATTGGCGGCGGGGATTTGCCTGGCGGGTTGTGCTGGGGGAGCGGGTTCAGCGGCGGCGCGGTTGGCAGCGTCCATCTTCGCCCGGCGCATTGCCTCGTAGATTTTGCTCATCTCTCCTCACCTCCCTCTTCGCGTTGTGGATGCTTCAGCGATGGGATCGCGGCACTTGTGTGTGTGCCGGGATGCGAGGAGGAGGCCATGAATGTCTGTGGGTCGAGGTTGAGGTCTCGCACGACAGCGAGGATGAGGGGGGCGGGAATCTGGTGCAGTTGTTCGACGTAGGCCAGGATGAGGGCATGTTCGCAGATGAGATTGATGATGCGGGGGATTCCGCGGCTTGCGCGGAAGATGGCGGCGACGGCGTCGTCGGGGAAGATGCGGTCGGAGGAGCCTGCGACGAGCAGACGCTGAGCGATGTAGGTGGAGGTCTCTTCAGCGGCGATGGGGTGGATTCGCGCCCAGAGTGCGATGCGCTGGCGCAGTTGGCGGAGATTGGGGGCGGTGAGCTTCTCTTCCAGTTCGGGCTGGCCGGAGAGGATGATCTGCACCAGCTTGCGTGTGGGAGTTTCGAGGTTGGTGAGGAGGCGAACCTCTTCGAGCTGGTCCCAGGTGAGGTCCTGCGCCTCGTCGATGACGATGACCGAGGTCTCGTCGCAGCGGAAGCGCTCGATGAGCCAGTGGTTGAGCTGGATGAGCATTCCGCTCTTGGTGCGGGACTGGGGGACGATGCCGAAATCGGCGAGGACGAACTCGAGGAAGTCGAGGATGTCGAGGCGCGGGTTGAAGACGAAGGAGCTGAAGACGCGGCCAGGGTCAAAGGAGGCGAGCGCGGAGCGGAGCAGGGTGGTTTTACCGGTACCGACCTCCCCGGTGAGGACGATGAAGCCCTTGTGCGCACTGATGCCGTACTCGAGGGTGGCGAGAGCCTCGCGGGTTTGCGGGGTAGTGACCAGGAAGCGCGGATCGGGGCTGTCGGCAAACGGCGTGCTGTCGAGATGGAAGAAGCTCTTATACATGGTTATCCGGGGCCTTAGCGAGCGTGGCAACCTTGGAGGGGTTGCGTCTGAAGAGCCGCTTCAGGCGGGCGAACTTGCCGGGCTTGCGGTCTGCCACATCGCCCGACCATGCGATGACGGCCAGAGTGGGCAGTTTGGTGAAGGCCCAGACGTCGCGCTCGCTGCGTAGTGCGGTGTCGCGGTATTCGAGCAGAGCGCTGAGGAGCAGGCCGAGCATGAGGCCGGCGGCAAGACCTCCCGAGGCGAAGACCCTGCGCTTGGGATAGGTGGGACTATCGGGGAGATTGGCTTCGTCCAGCAGACTGAATGTCTCTCCTTCCTGGCGGTGCTCAAGGTCTGTGGCCATCTGGGACTGGTTGAGTTTGGTCAGATCACTATCGTACAAGGCCTGCGAGGTCTGGGTGTCGCGGGTCAACTCCTTGAACTGCTCCTCGACCTGCGGGCTGGACTGGATGCGCCCCTGGTAGGCATGGATCTGCTTGTTGAGCTGAGCTTGTTCGGCGCGCTTGGCCTGGATGCCAATGTCGGCGGCGCGGATGCGGGCGCGCAGGTCCTGTACGGCCGCGGAGTCGTTGCGGCCTGGGGCGGTGCTGGAAGCCGCGGACGACGGGGTGGCTGGCGCCTGCGCCATCTTGCGCCGCAGGTCGGCGATCTTGCGGTTGATGGCGACGACGTCCGGGTAGTCCGCGGTGTAGTGGGAGGTGAGAGTGGCCTGCTGCGCGAGCAGGTCCTGCAACTGCTTCTCGTCAACCTGCGGGAAGGCTGCGCCGGGAGAGGATGCGGACTGCTGGGCGAGCATCGTCTCCATGTAGGACTTGTCCTGCTCCATACGGCTGAGGGCCTGGGTGGATGCGTCGAGCTGTGTGTTGAGGGTGCTGAGGATGTTGATGTTGTTGGCCTCATCCTCCGGCAGCATTCCGAAGTGCTCCCGCTGGAAGGCGGCGAGCTTTGCGTCCTGGTCGTCGAGTGTGCGTTTGGCGCTGTCGAGCTGCTCCTTGAGGAAGTCGGTTGTGCCCTCGGCGGCCTCGGAGCGGGAGCGGAGATTGGCTCCTGTGAAGAGGGTGGTGATCTCGGCGCAAACCTCCTGCGCGGTGTGCGCGTCTCTGGCGGTAAAGAAGATCTTGAAGCCGGGGAGTCCATTGGAGCGGGAGATCTCGCTTGTGATGGGCTGGATGTCTATGCTCTTGCGCGCCAGCGTGATGCGGTCGTCCATGGAGAGATGCTGATCGTCGTAGAGATTGAACTTCTCGATGATGGGCTGAATGCTGGAGCGGCTAAGGATCTGCTCCTTCATGGAGGCCAGGCGGCTGTTGATGTCTTCAGTGACGACGGAGGGGACAAAGTTCTCCGGGACTTTCTGCTGGTCGATGAGGACGAGGGTCTGGGAGACGTATTGCGGAGGGATGTAGAAGGTGGCGACGACAGCAAGGACCGGCAGAATGAACGTGGGGATGGCGATGAGCCACCAGCGGCGTTTGAGGATTGCCATATAATCTTCGACGTTCAGTGCGCGATGGCCAAGCATTTCATTCTCCTTACGAGTGTCCGCCAAGACGGACCGCGGAGGGCGAGAAGGTGATCCCGAAGCCTGCCACATCGGAGAGGCCGCTGAAGAGATCGACCGCGGCGGCCGTTCCCTGGTTGGACTGATTCTGCAACGTGTAGCTGGCGTATGCGGAGAGAGAACGAGCCAGGGCACGCGAGACCTGCACCCCGGCGACGGTGGTATGGAAGGAGAACGGAAGAGTGGCGGCCATGGGCAGGTTAGCGGTCTGGGTGTAGGCCGAGGTGAGAGCGCAGAACCAGACGCGGTCGAAGGTGCGGCTGGCGGAGAAGGTGACGGAGTCGGAGATTGCGCCTCCGACGACGCCGAAGCCGCTGTTGGTGCTGCGCGAATAGGCAATCGTGGCGTGGGAGAACTTCCCGGTGTAGGTGGCCGAGAGGTTGGCGAAGAGGCTGAGGGCGGGCGTGTTGCCGGGGCTGTCGATGCTGGTCCACTGCGGGCCGGCGGCGAGGCTCACGCCGAACTTGCGGGTGAACTGATGGGAGTATTGCAGGCTGGCGGTCTGACTGGAGAAGCTGGATTGACGGATGCCGAAGTTGGCGCCGGAGTAGGTGTTGCGCGAATAGGCAAAGTTGCCGCCGAAGCTGTTGCGCGTGTTGATGGTATGGCTGAGGCCGAGGCTGCCAGTCTCGCCGTCGGTGTCAAGGCCGGTGCTGCCGGCACTGCTGCTGGAGTTATCGAGGAAGCGCGTGAGCGAGTAGCTGCCCGAAGCGTTGAGCGAGGTCTTGCCGGTGATCTGGCGTCCGAGGCTGAGGAAGCTCGAGTTGGCGACGCGGGTGGAGTAGCCGGTGAGCACTCCCTGACCGGGGATTGCACCAGTCTGCACGGGGCTGAGGCCGAGATCGCCCACGCCAGCCACGCCGGAGAGTCCGGCGGAGGCGGTTTGCGGCAGGTAACTGACCGAATCGGAGAGCATGAAGTTCCAGCGGCCCGCATTAACAACCTGAGAGATGGCGAGGTTGAGGAAGTTGAACGACTGGCTGGAGGTGCTCCACGAACGCCCACCGGAGAAGACCATGCTGAAGGGATCGCGCGGGCTGTTGGAGATGAAGGCGAGATCGCCGTTGAGGTTGGTGTAGTAGTTCGTGCCGGAGTTGCCGAAGTTGTTGTTGGAGATGCTCTGGGAGGCGCTGAGTGCGTATTGCAGCGTGCCCGCGGAGCTGGGCAGACTAAAGCCGGTGGAGATGGGCGAGGCCACAGCGGCTGCTGGGAGGGCCTGAGCACTGGAAGTGGCGGGAATCGCCAGCAAGGGCAGAAGCAGAAGAAGTGAGGCTGCGATCTGGGAGGACTTGATCATCGGACCACGATCGTGTCGCCGGGAGCGAGCGTGATGCCCTGCATGTCGCCCTTCTTCAAGGCTTTGGTGTAGTCAAAGGGAATATTTTGCTGCTTGCCGGGGTCTCCTCGCAGGATGTAGATGTGCTTCTTGTTGGCGTACGGGGTGAGTCCGCCGGCGGTGGCGATGGCCTGCAGAATGGTCATGCCCGGCGTGATGGCAAGCGGGCCAACGTGCATGACTTCGCCGATCAGGTAGACGCGCTTGCTGTTGACGGCGAGCACGCTGACGTCGACTACCGGCTCGGTGACGTACTGCTTGAGGCGGTTGCCGATGTCGGTGGCGAGTTGCATGGGGGTAAACCCTGCGGCGGAGATGTCTCCGATAAGGGGAAGCGTGATCTTTCCATCCGGACGGACAGGAATGGTAGCGGCGGAGAGGTTGGGCTCCTGCCACACCGTGATCTGGAGGGAGTCGTCCGCGCCAATGATGTAGCTGGGTGCGACGTTGGCGGGGTGGACGATGGGGAGTGCGGTGGAGGGGCGCGGCGTGGAGGTCGAGGTGGCGGGGTGGTTGATGGCGGGTGCGGCGGGCGCAGGCTTGGCGGGCGTCTGCTGGGCGAGGCCGGCGGCGAGAGCCGGAAGGAGAGCGATCGAAAGGAGCGTGCAGCGAAGAGAGGTCATAGTATTTGCCGATTTGTACGCGTTGTGGATGCAACTGTCCAGGACCGGCTTCGCGACCCGTTTCGAGGCACAAAGGTCGCACACCTTGCCCATTCTGGCACATGCCCGACCCATCCCGCGGAACGGAACATCCATGCAAAACCGCCTGTTTGGGCCGCTTCAAGCCCATGGGCTCTTGTTGAAGGGCCAAGAGCCACGAAACACATCTGTGGCGATTTTACACTCGCACGGCGCGCCATTTTGCGGTCTTGCACACTTGTGTACCTCAAAAGACGTAGACCGCGAAGGTACCCTTTGCGTGCGATAATCCGATGGGCCTTTGAATTGCAGATTATTGAATTGCGAACTGCTTAGGGGAGTACTCGTGAAGTCGAATTCAATCGACACGGTCCCTGGGACTTTCCTGCTGCCTGCTCTTTCCAGGAGCGGGCCGGCGCTGCTGGTTATCGCGCTGCTGGCGGTGCTGTACCACGGCATTGCGGTGAAGCTGGTGACGGACTGGTATGAGCTGCCTGACTTTTCGCACGGGTTTCTGATTCCCTTTTTTGCGGCTTTTCTGTTGTGGGACAAGCGGCGCGAGCTTCAGGACACGGCGATTGCGCCGAGCTGGGCGGGGGTGTGGCTGGTTGTGCTGGGGCTGTTTGTGCTGTTGCTGGGCGTCTTTGGCGCGGACCTGTTCCTGCAGCGGACCTCGTTTGTGCTGCTGGTGGCGGGGCTGGTGTGGACGCTGCTGGGCCGTGCCATGCTGGGCCAGGTGAAATTTGTTCTGTTTGTGCTTCTTCTGGCCATTCCGCTGCCGGCGGTCCTGTTCAACCAAATTACGTTTCCGTTGCAGATTCTTGCTTCGCGGCTGGCCAGCGCGCTGCTTCCACTGGCCGGGGTCCCGGTGCTGCGCGAGGGCAATGTGATCCAGTTGCCGGCCATGCAGTTGGAGGTTGCCGAGGCTTGCAGCGGCATCCGTTCGCTGATGAGCCTGTTCACGGTGGCGGTGATCTACGGTTATTTTCTGGAACGCAAGGCGGGCCGGAGGGTGGTGCTGGCGCTGGCCAGTGTTCCCATTGCAGTGGCAGCCAATGGGGCGCGCATCTTCGGCACCGGGCTGTGTGTGCAGTACTGGGACCCGGAGAAGGCGATGGGGTTCTTCCATGAGTTCTCCGGCTGGCTGATGTTCGTGGTCTCGCTCGGGTGTCTCTACCTGGTGCATCTTGCGATGGCGTTGGTGGTGGAGAAAGGCAGGCAACCGGCATGAGGAGCGCGCGGCTCTGGTCTTCACGGTTCTGGGTTGTGGCGCTGCTGATGGCGTCGGCGGCGCTGCTGCTGCATCTGCGCGGAGATGTGGACTGGGTCCCGCCGAGCAGGCCGCTGTACGAGTTTCCGATGACGGTTGGGACGCGAACGGCGACCGAGATCGTGATGGACGAGGATGTATTGCAGGCTCTGGGCAAGGGGGAGTTCCTGAACCGGGTGTACCATCCTCAGCTTGCGGTCGAGGGCAGCGCTTCGCCGGAGAACGCAGGCATAGACGACGACCGGGCGTCGATTGGGCTCTTTATCGGCTACTTTCCCACGCAGCGGACGGGGCAGTCGATCCACTCGCCGCAGAACTGCCTGCCCGGCGCGGGATGGAACTTTGAGTCGTCGTGGATTACGTCGTTGACCAACGCCGCAGGCAAAAAATACCAGGTGAAGGAGTTTCTGATTTCAAACGGGACTTCGACGCAGGAGGTCCTGTACTGGTACCAGATGCATGGGCATGTGATTGCGGGCGACTATGCGGCGAAGCTGTTTACGCTGGCCGACTCGATCCGCTACGGGCGGACGGATGCTGCACTGGTCCGCATTATCACTCCCGTGGAGCCGGGAGAGGACAGGCTGCAGGCGCGGGCGCGCGTGATGAAGTTTGCCGAGCAGATTGCGCCGCTGCTTCCGGCATATGTTCCCGATTGAGCAAGGCGAGACCCCGTTGCTGGAAGAGAGGGTTTGCAGGTGACGGTATGGAAGAGAAGAATTGAAGCGAACGGCAAGAGATGATGAGGAGTACGCGAATGTTCAAACTACGCAGAGTGCAGGTTGCCAGAATCTCAGCGGCGGTGTTATCGCTCGTGCTGATTTTCACCGCCGGATGCAGCCGCAACCCGAACGTGCGCAAGCAGAAGTACCTGGAGAGTGGAAAGCGATACGAGGCCGCGGGCAAGTATAAAGAGGCCGCGCTGCAGTTTCTCAATGCACTGAAGGTGGACAAGAACTTTGGCGATGCGCACTACGAGATGGCCAAGACTTATCTGAAGATGAACAGTCCAATGCTGGCCTACTCTGAGCTGATGAAGACGGTGCAAGTAAGCCCATCGAACCTGCAGGCACGGATCGATCTGGGGAACCTGCTTCTGGATGGACGCGCCACCGACCGGGCGGAAGAGCAGGCCAAGGCGGTGTTGGCTATCAACCCGAACGACGCGGATGCGTACGCGCTATTGGCTGGGGTGGCCCAGCGGAGGGGCAACAACGCGGATGCAATGAAGCAGATTCAGCGGGCCTTGCAGTTGGATCCCAACCGGGCGAACTTCCATACGGTGATGGCGCTGTTACTGACGGCCGACCCGGCGAACGAGGCTTCGGCCGAAGCGGAGCTGGGCAAGGCGGCACTGCTGGACGCCAAGGACGCGACGCCGCATCTTGTAATGGCGGCGCTGATGGAGAAGAAGGGCAATCTGCAAGCCGCGGAACAGCAGTACACGGCGGCGGTCGGGATTGCGCCGGGCAACGTGCAGGGACGCGCCGCACTGGCCGGGCTCTACTTCCGCGAGGGCAGCAAGGACAAGGCAGAGCAGACACTGCATCAGGCGGTGGTTGATCTTCCCGAGAACGAGGAGGCTTCGACGCTGCTGCGGGACTACTACGTGAAGGCGCAGCAGTTGGACCGCGCCGAGGCCGTGTTTGCGGACCTGACCTCGAAGTATCCCAAGAGCTTCGCGATCAAGATCACCTACGCACGCGTTCTGTTCGACAGGAAGAACTATGCCAAGGCATCGTCGGTGGCCTCGGAGTTGACCAAGAACAATGCAGGCAATCCTCAGGTGCAGATTTTAAATGCGCTGTTGCTGGTGAACACGGGCAAGACCGACGACGCAATCAAGCTGCTGAAGAAGGCGGTGAAGGACAACCCGAACGACGTGCAGACACAACTGCTGCTGGCACAGGTGGCGGAAGGCAAGGGCGACCTTGCGACCTCCGAGGCCAGCCTGAACGCGGCCGCGAAACTCAGTCCGGGGAACCTGGAGGCCGCAAGCGGGATGGCGCAGATCGCGGTCCTGCGCAACGACGCAGGCATGCTCTCCGAGGTGGCGGACAAGACGATCCAGCAGCACCCAAACTATATTGCAGCTTATCTGTGGCGGGGGACCGCGGAGGCCAGCCGGAAGGAGTACGACAAGGCGGAGGCAGACTTCCAGATGGTGTTGAAGGCGAGTCCTGACAATGCACCGGCGTATCTGGAACTAGGCCAGATTCGTATAGCCCAGGGGCATGTGCCCGAGGGCGAGGCGATGCTGCAGAAGGCGCTGGACAAGGACCCGAACTCGGACCGTGCGCTTGGGATACTGGCGACCTACGACCTCAAGCAGAAGCAGCCGGCGAAGGCGCTGGCGCGGATCAAGGCGCAGATTGCAAAGCAGCCAGGGAACAGCAGCTTCTATTCGGAGCTTGCCGCCGTTCAATTGCAGACCAAGGACTTCAAAGGCGCACTGGGAAGCTCACAGAAGGCGATGCAGTTGAATCCGGGAAGCATCGACGCGGTCGACCTCTATACGCGGGCCGAGATTGCTCTGAAGGACATTGATCCTGCGATTGCAACCTGGCAGGGTTGGGTCAGTTCGCACCCGAACGACGCCCATGCGTGGCAGATGCAGGGATCGTTGCAGGAGGCGAAGGGCGACCTCTCGACGGCGATGGCGGAGTACAAGAAGACACTCCAGATTGATCCGAACAACGCGGTTGCGTCCAACAACCTGGCGTACCTGATGGTGGAGAACGGGCAGAATGTGGATGTGGCGCTGACGTTGGCGCAGACGGCGCGCCGTGCCATGCCGGACTCGCCGAGTACAGCCGACACGCTGGCCTGGGTCTACTACTACAAGGGAAACTACTATGCGGCGCGGGACCTGCTGGAAGGAGCGCTGCGGTCGACTCCGGACAACGCTTCGATGCATCTCCACCTGGGAATGACCTACAGCAAGATGCACGACAAGGCCAACGCTCAACTGCATCTGAAGAAGGCCGCGGCGCTTGCGCCCAACAGCAAGACGTCGAGGGATGCAAACGACGAGCTGGCGAAGCTGGGGTAAGGACGGCGCGGCACTCTTGAGTCAGAGCTTCGAGGCGGTTTTCTTCTCTTTTTCGGCAAGGTACCATGCGACCGTTTTTTGCAGGCCATCGTGGAAGTGCGCCTTGGGCTGGTAGCCCAGCTCCTTGCTGGCGCGATGAATGTCGGCAAGCGAGTGCTTTATGTCACCCGCGCGTGCGGGGCCGTACAACGGCGCAGCGGTGAAGCCGAGCTGGCTGGCGATGGCGGCGTAGACCTCGTTGAGCGTGTGGCTCTCTCCGGTGCCGATGTTGAAGACGCGTCCGGTGGCGACCGAACTGGGCGCGAGACATGCGAGCAGGTTGGCGCTGACCGCGTTGTCGACGAAGTTGAAGTCGCGGCTGGTGAGGCCGTCACCGAATATGGTGGGCGTTTGGCCAGCCATCATCATGGTTGTGAACTTGGCGATGACGCCGGAGTAGGGCGAGTCGGCAGCCTGGCGCGGGCCAAAGATGTTGAAGTAGCGCAGGCAGATTCCTTCCAGGCCGTAGGAACGGTAGAAGGCCTGGATGTAGTACTCGCAGGCGAGCTTCTGCACGGCATAGGGCGAGAGCGGCAGCGGGGACATGTCTTCCTGCTTGGGCTGGGTGGGCTGGTCTCCGTATGCCGACGAGGAGGCCGCGTAGACGATGCGGCGGACCTTGGCATCGCGTGCGGCGAGCAGCAGGTTCAGCGTGCCGTTAATGTTGGACTGGTGCGATGTGAGCGGATCTTTTACCGAGCGGGGAACACTGGCGAGCGCTGCCTGGTGGAGGATGAAGTCGATGCCCTCGCAGGCGGAGCGCATGGCGGCGGCGTCCTGAAGGTCGACTTGCTGAAAAGAGATTTTGTCGCGGATGTCGGCGAGGTTGTCGAGCGAGCCGGTGGAGAGGTTGTCGATGCCGCGCACCTCGTGTCCCTGCTCCACCAGCGTGTGGGCCAGGGTTGAGCCGATAAAGCCTGCAATTCCTGTAATCAAGTAACGAGCCATGGGGTCTCCGCTTTGAGTGTATCGCTGAGCGTTAAGAAAATACGATGGAAGTAATTATTTCGGCGGCATTTCTGGAAAACTGCCGGTCTTTGTTCAGGGAAGAAAGCGGACCGATTCTGCATCGCCGCCGAATGCGGGGCCGATCTGTCTTGCGGGAGCAAACGTGTTCGCGGTGGCCCGGGGGATCCAGTCGTCCGAGCGTTGGTGAAAGGTGACGAAGATGGTATCGCCGGGTTGGGCGGCAAGCGTGTCATAGGGAACGATGATGAAATGCGTAAAGCGGCGCATATTCATTGCGGTGAGGGAGTTGGTGTCTGTGTGTGCCGCACTCATCTCCTGTTCGCTGGAGAATGTCAGGGCCATGGCTGCGCGCAGTTCGGGGTCTGGCTCGTAGTAACTTGCGACGGCGAACAACTTGAGTTGTTCAAAGTAGATTCGGTGATCGGAACCGGCAAGCAGCGCGGCCTTGAGTGCCGGAGACACCGCCATGGAGGAGATGGTCTCGCGGGTCGCGGTCCGCTCCTCGTATATATGCCTGATGCCGGTGAGGGCAATCGCCGCGAAGAGCGCAATGAGAGCAAGATTGACGGTGCGTTTGCGGCTGAAGAACGACGACAGGCCAATCGCCGCAAGCGCGCTGATCCCAAGGATGGCTCCGAGCACGAAGCGCACCTCAAGGGCGTGGGTGACGAAGCGCGCCATCAGAAATCCGAAGAGTGGAAGTGCGGCCAGCGCGACGAGGAACGCAGCCTCGGCTTGCGGCAGTTGCAGTGTTCCGGCGCGCGACTGGCGAATGCAGCCCAGCAGAGTGACGAATGCAAGCAGCAGGAAGAGCGCCCTGCCTATCTCGCCATCAAGCTGAGTGGGTACGCGCGAGTAGGCGGACAGCAGTTCGGGATAGACCTGCGCTATCGTGCGTGGGCTGTCCGCGACCACGTTGTAGTAGTGGCTGTGGTACAGCGCGGCGGCCTTCATGAAGGGAACGGTGAAGAGGATTCCAGCCGTCCCCAGGCCGATGGATGCAAACACGGGCAGGTCGAGACGACGGCGCTGGAGCGTACGGAAGAGCTCCGCAGCCGAAAGCGGAACGAGCAGCAGGATGCCGTAGTAGTGGGTGTTGAGGGTGAGTGCAAGCGACACGGCAAGGGTAATCAGCGCAAGTGTGCGTTCTCTCTGACGCCTCGCCGCGCTCTGCCAACTCACCATGGTCAGGGCAAAGAGTCCGAGCATCAGGCCGTAGGGACGGCCTTCGACCGAATAGTAGAGCGAGGTTGTAAGCGCCGGAAAGGCCATTGCGAAGAGGGCCGCGCGTTCGCTGGCAACGCGGCGGACAAAGAGAAACAGACTGAGTTGCATCAGCAGATAGCCGAGCAGCGACGGCAGCCTGATTGCCAACGCGCCTCCGCCGAAGAGGAGAATGGCGGCGTGCGCCAGGGCATGGTAGAAGAGGGGATCGAGAGAGATCGGGCAGGTGCGCTGGATATGAATGACCTGAGCGATGCTGGGCGCGTTGTCGGTCCAGAGCGAGAGGAATTCGTCGTTCCACATCAGCCTGGAGTGCGACCACAGGAGCGAAATGACGGCGGTGAGACCGAGGAAGGCAATTGCTGCCCACGGGATTCCAGTGTGGACAAGAGGTCGTATTCCCGCGTTGGCTGACGATGCGTCGAGATTGGTTGACGAGGTCATGGAGTACCGCCGCAAGGGCCCATTATGGGACAGGATAGGAGATCTTTCCCATTAGACCATTATGTACACAGTGCAAACGCCAGAATGAGCATGGGAATGTTCGTTGGTGCAGCCGCCCGTTGCTGCATAGGACAGGCTTTAAGGCGGCCACTTCGTTCGAGTGCCTATTTTGGATACGGCTGGCTGAAAATCGCAAAAAACCAATGGACTGAATGCGATAATCGGGATCATGTCTAATCCCAGTCAAGCAAAGTCCAGCCAGGGAAAGTCCAGCGAAGCTAAATCCATTCAGGCAAACTCCGGCAAGCTCAACCTGCCGCGGATTGCACAGCAGCGTCTTGCACGCCTGGAGGCGCGCACCGCGCGGATTGGCGTGATCGGGCTGGGGTACGTTGGGTTGCCGCTGTCGCTGCTGCTCGCGGAGGCGGGATTTAAAGTGACCGGCTTCGACATCGACGCAAAAAAGGTGGACGACCTCGAGGCTGGACGGTCGTACATCTTCCGCATTGAGGCTAAGGAGATCGAGTGCGCGCGGAAGAAGGGCTTTAGCGCGACGACGGATTTTGCTCGCCTGTCGGACCAGGACGCGATTATTTTGTGCGTTCCCACGCCGCTGACGGCGCACCACGAGCCGGACCTCAGCTTTGTGGAGAACACGGCGAAGGCAGCGGCCCCGTGGATTCGCGAGGGGCAGTTGGTGGTGCTGGAGAGCACGACCTATCCGGGAACAACCGAGGAGCTGCTGATTCCCGTGCTGGAGGCTGGCAACACGCAGGGGCTGAAGGTGCAAAGCAAGGGTGCGGCGGCCGAGCACGGCGTCTTCTATGTGGCCTTCTCGCCGGAGCGCGAGGACCCGGGCAACGTGACGGTGGCACGGCGCGATATTCCCAAGGTGGTGGGCGGGCATGAGGCGATTGCGACCGAGCTTGCGGCGACGTTGTATGAGGGAATCTTCACGCGGGCTGTGAGGGTCTCGTCGACGCGCGTGGCGGAGATGACCAAGCTGCTGGAGAACATCTACCGCTGCGTGAACATCGCGCTGGTCAATGAGCTGAAGATTCTGTCGCTGCGCATGGGGGTGGACATCTGGGAGGTGATTGACGCGGCTGCGACCAAGCCGTTCGGGTTCCAGCCATTCTATCCGGGGCCGGGCCTCGGCGGGCACTGCATCCCGATTGACCCGTTTTATCTGAGCTGGAAGGCGAAGGAGTACGACTTCAATACGCGCTTCATCGAGCTGGCCGGCGAGGTGAACGAGGCGATGCCCGCGCATGTGGCGCAGTCCGTCGCGCAGGCGCTGAATACGCATAAGAAGGCGATGAACGGGGCGCGGATCCTGATGCTGGGCATGGCGTACAAGAAGGACATCGACGACCTGAGGGAATCGCCCTCGCTGACCGTGATCGAGTTGCTGCGCGAGCAGGGCGCGGAGGTGCTGTACAACGATCCGTACTTCCCTGCGGTGGGCAGGGGACGCCACTACAACCTGAATATGAAGTCCACGCCGCTGGTTGATCTCGGTCAGTACGATTGCGTGCTGATTATGACCGACCACACGGACTACGACTATGCGGCGATAGTGAAAGAGTCGAAGCTGGTTGTAGACACACGCAACGCGACCAAAGGAATCGCGTCGGAGAAGATCGTTCGCTGCTAGCTCGTTGCAGCCAAGCGGCGTAGGCTGGATGAGGTTATTTCCCGGGCGGCACAGGCTGGAGGGGTTTGAATGGTTGATGTCAAGACGATCAACGACGCGTTTCTACAGGTGTGTGGGCGCGGCGAGAAGAGACTCTGGCTGTGGTTCGATGCGGCGGTGGATGCAGCGGCCGAGGTGGCGTGGAAGCCGATTACTTCGGCGGAGGCGTATGGGCGGGTGCGCGCGCTGGCGGCGCGGCTGGCGGCCTGGGGCGTCGTCAAGGGCGACCGCGTGGCGCTGCTGAGCGAGAACCGCTGGGAGTGGGCGGTGACGGACTTCGCGGCGCTGGCTCTGGGGGCCGTGGATGTTCCGTTGTATACCACGCTGACCGCCGAGCAGGTGGGGTACATGTTGCGCGACTGCGGCGCAAAGGTTGTGGTGGTCTCTTCGTGGGAGCAGGCGGAAAAGTTGCGCGCGGCGGGCGAGTTGCCGGCGCTGGAGCGCGTGGTCGTGATGGATCAACCCGCGTCTCAACAACCAGACGCAGAGCACACGGATACATTCGCTGTTGAGAGCTTTCCCGAGCTGATGGTTGGTGCGGTGGCGATGCAGTCGCGCGACGCTGAGTTCGACGCGCGCGTCCGGTCGGTGCAGCCGGACGATCTGGCGACGATCATATACACCTCAGGCACCACCGGCGAGCCGAAGGGCGTGATGCTGACGCATGGCAATATGGCGAGCAACCTCTGCTATTCGTCGCGTGAGTTTACGTTCAGCGAGGCGGATAGTTGCATCTCGTTTCTTCCGCTTTCGCATGTGACGGCCCGGCACCTGGACTATGTTCTGATGCTGGAGCATGTGACACTGGCGCATTGTCCGCATTTCAACCAGATTACAGTGGCGATGAAGCAGGCGAGGCCGACAATTCTAGTGGCCGTGCCGCGCGTGTACGAGAAGATCCGTCAGGCGGTCGAGGGCAAGTCGCACGGAGTGAAGAAGGCGATTCTGAACTGGGCGCTGAGCGTGGGGAAGAAGCATCGCGCCGAGACGCTGGCGGGAAAGCAACCCGGCGGTCTGGGTTGGAAGCTGGCGGAGAAGCTGGTGTTCGGGAAGATTCGCGCGGCGTGCGGCGGACGGGTGTGGCTGTTCGTCTCAGGTGGAGCACCGCTGGGGATGGATACGGCGGGGTGGTTCGCCGATGTTGGAATTCGCATTCTGGAGGGCTATGGGTTGACGGAGACCTCGCCGCTGATTGCGCTGGATACGCCGAAGCGGCATCGCATCGGCACGGTGGGGCCGGTGCTGGAGAGCGTCGATGTGCGCTTCGCTCCGGATGGCGAGTTGGAGGTGCGCGGGCCTTCGGTCTTCCATGGCTACTGGCAGAAGCCGGCGGAGACGGCGGAGGTGTTCACCAAGGACGGGTGGTTCCGCACCGGAGACATCGGGAAGATCGATGCGGAGGGGTTCCTCGCCATCACCGACCGCAAGAAGGAGTTGCTGAAGACCAGCGGCGGGAAGCTGATTGCTCCGCAGCCGATCGAGGGCAAGCTGAAGGCGCATCTGCTGGTGGGCAACGCTGCGCTGGTGGGCGACAAGCACAAGTTTGCGTGCGTGCTGATCTCGCCGAACTTTGCGATTCTGGAGAGCTGGGCGCGGGTAAAGGGCGTGGTCTATCCTGTCGGCGACCGCAAGGCGCTGGTCGCAGTGCCGCAGGTGGTGGCGCGCTATCAGCGCATCGTGAACGATGTGAATGCCACGCTGGCACCGTTCGAGACGATCAAGCGGCTGGCGGTGGTGGCCGATGAGTGGACCGTCGAAGGGGATGAACTGACGCCCAGCATGAAGCTGAAACGGCGCGTGGTGGAGAAGAAGTACGCGGCCCAGATCGCGGAGTTCTACAAGGACGAGGCGACGGCAACGAAGTAAGAGCGATTCATGAAGGAATGGCCTGCCGGCAAAGCCCTTGATGGAAAAGGCGGAGGTAACGTTGGGCAGCAGTGCTTGCGGCGGCAACCTCTGGGACCATGTGGTAGTTGATCATGCCGGGCGGAAGAGTCCAGTGCGAGGTGTCCATGAAACCCATCGTCCAGTCGGGAAACTCGCGGTGGTCGATAGGTTGATGGATAAGGACCTTGATCTGATGGTGGCGCGGGTCGCGCTGGATGCTGGCGAAGATTTGTTCCACGGCGGCCTGCGGGCCTTCGAGAAGCTGAAGGAAGGAGCCGGAGTGATAGAGCAACATTCCGGTGACCTTATTGATGACGTTTTTTGCTCGGGACTGGGCGAGGAGATTGTGAAGATCCTCGCGTGTGAACGGGGCAATCGCGGCGCTGACGTAGACAATCTGGATCATCTGCGTATCCATGTCCCTTCTTATCGGCGGGTCCGTGGCGAGGCACTGGAAGTGTCCAACTTCAGGCCACTCCATGCAATGGATCGCGAACGGGATTACAGCATCGAAAAGGATATGAGTATGTTGCAACGGGCGGAGAAGGCGGGACGGCGGTTTCTGAATCCGGTCCCAACGGTGGTGGGTGGGTTAGAGCTGGCCTTCAAGGTGCTTCCGCAGTTTCTCTTCAACCGGCAAGAGCGTGAGCCGAAGCAGGCATTGGGGCCGTATCGCACGAATGGTGCGGCCTACGAGACGAAGCCGGTGAGTGGGTTGCGGATTACATGGATGGGACACTCGTCGATGCTGGTGGAGATCGATGGCGTTCTGGTGCTGGTGGATCCGGTATGGGATGAGCGGGCTTCGCCGGTGCAGTGGGCTGGGCCGAAGCGCTTCTTTGCGCCGACGCTGCGGCTGGAAGATCTGCCGCCGATCGACGCAGTGCTGGTATCGCATGACCACTACGACCATCTGGGCGCGGGAACGGTGCGGCGGCTGGCGGTTCTGCAACCGCAGGCGCGCTGGGTGACGCCATTGGGCGTGGGGGCGATTCTGCGCCGGCTTGGCGTGCGTGCGGAGCGGATTACGGAGATGGATTGGACGGAGACGGTGCCGATTGCGGGCGCGGCTGGCGCAAGGTGCGAGATTACGGCAATGCCTGCGCGACACTTCTCTGGACGCGGTGCGTTCAACCGCTTCGAAACGCTATGGGCTTCGTTTGTGCTGCGTGGGGCGGGGCATACGGTGTACTACGGGGCGGACTCGGGTTGGTGGGAGGGATTTGCCGAGATCGGCGCGGCGGTTGGGCCATTCGATGTGACGATGCTGGAGATTGGCGCGTACAACGAGCTTTGGCAGTCGATCCACCTGGGGCCGGATGCAGCGGTGCGGGCGTTTCGCGCGCTGGGTGGTGAGGGCTTGCTGATGCCGATCCACTGGGGGCTATTCAGCCTTGCGCTTCATGCTTGGCGTCAGCCGATGGAGCGCCTGCTGGAACTGGCGGAGGTTGAGGATCTGAAGCTGTGGTCGCCGGAGCCGGGACTGCCGAGTGAGGTGGTGCGCGGGGCAGAGCTGCGCTCGGATTGGTGGCGATGAGGCGAGCTGCTTGATCGTCTCATCATTCAGTCTATGCAGCGGCGGGTGATGGGGGCGTAGGCGTCGATGCGGCGGTCGCGCAGGAAGGGCCAGTTCTGGCGGGTGGTTTCCACCAGCGCGGGGTCGAGCGTTGCGGTGACGATCTCTTCCTTATTATGGGAGGCCTGGGCGAGGATGCGGCCGAAGGGATCGGCGATGAAGCTGCCGCCCCAGAAGTCTATTCCTGAGTCGATGCCGCTGGCGGTGCTGTGGTCGTCGGGGCCGGGGATCGAGATTCCCTTGGGGGCTAAAGCCCCGGTCTTATTGAGTGTCGATGCGGACGGGTTGAAGCCCGTCCTTTTCAAAGCATCCGATTCTTTCAAAACTTCAGGCGATTCGATGATAACGTCGCCATATTCGTGGCCGACGCGGTTGACGGCGCAGACGAAGACTCCGTTGGCGATGGCATGCGCGCGCTGGATGGTCTTCCACGCGGAGTATTGGGCTGCGCCGAACTCGGATTTTTCGCTGGGGTGCCAGCCGATGGCGGTGGGGTAGAAGAGCATCTCGGCGCCCGCGAGGGCGGTGAGGCGGGCGGCCTCCGGGAACCACTGGTCCCAGCAGATGAGCGTACCGACCGGGCCATGGCTGGTGGGGATGGCGCGAAAGCCAAGATCGCCGGGGGCAAAGTAGAACTTCTCGTAGAAGAGCGGGTCGTCGGGGATGTGCATCTTGCGGTAGATGCCACTGATGTTGTCAGGCTCGGTGGATTCGTGGTCCAGAACGGCGACGGTGTTGTGGTAGAGGCCGGGGGCGCGGCGCTCAAACAGCGAGGCGATCAGCGTGATCTTGGCTTCTCGTACGACTGCGGAAAGACGTGCAGTCGAAGGTCCGGGGATCGGCTCGGCGAGGGCGAAGAGGGCGTGGTCCTCGCGCTGGCAGAAGTACTGAGAGCGGAAGAGTTCGGGCAGGCAGATGAGCTGCGCTCCGTCGCGTGCGGCCTGGCGGACGAGATCGGCGGCATGGTCGAGGTTCTCGGCTGTGGAGGGCGCGCAGGCCATCTGGATGAGTGCGACGCGAACTGGATCAGCGGGCATGGCTTCTCCTGACTAGTTGCGAAGGGACTGCATCAGGCGTTCCAAGGCGGCGCGCCGGTCTCCTGTGGGCGGAAGATGAGGCAGGCGCGGCAGGCCGCCGAAGTAGCCGTTGAGGTCACAAGCGAATTTTAGACTGCCGGGGCTTTCTTCGGCGAGGCGGGCGGCATCGACCAGGCGAGTCTGCTTCTCCTCGGCCAGTGGCTGGTCATCATCCTTCCATGCGGCGAGGACCTCGTAGCAGGCCTGCGGCGCGGCGGCGGCGAAATCGGGTGCGGCCCCGACGGCTCCGGCACGATGGGCTTCGAGAATTGAGTTCGTGTTGCCGGTGAGGACCTGGAAGCCGACGGATTTTGTGCGCGTGCGGAGTGGCGGCGTTGGCTGCGCACCGGCGACCGCGGTCGCATCTGACGACGACTTTGCGAAGAGCGAATCCGCGGAGACAAACGATGCGGACGCGTGACTGGCGGCGGCTTTCATGCGCGCGGTGACGGCGGCGAAGACTGGCGTGACGGTGACTTCGCGCTTGATGGCGGCGGTGCGGCGAAGGATGGCTTCGATCTCGGCGGGGAGGGCCGCGGCATCCAGCAGGCCGATAATGCGTGGGTGAGCGGCGAGCTCGACCGCCGCGTCGATGGGAATGCGGCGTGCGTTGCCGCTGAATAGGACGACAGGCAGCGGGGAGCAGTCGGCGATGGTCTGAAAGTAGAGGATGAGTTCGCGGCGGTTCACTTCGGGCGCGAGGATCGAGGGCGCGCCGATGAGGACGGCGTCGTAGAGCAGCTCGGCGGCAAGTTCAGCCAGCGAGAGGGTGACGCGAACGCTGTCGCGGGAGATGCCGGCGATGAGGACTTTATCCGGCGCGGCGGCCTGGGCTGCGGTGCGCAGGACTTCGCTGGTCTCGTCGCCCGTCAGCAGGGTCGGTTCGCCGCTGGGGCCGAGGACGAGAATACCGGCGGCGGGAGACTTCGAATAACGTACGACGTTGGCGGCGAGCTTGTGCAGGTTGAGGCGGCCATCCGGGTGGAAGGGGGTGGTCAGCGGGATGTGAAGGCCTTCGAGCAGCATGATTTTTAGGTTCGAGGTTCGAGGTTCGAGGTTCGAGGAAGAAGGACTAGGGGCTACGGCGCGACAGAGGCGGGGTAGTAGACGGGCCAGCGCTCCTCGGTGCAGCGCGCAAGCAGGGCTGGGGTGGGGTCGATGGGGAAGGCGCGGCGGGCGATGGCAAGCATTGCGGCGTCGTGGATGGAGTTGCCGAAGACAGCGTCTGGGGCATTGATGCCGACGCGGGCCAGCGATGCGACCTTGGCCTCGTCGGTGGGAACATCGAGCAGGGTGTGGGTGACGAGGCCAGCTTCGGGATCGACGGCGACGCGCGCGGCGAGAATGTGCTCGGGGGGGATGTCGAATCGTCTCATGCCCTCCTCGATGACCCAGTTGCAGGTTGAGCTGACGGCCCAGATCTGGGTGCCTCGCGCCTGCAGGTCGCGGACCAGGGTGAGCATCTCCGGGAAGAGGTTTGGCTCGATGCGTGTGGCGAAGAACTCGGCGGCGGCGGCGCGCATCTCGCTCTCGCGCAGGCCCTGGTAGATCTGCACCATCTCGCCGCAGATGGCCAGCTCCGAGACATCTCCGCGCAGGTAGGCGCGGTAGCGGTCGTCGAGCCAGTCGATGGCCTTGCGCGAGAGCAGGCCGCCATCGACGGTCCAGCGCATGAAGCCGATGCCGGCGTCGCCAGACCAAAGGGTCCCGTCGCAGTCGAAGACGGCGGTGGCGGGGGCAAGCGCGTGGACTGCTGCGTGGAAGTCGGCGGTGGTAAGAATTTGTGGTTTTGCGGCGGGGCTCACTTGGGGGCTGCTCTTCTGCACGTCTCGATGCGCGCGATCATTGGAATTATCTCCAATTCTACATTGCAATCCCGGCAATTAAATGGGAGGCTGCGCGGAGACGATGGGGATTCCAGGGGGTGGGGTGAAGATGAAGTCGGAGGCGGGCAGCGGGATGTCTTCTTCGAGGCTGGTGAAGGTGAACTCGGTGGTGGCGCCGTCCGTCTCTTCCAGCTTCAGGCGCGCGATGGCGCCGGTGGAAGTCACGATGAGCGTGAGCAGGTGGACGCGCTGGGCCATGCCCTTGGGGACGCCTGTGATGCGGAAGTTCGCGCCGTCGGGCGCGGTGGCGATCCGGTCGAGTTCTTTGCTGAGTTGAGTGTGGCCCAGCAGAAGGCGCAGGGGGGAGCGCAGGTCGTCGAGTTGCTTGGCGGGTGCGCGAGAGATCTGCGCGTCGCCGGGTGTGTAGAACCAGGCGAAGCGGCCGTCCAGAACGAAGAGCTTGCCGGTGGGTGAGTCGTAGCTCCAGCGCATGAGGCCGGGTTTTTTGAGGGTGAGCGTTCCGCTCTCGCTGCGGTCCATGCCCATGCCGGTGTAGCGCTCGGTATAGCGTGCGCGCAAGCTGCGCAGGTGGTTGTAGTGGTCGTCCACGCGGCGGATGAGGGTGGAATCCTGGGCGCGGACTTGCGGGATGCACGAGAGCGCGAGCAGCAGTGGGAGTACGAGCGAGATGTGGGGATTCTTCACTTCGTTCAGAATGACAGCTAGGACAGACAACGGCAAATACGCAGATTCTGGCCTTCGACTTCGCTCAGGCCAGAATGATTACGCATAAACCACTTCGTCCAGAATGACAGGCTCAACAATTACTGGAGGGCCTGGGTGCAGTTGGTGGCTCCGGCGGGGTCTACCTTGACAATATTGTTCTCGTCGGAGCAGTAGCCGTTGTCGCCCGTCTTGCCGATGACCTGAGGAACGCCGGTGACCTCGTAGGAGTTGTACACGTCCTGATTGTTGATGGTGACCTTGGAGCCGCAGGTGATGGCAAAGGTGTAGCCGGACTTCTGTCCCGTGGCGGCGAGCACAGGATCGAGGACCTGGGCGGAGGTGGCGGAGGGCGCGCCGGCTTTGGGATCGCCGCCGAGGGAGGCCAGCGGACAGGCGTATCCGTTGTACGAGGAGTTGTACATCGTCTCGGCCTGACCGATGGTGCGTATGGTCTGCGCGGCGGAGGTCTCGTCGGCATGTTTCTTGAGCTTGATCATCTGCGGCACGGCGAGCGCCATCAGGATCAGCATGATGGACATGACGATGAGCAGTTCGATCAGGGTGAAGCCGAGTTCGAGGTTCGAGGTTCGACGGGCCAGGTTCGAGGTGCGGGGTGCGAGTGTGGTCTTCATGTTTCCTCTGCGGCGAGATGAGCGTTTCGATCTCGATTGAAACTGTAGCAGGGTGCGGCTCAACATGCGAGAGATTCGCGCGAGACGGTGAATGGGCCGAGGTTGCCGAGGACAGTAAGCGCGATCGCCTCGGGGCGGAAGAGCTGGCGTGCCAGCGTCTGGATGTCAGCGGCAGTAACGGATTCGACCGCCGAGACGATCTCGTCGACCGGGAAGAAACGCTTGAAGTACATCTCCTGCCGGGCCAGATTTGACATGCGGCTGGACGACGATTCCAGGCCGAGGACGATGTTGCTCTTGAGCTGGTCTTTGGCGCGCTTCAACTCTGTCTCCGGTACGGTGTCTTCTTTCAGACGCCGCAGCTCTTCCAGGGTGAGCCGCAGCACCTCGGCAATCTTGTCGGCGGAGGTGCCGGCGTAAATGCTCAGCGAGCCGGTGTCGCGGAAGGGGCTGGTCTCGGCGTAGATGGAGTAGGCCAGGCCACGGTCCTCGCGGATGGTCTGGAAGAGGCGCGAACTCATGCCGCCGCCCAGCATCGAGTTG
>Ga0181529_10002160_pt1 | contig 24034 bp, 21 predicted proteins | sample PEATcosm2014_Bin_36_FD_119763 | JGI IMG/M metagenome (GOLD analysis project Ga0181529, IMG submission 119763) | Peatland microbial communities from MTU Mesocosm Facility, Houghton, MI, USA - PEATcosm2014_Bin10_30_metaG | ecosystem: Environmental > Terrestrial > Soil > Wetlands > Peat | place... | reverse complement strand
TCGCGGGACTGCGGATCCACGCAGTTGATGATGGCGTCGAGGTCCTTCTTCCGGGAGGCTTCCAGGAACTCGATCACCGCTTTGTATTGCGGACTGTTCTGTGCCGCCGCGCCAGTCAGCACTCCGCTGACGGCGGCGGGGCGGATCACGGCGGCCTGGAATTCGGCTTCGAGACTCCAATATAAACGTGTCAGACGCGAGAAGAGGCCGAGCAGGATTTCGTCGCGCTCTGGTTCGTACAACTCGCAAAGGTACGCGGCGGATAGATTTTGGAGGTACTCGAACGCAATCCCCGCGTTGGCGGTGGAGGCTTCTAAAACGGCTTTCCTGGTGGCCTCGTCAATTGTCTTCCCGGGATTCAGGACGTAGCCGTGGGGGGAACACTGCACTACCTCATGGTTGTGGCGCCAAAAATCCCTAGGCCACGTTCGCTGGGCATTATCCATCTCGATCATTGCGTTCATCGTGACCCGAGCGTGCTGCTGAACCATGTGCTTCTCGGAATCGCTACACCCGCCCGGGTACCTCACCATGATGTCCACCAGGGGGAAACCACGCGGCAAGTGCAATCTTCCCGATTTGACCCACCGGCCGTACGGAAGCGTGCGCAAATGGCCGACGTAGAGATCCCTCCCAGGGAGCAGGCGCACGGCGCTCGCGGTGAGCTTGGCCGCTAGCTCTGTCACCGGCGGATTTGACTCCATTGGAGAACCGCTCTGCAGACTCGACAGTCTGCGCCACGGCTGAATTGCAATGACTATTCCACCGTTTCCGCGTGGTGGCGGACGTCGATGCCTTTGACGGCGAAGAGGACGTCCTCGGCGATGTTGGTCGAATGGTCGGCGATGCGCTCGAGATTTTGCGCGATGAACATCAGGGAGACGGCGCGATTGATGGTGCTGCGCTCTTCCTGCATGAAGCTGAGCAGCTCATCGTAGACGGCGTCGCGCAGACGGTCGACGGCATCGTCGGAGAGCAGCACGTCGCGCGCCATCTCCGCGTCGTGCTTGGCAAACGCGTCCAGCGCGCGGTGTACCATGCTTTCGGCCAAGTCCGCGATGCGGGGAATATCGATCAGCGGCTTGACGGCCGGCTCGCGCATCAGGGTGAGGGCACGCTCGGTGATGTTGACCGCCAGGTCGCCCATGCGCTCCAGATCGTTGTTGATTTTGATGACGGCAGTGATGAAACGGAGGTCGCGCGCCATGGGCTGAAAGAGCGCGAGCATGCGAGTGGCGAGCTCGTCGATCTCGATTTCCTTCTGGTTGACCAGCGCCTCGTTCCACATCACTTCCTTGGCCTTGTCTTCGTCGCGGTCCACCAGCGCCAAAACGCTATTGTGGATCGCGGCCTCGACCAGGCCGCCCATTTCGAGCAGTTTGCTTTGTAACTCTTCGAGCTCTTCGCGAAAATGAAGCATCGTGTGTTCCTGCGTCGCGCCTTCGGTTTGCATCTAGTCTACCCGAAGCGGCCGGTAATGTAATCTTCCGTTTCCTGTTTCCTCGGCCGCTTGAAAATCACCGCCGTGCGATCGAACTCGATCAGCTTGCCCATCAAAAAGAAGCCGGTGAACTCGGCCACGCGCGCCGCTTGCTGCATGTTGTGAGTGACGATCACCTGCGTGCACTGGTCCTTCAAACTGAACATCAGATCCTCGATCTTCGCGGTGGCGATCGGGTCCAGCGCCGAGCATGGTTCGTCGAGCAGCAGCACCTCCGGGTTTACCGCCAAAGCGCGAGCGATGCACAGCCGCTGCTGCTGGCCGCCGGAAAGCGAGTAGGCCGAATCGTTCAGCTTGTCTTTCACCTCGTCCCAGAGCGCGGCGCGGCGCAAGCTATGCTCGACGCAGTCGTGCATCGAACTGTGCCCCCTGAGCCCGTTGACGCGGATGCCGTAGGCCACGTTATCGAAGATCGACTTGGGAAACGGATTCGGCCGCTGGAACACCATGCCGACGCGGCGCCGCAAGTTGGTGGCGTCGATTTCGAGCACGTTCGCATCATCCAGCGTGACGGCGCCTTCGAAACGTGCGTGGCGCACCATGTCGTTGATGCGGTTCAGCGTGCGCAGGAACGTCGATTTGCCGCAACCGGACGGGCCGATCAACGCAGTGATCTGCTTATCTGGGATCTCGATATTGATATCGTGCAGGGCCTGGTAGCTACCGTAATAGAAGTCCAGGTTCCGAACCGAAATCTTGGTGCGCCCAGGGGCCTTGTGTTCGGAGGCCGGCGGCACGACCGCGGGCATTTGGACTCTTTGTTCCGGCGCGAGCGATTCTGGCGTGGAGTCCATGGATTATCCTTTCTGCACGCTGATGCCTCGCGACAGGATCCAGCGGGCGGCAATGTTGGTCGCTAGAACCATCGCGAGCAGCACCAGGCCGGCCGCCCAGGCCTGGCGGTGCCAGTCGTCGTAAGGCGCCACGGCGTGGGTGTAGATCATCACCGGCAGCGACGCGGCGGGTTGCCCGATGCCGCGGGGCCAAAACTGGTTGTTGAGCGCGGTGAACAGCAGCGGCGCGGTTTCTCCGGCCACGCGCGCAATGCCGAGAATCATGCCGGTGAGAATACCCTTCATGGCGGCCGGCACCACGACGGTTGCCAGCACCTTCCACTTGGGCGCTCCCAGCGCCAGAGCGCCTTCGCGTAATGCGTTCGGCACGGTGGAGAGGAATTGTTCGGTGGTGCGCAGCGAAATGGGAATCAGCATGATGGCCAGCGCGATGGCCCCGGCCAGGCCGGAAAAGCCGTGCATCGGCACCACCACCAGCGCCCAAGCGAAGATGCCAATGACGATCGAGGGCACGCCGTTCAACAGGTCCGCGGTGTAGCGAATGGCGAAGCCCATGAACTTGCCGCTGAATTCGGCCAGATAGATGCCGCCCATGAAACCGATCGGTAGCCCGATCAGCGCCGCCATGCCCACCATCTCGGCGCTGCCCACGATGGCGTTGGCCATCCCTCCGCCATCTTCGCCGGGCGGCAGGGGCAGCTTGGTGAAGAACCCCCAGTCGAGCGATTTGCCGCCGTGATAAACCAGATAGCCGAGAATCAGGAACAGCAACGAGACGGTGAGGAGCGTGCAGAGGCCGGTCAGCGTCAGCATGACGTTGTTGACGATCTTGCGGTAGGTCAGGCGGTTCATGCGGCCTTGGCGGATCCTTTCCGCGTAGTGGCCAGCACCAGCAGGCGCGCCAAGGCGTTGATGACGATGGTGACCAGGAACAGCACCAGGCCGAGTTCGACCAGCGCGCCAGTGTACACTTTCCCGGTGGCTTCGGCGAACTCGTTGGCGAGCACGGCCGCGATGGTATAGCCCGGCGCAAACCAGGAAGCGTGCATCGTGCTGTCATTGCCGATCACCATGGTGATAGCCATGGTTTCGCCCAGCGCACGTGCCAGGCCGAGAAAGATGGAGCCGAGAATGCCGAGGCGCGCGTACGGAACGACCACTTTGAAGGTGGTCTCCCAACGCGTGGCGCCCAGCGCGAGAGAAGCTTCGCGTTGGTCGCGCGGCACGTCGAGGAGGGCCTCGCGCGAGATGGCGATGATGAAGGGAAACGTCATGATGGCCAGCACGATGGCCGCCGTCAGGTAACCGACGCCGAGCATCGGTCCCTGAAATTGTGGCAGGTAACCGAAGGCACCCTTCAGCGCCGGCTCGATATACTCGCGCATCAGGGGTACTACCGTGAAGATAGCCAGCAATCCGTAAATCACACTGGGTACGGCGGCCAGCAACTCGACCAGGAAGGTGCACGCCGAGGACAACCGCGGCGGCGCCATCTCAGCCAGAAAGATCGCCGCTCCCACGCCCAATGGCACCGAAATCGCCAGCGCCATGATCGACGTCATCACCGTTCCATAGATGAAGGGCAGAGCGCCGAAATCTTCCGCGTTCGGATCCCAGTTGGTTCCCCAGAGAAAGCCAAAGCCGAACTTACTGCGCGAGGCGGCGGAAGCGCCCCACAGGTTCCACACCAGCAGGACGGTGACCAGCACCACGGTGGCGCCGAAAGCAAGGGTGACGAGATGCGCGATCTCGTCACCGAATGCTCCGGAACCACGCCGGTATGGAGCGTAGGCGGTTGCCGTGGCGGCCATGTTAGTGAATCTGCGCGATCTGCTTTTGCTCCTGCGCGACTACTGCTTTCGGCAGCGGCGCGTAGCCCAGCTCCGCGCAATCCTTCTGGCCGTCGGCGAGCATCCACTTGAGGAAGCCGACCAGCGCGGCGCGTTTTTGCGGGTCCTGGATCCGGGTGGGAATCAGCAGCCAGGTGAAGCTGGCGATGGGGTATGCGTTCTTGCCCGGTGCGTCGGTGATGGAGACGCGGAAATCCGCGGGCATACTCTTGGCCGCGCCCGCCGCCGCCGCCGTCACCGTATCCAGAGTGGCCTTCAGATACGCGCCCGCCGCGTTCTCGACGTATCCGTATTCCATCTTGTTCTTGAGCGCATAGATCAGCTCCACGTATCCGATGGCACCCGGAGTTTGCTTCACCATCCCGGCGACGCCTTCATTTCCCTGCTGACCCACGCCGGCCGGCCACTTGATGGAGGTATTGGCCCCGGGACCGGCTTTCCATTCCGGGCTGATCTTCGACAGGTAATCGGTGAACACGAACGTGGTGCCGCTACCATCGGCGCGGTGCACCACGATAATGTCGGTGGACGGCAGTTTGACGCCGGGGTTGGCTTTGGCGATTCTGGGGTCGTTCCATTTGACGATCTTACCCAGGAAAATGCCCGCCATCGCTTCCGAGGAAAACTTCAAGTCCGCCAAGCCGGGCAGATTGTAAGTCGGCACGACGCCGCCTAAAACGGTCGGAAAGTGCAGCGCCTTCACTTTCAGCGCGGCGATTTGCGCATCCTTCATCGGCATATCGGACGCGCCGAAATCCACCGTTCCTTCGGTAAGTTGCGCAATGCCCGCGCCCGAACCTTTGGACTGGTAATTGATCTCGATGGATGGATTCTTCTGCCGGAATTCCTCGAACCACTTGCCGTAGATCGGATACGGGAAGGTCGCTCCCGCGCCGTTAATGGCCTGCGCGGACACGAGTGCCGCTCCGGCCATCAGGATTCCTGCCACCGCAATCGGTATCTTCATGGATGATAACTCCTCTATTTTCGAACGCACACTGTTACAGGTAAGTTACGCTTGGATAAAATCCCAGTTACTTCTTGGCCGGCGCGCCACCCGGCAGGGTGTACCGGAGGTTGAAGTAGATGGTGCTGTCGCTGGCGTGGTTCAGAGCGTTCAGCGCGATGTACCAGGGGTTCCGCGTCAGGTACTCGTATTGGCCCATCACGTTAATGGCGCCGTAGCGCGCATCTTTCCAAATCGTCTGGTTGATGCCAAACGTGTATTCCCGCTCGATATGATTTTGGCTGTTCGCCGAACCCAGGAAGCCATACCCGATCTTGGTGGTGCCATTAGCGTCGAGCGCCACGTTCTTGTCGATCCAGAGACCGCCGAAATAGGCGTACAGCAGGGTCTTCTTCGCCACCGTGGCTTCAAAACCATCCACTGTGCTCACGGTATGAATCGGGCTGATGCTGCCGTCGGCGCGGATAATCAGGTCCGGAGCCTGGCCAAAAATGTAGCGGCCACCGCCATCGCTCAGGAAATTATTGGTGACGAGGCGGAAGTTCGGAAACAGCTCGAAGTTCCCGTTGACCGATCCACCAGCTCCAATCTTCGAGAACGTCTGTCCCGAAGTCGGCTGGCCGGTAGTCAGATTGTAGACTTTGAAGTCCCGCACCAGTCCCGCTACTTCGAAGTGGACGCGCTTGGTAGGATCGAACGCCAACTTGGCAATGATATCCGGCATCGGGTTCGGAGTGCTCAGATAGCTGGTCGAAGTGTTGTCCAACTGGGTGCCCAGCAGCCCGGCAAGCGCGGTCGGCAGCGTAATCTGCGGACCGCCGCCCGAGCCGCCCATGTACTGGTTGGGGTTTTCGAAGGCGAGTCCAAACGCCACTTTGTCCTGCGGCGCGTGAAACACGAAACGGAACCCCGGCTGTCGGGTCCACGGCAAGCCCAACATGTAATTCACATCCGTGACTTGGGAGTAGAAGATGTCGCCCGGCAGCGGCGAGATGCCGGTGCGGTTCGGAGTCAACATGCTCCAGCTCTGGCCGGCGAGGAATTCGAAGGGGCCCTTGCGTGTGTCCACCCAGAACAGGCGAAGCCGGGGCACGAACGCGCCGTTGGTGACGCCGATCGCGTTGGAGCCGCTGGTGCCAAGGAAGTCGAATTCGTTGTACCCGATAAAGCGGAGGCCCTTCCAATCCCCGTCGATGCGGAAGCCGATGCGCGAGTTTTGCGGGCTAAAGCGCATTTCATCGAGCTTACCGCCGGGAACCGCGTTGCTGAACGGAACGCTGCCGAAGCTGCTGCCAATGCCCGAACCAGGCGCTTCGTTGCGCCACACGCCGGTGGCATCCATGAAGCCCACCGGCATGATGCTCACATTGCCGATCTGGAGTTGCAGCGGGGCGCTGGGTGACGCGGCCTGCTGAAGTTCCGGCGCCTGCGCCGCCGGTGCTGGTGCAGCCTGTTCGGCCGGCATGGGAGCCGGCGTAGCAGCCGGCGTGGTCATACGCTCGATCAGCTTTTGCTGGGCGTCGACCGATTGGCGAAGTACCTCGAGTTGCTTTTGCTGCTCGGCCAGCTTCGCCTTCAAGATCTCGATGTCGTTTGGATCGCTCCCCTGAGCTTGGCCGATGGGCAGGAAAGTCAGGGCGAGCATACACACGCTAAGCGTAGAGACAGTAAGTTTCATAAGCAGAAGAGTGAGTATATCGGCCGGATGTTACTAAACGATTAACGTTCGTTTGCGGTGAGGTTATTCTCGAACGGGGGTAGAGCTACTGTGAATACCGAACCCTGGCCCAGATGGCTCTCGACACTCACCGAGCCGCCCATCTGCTCGACGGCGTGTTTGACGATGGCCAGCCCGAGGCCGGTACCACCGGTGGCGCGCGAGCGCGCCTTATCCACACGATAAAAGCGTTCGAAGATCCGCGGCAGGTCGCGCGAGGGAATTCCAGAGCCGGTGTCGCAAACGCGCACCAGCGCGCGCTCCGGATCGCGCACCACGTTCACACGCACTTCGCCCTCGGGCCGATTGAACTTGATTGCGTTATCCAGCAGGTTCACCCAGACCTGCTCCAGGCGAATCTCATAGCCAAGCACTTCCAGATCCTGAAACGAGTCGCACACCAGGCTGATGCCGCGGGTTTTGGCCAATGGCTCGACGGTGCGCAGCGCGGATTGGATGCTCTGTTGCAGCGAAATGGGTTCGGCGGCGGGCGGCTTGGCGCTTTCCAGGCTGGAAACAATCAGCAGGTCCTGCACGATGTTGGTGAGTTGGCGGGCCTTGGCCAAGATGATGGCGACGAACGAGCGGCTGTTGGCAGGATCTTCCAGGCCGCCTTCGATCAGCGTTTCGGCATAACCGCAAATCGCGGCCAGAGGAGTGCGCAGCTCGTGAGAAACGTTGGCCACGAAATCCTTGCGTACCCGCTCCAGACGCTCCAGGCCGGTGATGTCGTAAAGCATGGCGATGGCGCCGCGCTTGGGGTCGCCGGCCAGCGGCGCCACCTGCACCTCGAACGACCGCGTGCTGGCGGAAAGGACTAGCCGCTTTTGCAGCGGCTGGCCTTCGGCGAAAACGGCGGCGAACATTTCGTGCAGTGCATGGTCGCGCGCCACCTGCACCAGCGGCGTGCCGGGCGCCGGCGGCGCGGCGGCGCCCATCATTTCGGCGAACGCGCGATTGGCGAACGTGATATGCAGCAGCGGGTCCACCGCAACCACTCCTTCCACCATGCTGGTCAGAATCGCCTCGCGCCGCGAGTTCTCCCGTTGCAGGGTTTCCACCATGGCGCGCACACGCCGCGTGGCGTGCTCAATGGTGGCGGCCAATGCGCCGAGCTCGTCGCCGGCCGGCTGTCCGTGGTTCGTGCGCTTGCCCATTTCGAGCTGCCGTTCCAGGTCGCGGCGCAGTACGCGGACGCGCCGGCCATCAATGACCAGGAAGACGCCCAGGATCGCGGTGCCGGCCAAACCCAAAGCGGCGGCCGCGGCAAACCACTGCCCTTGCCGAGCCTCCGGCACCAGCCAGCGCAGCAGCAGCGCGGAACAGACCGTGAGCGCAATGAAACACGGCAAGAGCCGAACCGTTATGCGAAGCCGCGGCATGGGATTCCGTTCGTCCCAGATTACTGCATTCGGGATGAATAATGGATGACGCCGAAATGACGGGGGGCCACAGGAGGCTGCGATCGAGCCGGTTGGCGGATGGAAGAGCCGCCCGGCTTATTTGACAAGCCTTGTGCGCGGTTTCTATCATAGGTACTCACAGTCAAATTAGATCCGGCCGCTCTTCCGGGCCGCCGCTCGCTGCCAAAATGGCAACTACTGCGTCTTCTTTAGTCGGGGACACAACCGTATGATTAAGGTAGAAGGTCTCACCAAGCGATACGCACGCACCATCGCGGTGGACAACATTTCGTTCGAAGTCGAGAAGGGGCAAATCGTCGGCTTCCTCGGGCCCAATGGCGCGGGGAAGACCACTACCATGCGTGTGCTGACGTGTTTCCTGCCCCCTACGGCCGGCACCGCCACGGTCGCCGGCTTCGACGTGCGCGAGCACCCCATCGAAGTGAAACGGCGTATCGGCTACCTGCCGGAATCGCCGCCTCTGTACCCGGAGATGGAGGTGGATGAGTACCTTGAATTCACCGGCAAGCTGAAAGGCATCCGCTCCTCCGAGATCAAGAAGCGGGTGGACGACGTGCTCGGCCGCTGCGCCATCGGCGACGTGCGGAGCAAGCTCATCGGCAAGCTTTCCAAAGGCTATCGGCAGCGCGTGGGTCTGGCGCAGGCCATCATTCACAACCCGGACGTGCTGATCCTGGACGAGCCGACCTCGGGTCTCGATCCCAAACAGATCATCGAAATCCGCGAACTACTGAAATCGCTGGCCGGCAATCACACCATCATTCTCAGCACCCACATTCTGTCCGAAGTGGAGCACTCCTGCCAGCGCGTCATCATCATCAGCGCCGGCAAGCTGGTCGCCATCGATTCGGTGGCCAACCTCACCAACCGCCTGCGCGGCTCCGAGTCGGTGGCGCTCGAAGTGGAAGCCGCCGCCGGCATCCCGGACCCGACCGACGTGCAGCAGCGCCTGGAGAAGGTGGCCGGCGTGAGCCGCGTGGTAATGAAGGAATCCAAGGACGGCCGTCTCATATTCGAGGTGGAAAGCCTGCAGGGGCGCCAGATCCGCTCCGACCTGGCGCGCAGCGTGGTCAACGCCGGTTGGAACCTTAGTGAATTGCGCCCGGTCGGGCTCAGCCTGGAAGAGGTCTTCCTGCAACTGACCGCAGCCGAGAAAAAGGGCGGCGCGCCCGCGGAAAGCGAGGCAGCAAAGCAATGAAGCTAGTCTTCCTGATTTGCAAGAAAGAATTCAAGAGTTACTTCACTTCCCCCATCGCCTATCTGCTGATGGCCTTTTTCGCACTGATCTTCGGATTCGCGCTCTTTACCGCGACCCGCGACGTGGTGCGGATGGGATTTCAAGCTCAGATGATGGGCCAGGCGCAGCCCATCAACCTGAATGACATGATCATCCGACCGCTGTTGGGTTTCGCCGGCACCATATCGCTGTTTCTGATCCCCATGATCACCATGCGGTTGATCGCCGAAGAGAAGAAGACCGGCACCATCGAGTTGCTGCTCACTTCGCCAGTGAAGGACATCCAGATCATCCTCGGCAAATGGCTCGCCGCCATGCTTCTCTATCTCTGCATACTGGGCATGTCGGCAATCGATGTCGGCCTGTTATTCGCATGGGGCAAGCCCGATTGGAGGCCGGTCCTGGTGGCGTACCTGGGCCTGATCCTGCAAGGCGGCTGCCTGCTGGCGATTGGCGAATTCATTTCCACTCTGACGAAAAACCAGATCATCGCCGGCGGCGTAACGTTTTTCGTATGCCTGCTGCTGTGGGTGTTGAGCTGGTCCACGGCTTTTGATACCGGTGTTCCGTATCAAGTGATCAATTATCTGTCCATCGTCACCCACTTCGAAAACTTCGCGAAGGGTGTGTTGGACGGCAAGGACATCGTCTTCTACCTCTCGATGATTTTCTTTTCGTTATTCATAACATCGCGATCGATGGAATCGCTGCGGTGGAGGAGCTAACATGGCGGCTAAATGGCTCAAAGCGCGGCAAACGAAGTACGGTGCCTACGCCGCGGTTTACATCCTGGTCGTCCTCGCCATTCTGGTGGGGGTGAATTTCTTGGCGAACCGCTACGACCAATCCTACGACGCCACTAAGAACAAGCAATACAGCCTCTCCGACCAGACTATTAAGATCGTCAAGGATCTGAAGAACGACGTCCGGATGATCTATTTCGGCGAGAGCGGCAGCTTCCCGAACGCGCGCGACCTGCTGGAGCGGTACTCCTCGCTGTCCACTAAGCTGCGCGTAGAGTACATCGACCCGAATAAGAAGCCCACCCTGGCCAAGGCCGCCGGCTTCCGCCCCGATTCGCCGGTGTTGGTGGAGAACGGCCCGCGCCACGAAGGCGCCAAGAGCCTGACCGAAGAGGAGATCACAGGCGCATTGATCCGCGCACTCAAGAGCGGCGAACGCAACGTCTGCTTCACGACTGGAGCGGGCGAACACTCGATCGACGATCAGGACCGCGAGGGGTTTTCGATTCTCAAGGCGCTGCTGGAGCGCGATAACTACAAGTCGCGCGAAGTTTCACTCAAGCCGGCCGCGGCGGCCGACTCCGCCAAGCCGGACGAAGCCAAGAAAGTCGCGATCGGACAGGCCGCGCCATCCACGCCGGTCGAAGTTCCCAAGGATTGCACGGTGCTGGTTTCCGGCGGTCCCACGGCCGACTATCCAGCACCAGTCGTGGCGGCCCTTAAGAGTTACGTGGAAGACGGCGGCCGCGGTATCTTCATGTTCGACAACGTGCTCCGCATCGGCCGCACCGAACCGGCCGCATCCAATGACGAGTTAGCCACGCTGCTCGCAAGCTGGGGCGTCACTGTCAATAAGGACCTCGTGCTCGACTTAGGCGGCCTCGGACAGATCTTCGGTTTTGGCCCGGAGATCCCGGTGGTGCTGCAATATGAATCGCACCCGATTACGCAGCCGCTCGCGCGCATTCCCACGGCGTTCCCGCTGACGCGGTCGCTCGAGATCAAGAACGAAGGCAAGACCTCCGTGAGTAAGCTGGTGGCTACCGGGGAAGACAGCATGGCTACCAGCGAGATAGGACCCGGCGGCCAGGTGGATCCCAAGAAGGGTCGGAAGGGACCACTTACTCTGGTGGCCGCAGGTACTTATTCGGGAACCAAGCAGGGCCGGTTTGTGGTGTGTGGCAGCTCAATCTGGGCCGTCAACAGCTTGGCTGGTTCGCGTCAGCTCGGTAACCGCGATCTGTTCGTGAACGCGGTCAACTGGCTCGCTTCCGACGAGGACCTGATTTCGATTCGTCCCAAGACGCCCGAGGACCAACCACTGAACGTCGGTGGCCAGCGGCTAACGCTGCTGTTCTGGTTGTGCATTGTGATCTTGCCACTGACGGTGGTGGCGTTCGGTCTAGTCACCTGGTGGAAACGGAGGTAGCCGATGAAGCCGAAGGGACTACTGGTAGCCGTCGTTCTTTTGGCTGTGTTAGGCGGCGCCATATGGTACTCGAATAAGAAGCAGGCGCAGAAAGAAAAAACGCCTGCCGATGCGAGTCCCAAGATCGTGTCGATTCCGGAAGACCGGTTCCGTGAAGTACAACTGCAGAAGGCCGGCGCCGCCCCAATCATTCTGAACCGCGACACCGGCAAGTGGGCGCTTACCGCTCCGCAGCCGTTTCCGGCCGATCCAGAAGCCGCCGCGTCGCTGCTTACGTCGCTCTCTTCGGTGAGCGCAGACAAGACCATTGACGATAACGCCACGGACCTGGCCGGTTACGGGCTGACCAGCCCTTCCCTGCAGGTGCAGATGATCGAGAAGGATGGCAAGCATGTGGAACTCGACATTGGCGACGACACCCCAACCAACTCGGGCGCCTATGCCAGGGTGTCCGGCGACCGCCGCGTTTACATGGTGGCCAGCTCCCTCAAGACCAGCCTCGATAAGACTGTCGACGACCTCCGCGACAAACGCCTGATGATTTTCGATTCCGACAAGCTGACCCGCGTGAAACTGGCCGCCAAGGGGACGGCGCCGCCGATCGTATTCGGCAAGAACGGTCAGAACGAATGGCAGATTGTGGAGCCGCGCCCGCTGCGCGCCGATAGCGGCCAGGTGGACGTTCTGCTCGGCAAGCTGCGCGACGCCAAGATGGATCTCGCCGCGGCTCCGGACGACGCGGCCAAGAAGTTTACTTCCGCCGCCACGGTGGCGCTCGCTCTGGTTACCGATAGCTCCGGCGCCCAAGCCATGGAAGTTCGCAAGGACAAGGACAATAACTACTACGCCCGCAGCTCCGCTGTGCCCGGCGTGTATAAGATCTCCGCCGATGTCGGCGAGGGGTTGAACAAGAGCCTGGACGATTTCCGCAATAAGAAGCTGTTCGATTTCGACTTCAGCGATCCCACGAAGCTCGACATCAAGAACGGCGCCGCCGCCGTGACTTACTCGAAGAGCGGCGAAAAGTGGACCGCGGGAGCTAGGAACCTGGATAACGCGAGCGTGCAGAGCCTGATCGATAAGCTGCGCGATTTGACGGCCACGAGGTTTGTCGAGCAAGGCGGCGGCCAGCCCGTATTCGATGCCAGCGTCACCTCGAACAGCGGCAAGCGGAATGAGCGAGTGATTGTGAGCAAGCAGGGTGACAAATATTTCGCGCAACGCGAAGGCGAGCCGAGCATCTATGAATTGGATGCCAAAGCCGTCGAGGATCTCGAAAGAGCGGCCACCAATGTGAAAGAGCCCGCGCCCGATCCGAAGAAGAAGAAATTTGTCACGAGTTTTGTCCACTAGTGAACGCAGCCAAGCGAGGATTGGAGAGCAAGACTTTCGTTCTTCATCTGTGTTCATTCATGGCAACTAATTCTTCGTAGGCTCTTAGCGGCACACCACTGGGAACCATGAACGGTCTTCTCACCGATTTTTACGAGCTCACCATGGCGGCCGGATATTTCCAGGCCGGTAAGGCAACGGAAATAGCCACCTTCGAGTTCGCCATCCGCCGTTTGCCGCCCAACCGAAATTATGTCCTGGCCGCCGGGTTGCCTCAGGCAGTGGATTACCTGCTGAATTTAGGCTTCGTCGACGAAGAGATCGAGTATCTGCGCGGCCTGCCGCAGTTGTCCCGCGCGCCGCGCGAATTCTTCGATTACCTCCGCGACTTTCGATTCACCGGCGACCTGTTTGCCGTGCCGGAAGGAACGCCGCTATTTGCCGGTGAGCCTCTGCTGGCCGTGCGCGCGCCCGTCATCGAGGCGCAATTGCCGGAGACCTTCCTGTTGTCCGCGGTGAGCTTCCAGACTCTGGTCGCCAGCAAGGCGGTGCGCCTGGTGGCCGCGGCCGAGGGCCGGCCGGTCGTCGAATTCGGTACGCGGCGCGCACACACTCCCGAAGCCGGCGTCCTCGGCGCGCGCGCCGCCTACCTGGGCGGCTGCGCAGCCACCAGCAACACGCTGGCCGGCTTCCACTTTTCGATTCCCGTCGCCGGCACGGCGGCTCACTCCTGGGTGATGTCGTTCAACGGCGAAGAGGCCGCGTTCCGCAAACTGCAAGTCACGCTGGGAGAGAACGTCGTGCAGGTGCTGGACACTTACGACGTGGCCGAGGCCGCGCGGCGAGTGGCGGCGTTAGGGGCGCCGCTGTGGGGCGTACGCATCGATAGCGGCGATTTTCTCGCCGGCGCGCGGCAGGTGCGCACTATCCTCGACGCGGCCGGCCTCAAAGAGGCGCGGATCATGGTGAGCGGAGATCTGGACGAATACCGCGTCCGTGAGCTCGTGGCCGCGGGCGCGCCGATCGATGTCTTCGGCGTCGGCACGCAGCTTTCTGTTTCCGCCGATGCACCCTCGCTCAGCGGCGTTTACAAAATGGTGGAACTCGAAATCGGCGGCATCAAGCGCTACACCGCCAAGTACAGCGACGACAAGCACAGCATTCCAGGCGCTAAGCAGATCTTCCGCGACGTCGCGCGCGACGTGGTGGCGCGCTCCGGCGAGTGCGGGCGCGGCGAAGCGCTGCTGCGGCCGGTGATCCTCGCTGGCCGTCTGGTGGAACGCCTACCTGGACTGGAGGAAGCGCGCCAGCACGCCAGCGAATCCGTGGCCCGCCTTGCTCCCGCGCTGCGCCAACTGGAAACGGTCGAGCCCTGGCCGGTGATTTACAGCCGCGAGTTGCGCGCGCTGACGGAGCAAACGCGTTTGAATCTGCTGGGGACGCCGCCGCTCACATAAGCAAAGCCAGGTGGCTTTCCCGCGCCCGCCCAAAACGTGATTAAATCATTTCATCTGGACCGCGCGGTTCGGAGAGGAGATCCCATGTTGCCGCGAATCCTTGTGATTGCAGTTTTGTCCGCCGCGATGGCTGCTGCGCAGCACGGCGGAGGCGGAGGATTACCAACGGGAGCCGCGGCGACCGACGGCGGCGGTTGGGGCTCCGCTCACGCGGACAGGCTGAGTCCGCGAGATCAGTTCGCCGCCAAGCTGAAGCTCGACAAAGACCAGCGAGTTTCGGTCGAAGCCATTCTGAATACAGCGCAGGAAGCGATGGGGCCGGCCCAGCAGAAACTGGTCGAGGCGCGCAGAGACATGGTGCTGGCTATGCTCGACCCGAAGAGCGGCCCAGAAGACGTCACCAAACTCACGCAGGCCTACGACGCGCTTTCCGTTCAGGCCAAGGCCTTGGAAGCCACTGCCTTCGGCAAGATCTGCGCCCTCCTCAAGCCCAATCAGCAATCCAAAGCCGTGCCGAATTTCGGCTTTATGGCGCAGTTGGTGGAACAGGGGTCGATGGGCGCTGCATCGGGCGGCGGCCAGTCCGGCCATTGGGGCGGGGACCATGGCGGCCAGAAATAAGCGCATGGGTGGGGCATGCCTTAGCTTGCCAACTCCCGCTTGTGGGCGCAGTGCTTTCGAGAGCCGCGGTCACCGCTCGCAAATCGCAGCCGCGACCGTTACGGAGCGGTTGCTACGGAGTCAGTCCTAAGCGGAGCGCACAGATGTTCTTCAAACTTTTATCGCTTGCAATCTTGGCCGCATCGCTCGCTTCGGCTCAGTATAGCGGCGGCGGCGGTGGTGGACGTGGTGGCGGAGGACGTGGCGGCGCAATGGGCATGCCAGCTCTGCCCCGCATTTACCAGATCGGCGACCTACTGGCGCTCGACAAGGACCAGCGGAAGCAGGTGATGACCATCATGGACGACGCCCAAAAGGAGGCAGCGCCCGTTCGCGACCGCCTGCCCTCCGCCCAGTTGGCAATCGCCCAGGCCATTCAGGCCGGCAAGAGCCAGGACGAGATCGCCAAGACCGTTGACGCCTATGCCGCGCTCGACACCCAAATGACCGCCATCGAGCTGCATTCGTTCGCCAAGATCGCTCAGGTTCTGCGTGACGACCAGAAGACCAGGATGCCCGGCGTCTACCGCATGATGCGCGGCATCTTCAACAACAAGGACTGGAACGACCCGACCGAGAAGCCGAACGCATATTGACGGCTGGTGCCGCGCTTACTGCGTCACGGTGCGCGTCTTCCAGATCGTGTGAAAGCCCGGCCGTAAGTCCAGTTCGCCGCCTTTGATAAAGAACGAGGCCACGCCGGGCAGGTCCGGGAGCCAAGTCTTGTCCCATTTGCGTTCCTCTCTCCGCGCGCCCAACCCGCCGGGCATCGATTCCGATTTGGTCGAACCCGAGGACAGTTCCCTTTCCACGCCGGGCGCGCTGCCGAGTTCGAGCAAGTCGGCGAAGAAGCGGTACCGAGTTCCCTGCGACTCTACTTCCGTGAACTCCAGGGCGACGACGAAACACGGCTCGGGATCGGTACGCCGTTCCAGCCGCCGTATCCGGCCATGCACCGGCGAGCCCGCCGCGATCAGCGTCGCGGCATCGACGCGCACGGCGGAAGCGACCACGCCCTCGATCAACCCACCCACCGCCAGGTCGCCCGAGATGCGGCTGCGCAACTTGACGTCGATCTGTAATCCGCCGGGCAGCGCCCGCCCGCTCGCATTGGTCGAGGGAGCAGCCGCGCTCAACGTCGTCGCGGCCGGGGAACCCGGTGCTTCAAACCGGAGCTCGCTTTGCGCCTGGAACAGCCGGCAGTCCGTAAACTCGATCTGGTTGTGGCTGGTTTCGGCGGAGAGCTTCACCATACGGAAGTCTCCGGACGTGGGAAGCAGGAACACCGCACCGCTGTCGAACGCCGTTCGCGCATAGCCGATGCGCGTCACGGCTTCGGTGATAGGCAACGTTGGCGGGAAGTCGTCGGCGCGCATTTCCAGCACGATCACATCGTACGTCTGCGGATCCGTCCAAACCGAACCGTGAAGGCCGGCCTTGCCGGACCCCTCGGGCAGACGGAAGAATTGTCCGCCCCAGTTCTTCGATAGCCGGTAATCGAAACGCGCGAGGCGTCGCCCCGCGATCTCCTCCTCGCCCTTGTAGACGAACGAAACGTTGTTGTTCTCGAGGACGGTTCTTAAGTGCAGCGCGAAGAAGCCGTCTCCCATGACGCCGCTTCCCGCATAATCCATCGGATTCGCGGTTGAGAACTCCCGCTCACCCGGCGAAGCGTAGAATTCCTTGTCGCCATCGGTATGAACTTCCAGGCGAATCGTATCGAGCGGCGTCATCTTGCCCTTCGCCGGTTGGAACTCCCGCCGTACCGTCTCGACACAACTGACGTTCGGCAGGCGATCCAACTCCTCCTTCATATGGCGTTTGACGCCTGCCAGCAGCACGACGCCCGGCGCAAGATCCTCCGCGAGTGCCGCGCCCATCGGAATTAGGCCGGCAATGAGAATAAACGCGGCTCGCTTCATCGATAGTCCTCCTCGCCAGATCCACCGTCGCTGGCACCCGCACTGCTTTTTCGTACCAGGAACGCCCAGGTCCTTCGCGACCGACGGAAGGCCTGGACACCCGTCGTCTAGTGCTCGGTGCCCGGCCTCTTCGAACCCTTTCGAGCCCCACCTGCCTGGGCCGATCCTCCAGCGAGGCCATTGCCCGAGACAGTCCTGAAGTTAGCTTGGGATGGGCTGATTGCTTGCCTGGCGCTCGTAAGATCGTTGTTCGTGAACGAGCGCAGGTCTTTCACCCCATCGAGGGATAGGAACGTTCCAGTCCCGGGAGCGGCTTCGGAGTTGGTGATGGAGACCTTTTGCCCGTCTTTCAGGACTATGGCGGCCGTTACGGAGGGCCACGCCTGTCTTCCGGCGAACCTGTCAATGGTTAGGTTGTTGAAGTGCTCGATGTGAATCGCCTCCGTGAAGTACTCCGGCAGCGAGTCCTTCCATTCCACCTCGAACCCACGAAGCACTAGCCCATCGACATTCTGGCAAAACAGTGCCGGGACATCGTGTTTTTCGATGCCCGCGCCCGGGGACGTGCCGCGCACATCGAAATTGCCTCCCACCGTGGCGCTGCCCGGTCCCCCTTTCAGCCGCAGTTTCACGCGGTCGAACGAAAGATTCCGGATCGATCCGAGCGTCCCGCCGTAGACCATCATGCCGGCCTCGCCCTCCGCGACGATATTCGAAAAACGGACGTCGTCGATCGCGGCGCCCGCCGGGACGGGCTGGACTACGCCGGAAGCCGCCTGGGCGCCCGCGGACATAATGAAGATCGGTTCGCCCTTGCCCCACCAGTTGCCGTTGAACAGGCGCGTTTGCATCAGAATATCGGAGAACAGGACGTGATCGGCGCTGCCGTAAATCCCGATTCCGCGGTTGGAGTCGCGGATCACCAGGTTCTGAAACGTGCAGTACTTGCCGCCGCCGAAGCGGATTCCCGAAGATCGGGAAATCAACGTGCAGTTGGTCACCGTTAGGTTCTCGCAAAAGTTGGCCGCGATCGCATCGTCGCCGGTCGAGATGTAGCAGTCCGATATGCGGGCATTCCTGGCGTTGATGTTGATGCCATCGTTATTGGGAATCATCAGGTTGTTCAGGACCCTGATCCCGCTGATCACGACGTCTTCGGAATCGGCCAGGTGGAGCGTCCAATTGTGCGAGTCTCTCAGAGTCACATCCCGAATCACGACGTTCTTACAATTGGACAGAGCGATCATCGCTCCCGGCCTTTGCTTCCAGGCCATCGCGGGTTCGAGCGGTCCTTCCCAGGGAATCCGTTTGACGCTCATGAAATCGTCGCCCTGGCGGGTCAGTCGAGGTTCGAAGTCATGGGTGATATGAGGCGTGTCGGCGGCGATGAAGTAAGTTCCGCGCCCGTCAATGACACCATGGCCGACGATACCGATATCCTCGGCCCCGGTGGCTACGATCAGGCCCGCCCGCAAGCCTTCGCCGTGTTGCACGCCGGGCCGGTCATCCAGATCGAATTCCGATTTCATCCTATAGTCCGCCAGGTTCGTGCTGCCCTTGATGACGGCGCCTGAGTCCAGGCGCAGAGTCACGTGGCTGAGCATCACGAACGTGCCCGTGAGGTACTCTCCGGGCGTGAAGACAACCGTTCCGCCGCCAGCCTGGTTGCATGCCTGAATCGCCTTATCGATAGCGGCCGTGTCCAACGTTTTGCCGTCCGCGGCAGCGCCATAGTCCCGCACGTCGCATACGCCCGGAGCCTTCTCCGCGCACTTCGCCGCCGGCGGCACGCCAAACGCCAGCCAGACGGCAATGCCGCCGAGGGCAAATGAACTCCTGAAATGGTGCACCGTGTCTCCCCCCTTGATGGATCGTTTGCAGCCGGCGCGGCCTCCACCGTTCAGCCGGTGCAGGAGCGTAAGCTGGGAAAAACCTAGAACAGCACCGATTGTATAACCCAGCGGCGTCCGCCAGTCCGTCCAGCACCGCCGCCTATCCCAGCGCCCGTATCTGCACCAGCGCCTTTTCCATCCCTTGTTGCGCGGCGGCAGACAGCGGCGCGCCTAGGTCGAAGGACTCGACGCCGATTCCAATCAGGATGGCCTCGGGGGCTTGGCCGTAAACATCCAGCGCGAGGTGCAGCAGCCATCCCGGCGATCACCAGTGTGGAACGCGCGCTCCTGCTGTGCGCCGGGCGCCCAGCTACTGTCCGCGCTGGTCACTTCGCCGGCGCCACCGGCAGCGGTATATGATCCGCGCATGGCCTGCGAGAAAGGCAAGTCTTAGGCTCAAGATACAGTCTGCGCATGGCATTGGCCCAAATCAGGTTGTACGCTTCCATGCCGGCGGCGTTGGGATGCAGACCGTCGGGCTGAAAATCACCCTGGTTGTTTTCGAAGTAGGTGTAGGCGTCCGGGCCGGCCAGAATCCCGTTTGAGGCCACCAACTCATCGATCGCGGCGTTGAAGAGCGGGATGCTGTTATGCTGGCCGTCCAACGTGTAGCCAATATGCGGAATCACCGGTACGCGCCCATTGGCCAGCAGCATGGTGATCATCGCCTGCATATTCGACCGGAAAGTCGCGGTGTCGGAATTGTTTCCGGCGGAATCGTTGGCTCCATAATCGAGGGCCCAATAATGGTAATCCGGATTCAAGACGAGATCCGCCGCCAGCCGCGCGAGCCCGTTGGCCGCCGTTTCGCCGCCAATGCCGCCGTTGATCATGGACGGGAAGTAATCCCCGTTGTCCGTGTTAATCCATCCCGCGAAACTCGGCTGGCTGGTGGCGGTGGCGCGGTTGGCCCAAAGCGCCGTGATGCTGTCCCCCATAAAAAACCAGGTGTCTTCCGCAATCCGCCCCTGGCTGTACGAGACCGAGGTGTCATAGACCTCGATTTGATCGATGGCAAGACCATACGCGCAGTAGGACGGAACGGCGGTGACCACCATCTTCACCCAGCTCATGCCGGTGAAGTCGAAACTGTGCGCCCGCGTGCGAACCGTGTTTCCGGCAACGGTGACAACCAGACCCCAGGTCCCATCCTCGCCGTTCGTGGAATCCGGCGACGTGTAGATCTCATAATCGAGTGGCGTACCGTAATCGGTCACCGGAGCCGCCGCCGGTGAAATCGGGTTGGCATAGTTGTAATTGAAGCCCGAATTCCATTCCAGCAGCACCTGCGTGGGGCCGGAACCGAGGTTGATCGCAACCCAGTCCGGATTCGCAGGCGTGGGAAAACCTCCTCCCCAGAAAGTGGCCTGAAACTCTCCATTGTCCACGACACTCGGATTGGTCCTGTTGGAGAAAACCGGCTTCCCAACCGAGATTCTGCGGTTCGGTGTGATAGCCATGCTCCGGGCCGGCAATGTGGAGGCGCACGAAAACAGAATGAGCGCCGCGGCGAGCGCGGAACCCACGCCGGGTCGGGACAAACCGAAGAGGGATGCGCGAAGCGGCCAAGAATCTTTGACCACCACTGGAACGCGGGACATCGAATGGCAGCACTCTTTCATGAGCCGAAAGTAGCATGATCGTGCCCGCGGTTCCAAGCGCGCACCGATGGCACGATTCCCGATGCGCGCCGGGGCCTCCCCCGCGTCATCCGCTTCACCCCAGCGCCCGAATCTGAGCCAGCGCTTTTTCCATTCCCTGGCGCGCGGCGGCTGAGAGCGGTGCGCCCAGCTCGAAGGACTCGGCGCCGATGCCGACCAGGACGGCCTCGGGAAATTTGCCGTAAACTTCCTTCGCCAGGCGCAGCAGCCAGCCGGGGGAGCACCAGTGGGTGGATGCGCTCTCGCCGTCAACCGGCATCACATGCACATCGCCCGGCGCAAGGTCGGTGCGCGCGTCTATGAAAATAACGCGGTCTTCGGCGGCGATGCGCTCGGCTAACTCGGGTACTAACTGCTGCACGGCGATGCCGCCTAGCATGGTCGCGAGCTGCGGGCCTACGGCGTCGTCTCCGCGCAGGCTGTTGCCGTAACCGACGATCAGCGGCGGCTTCCGTGGCGCGGGCTGTCCAGCCTGCTGCGTCGAGAGCCGTCTCGACGCTTCTTTGCCGCGGGGCGTGCTCCGGCGCACAGTCAAGGTAGGACAGACGATCGGTTTTCGTCGTCTGTCCGCTTGCCGGGATTGGGCGGACGAAAACAGACCACGAAAAACGATGATCTGTCCTACCAAATCTGCCAGCTCCGGGCGTCGGCACGAATGCCGACGTGGCACGCACGAGTGCGTGCGCCACATCCGAGCCGCGACTGTTAGGGAGCGGTCACTGTGCCACAAGTTCTTACGTGCGTGCCTCATCGAGCAGCGCCCCATCGGCTGCGCGCAACTCAACGGCTACCGGGGTTGCGCCGCCGGCGTGCGTCGAGCAGCTCAGACACGGGTCGTAGGCGCGCACCACCGCCGACACGCGGTTCAACATGCCTTCCTGCAGCTTGCCGCCATCGACGAAGTGCTTGGCCGTTTCTTCGACGCTGCCTGCGATCGCCAACGCGTTGTGTCCGGTAGCCACAATCAGATTGGCCCAGACGATTCCGCCGTCTTCGTTCACTTTGTAATGGTGAATCAGCGTTCCGCGCGGAGCCTCGATCACGCCGATGCCTTCGAGCGCGTTCACGCCGGCGCGCGCCCGCACGTGGGTGTCCAGGATGTGCGGATCGTGGAGCAGAACTTCCATTCGCTCGATCGCGTACAGCGCTTCAATCAGCCGCGCATAGTGATAGAGGAACGAGCTGCGCGGCGTCCGCCCGAAGCGCTCGCGGAATTCGGCCAGCTCTTTGTCGGCCTCCGGCGTGCCGCAACGGTCCACCACACTCAATCGCCCCAGCGGGCCCACGCGGTAGATACCCGCCGGAAACCCGCGCGGCCGGAAGAACGGCGACTTCATGTAGGAGTCTTTCCCGGAAGCTTCCGCGATGTACGTCGCATATTCTTCGGCCGGAATCTGGTCCTCGACCACAGCGCCTTCGGCGTCCCGGAACCGCAGCGCGCCGTCGTAGAGCGCGAGCTCGCCAGTCCTGTCCACCAGGCCCGCGCTCATCATCGGCGCGGTGCCGAAGTGTTGAATCTCCTCGTCGAATCGGTCCACCACGCTCTTGAACAACCCAAGCGCCCGCCGCGCGATTTCCTTGGCCTGCGGCAGTCCGGCGAGCATCTCGCTCCGCCCGGCGGCGCTGAGCGGTTCCTTCATCCCACCCGGCACGATCCACGACGGATGCACCCGCTCCTTGCACAGAATCTCGATCGCGTGCTGACCGAACTTGCGCAGCTCGATGCCATCGCGCGCCAGCTCCGGATACTTTTCGATGACGCCGACCACGTTGCGATGCGCCATGTCGGAATCGAAACCCAGCAGCAGGTCCGGCGACGATAGGTGAAAGAAGCTCAGCGCGTGCGACTGGACGAATTGCGCATAATGGACCAGTTCGCGGAGCAGGGCGGCCGCCTTGGGAATCCGCACGGCGAGGATGGCATCGCACGCCTTGGAAGACGCCAGCAGATGGCTGATCGGGCAGATGCCGCACACGCGCGAGGTTATCCCCGGCATTTCGTAGAACGGGCGGCCCTCGGTGAATTTCTCGAACCCGCGGATCTGCGTCACGTGGAACTGGGTGCGCGCCACCTTGCCGTCGTCTCCCAGATGGATGGTAATCTTCGCGTGCCCTTCAATGCGGGTTACCGGATCGATCACAATACGTTTCATCCGCAAGTCTCCTACCCGAACTTCAACTTGGCGGCGCCGTCGGGCTTTCGCCCGGCGAGGATGTCGCCGAGAACGCCGAGGATGGCCTTGGCCGGAGGCGGACATCCTGGCACGTACAGATCCACTTTCACGAATTCGCGCAGCGGACGCGCCTGCGGCAGCAGCGCCGGCACACCATCGGCCGGCACGCCCTTGCACTCCTGCACGCCCTCGACGTAGATCGATTGCAACATTTTCTGCACCGGCAGCCCGTTCCGCATGGCGGAAACGTTGCTGGTGACCGCGCAATCGCCCAGCGCCACCAGGGTGCGCGTACGGCTGCGGATTTTCTGCAGCTTCTTCAGATCCTCCTGGCTGCTCACCGCGCCTTCCACCAGGGTGACATCCACGCCCTCGGGGAATTCCTGCGTGTCCACCAGGGGCCCGTATACGATGTCCGCCTTGCCCGCCACGTCGATCAACGCCGCGTCCATATCGAGCACCGACATGTGGCAGCCCGCGCAGCCGTCCAGCCACACCGTCGCCAGCTTCAACTTGTTCATGGGCGCGCTCCTTTCGCGAGCGCCAGCGCGCTGATGTTCTCATGGCGCTTGGTCATCTCTTCCACCGCGAACCCTTTCTCGATCAACGCACCGGTCGGGCATGACTGAACGCACTTGCCGCAGTTGGTGCAACTCGTGGCCGATCCCCAAGGCTGGTTCATCTCGCTCGTCACGCGGCACTTAATCCCGCGATTCGTCACCTCCCAAACGTGCGCCCCTTCGACCTCCGCGCAAACGCGCACGCACCGGGTGCAGAGCACGCACCGGTTGTGATCCAGCACGAAGCGGTTGTGCGAGAGGTCCACCGGCAGCCGCGGATAATTGTACGGGTAGCGCACGCTGCTCACGCCGAGCGATTTGGCGAGCGATTGCAGTTCGCAATGCCCGTTCGATACGCACACGGCGCAAACGTGGTTGCGCTCCACCAGGAGCAGTTCGATCACCATGCGCCGGTATCGGGTAAGCTGCGCCGAGACCGTGGTCACCGACATGCCGTCCTGCGCCGGCGTGGTGCAGGCCGGCAGCAGGCGCCCGACGCCCGCCACCTCCACCACGCACAAGCGGCAAGCTCCCACGGCAGTGAGCCCGGCCATGTGACAGAGCGTCGGGATCTCCTTCCCGGCTCCCTGCGCCGCGTCGAGGATCGTCATACCCTCGGTGGCGCCCACCAGCTCGCCGTCAATCCGGATTGAGATCTTCTTTTGCGCCATGGTTATCTCCCGCCCACCGCTTTCACGTCACAGCGCAGGCACC
>Ga0181529_10002159_pt1 | contig 24038 bp, 17 predicted proteins | sample PEATcosm2014_Bin_36_FD_119763 | JGI IMG/M metagenome (GOLD analysis project Ga0181529, IMG submission 119763) | Peatland microbial communities from MTU Mesocosm Facility, Houghton, MI, USA - PEATcosm2014_Bin10_30_metaG | ecosystem: Environmental > Terrestrial > Soil > Wetlands > Peat | place... | reverse complement strand
GGCTTCCTACCAACCATCTCCTGTCGGCTCTTTGCGATGTGTTGTTGCACTTGGACCTTGAATCCGCCGTGCCCCATCCATCCCGCGTTTTGTGCGGGATGGGTGGGATAGAGTGACACTCTTGGAGGCCGGATCAATAGCGCCTTTTCTGAAGCGGCGTAGACCTAAATCTCATGGGTATCCCACCCATTTCCGCAAAGGACGCGGAAATGGATGGGGCACGGCGCTTCTGTTGGAGCGCAGGTTCAAGAGTGTGCGCCAGCCCCACAGCTAGATGCAATCCCAGCGGCATAGGCGTTGTAGATGGCGTCGCCAAAGCAGACGAACAGCACCTTTTCCAGTGCTGGATCGGCCGCGAGCGCGGCGCGGGTCTCGCGCAGGGCAATCTCCACGGCCTGGGGAATGGGGTAGCCGTAGACGCCGCAGCTGATGGCGGGAAAGGCCAGCGTCTTGAGTCCCTGCTCCTGGGCAATCCGGAAGCAGGCCCGATAGCAGCTGGCCAGGAGCTCCGGCTCGCGGTGGTTGCCCCCTTGCCAGATGGGACCGACGGTATGGATCACGTGGCGGGCGGGCAGCCGGTAGCCCAGAGTGATTTTGGCCTCTCCCGTGGCGCAGCCGTAGAGCTGGCGACACTCAGCCAGCAACTCCGGCCCAGCAGCGCGGTGAATGGCGCCGTCCACGCCGCCGCCGCCCAACAAGCTCGTGTTGGCCGCGTTCACAATGGCATCCACGGCCAGCCGGGTAATGTCGCCACGCGCCAGCTCGATCCGGGCCGCTGCGTTTTTGACCTCACTTTCCATGAAAGACCTCACTTTTCGCTGTCGAGTGACCGCATCTGGTCCGCTCCGTAACGGGTGCCAGCAATCGCATTCGCCGGAACCGCAGCCTCCAGTTCAGCAATCTCTTCCGCCGTCAGCACCACGTTGAGCGCGCCCAGGCTCTCCGCCAGTTGCTTGCGTGTACGCGCGCCCACCACCGGCAGCAGCGAGGCGCGTTTGGCCATGGCCCAGGCAATGGCCAGTTGGGTCTGGGTTACACCCTTGTCCGCTGCAAGACGGGCCAGCTCGGCGATGAGGTTCTGGTTCTGGTCGCGGTTGTCGCCGGTGAACCGGGGCAGCCAGGCGCGGAAGTCGCCCTTGGCCGCGGGCTTGGAACCTGAGAGCAGACCTCGGCTCAACAGACCGTAGGCGGTAGTGGCCAGGCCCAGCTCGTCGAGCGCGGGAAATATTTTTTCTTCCGCGCCCCGGGTCACGAGCGAATATTCGATCTGCAAGTCCACAATGGGGTGCACTTTAGCCGCGCGGCGAATGGTCTCCGGACCCACCTCAGAGAGGCCAATGTGGCGCACGTAGCCCGCCTGCACCATCTCGGCAATGGCTCCGATCGTATCCTCGATCGGCACGTTCGGGTCCAGCCGCGACGGCCGGTAGATGTCGATGTGGTCGGTCTTGAGGCGCTGCAGGGAGTAGGCCAGCGCGGTCTTCACGGCAGAAGGTCTAGCGTCATAGCCCAGCCAGTTGCCGTCCGGGCCGCGCTGCGCGCCAAATTTGACGCTGAGCAGCACCAGGTTGCGCCGCCCTTCCAGAGCCCGGCCGATGAGCATCTCGTTGTGGCCCATGCCGTAAAAGTCGCCGGTATCGATCAGTTGTATACCGGCATCGATGGCCGCGTGGAGAGTGGCAATGGACTCCACCTCGTCGGACGGTCCGTACATGCCGCTCATACCCATGCAACCCAGTGCCAGGGGGAAGACCTCGGGTCCGGTTGTGCCCAGTTTGCGTGTTGTGTGCAGAGAATCCATGAGAATGAAACACCTCTAGCCTGCATCGTATTCCATTTTTACCGCATGGTTGGGGCGAAAATGGGGCCGCTTGAGCTTCAAGATCCGAAACCTGTTGACGAGGCGTTAAGATTTTCTCAAACCCATATTTATGTTGACGTTAAGATAGATGTTGAGGGTGTTTTCTGCGCTTGGGGAGGGCTGGGGCTTTGCTTCGCCCGCCTTACCTGAGTCATACTTGATTGTGCCCACCCAGTCCGGCCAAACCCAACAATACAATTCAGAGGTTGCCCCCATGTCGGCAAAGTACGTCTTTGTGACAGGCGGAGTTGTGTCCAGTCTCGGCAAAGGTCTCGCAGCGGCTTCCATCGGCTGCCTGTTTGAGTCCCGAGGCCTCCGCGTCAACATGATGAAGTTTGACCCCTACCTCAACGTGGACCCGGGCACCATGAGCCCGTTCCAGCACGGCGAGGTGTTTGTGACCGACGACGGGGCCGAGACCGACCTCGATCTTGGTCATTACGAACGCTTTACGCACGCCGTCCTGACCCGGGACAATAACCTGACCACGGGCCGGATCTACGAGCAGATCATCCTCAAGGAGCGGCGCGGCGACTACCTGGGCAAGACCGTCCAGGTGATTCCGCACGTGACCAACGAGATCAAGAACGCCATGAAGAAGGTGGCCGCCAACGGTGCCGACGTGACGATTGTCGAGATCGGCGGCACGGTGGGTGACATTGAGTCGCTACCGTTCCTCGAAGCGATCCGCCAGATGCGCCAGGAGCTGGGCCGCGACAACACCATCTTTGTCCACCTGACGCTGGTGCCGTGGATTGCCGCCGCTCAGGAGCTGAAGACCAAGCCGACTCAACACTCGGTGAAGGAACTGCTCTCCATCGGCATCCAGGCTGACGTGCTCATCTGCCGCAGCGACCGCGAGATTGGCGACGAGATGAAAAAGAAGATTGCCGCCTTCTGCAACGTGGAAGAGCGGGCGGTGATCAGCGCCCTGACCGTGCCGTCCATCTACGAGGTGCCGCTGGGCTTTGCCAGCCAGGGCGTGGATGCCTTCATTTTGAACGCCCTGCGCATCAACGCGCCGGACGCCGACCTGAGCGCGTGGAAGGCTCTGATTGACCGCGTCCACAACCCTACGGACGAAGTGCATATTGCCATTGTGGGCAAGTATGTGGAGTACGAGGACAGCTACAAATCGCTCAAGGAAGCGCTCACTCACGGCGCCGTTGCGCAGAACCTGAAGCTGAAGGTCACCTGGGTTGAGGCCGAGCATCTGGAATCGAAGAGCGAGGACGACCGCTCCTACGAGGCCAAGCTCGCGGGCTTTGACGGCATTCTGGTGCCGGGCGGCTTTGGCAAGCGCGGCATTGAGGGCATGCTGAATGCTATCCGTTATGCGCGCGAAAAGAAGGTGCCGTACTTTGGCATCTGCCTGGGCATGCAGACGGCTTGCATTGAGTTTGCGCGCAACGTGTGCGGCTTGAAGGACGCCAACTCCGGCGAGTTTGACACCGGAACGCCTTACCGCATCATCTACAAGCTGCGCGAGCTGCTGGGCGTGGAAGAGATGGGCGGCACCATGCGTTTGGGCGCTTGGGCCTGCGTGCTGCAACCCGGCACGCTGGCTTCAGAGGCCTACGGCGGGGCAGTCGAGATCAGCGAACGCCATCGCCACCGCTACGAGTTCAACCGCGAGTTCGAAGAGGTGATCACCAGCCACGGCTTGCGACTGAGCGGCACCACCCCGGACCAGACCTACGTGGAGATTGTGGAGCTTCCCGATCATCCCTACTTCCTGGGCTGCCAGTTCCACCCCGAGTTCAAGTCCAAGCCTCTGGAGCCGCATCCGCTCTTCTACAAGTTCATTGAGGCCAGCTACAAGCAGCACGGAGCGCATGCGGCGCAGGCAGAAAAGCTGGAGCAGGAGACAGTGGCGTAAGGCAGTTCGCTGCAGAATGAAAAGAGGGCGTGGCCGCGAGCCACGCCCTTTCTTGTTTGTCACGTTTCTTCTTCTGCTTTAAGAACCTGCGCGAAGCGCGGATGGCCCCACCGCAGGTGGCCTAAGCTGTAATCGTCTCCAGACCGTGGCCGTTGGGGCCGGTCTCACGCTGGCGGAGCAGGAAGGCGAAGGTCATGGCCATCAGACCGAGCGAGGAAAAGATCCACATGCCCAGCTGGTAGCCGGAGGGATTGGCGGCGCTGGCGTGGGTGTGGTCGTTGGCCCAGCCAATCATCAAGTTGAAGCCGGCCATGCCGATGTTCTGGATCATGGTCATCAATCCGTACGCCGTGCCCAGCTTGGACTGCGGAACGATGTAGGCGACCGAGGGCCACATGACCGCGGGAATCAGCGAGAACGACAAGCCCATCATGGCCATGGGCACGTAGAGCGAAACGTGGGTGTAGACAATCATCAGATACACCGGCATCAGCAAGACCGAGCCAAACATCATGAGCAGCGCGCGCTTGCCCACCTTGTCCACCACCAGGCCCAGCAGCGGCGTGGCCACCATGGCAAAGATGGTGAGGATGCTGACCAACTGGCCGCTCACCTCGCGGGTGACGTGGTGCGTATCCATGAAGAGCTGGTAGGCAAAGGTCTCAAAGGGGAAGATGCCGGAGTAGAAAACCACGCACAGGCAAACAATCAGCCAATAGGAGGCGCCGAAGTTGAACAGGTCCTTGAAGACCACCTTGTCGGTCTCGGCCGCGGCCAGCTCGTGGTTGCGCTCGGAGTGGCGCTCCATCATCCAGTAGACGATGGCTCCGGTGACGCAGAAGGTGGCAAACAGGACGCTGATGACCAGCGGCGAGCGCCAGTTGGTATAAGCAGAACTGGCCCAGGTGGGCGAACGCTGGGCGAGCAGGGTGCCCAGGCGCGCAATGGTCAGGTTGATGCCGAAGGCGAAGCTGAGCTCCTTGCCGCGGAACCACTTGGCCAGCGCCGTGGTGACGGCCACAATCAGCGACTCCGCGCCCATGCCGAAGACCAGGCGGCCAATGGCCATGGGCACCAGCGCGCCGTAGAGCGCGGTGATGGATGCGCCCAGCAGGCAGATGGAGCCGAAGAGCAGAATCGCCTTGCGCACGCCGATGCGGTCCACGATGACGCCGCCCACCAGCACCAGAAAGATGTTGGGGATGCTGTAAATGGCTTGCAGCAGGCCGATGTTCGACTCCGAGAAGCCCAGCTGTTTGGCCAGCAGATCGGCGATGGGGGCGATGCAGTCGTACACATAGTAGTTGCCGAACATGGCCAGGCTGACAAAGATCAGCACGGCCCAGCGGTAGAACTTGGAGGGCGGGAGGCGAACGGGATCAAGGGTCAAGAGATCGGTCCTTCAAGGACGGGGGCGTCCGGGATTTTCTGTTCCTATGCTAGAGCCTGAGAGGTAAGGATCGGGAGAAAAGATGGCACCTGCGGTGGGGCTGGCGCAGGGCATGTTGCGGGGGTCGAGAGCATTCGTTCCCTGGTCCCCAAAAGCGAGGGACCCGGGGCACCCATCGGTTGCTGGTTCAACCGCAGCCACCTAGTCACCTAGCACCGAGTCCCCAGTCCCTCGTCCCTTCGTCCCGCCTACCGCTTGGGCTCGTCGAGGACGGGCGTAAGCGAGCCGGGATTGTCGCCCGAGCGCGGGTCTACGCGGAAGTCCCACACGGACTGGTTGATCTCGGAGGCGGAGAGGATCTCCACCAGCGCGTACTCGCCCACCAGCAGCTTCTCGGTGGGCGTGAGCTTGAGCCAGTGCTTGCCTTCCATCACCTCGGCCTTTGCCGGGATCACGTTCTCGTCGTGGGTGACCACGCCCAGGGGGCTTACGTGGATGGCGCCCACAATGCGCACCTCACGACGCTCGTCGATGCGCACAATGGCAAAGCCAGACTTGTCAGAGTGCGCGCCGTGCTTGCGGTTGGCGGCCTCGCGCGTGCCTGCGGTACTGACCTCAAAGGCATGGGAGAGCACCGGCTCCTTCTCATCGCCCACATCGAGCGAGACGAAGAGGGTCGGGTCGTCCACATGCAGATGCACCTTGGCGTGCGCTCCCTCCAGCTCCAGCGAGGCGCGCTGTCCGGCTAGCGGATTCAGCACACTTACCCCGCGGTGGGTCTTCTGATTCAGGTTCAGTTCGACGGGTTGAATCTCCACCAGCTCTGGTGTGCCATGAAAGGTGTCCAGCACAAAGACGCCATCTTCGTCGGGCAGCTTCAGGCCCGCGGCCACTTGGGGCATGCGCGCCTTCACGTTGTTGCGCTCCTCGGCCTCCTCGCGATCCAGCTCGCGCGCCTCGCGCATGGCGGGTGAGGCATCCTCTTCCGTGGCCGCGGAGGAGTGTTCGCGCTCCCACTTGCGGGTGGCATCCCAGTTGATCAGGTCGGCCGGAATCTCTTCCCAGTCCCCGCCCCGCTCCACCGAGATATAGCGCACGCGGTCGCCCACGGTCTGGTACTCGCGCACCAGCTGATAGCTGCCGTCCTTGAGGATGAGGCGGTGATTGCGGCGCTCGCCAGGAGGGTCGGGCTTGAGTTCCATGGGCTTGCCGTGCTGGGGGCCGGAGCTGTCTGGCTCGCGGGTGATCGGCGTGGTTTGCGCATTTGCCGCAAGGCACGCCGCCAAAAACAATGCCAACCCAGCGCGTTTCATCATGGTCATCCCCCGCCCCTCAGTTTAGACGAGCCAAGCGCCGGAAGTGACAGAGGGGATGGGTTTAAATTGGGGCTTGACGGTTCCCAAAGCGGTGTATCATAGCCGCATGTTTCCGAGAATTCTGGCAGCCGCGATCCTTTGCACGGCGGTGTGCCCAATGCAAGCCCAGCAACGGCCTGTCGTGGCTGCGGGCGCCCAGCTGTTTCGCTTGAACCCTACCTGTGTCTGCATCAAGACCAGAAGCAATACGGCCACGCTTCAATCCGTCAAGATTGTGGAGGGCAAGCCCGGCAACCGCACCACCTATCAGTCCTTCCGCTTGCGCAGCGAGCCGGACGTAGAGGTGTTTCGCGTGGAGGTGGAGTGGGAGACCGAAGGCGAAACCAATGGCTGGTGGAACTACGGCATTGCCAATGAAGGCGACTTTAACGCCGATGGGCAGCCCGATTACACGTGGTACGGCGGTGACGATACGGGCAGCACGATGCTGCTGTTTCTGTCTACGCCGTATGGCTATGTGCGCGTGGATGTTCTGAAGTCGATTGGGACGGGGTGGGAGAAGCGCTTCCACCAGCCCGCGCCCGACTTCAGCGAAGCGGAAAGTTCGGAATGGAGTGTGGAAGAGGTTCACATCAAGCGCCAGGACGAGGGCGTGGAGTTGATCGCGGTTCTGCGCGACAAGCCGGATGGCGCCGCCAAGCCACAACCCGAGATCCGCCTGGAGATTCCGGAAGCCGAATTCGCGCATTGAGGCGAGGACAGAAGGCACAGCCTTCGGAATACCCCGCCCACGCCACATTATGCCAACCCCCTCCCCTCCCGGTTGGTATCCTGATCTGTGAGCTTCTCCATCAAAAATTCTCTGAAACAGCTGACCTTTTGGAAGGTCGTCAAGTGGTCCGCCGCCGCCGCAGCGTCTCTGTGGCTCTTCTTTGTGCTGTTGCTGGTGGCCCTCAAGTGGATCGATCCGCCCACCACCGCCGTCCAGACCGAGCGGCGGTTGCAGTCGCTTTTCAGCAGCAAACCCTACGAAAAGCGCTACAACTTTGTCCCCCTCAGCCAGATCTCGCCCCACTTTCAGCACGCTGTGGTTTCAGCCGAGGATGCGCGTTTTTACATCCATCACGGCTTTGATTGGGAGGCCATCCAGAAGGCTGCCGAGCAGGATATGGAAGGCGGACGCACGCGCGGCGGTTCCACAATCAGCCAGCAGCTAGTGAAGAATCTCTTCTTCGGTACCGGCGGTTCGTATGTTCGCAAGTTGGGCGAGCTCGCGCTGGTGCCCATGGCGGAGCTGATCCTGGGCAAGCAGCGGATTCTGGAGCTTTACATAAACGTGGTGGAGTGGGGCCCGGGCGTCTACGGCGCGGACGCCGCCTGCCACACCTGGTACAAGACCAGCCCGCGCACTATCGGCCGCGACCAAGCAGCCCGGTTGGCGGCCATTCTGCCCGCACCGCGCAAACGCAAGCCCGAACGCATGGCCCACTACAGCGCCATCATCCAGCGGCGCATGAGCGAAGTGGGCTGGTAGCGGGCAGGCAGAGCCGCTGCGCAAGCCCAATCTGCCTCTTGCATCTCCTGCCTTCCTGCCCTAAACTGCTGGCACCTAAATAGCAGGAGGATATCTATGGCGGTATCGCGCATTGTTGTTCTCGGCGACTCCGTAGCCTGGGGTCAGGGGCTTGCGCCCAATCACAAATACTCCCAACTGCTGAGTGGCATGCTGACCGTCGCGGGCGGGTCTGCGCCGGTCGTAGACAGCTTTGCGCACTCCGGTGCTGTGATCGATCCTCAGGGCACGCTGGGGAACACGGCTTCTCCCTGTCACACCCTCAGCGGCGAAATTCCCTCCTCCGCGCCCTCCATCCGCGCGCAACTTCGCACCGTGCCCACGCCGGAAACAGCGGATCTGATTCTGCTCAACGGCGGAATCAACGATGTTGAGGTTCCGCGCATCGTCAATCTCTTTACGCGGCTTGAGGATCTCGCGCGCTACATCCAGGAAGCGTGCTACGCCGGGGTGAAAACTCTCTTGAGCGAGGCTGCGGCAAAATTCACCCACCCGGCCGCGCGGATCGTCTTCACCAGCTACTATCCCATCCTCAGCCCGCAGAGCGATCAATCCCTCATCGCCGACTACATCTCCACCTTTGGTCTGGCCATCCACTCCAAACTCGAGGCCGACCTTTTTTTCCTTGAGATCACCAAACGCTGCATGCTCTTCTGGCAGCAATCCGACGCCGCCTTCAGGCTGGCCATTCAGGAGTCGGCCCAATCCACAGGGCTCGGCACCCGCCTCATTTACGTACCAGGTCCCATGACGGAGGCCAACTCGCTGTTTGCCACAACGCCCTGGTTATTTGGCCTGAAAGACGGAATTGAACCCGAGGACGAAGTCATCGAAGAGCGTCGCCAGTCCTGTACCGCGTGCCAGCTAAAATCCCTCAATCCAGCCGAGTTTCTGCAATGCTGTCTGGCATCGGTCGGCCATCCTAACCACTTGGGAGCGGCCGCCTACGCGCAGGCCATCTACGCGCAGCTCACGCAGTCCTGAGCCCGCGGCAGAGAAAACCGCTGTCCAAGAAAAAGACCCCGGAGCGGAGTGATTCCGTACTGGGGCTTCTTCTTGGTTTGGGTGTGAGGCATGTTTACAGCGTGGGCGAGTTATCCCCCAACATCGCTTCGCGCGCGATTTTGATGGGCGGAAATCCCTGCCGCAAAAACTGGTCGTGGAACTTCTGCAGATTGAAGTTTTTTCCTTCTTTTCTCTCCATGTCCGCGCGTAACTTCAAAATCTCCAGTTTGCCCAGCGTGTAGTAAAGATAAGTGGGATCGCCGGTACCGCGCTTGGTCTCCACCACCGCATTCTCACGCGATTGATAGCCTTCCTTCTGGAAGAAGGCCTCCGCCTGCTCCATGGTCATGTGCCCGGTGTGCATCTCAATGCCGACGATGAAGCGAGCGTTGCGCAACAGCGCGTCCTGCAGTTGACCCAGGCGGATGAACTTGGCTTCGCGCTCGTCCTTTGCGCCCAGGCCCGGCTGCCCGTAGCCCTGGTCGAGCATCATCTGCTCGGTGTAATGAGCCCAGCCTTCGGCGTTGGTGTTGCAGCCCAGTAGCTTGCGCACCCGGCTGGGCGCTTGCGGAACCCAGAGGAACTGAATGTAGTGGCCGGGGTAAGTTTCATGCACTGCGGTGGAGATGATGGTGCCCACATTGAAGCCGTGCATGTAGCCTTCCACCTCGGCGGGTGTCATGGATGGGTCGGGCAGCGTGACGTTGAAGTAGGCCTCGGTAGCCTTGGTTTCAAAGGCGCCGGGTGTGTCCATGCTGGCCGTGGTGGTGGCGCGCATGAAGGGCGGCGTCTCTTCGAGCGTCGGTCGCACATCGGAGGGGATAGTGACAATGTGGTGCGAGTGGATGAAGCCGATGATGGAGTCGAAGGTGTTGCGGAAGGCGTTCATCAACTGGTCGGGCGCGGGATGGTTTGCACCCAACTGCTCCAACACAGCATGCGGGTCTTTGCCGGGCTCCAGCTCGGCGGCGATGCGCTTGAAGTGCTCTTGATTTTCGCGCATGTTGGCCCAACCAATCTCCAGCAGCTTGGGCAGCGGAATCTCCACCATCTCGTCGTAAGCGAGCTTCTTCTGGAAGGTCTCCGCACCAATGCGGAAGTCGCCATTGGAGCGAGGCAGAAGGTCCGTTTTGAGCCATGCCTGGTAGCTGTTCATTGCGGCGATGACAGCGGCATTGGTGGCCTTGAACTGGGCCAGCAGCGCGGGATCGTGCGCGTCTTTGAAGGCCAGCGGGACATCGTGCTCAAAGAAGCTGACCATGCCGGGCAACTGCTCGATGGCGATCTCCGTGAAGATGCGCGGAGGGTTCTTGAGGTTGGCGCGGGCGGCGGCAAAGAGCGCGGGCATCTGTTGTTCGCGGGCGATGAGCGAACGCAGCCGCTCGTCGGGCGAGGCAAAGTTGCGCTCCATCAGCGTGAAGGCGGCGTTGGCGCAGATGCCGGAGTAGTTATCGGCATTCTTCTCCCAGGGGCGAATCACTTCGAGGGTGAGAAGTTGCGATTGGATGGAGCCGAGCACCATGGCGCGATCGCCGCGCGTGGTCTGGTCCAGCGTGGCCTCCGGCACGGCGGCAACCCGCTTCTCGAAGTCCTTGAGCGCGATAATCTCGGCGTCGATGTTTTTACGCGAGAGATCTTCCAGCTGCGTGTCGTACTGGTGATAGCCGGCCAGCGTGCCGCCCGTAGGAGAGTAGTGGAAGTAGACCTGATCGAAGTAGTCGTCAGCGAGTTTTTGAAACTGTTGCTTCGAGTCTTCGGCGTGGACGACAAGTGTGGAAATCATAGAGGCTCCCAATATGAGAACGGCGAGGGTTTTGGTCATGGTATTCAAGTGTCCTGTCTCTAAAGTTCGTAGCCAAGCAACACACTGCAGCGCTACCCCGCGTTGAAACGCGGGGCTAACTTACGCTGCGCCTACGGCGCGGGAGCGAGTTGGTCGAGCAGCTCGTGAATTTCAAGAATGGTCTCATCGGGTTTAGTAGATGCGATAGGGAACTTGAGCAGGCCTTGCGGCGTGAACTGTGCGCCCCGCTTGGCGTTGCGCGCCACAAGGCGCATGAGGCGCTGCGGGTCAACATGAACGTTTTGGTGTGCCTTGTCCATAAAGCGAATCTGCAGCTCGTTGCGCTTGCGATCCAGCTGCGCAATGCCGAGGGCTTCGCACTTCAAACGCAGGAGCGATGCTTCAATCAGGTAAACCGTAGCGTCGGGCGGCGCGCCGTAGCGATCCTGCACCTCGGAACGCACGTCCTCGATGTCCTTCTCGGTCTGCGCGCTGGCAATCTTCTTGTAGAGGCGCAGGCGCTGATTCTCTTCCGGCACGTAGTGCTCGTCGATGCGCAGCGCAATGCCCAGGTTGAGCGATGTGGTAATGCGATCCTCGGGGCGCTCGCCCTTGAATTTCTTTACTTCTTCTTCCAACATCGAAGTGTAAAGCTCAAAGCCCACGGCCTCAATGTGGCCGCTTTGCTCGCCGCCCAGCATGTTGCCCGCGCCGCGCAGTTCAAGATCGAGTGCCGCAATTTTGAAGCCCGCGCCAAGGTCGGAAAACTCTTTGAGCGCAGCCAGACGGCGGCGTGCAATGTCAGTAAGTTCCTTCTCCGGCGGAATCAGCAGATATGCATAGGCGCGGCGATTGGAGCGGCCCACGCGGCCACGCAGCTGATAGAGTTCGCTCAGTCCGTGGCGATCGGCGCGATTGATGATCATGGTGTTGGCCAGCGGAATGTCGAGGCCGTTCTCAATGATCGAAGTGGCCACCAGCACATCGTATTCGTGATGCATGAAGGCCAGCATCACGCGCTCAAGCTCGGATTCGCCCATCTGTCCATGGCCGACCACGACCCGCGCCGTGGGGACAAGCTCCTGCACGCGCGCCGCCAGTTCGTAGATGGACTCCACGCGATTGTGCACCAGATAAATCTGCCCGCCGCGTTCGAGTTCCACTTCAATTGCTGAACGAATAATCTTCTCGTCGTACTTGGCCACTACGGTCTGGATGGCCATGCGATCCTTGGGCGGCGTCTCAATCACGCTCATATCGCGCAGGCCAACCAGCGACATGTGTAGAGTGCGCGGAATGGGCGTGGCGCTCATGGCCAGCACGTCAATCTCCTTGCGCATCTGCTTCAGCCGCTCCTTGTGGCGCACGCCAAAACGCTGCTCCTCGTCCACCACCAACAGGCCCAGATCCTGGAATTGCAGGTCCTTGGAAAGCAGGCGATGGGTGCCGATCAGGATGTCCACCTTGCCGGCTGCAACCCGCTCCACAATTTCTTTCTGCTCTTTGGCCGTGCGGAAGCGCGAGAGCATTTCAACGATGATGGGGAATTGCGAGAAGCGCTTCTTGAAGGTCTCGAAGTGTTGGAAGCTGAGAATCGTGGTGGGCGTGAGCACGGCCACCTGCTTGCCATCCTGCACGGCCTTGAAGGCGGCGCGCATGGCCACTTCGGTTTTGCCGTAGCCTACATCGCCGCAGAGCAGCCGATCCATGGGGCGCGTGGACTCCATGTCGAACTTGATGGCGCGAATGGCGGAGAGTTGGTCCTCGGTTTCGTTGTAGTCGAAGGAGTCTTCAAACTCTTTTTGGAATTGATTGTCCGGGGAGAAGGCTGTGCCTTCCGCGGCAGCGCGTTGGGCGTAGAGCTTGATCAGCTCACCGGCCATGTCCTGCATGGCTTTGCGCACCCGCGTCTTGGTTTTGGCCCACTGCTGCGAGCCGAGCCTGTTCAATACCGGCGCGGGCCCGGCATCGGTGGAACGATATTTTTGAATTAAGTCGAGGCGGGTGAGCGGAACATAGAGCCGCGCCTGATCTGCAAACTCCAGGATCATGAACTCAACCGACAACCCATCCTGCTCAATCTGCTTGAGGCCCTGATACTGCGCAATGCCGTGCTCCACGTGCACCACATAATCGCTGATGGTGAGGTCGCGGAAGTCAGAGACAAAGGCTGCGGTCTTGGAGCGCTTGGGCTCGGGGCGCGCGGCAATATCGGCCTCGTCGCTGAGGTCGTTGGCGCCAAACAGAATCAGATTGATCTCGGCAAAGCTGACGCCCGCGGCCAGGGGGGTGCGCACAATGGTGGGCACGCGCAGATCGCCGGTGTTGTAGCTGCCCTCGTCGGCAATGGTCTCGCCCGGCTTGGTGATGCGGCTGCCCAGACGGTAGGGAATCTGGTAGTCGCGCAACACGGTGGCCAGCCGTTCCACATCGCCCTGATTGGGCGCGGCCAGCACGACGCGGTTCTCCGCCGCGATCAGGTTGCGCAACTGCTCGGTGAGGGCCGGGATGGACCCGTGAAAGCGCAGCGTGGGCCGGGTGGGAATCTCGATTTCACCCAGCGTGGCGTCGTCTTCGAGCACGTCCACGGCGCCCAGTTGATCCAGGTCCAAACCCATGTGCGAGCGGAGCTGCGCCTGCAGAACTTCGGGCTGGATGTAAATATCTTCCGGAGCAATCAACGAGCCAATACCGGAGCGATCGTGGCGCTGCTCGACCTTGGTCCACCAGCGCTCAATCTGGTTGCGCACCATGGCCGGCTCATCCACCAGCAGCACGCTGCGCTTGGCCAGGGTGAGCAGGGAGCGGTCAGCGCCGGCAACGGGGGAGAAGAACTCCCAGCCGGGAAAGACGCTTGCGCCGGTGGCAGCAGCCTCAAGGGCAAGCGAGCGAGCCGTGTCGCCCTCGTCGTCGCCGTCCGCCTCGATGCGGCCTTTGCTCAGCCGCGCGTTGATGGCGGCCAACAGCGGCTCGGAGACTGGGGTCTCGGTGAGCGGCATCAGCAGGATTTCATCCAACGCGGCCTGCGAGCGCTGCGTCTCGGGGTCGAACTTGCGAAGGGTGTCAATTTCGTCGCCAAAGAACTCGATGCGCACCGGCCGATCGGATTCCGGCGAATAAATATCAAGAATGCCGCCGCGGCGCGTGAACTGCCCCGGCATCTCCACCAGATCCATCTGCGTGTAACCCACCGAGCCCAGATGCTGGCAGAGGGTCTCAATGTCGACCTCCTCGCCACGGCGCAGGGTAACGGCCAGCGCGGCGTAGTAGTCGCGACCAAATAGGCGCATGGCGGCAGCCTCGGCCGGGGCAATCAGAATGTCGACGGCGGAGCAGGCCAGCTTCCACAGCGCGGAGGCGCGTTGCTCCTGCAGGTCAGGGTGCGGCGAGAGGTTTTCAAAGGGCAGCACGTCGTGCGCGGGCAGGCGGACAATGCGCGCCGGGTCAACGGCGCCGGTCAACTCCGCTCCAGCGCGAACCATGGCTTCCAGAGTTTCGGCGGCCTTGTTGTCGGCGGTGAGGACGATGACGGTCTGGCGTGCGGCGCGGGCAATCAGGGGAATATACAGCGCGCGGGCCGTCTGCGTCAGTCCAGAGACACGACGACGCCCCGTGGCAAGGCTCAGATGCCTGCGCACGCGCTCAAAACCCGGTACGTGCTCCAGCTCCGCAAAAACTTCGCGGACAAACGGGAGAATCATGGAAGTCCAGTTTAGCAGTTGGTGATCCCTGATTGCGTATTACGCATCGGACTGGTCGTGGGCCTCAGCTATCAAGTCCTCCCAGAGCCATTTCACGGTAGAGTACTTTCGATAGAGAAGGAGCTGTCTGTCAACTACACTAACCTCTCCTGTAGCCTCGTTGTAAGCTAGGACAAGCCCTCTGCCATGTTCATCGATTTGAAGCTGTTCAAAGTGCTCAAGAACAACACGAAGGTTCCCTTTCTGAATACGAGGCTCCCTAAATCTAGCTTGCTGAAAAATATAGTCAAGGCTTAAACCTCGAATCGCGTCTTCATCAGAAGCATCAAGAATTACCGCCATTGCATGCGCATAGATTCCTGTTGAATCACTTCTGATCCTTATTCCACTTGAGACGCCTTTTGCAAAATGCTGATAGAGAGGATTCAGCTGTTCTGCGTACTGAAGCGAAGCCGTTTCGAGCGCCTCAAAATTGTTGACGACCGCTCGCTCGTCGGCAGATTCGCATATGCCTGCCGCGTCAAGTGCTTTAAGTATCAGTGTTTGAAGTATCCCTACATTTCCATAACAATCCTTGATGATTCTTCGAATGAAGCCTTCTGTGAATTCGAGATTGAGCGCTTCTCCTCCCTTGCTGAGAACGGCTTGGAGGTCTTCCGCCGACCAGTAGATGGGTATCTCGTTAATTCGACCTGTGAGGTCCGGATTAAGATAGATGAGCATGTTGCTCTGGCTCCAAACACCAATAATCACAACGAAAACACCATAGTCCCATAGCGCCTTAAGGTCGAAGGCAAACTTCTTCCTTTCATCGACCGACAAATAATGAAAATCTTCAATGATCAACCTTCTGCCAGACTCTCGGATCAGGTCTGCTATAAACCGAAGATCGCTGACGTCATGTCCTGCGGGCTGAGTTCGCGTGTTCTTTGCGTATTCACCTCCGGCTTCGCCCTTAACTCCTGCAGACGCACCCAAAGCCTTTGCAAGTAATCCCTCACCAATTTCGGCGTGAGCATTCACCTTTCCGGAAATCTTCCCCGAGCTAGTGTTATCAAGCACAAAAGAAATTCCGAGTTGTGAGAGTGCGTCAATGTAAAGGTCGTGTGCTCCACGATCAAGCCGACATTGGACGGTGATTCCATCCTTGATATTCTTCTGTCGAAGCCATGATTTACCACACTTTGATTCCCCACGTAGGGCTATGTGTGTCGTCCGCTGCAGCAGGGTCTGGATTTGTTCGTCGAGAGAACCTCGATCGACATATGAGTTCGGAAGAACGACGTTGCTGACGCCAAAAACTTGCGATGTCTTTCGCTTCGGAGTGAACATCTAAGATCCTCTTCCTTGGGGCAAAGTCCAGCTCAAGAATATCTTAACTCCAGCTCATAAGGATTCCGCGTGTCGGAGCCTGATGGAGATAGTGGCATAGCAATACGTAGGGGAAAGGGTAGCACCTCGGCACAGTGCGTGAAGAATCGTAAACGAGAATCCGAGGTTGTCTCGTAATCTCATTGTCAGAATGACATCTTCCATCAAACAGAAACGCCGCCCAGCCGGGCTGAGCGGCGTTTTTTCTTACTTGGCTTTGGCGAGCAGCCTGGCCGCTTCGTCGATCTGCACCTTGGTGTTGACCTCGGTCGCGCACCAGAGCGTGCAGCCTTCCATCTCCGGATACCAGCGGGTGAGCGGGATGCCGCCTACGATCTTGCCCGCCAGCAGCCGCTCGGTCCACTCCGCTACGGGCTCGTCGGTCTTGAGCACGAACTCATGGAAGCGGGGAGCTGCCGTAAAGAGCTGCGTTACGCCCGGAACCGCGGCCAGGGTGTTGGCGGCGTAGTGGGCCTTGGACAGGTTCTGCCCGGCCAGCTCGCGGATGCCTTCCTTGCCGTAGACGGCGAGGAAGATAGTGGCCATCAGCGCCACCAGCGCCTGGTTGGTGCAGATGTTGGAGGTAGCTTTTTCCCGGCGGATATGTTGCTCGCGGGTGGCTAAAGTCAGTACAAACCCGCGGTTCCCGTTGGAGTCCACGGTCTGGCCAGCCAGACGACCGGGCATCTGGCGCAAGAATTTTTCTTTGGCAGCGAGGACGCCGCAACCGGGGCCGCCGTAGCTCAGCGCCACGCCAAAGGACTGCGCTTCCATGCTGACAATGTCGGCCTCCACCGGAGGACGCACCACGCCCAGCGAGACAGCTTCGGCAATGGAGACGATCAAGAGAGCACCCTTGGCGTGGGCGATCTCCGCAATGGCCGGAATGTCCTCGACCACGCCGAAGAAGTTCGGGCTCTGCACCAGCACGGCGGCGGTCTGGTCGGTGACCGACGCGGCCAAGGCCTCAAGATCGATGCGCCCGGTCTCGGCTACAAATCCAACCGTGGCAATGGGCAGATCGCGATGGGTCAGGTAGGTGGCCAGAACCTCGCGGTACTCGGGATGCACCGAAGTAGCGACGACTGCCTGCTGGCGGCCGGTGATGCGCATGGCCATGAGCACGGCCTCGGCCGTGCCGGTGGAGCCGTCGTACATGCTGGCGTTGGCCACGTCCATGCCGGTGAGTTCGGCGATCATGGTCTGGAACTCGAAGATGGCCTGCAGCGTGCCTTGCGTGATCTCCGCTTGATAGGGCGTGTAACTGGTCAGGAACTCGCCACGCTGGATGAGCGAGTCAATGATGACCGGCCGGTAATGGCGGTAAGCGCCCGCGCCCAGAAAGCTGGTGTAATCGATAGCGTTCTTCTGGCCAGCCTGGCGGAAGTACTCGATCACTTCGCTCTCGGCGTGCTGGCGCGGGATGTCCAGATCGCCGGTGAAGCGGTGCTCGGCGGGAATGACCGCGAAGAGATCGTCAATGGAGGCAGCGCCAATGGTGGCCAGCATCTGCTGGCGCTCGGCGGGAGATTTGGGTAAATAGCGCATGGCAGCTTTCAGCTCCTAGCTCTCAGCTCCTAGCTGGAAGCGGGTAAAGCGGAGGGGATTTCGAGAGGCCGGTTTGTTCCGCCTGATCGTTGTAGCTCCTGCGGAACGAACCGGCTAGAGGCTAGAAGCTAGCAGCTAAAAGCTAGTGCGTCTCATCGGAGACAAACGCATCATACGCGGTGGCGTCGAGCAGCTTCTCGGCTTCAGCCGGATCGGCGAGCTCGACCTTGATGATCCAGGCCTCGTGGGGGACCGTGTTGAGCTTGTCCGGAGCATCGGTCAACTCGTTGTTGAGGGCGGTCACGGTGCCGGTGACCGGCGAGTAGAGATCGCTGACGGCCTTCACACTCTCTACCGAGCCAAAGACGGCGCCAGCGGTCACCGGGTCGCCCACCTTGGGCATATCGACAAAGACGATGTCGCCAAGCGAAGCCTGGGCGTAGTCGGTGATGCCGATGGTGCCAATGGAGCCGTCAACGGCAATCCACTCGTGCTCGCGGGTGTAGCGGAAGTTCTCGGGGTACGACATGGGGGCCTTTCCTCCTGCAAAAAAAGAAAGCAACGCCCTCTATTTTAAAGGGGAAAAACGAAGTGTCTTGAGGAAAAGGCGGCAAAGAAATGGGCAGGAGGTTGGCCTCCCCCATTGGGTCCAGATTCTGCGGCGAGCGGGCCGCTCCGAGGTGAACTGGTTCTACTCCACCGTGTGGCCCTCGTTGCAGTTGTCCAGCCGGTGGCTGGAGCGGTGCATCTGGCCGGTCTGATCAACGCAGTAGGAGGCAGGGCTCATCACGCCGGTATCGCTTGGCGTGGCCCACACCTGATAGGAGGGGTTCACGTTGGCCGAGCACTCAATGGAATAGTTGTAGCCGCCCTTGTGGCCATAGGCCAGCTGGTGGTCCAGCAGCCCGAACTGGTTGCCCAGCTCCGCCATGGTGCAGGCGTAGTGCTCATGGTTGACCATAAAGGAGTTCTGGGCGCTCTGGATGGCGCGCAACTGGGTTTCGATGGCGGCCTCGTTGGCCGGACTGGCCACTTCACCCTGGCCGTAACTCGATCTATGGCAGGCGCTCAGGCAGCAGATTGAGAGCAGGGCAAGCAAACCCAACAACGGAAGAGCGCGAACTGGGCGAAATGGAACGTGCATACTTACTTCCTTCTCCGCGGGGTGCAGGCTTGGAGCCAAAACGCATCCGCGGTCGCAACGCTACTTGCTGAAGAACTCTCCATGGCCGGTCTTGAGCCAGGGATCGTACTGGGCGGCAAAGGTAGCGCGCTTTTGAACGGACGGGTGGCTGTACTCCCAGAATTCTACGACGGGATTGGGGGTTGGGTCTTCCAGCCAGGCCTCACCCATGTGATTGAAGGCGGAGACGGTGGTCCGTTGTGGGTCGGGAACCAAACCGTGGATGGCCTCTTGGCCGTAGACGTCGGCCTGGTGCTCAAAGTGGCGGCTGAAGGCATTGCTGACTGGCTGGAGGACGAACCCCACAGCCGACAGGGCCAGGAACAGAACCAGAAAGCCGGGTCGGGTGGCGGTGGCCGCAACGCCCTCCGGGCTCTCGGCAAATCCCCAGCTGGCAGCCTTGGCGGCCACCAGACGGCGAGTGAGGATGGAGCAGAGCCAGAAGATGAAGAACATGGCCGCGACGACGCCGCCAATCAGCTTGGGGATGTGGTTGAGCACATAATGCCCGCTCTCATGGCCGAAGATGAACATCACCTCGCCTTCCGGCATGCGATCGGTGGTGGTGTCCCACATGACAAAGCGCTTGCTGGAGCCGATGCCGGTCACATAGGCATCCACGCCGTTGGATTTGGCGCTGGCCTTCATCAGGAACATGCGCTCCGGCGGAATGTTGTTGCCGGTGCGGGCCACCACGGTCTCAAGCTTGGCGGCCAGTTGGGCATGATGCGCGGTGAGCGGTTCGAATTTGTTGAACAGTGGATCGATGATCAGCGGTGCGGCAAAGATCTGCGCCAGCAGGAGCGGAATGAACACGCCCCAGATAGCCACCCAATAGAAGCGGGGCAGCTTTTTAACCAGCCAGTTGAAGAGCAGCAGCACTAGGGGGCCGAAGATGAGACCGATGGCCAGAGCCTTGCCCAGATCGCCAAACCAGCTGGGCCAGCCCTGCACGCTGATGCCGTAGTGCAGGCTGGTGGCGTGGCCAATCATGTCCAGCGGCAGGCTGACCAGCGCGGAGAGCAGAAAATAAACTGCAAAGAACAGCAGCCCCCGCAGCCAGCGGCGCTTGGCCACCCGCAGCGACCACGCGGAGATGCGCGCTGCCCAGCTCGAGGCCAGAAATATCCAAAGGAAGGCGAAGCCCAGCAGTGCGTCGGCAATACCCAGCGCGGTGCGGATGCGGCCCAGAGTGCGGGCGTGGGCCAGCTTCTCGGGCGGCAGGAAGTAGACCGCGTTGGTGGCTGGCGGTGGCGCAGGCTGGGTGGCGGATTCCGTTGGAGACGCGGGCCCGGGCGCAGGTCCGGCCATCTGCGTGGCGCGTGCCATGGTGCCGGCCAGCAAAAGCAAAAGCGCAAAGAGGGCGACCAGCAAAGAACGAAAAGAACGTCGCACAGGTAGTCTCCTGAGGGTGGCCGGGTCTGAGAGAATCCTTGGTACAAATGCTAAACCCGCCAAGGTGGATCTGTATGCCACGAAAATCTTTCCTGAGCCTAAGAAGATACGCCCCGCAAACAGCAGCGGTTTTCTTGCTGGCTGTGAGCGTGAGTCTGCCGGTCGCGCACGCAGCTGAGCCCGCGCCGCCGCTTCTGGATGCCATGAGCGCGGAGCTGGAGCGGGCCTTTGCCCTGCTGGGCCATCCGGTAGCAAAGTCCGACGCCGGCAAGCAGCAGCCGCCCTACTTTTTGAGCTACACGGTGCACGATGCGCAGACCGTGGCGATCAGCGCGCAGTATGGCGCGGTTACCAGCAACTCCGGCAGCCACGTGCGCTCCGCCGACGTGCAGGTGCGGGTAGGCTCGGCGCAGCTCGACAATACCCACGGCGATCATCGCGCCACGGCGGTGCACACAGTACGGCTGCCGCTGGGCGACAATCGCGAGGCCTTTCAGCGCATGTTGTGGGTGGCCACCAACGCTGGCTACGGCGCGGCGCTGGATAACTTTCTCCGCGTAAAGACCGAAGCTGAGGTGCGGGCGAAGGAAGAAGACACCTCCGCCGACTTCAGCCAGGAGAAGCCGCAGACCCATGTGGAGAAGCCCGCGGCACCGCTGCAGATGGATCGCGTCGCGTGGGAAAAACGGGTGGTGGCGCTCTCCCGCGTGCTGCGCGAATATCCGGATGTGTACGCCAGCCAGGCTATGCTGGGGGTGCAGAATGTGACCACCTACTTTGCCTCGTCCGAGGGCCCACGGATCGTGACGCCCAATCGCTCCGCCAACCTGGTGGTGCTGGCCGTAACCCGCGCCGACGACGGCATGGATCTGTTCCAGGTGCGCACCTTCCAGGCGGAAACAGTGGATGGGTTGCCCGCGCAGGCGGAGATGGAGCAGAGCGTACGCCAGATGGCGGCGCAGTTGGTGGCGCTCAAGAAAGCGCCGGTGACCGAACCCTTTGATGGGCCCGCGATCCTCTCCGGCCGCGCCGCCGCGGTCTTCTTCCATGAGGTGCTGGGGCACCGGCTGGAGGGTCAGCGCCAGCGCGGCGACCGGGAAGGCCAGACCTTTACCAAAGAGCTGGGCAAGCTGGTGCTGCCGGAGTTTATCTCCGTAGCCGACGATCCTACCCAGACCACCTTTGGCAACGTGGCGCTGAACGGCCACTACAGCTTTGACAGCGAGGGCCAGCCAGCGCAGCGCGTGCAACTCATCGACAAGGGCGTGCTGAAGACGTTTCTCATGTCGCGCATGCCCATTGCCAGCTTTGCCAACTCCAACGGCCACGGACGCGCGCAGGCCGGGCACATGCCCAATGGGCGGCAGGGCAACCTGCTGGTGACTTCCACCAAGACCGTGCCGGAAGCGGAGCTGCGCACCCAGTTGATCGAAGAGGCCAAGCGCCAGGGCAAGCTGTACGGACTCTACTTTGAAGATATTTCCTCCGGCTTTACGCTCACCCAGCGTGCGTTACCCCAGGCCTTCCAGGTGATTCCGCTGGTGGTGAAGCGCGTGTATGTGGATGGCCGACCGGATGAGCTGGTGCGCGGCGTCAACATTGTGGGCACGCCGCTGGCGGCGATGAAGAAGATTCTGGTCACTGGCGACAAGCAGGAGCTGTTCAACGGCATCTGCGGGGCGGAGTCTGGCCAGGTGCCGGTAAGCGCGGTTGCGCCTGCGCTCTTGCTGAGCGAGCTTGAAACCCAGCGCCAGCCGCAGGGTTCGGCGCGTCCGCCCATCTTGCCCATTCCGCAGCCGACAGCGACCGAGGGAACAAAGGACCAGGGGAATGTTGCTGCCCAGCCGCAGTCCAAACAGGAGGCGAAATGAACAAGGTTGCTTGGCTTCTTTGTGTTGCGGTGAGTGTAAGTGCGGCAGGCGTGGCGGCGGGAGAAAAGCCCGCGCCCACGCGCGCTGATGCCCTGAAGGACCCCGTGTTGAAGGCCATGCTCACGGAGCTTGATCGCAACGTGAGCCAGTTGCAGTTGCCGGGTTCGCAAAAGCCCTACTTCATCCAGTACCGCATCGAGGATGTGGAGGAATACTCCGCGCGTGCGGAGTTTGGCGCGGAGGAGGGGGCAGGGCACGCGCATCATCGCGTGGCAGTGGTCACGGTGCGGGTGGGCGACCGCAAATCGGATAGCTCAGGCGGCGCTGCCGATGGCACCGTGGAGCAGGCCTGTTTGAGCGAGGACGAGATCGCATTACGCTCGGTCTTGTGGGCCGCAAGCGATCAGGCTTACAAGATGGCCCTGGCTGTCTACGCGCAAAAGCAGGCCGCGCTCAAGCAGGTGCAGACCCCGCCCCAGGCCGACGACTTCAGCGAAGAGAAGCCGCTGATCGCGCTCAGTGCGAGGGGGAAACTCGATGTGGGTAGCGTGCCGTGGCCGGAGCGCATGATGCATGCCAGCGGGCTCTATCGCGCCGCGGAGCCGGTGAAGCTGGCCGGCGGCGTGGTGGAAAGCTCTCATGCGGAGTTCCATGCGCGCGCCCTGACCACCTGGCTGGTCAACAGCGAAGGCACCGTGGTGCGCAAGGGCGCCAACACATTTGAGGAAGAGATTGCCGTGAGCACCCAGGCCGACGATGGCATGAGGCTCGCGCGCTCCTACACCTCAGCCGGTACCGCCTTGAGCGATCTGGACGCGCAGGATGTTTTCGAAAATCATGTTGCGAGTTTGCTCGGCTCGCTTGGCGATCTGCGCTCCGCTCTGCTGGTCGAGGAGGAGTATCACGGGCCGGTGCTGCTGAGCGGCGACGCCAGCGCTGACACCTTGCGCACCCTGCTTGGTGGCGTGACTGCCATGCGTCCCAGAATGGGAACTGAAGCCCGCACCATGGGCGCATTTGCCTCCAGTTACCATGCCCGCGTGCTGCCGGAGTCTCTTGAAGTGGTGGACGATCCGTCGCTCAAGAGTTACAGCGGCAAGGGCCTGGTGGGCGCTTACGATGTGGACGACGAAGGCGTGCCGGCAGAGACCGTGAAGCTGGTGGAAGGCGGTCGGCTGCAGAGTTACCTGATCGGCCGCGAACCGGTGCGCGACTTTCCCCGTTCCAATGGCCACGGCCGAGCCGCGATGATGAGCGCGCCGCACCCTGGCCTGAGCGTGCTGAAGGTGACTGCGCGCGACGGCATGACGGACGAGGCGCTGAAACAGCGACTGCTGGAGATGGCCAAGGATCGCGGGCTCGATCATGTGTACTGCGTGGAGACGCTGGGCGGGGTGCGCTCGCCCCGGCTGCTTTACCGCGTGGGCGCCGACGGCAAGCGGACGCTGGTGCGTGGCGCGGTGCTGGCGGATCTGGACCAGCGCGCCTTGCGCTCCAGCGTGGAGGCCGCCGGCAAGGATCTGTGGGTGGCCAATTATGTGGAGGACGTGCCGATCACGGTGTTGGCTCCGGCTCTGCTGATGGACGACGTGACCGTGAAGCGCGCCAACGACAAGAACGCCAAGCTGCCCTTCTATCCCGCGCCGAAGTAGATAGGGGCAAGGCTCTCAGCAAACCAACTGCATCCCTGCGTGGGTTACCACAAGCCGCACGCAGGGATGCATTTCTTCACCGCCGTCGCCGATTCCGTCGATGGACACAATCAAAACCCCAAGCCCTTCATCTGGACCGGCAAGGCCACAGATATCCTGGAGAAAGTCACTTGCGCCAAGGCTGTCCTGAACAAGAGACGATCTGCTTGAGACACGGCACTGGGGGCGAGAGAATCTTCTTCGAAATAGCGGCCGATTACCATCCCGAAGGTCACGTTAACCTTGCCGGCTAGGGTGCTCGCATGGATGGCTGCCAATTTTTCCTGGACGGCCAGCCGCACATCTCGCTCCGCCGGGTATTCGGCTGAATCAAAGGTCTGTACTTTAGGAACCTCTGAAGAACGCGGAGTTATGAGTCTGCACTTCTCGATCTTCATTCGGCCCGTCTCAACCGGTCGGATTTCGGCGTAGAGGATCGCTCTTTCGTTGTGATTTTGTCCGCCGGAAGCC
>Ga0181529_10002158_pt1 | contig 24039 bp, 21 predicted proteins | sample PEATcosm2014_Bin_36_FD_119763 | JGI IMG/M metagenome (GOLD analysis project Ga0181529, IMG submission 119763) | Peatland microbial communities from MTU Mesocosm Facility, Houghton, MI, USA - PEATcosm2014_Bin10_30_metaG | ecosystem: Environmental > Terrestrial > Soil > Wetlands > Peat | place... | reverse complement strand
ATGCCGAAGCCCGCGAGGAGGCTGGCGGCCAGGATGAGACAGGCGGCCGCGGCCTTCCCCCAGACGCGTCGAAGCGAGTCGTGGATGAACCACATGGAGACGAGGCCCATGAAATGCCCGATGAAGGCGAAGGCCGCGGTCATGAGGAGATCGTACCAGAGCAGGGCATTGACCCGCAGGGCATCCTCCGGCACGGCGCGCAGGTAGGTCCGCTCCACGACGTGTATGAAATCGGTGAAAATGTAGGGCGCGTTCGGGTAGAAGAGGAGCCAGAGCGCGGCGACGGGGAGGGCGACGAGGGCCCGCGCCTTCTGCCGCCCGAGGCGGCGGAGGGCGACGGTCCCGGCGACCGCGACGATGTAGGGGACCGCCGCGAGCGCCAGGTTGAATACGAGGTAGAGATACCAAATGCGTCCCGAGACCGCGACCCTGAGGGCATAAAGCAGCACGCATCCCAAGGCGGCCAGGCCGAGCACGGCCGTAAGCGCCCATAGCTGCGATCCGCTCCTGCCTTCGCTCATCGCTCCTCGCTAGGCCTCGATCGCGCGGGCGGCGATCTTGTCGAGGATCCGCGCCTTGAAGTCGGTCAGCTTGACCCCGTTCTCCTGGCTCCCGTCGAGCTTGCGGACGGAAACGGCGGACTCGTCGGCTTCCTTCTGGCCGACGACCAACATGTAGGGGACCTTCTGATTCTGGGCGTCGCGGATCTTGGCGTTCATCCGGGAATCCGAAAGGTCGGCTCGCGCCCGGATCCCCGCGCCGCGAAGCTCGGCGACGACCTTTTTCGCGTAGCCGTCGAAGGCCGCCGCGATGGGAATGACCGTGACCTGCTCGGGACAGAGCCAGACGGGGAAGGCGCCGGCGTAATGCTCGATGAAGACGCCGAAGAAGCGCTCGAGCGAGCCGAGGAGGGCGCGGTGCACCATATAAGGCTGCTTCTGCTGGCCGTCCTTGTCGATGTAGGTCATGCCGAAGCGCTCGGGCTCGTTCCAATCGAATTGAATCGTGGTCATCTGCCACTCGCGGCCGATCGCGTCCCTGATCTTCAGGTCGATCTTGGGTCCGTAGAAGGCGCCGCCGCCCTCGTCCACCACGTACTCGAGGCCTTCCTTTTCGATGCCTCTCCTGAGCGAGCCGATGGCCCCCTCCCAGCGCGCGTCGTCGCCGATCGCTCCTTCCTTCGGCTTGGTCGCCAGGTATGCCTTGATGTCCTTGAAGCCCAGGGTACGCCAGATATTCAGGCTGAAGCGCAGGACTTCGGCGATTTCGTCCTCGATCTGCTCCGGCGTGCAGATGATGTGGGCATCGTCCTGGGTGAAGCCCCGGACTCGCATGAGGCCGTGCAGGACTCCCGAGCGCTCGTATCGATATACGGTCCCGAGCTCGGCCCATCGCAGGGGAAGATCGCGGTAGGAGCGGGTCGAGTTCTTGTATATCATAATATGGAAAGGACAGTTCATCGGCTTGGCATAATAGTCGTTCTCGTCGATCTTCATGGGCGAGTACATGTTGGCCTTGTAGAAGCCGAGGTGGCCCGAAGTCTCCCAGAGCCAGCTCTTGCCGATGTGGGGAGTGAAGAGGATCTCGTAGCCGTTCCTATAGTGCTCCTCGCGCCACCAGTTCTCGAGCTCGACGCGGAATCGGCCCCCCTTCGGATGCCAATATACGAGACCCGGGCCGGCTTCTTCGTGGGTGGAGAAGAGATCCAGGTCCTTGCCGATCCTGCGGTGATCGCGCTTCTCGGCCTCCTCGAGCATCTTCAGGTGGGCCTCGAGCTCCGCCTTGCTCGAAAAGGCGTAGGCGTAGATGCGGGTGAGCATCGGCAGCTTCTCGTCGCCATGCCAGTAGGCCCCGGCGACCGAGCGAAGCTTGAAGGCGTCGGGCCTGATCTCGCGGGTGGTCGATACGTGGGGACCGCGGCAGAGATCGAGGAAGCCGTCCTGCTCGTAGGTGGAAATGGTCCCCTCGAGGCCCTCGATCAGCTCGAGCTTGAAGGGCTGGTCGGCGAAGAGCGAGCGAGCCTCCTCTTTGGAGACCTCCCTGCGGACGAAGGCGGCCTGCGAGGCGATGATTCGCCGCATCTCCTTCTCGATGGCCGGAAGGTCCTCGGCCTGGATGGGCTTGGCGAATTGGAAATCGTAGTAGAAACCGTCCTCGATGGCCGGCCCGATGCCAAGCTTGGTACCCGGATAGAGCTTGAGGACGGCCTCGGCCATCACGTGCGATGCCGAGTGCCTGACGGTCTCGACGGGGGAAGGAGCATCAGTCGACATACGAAACCTCCGCTGGAGCGCGATAAGAACGACGAGGCCCCCGACGGACGCCCGCCCGTACGAAAAGACCTTCGCGGAGGCTCGCGATGCGAGCCTCCGCGTCACGAAGGCTCGTTTCACCTGCCTTCATGCGCCTTCGCGTAAGGACGAAGCTCCCGGGGGCCCTTAGCGACAGTAGTCGCTTGCGACGGTAGTCGCCGTTCTGGTCCTTCCGCGAGATCCGCGGTACCACCTTACTTCGGCACCCCATGGCGGGGGCCGCGCTCATCGCCCTATCACGGGAGCGCCCGGTCCGAAATACGCAGGCGAGCGGTGCATCCGCAAACGCCTTTCCTCCGGACGGCTCGGGAGCGGTCTTCGCATTCCAGGCGGCCTGAGGGACTCTCAGCCCCGCGATGCGGGCATCGCGACGGTCCCCCTCTCTGTCGGCGCCTCTCGAAAGCTACTTTCTCCGTCGAGGCCTTCGAAGAAGTATCGCCAGTAGGATCGGGGGCTGTCAAGCTGGGAAGGAAGATCGAGGCGGGGCGAATTGCCCATGCCCGAAGGCCTCATTCCTCGTAGGTTTCCCGGAAGAGCCCGAAAAGCTCCTTGACCTTGGCTACGGCGACCGCCAGATCGCGTCGGACCAGGCCTCGAGAGGCCAGGGCCCATACCCTTTCGACGATGTCGAAGGCCGCTCGCGGCCTTCCCAGGGCTTTGGCGGCGGCGGCCTTTTTCGCGAGAAGGCTGCCATCGTCCGCCAGCCAGTGATAGACGATCTCGAGGGCCGCTACGGGATCGGCCGCGATCTCCGCCGCCCCGCCGGCGACGGCATAGCCCGCGTTTCCCGTTTCCTGACCGGGGATCATATCGATGAATAGCAGCGGCAAGCCGGCGGCGAGGGATTCGGTGACGATGAGGCCTCCGGCCTTGGCGACGACGAAATCGGCCGCTCGCATCATAAGGGGCAGGTCGTCGACGAAATTGTACAGACGGGCCGGCAGATGCCATTCGCGGTCGCGCATTCGGGAGAAGAGCTCGTCGTCTCCTCCCGCCACCGCCGCGATCTGCAAGGGCAAGCCCGAATGGTTTACGGCGTTGAGGATGCCCTCCAGCCTATCGACGCGCTTCGAGCCCACGGCGAGAAGGGTCGTCAGGTCGGCTCGCCAACCGAGCTCGGATCGGAGCTCGGGCTTGCTTCGCGTCTCCTCCGAGATGCGCGGGTGCACCGGTATGCCGATCACCGCGAGCTTATCCCGGGGAATGCCGGCGCTCAAGGCGAGATCGCGGACGATCTCGGTCGGCACGACCGTCAGATCGGCGTCGCCCGTGAACCATATCTGGTGGACCGTGGCGAGGTCGGTCACGACGCAGACGACCGGGATGAAGGCGCGCCTCAACGTGAACAGGGCGTTGAGGGGAGCTTGGTAGAGCGGATAGGTGGAGACGATGACGTCGGGCTTGAAGCGGAAGACCAGGTCGCGCATCGCGCGATACAGGAGGACGCGCATGGCGTTCTCCATCATGCGGCTCGCGAAGCCCGTATCGCTGACGTCGTAGGCGAACTCGTACAGCCTGGCCGCCTCCTTCGCGACTCGATCGTAATCGGACTGCGCGTCCCTGAGCCAGGCCGGGGTCCTTTCGCTATCGAGGGGGTTAGCCAGCTCGTAGGCGCATTCGCCCCCGTGGCTCTCCTCGAGGGCCGCCGCGAGCGCCTTCGCCGCGCTCCGATGCCCGAAGCCCGCGTCGGCCGTAAGAATGAGGATACGCTTCTTCTCGGTCAAGGCCGTCCTCCTTCCTCTCCCTCTACGTCAGCCGTAACGGCCGCTGATGTAGTCCTCCGTCCGCCTGTCCCTTGGGTTCGTGAAGATCGAGGCCGTGGGTCCGAACTCGACCATCTCTCCCAAGAGCATGTAGCCCGAGTAGTCCGAGATCCGCGCGGCCTGCTGCATGTTGTGCGTGACGATGGCGATCGTGTAGTCCTTCTTGAGCTCGACCATGAGCTCCTCGACCTTGGCCGTGGCGATCGGGTCCAGGGAGGAGCATGGCTCGTCCATGAGAATGACCTCGGGCTCGACGGCGACCAGGCGCGCGATGCAGAGCCTCTGCTGCTGGTCGAGGGGAAGGTCCATGGCGCTCTCGTCGAGCTTGTCCTTGAGCTGATCCCAGAGCCAGGCCGCCCGGAGGCTCCGCTCGACGGTCTCACGTGCGTCCTCGGAGCGCCTCCGCCCGGAGCGGCCGCGAAGGGCGGCATGGGCGGCGCGGCCGGAACGGCCCTCTACCCGAAGGCCGAAGGCCGCATTCTCGAAGATAGTGAGGGGAAAGGGGTTGGGTCTCTGGAAGACCATGCCGACGCGCTTGCGGAGGGCGCAGGCGTCGACGCCCGGAGCGTAGACGTCCTCGCCGTCGAGCAGGACCCTTCCCTCGATCCTCGCGCCCCGGATCAGGTCGTTCATCCTGTTGAGCGAGCGCAGGAGGGTGGACTTGCCGCAGCCGCTCGGCCCGATGAGGGCGGTGATCTTCTTTTCCTCGACGGCGACGCGCACGTCCTTCAGGGCCCGGAACTCGCCGTAATGGAGGCAAAGACCGATCGTCTCCATTTTCGGCGCATGGCCTCGCGCGGCCGTCATCCGAATCTCCCCGTGACGTAATCCTCGGTGCGCCTATCGGAGGGATTCAGGAATATCCTGGCCGTAGGCCCCGTCTCGATGAGCTCCCCCATGAGGAAGAAGGCCGTCTCGTCGGCCACCCGCGAGGCCTGCTTGGTGTTGTTGGTGACGAGGACGATCGTATAGCGTTCCTTGAGGATGGAGAGGGCCTCCTCGATCCGGGCCGTCGAGATCGGATCCAGGCCCGAGCAGGGCTCGTCGAGGAGGATGAGCTCGGGGCGCATGGCGAGGGTGCGCGCGAGGCAGAGCCTCTGCTGCTGGCCGCCGGAAAGCATGAGGCCCGAGCCGCCCAGGCGGTCCTTGACCTCGTCCCAGAGAAAGGCCGCCTTGAGGCTCGTCTCGACGAGCTCGTCCAGATCTACCTTCGCCTTCGGCGAAGGTTCACGCCCTTGGCGCAGGCGAGGGCCGTAGGCCACGTTGTCGTAGACGCTCATGGGCAGGGGCATCGGCATCGCGAAGACCATCCCCACCCGCTTGCGAAGGGCGACGGGATCGCAGGTGGGAAGGTAGATATCCTCGCCGTCGAGGAGGACGCTGCCCTCGGTGCGGCAGCCGATCTTCAGCTCGTTCATCCGGTCGAGGGCCCGGAGGAAGGTAGTCTTGGCCGAGCCCGCCGGGCCGATCACGCCGAGTATCCTGTTGGCCGCCACGTCGATGCTCACGCCGCGCAGGGCCTCCTCCCTGCCGAAGGAGACCCTGAGGCCCTTCACCTCGACTTTCGCGGAACCGAGGCCGCGGCCCGGCGAGGGCGGGCCGCTCATCTCGCCCTCCTCGCGATGAAGCGGTGCATCAGCCAATAGGTGAGGACGTTGACCGCGAGGACGGACATCACGAGGACGGCCGCCGTGCCGTAGGCCTTCTCGGTCGAGATGCCCTCGCGCGCGAGTATGTAGAAGTGCACGGCCATCGTGCGCACCGAGTCGAAGACTCCCCTCGGCATGCGGAAGGACGAGCCCGCGGTGAAGATGACGGCGGCGGTCTCGCCGATCGACCGGCCGAAGCTCAGCATGACGCCGGTCACTATGCCGGGCAAGGCGCTCGGAAGCACGACCTTCCTGACCGTCTCCCAGCGGGTGGCCCCGACGGAGAGGCTGACCTCGCGCCAGGACTCCGGCACGGAGCGGATCGCCTCCTCGGAGCTGCGGATTATCGTCGGGAGGACCATGATGGCCAGGGTGAGGGCGCCGGCCAGGAGAGACCACCCCATCCTGAGCGTCGTCACGAAGAAGATGTAGCCGAAGAGGCCGAAGATGATGGAGGGAATGCCGGCGAGACAGTCGGTGCCGAAGCGAAGCGCACGCGTAAACCCGTTCTCGCGGGTGTATTCGGCGAGATAGACCGCCGTGCCTACGCCGAGCGGGAGGGCCGCGGCTATCGCCAACAGCGACAAGAAAAGAGTACCGGCTATCGCGGGGAATATCCCGCCTTCTTTGCCCATGTCCCTGGGCTTGGAAAGCAGGAATTCGAGATTGACCTGGGAGAGCCCCTTTTCCAGCACGAAGAAGATCACGAAGGCGACCGCCGCGAGGGTGAGGAGGGTCGCCCCGCCGAGCAGGGCGACGGCGACGCGTTGGCTCAGCTTATGGGCGTTCATCGCCTGGCCGCGCCTTTACGCTTCAGGGCCGCCATCGCGGAGGCGTTGAGGATCATGATGACGACGAAGAGGACTATGCCCGTGGCGAAGAGGGCCTGCCGATGCAAGCCCGTCGCGTAGCCCATCTCGAGGGCGATGTTGGCGGTCAGGGTTCGAGCCGAATCCAGGGGCGACGCGGGCATCTTCACGGAGTTGCCGGCCACCATTATGACGGCCATGGTCTCGCCGATGGCCCGACCCATGCCGAGGATGGTGCCGGCGAGAAGCCCCGAGCGGGCCGCCTTGAGCACGACCATGCGCACCGCCTGCCAACGGGTCGCCCCCAGGGCGAAGGCTCCCTCGCGGAAGCTCTGAGGCACGGCTCGAAGGGCGTCGATCGAGATGCTCATGACGGTGGGCAAAATCATCACGCCGAGGACGATCGCAGCGGCCAGCACCGACAGGCCCGGCCCCCCGGCGACGCGCCGGATGAAGGGGGCGAGGACCATCACGCCTATGAAGCCGAAGACTACGGAGGGTATCCCCGCCAGGAGCTCGATCGCCGGCTTGACCACCTGCACCACGGCCGGCGGGCTGAATTCCGCGAGGAAGATCGCTCCCGATATGCCCAGCGGCGCGCCGATGGCGAGGGCGCCGAAGGTCACCCAGAGCGAGGACGCGATCATCGGGAATATTCCGTAGCTTCCCGCGTCGGGCCGCCAGTCCGAGGAAAAGAGAAAGTCGCGGGGACCGACCTTTAGAAGGAAGGGAATGCCTTCCTTGAAAATGAAGGCCGCGATGACGAGGAGACAGAGGATCGCGGTGCAGGCCACCGCGAGGAGGATCCTCTCCGCGATCCTATCCGACGCGGCTTTCATCTGGCGCCCCGCGATGTCGTCGCGGGGAGTAGGCCGTCGGCCTCGATCGAGGCCTGGCCCGCCGGGCCGAGGACGTAGTCGATGAAGCCTTTCGCCGCGGGCGAGGGCTCGCCCATGCAAAGGAAGTAGATCGGCCTGACGAGCCTGTACTTTCCCGCCAGGATGAGCTCGGTCGTGCAGGGCAGGCCGTCGACCTTGACGGCCTTGATCGCGTCGCTCACGAGGCCGTAGGAAAGATAGCCTATCGCCCCCGCGTCGTCGGCGACGGTCGCCCTGACCGTGCCGTTGGAATCCTGGATGATCGCGGAATCCGCGAGATCGAATCGCCCCAGTATCGTCTCGAAGGAGGATCGCGTCCCCGAGCCGGATTCGCGGGACACGACGGTTATCAGGCGGTCGGGCCCCCCTAGATCCTTCCAGTTGCGGATCGCGCCCGCGTAGATATCCCGGATCCGCGCCATCGTCAGGTCGGCGATCCCGTTCGCGGGATTGACGATGACGGCGATGCCGTCGCGGGCGACGACGAAGGCGGTGGGGATTTTCGCGTCCGGAGGGAGCTCGACGAGATCGGCCATGCCGATCTGGGCGGCTCCGTTGATCGCCGCGCTTATGCCGACCGCCGATCCCCCGCCCTGAACGGTGACGTCGATCTCGGGATGGGCGGCGTCGTAGGCGTCGGCCAGCTTTTCCGCGAAGGGCTGAAAGGCCGTCGACCCCGCGAGGGTGACCGAGGAAGCCCTGTCGGCGCAGGATCCGGCGAGAAGGCCGCAGGCGACCGCGATGAATACCGGGACGCGCCATGAACGGGGGCGCGCGCGGGGTAACATCCTGCTCATCGAAGCTCCTCGGAATGCTGATGGAATCCGAATGCCGGGTCCCGAGAGCTTATACCGAAGGGCTATCCGGCGCCAAGCTCTCGGACTACTTGTTTTTAGCCCCTGCAGTCGCTATTTTAGCGTTAGAACGAGTCATGCCGATAGATTCAGAGTCGGAGGGCGAGGTACTCACCAGGATCGATGAGGAACTCAAGGAGCCCGATGAATACAAGGTCCTCCTCATCAACGACGATTTCACGACGATGGAATTCGTCGTGACCGTCATCATGACCGTCTTTCACAAGTCCCTGCCCGAGTCGACCAGGATAATGCTGGACGTCCATAGGAGGGGGAAAGGGACCGTCGGGGTCTATAGTTATGACATTGCCGTGACGAAGATCAATCAGGTGCACCTGCTCGCCCGGCAAAACGGATTCCCGCTCAAGTGCACCATGGAGAAGGCGTAGGTGAAGGTCAGTCAGGAAGTCCAGGCCATTTTCAATGCCGCGTACAACGAGGCGAAGCTCCGCAATCACGAGTACCTCACGCCGGAGCACATCCTTTACGCGTCTCTCTCCTTCGAGCAGGTTCGTTCCATACTCGAGGCCTGCGAGGCCGACGTGGAGCAGCTTCGAAGGGGGATGGAGGCCTACTTCGAGCAGAAGATCCCCCAGGTCAAGGATACCGAGCCGGTTCAGACCGCGGGCTTCCAGAGCGTCATCGAGCGCGCCGTGCTCCAATCCCAGGCCGCGGGCAAGGAAGAGGTGGAAGTCGCCGACGTCCTGGTCTCGCTCTACGACGAGGAGCGCAATTATTCCGCCTACTATCTCCGGAAGTCGGGAGTCAAGCGCCTCCAGCTCCTCGAGGTCATATCCCACGGCGACGGTCCGGAGGGAGAGATCTTCGAGGAGGACGAGGAAGAGGAAGACGAGGAAGAGGGCCACGAGGAGCGCGAGGAGCGGAAGCCCCGGGCTGCGGGCCGCATGAACCCGTTGGAGCGATTCGCCTCGGACCTTACCAAGTCGGCGCGAGAAGGCAAGCTCGAGCCGGTGATCGGCCGGACCGCCGAGATCGAGCGGACCGTCCAGGTGCTGTGCCGACGCCTCAAGAACAACCCGATCCACGTCGGCGATGCCGGCGTCGGCAAGACAGCGATAACCGAGGGCCTCGCCCAGCGCATCGTCGCGGGCGACGTGCCGCCGCGCCTGCGGGACTATACGATCTACGCCCTCGACATGGGCGCCCTCCTCGCGGGCACCAAGTTCCGGGGCGATTTCGAGGAGCGGGTCAAGAAAGTCGTCGACGAGCTTCTCAAGAAGGACAAGTCCATACTCTTCATAGACGAAATACACACGATAGTCGGGGCCGGCGCCGTATCCGGCGGCTCCCTCGACGCGTCCAACCTCCTCAAGCCCGCCCTCACTTCGGGAAGGCTGCGCTGTATCGGCAGCACGACATACGACGAGTACAACAAGTTCTTCGAGAAGGACAGGGCGCTGTCCCGCCGATTCCAGAAGATCGACATCGTCGAGCCTACGCAGGGCGAGACGGTGGAGATCCTCAAGGGTCTGCGCGTCAAATACGAGGAATACCACAAGGTAAAGTACTCCGACGAGGCCCTCGAGCTTGCCGTGAGGCTCTCCGCCCAGTACATCACCGAGCGCCGCCTTCCCGACAAGGCTATCGACGTCATCGACGAGGCGGGAGCCTGGGCGAGGATGAACGCCTACAAGACGGGAACCGACGCCGTCCCTCCCGCGCCCGGGGATGGGAGCAGCGCGGCTCAGACCGAGACGGCGACCCTCGACATCAGCGCCAAGGAGATCGAGACGGTCGTCGCCAAGATAGCGCGCATTCCCGAGCGCTCGGTCTCCATGTCCGAGAAGGACAAGCTCGCCTCCCTCGAGGCCGACCTCAAGTCGGACGTGTTCGGACAGGACAGGGCGGTCGAGTCGGTCGTCAAGGCGGTAAAGCGTTCCAGGGCGGGCTTCCGCTCGCCGGACAAGCCAGTGGCCAACTTCATGTTCGTCGGCCCGACGGGAGTCGGCAAGACTGAGCTTGCCCGCCAGCTCGCGCAACATATGGGCATCAGCCTGCACCGCTTCGACATGTCGGAGTACCAGGAAAAGCACACGGTCTCCCGACTTATAGGCTCGCCCCCCGGCTACGTCGGCTACGAGGAGGGGGGCCTCCTCACGGACGCTATCCGCAAGACCCCCCACGCCGTCGTCCTCCTCGACGAGATCGAGAAGGCCCACCCGGACGTCTACAACATACTCCTGCAGATCATGGATTACGCGACCCTCACCGACAACCAGGGCCGCAAGGCGGATTTCCGAAACGTCATCCTGATCATGACCAGCAACGCCGGAGCCCGCGACATCGGCAAGAGCCTCATCGGCTTCGGCGACCGGGCCATGACCGATACGGCCCTCTCCGAGGCGGTCGAGCGCGCCTTCACCCCCGAGTTCCGCAACCGCCTGGACGCCGTCGTCCACTTCGAGAACCTTCCCCCCGCGATCATCGAACGCATCGTCGAAAAGGCCATCGACGATTTCCGCGTTCAGCTTTCCGAGAAGAAAGTCGAGCTTGAGGCCACTCCCGCCCTCATCAAGCACCTGGCGGAGAAGGGCTACTCGAGGGAGTTCGGGGCCCGCAACATCGGCCGCCTGGTCGAGGACAAGATCAAGACCTTCTTCGTCGACGAAGTTCTCTTCGGCCGCCTCACCGAGGGCGGCAAGGCCCTGGCCGACCTTGTCGACGGCGAAGTGTCCATAACCGTGTCCTGAAGCCGGGGCGCCATGGCCCTCAGCACCGGAGAGGCGATCCCGGACGCATACAGGCTCAAGGCGCACGACCTGGTCCTCGCCCTGCTGGCCGTCGCCTTCGCGGCATTCTCGCTCGCGTGGCCGCGGACGGGCAGCCTGGTCCTGGGCGGGGCGGCGGTGCCGCGCGGCTATCCCATGGCGGCGCTTTACCTCTGCATAGCGGCCCTGTCGCTTCTGGTCCCCTTCCTCGCCTCGCGGCTCTCGGCGAGAGCCAGGGACCGGGGCAGACTCGCTAGCGCCCTCGACTTCCTGAGGACTTACTATCCCCAGGCTTTCATCGCTCTGTTCTTCACCGACGCGATACTGCTCTCGGCGCAGGCCTTGGGCGGCGTCCCGCACGACGCGTTCTTCGAGTCGGCCGACCGGGCCATCTTCGGCTTCCAGCCCGCCCGCGAGTTCTCCCGCGCCCTGGGCTCGCAGGCCTGGATCAACGAGATAATGTTCGGGGTCTACTTCGCCTATTTCCCCTTCATGATCACCGCAGTCTGGATACCCTACTTCAAGGGAGACCGCGCCGAGGGCGAACGCCAGCTCTTCACGGTCTGCGCTCTCGTCGCCGTCGTCTGCACCTGGTATGTGTTCTTCCGTGTCGAGGGTCCGAAGTACTGGCTGCCGGATTTGAGAAAGGCCTGGTACGACGGGATCGAAGGCGGGCTCTTCGTCGCCCTCTTCAAGCGCTCGCTTGCGACGGCGACCCTGTCGGGGGCGGCCTTCCCCTCCACCCACGTCATCCTCACCCTGACGACCCTCGCCCTCGCCTTCCGGAACGACCGCCGCTACTTCGCCGCCTACCTGCCCTTGGCCGCGCTCATACTCTGCTCCACGGTCTACATCCGCGCGCATTGGGCCAGCGACATACTGGGCGGCATTCTCGTCGCCATCTTTCTGGCGCCCTTATTCTACCGCCATTACGAGGTCGCGGACCGCTTGGCGGCCCGCCTGAGCGGCAGGCTCGCCCGGGCGCCCAAGCCCTAGGTATACTCTCCCCATGCCTCGCCCGAATTCCCGCCCCTCGGCCTCGCGCCGCGAAACGCCGTTCCCCTACCTGACCCAGGATATGGAATTCCCCTTCCCCGCGCCCTCGTCCGCCGACTCGAACGGCATCGTCTGCGCCGGCGGGAACCTATCGCCGGGCCTCCTCCTTTCCGCCTACAGGCAGGGGATCTTCCCATGGTTCTCCGAGGACGAGCCCATCCTCTGGTGGAGCCCCGATCCCCGCTTCGTCCTCTTTACGGAGGAGCTCCACGTCTCGGCGACCATGAGGAAGACCCTGCGCAAGCGGAACTACGAGCTCGCGCTCGACCGCGACTTCCCGGCGGTCATCCGCGCCTGCTCCTCCTCGCCCAGGCCGGGGCAGGACGGCACATGGATCACCGAGGACATGATCGGGGCCTATATCGAGCTCCACCGCCTGGGCTACGCGCACTCGGCCGAGGCGCGGCAGGGCGGCGAGCTCGTCGGCGGCCTCTACGGCGTAGCCGTCGGCTCCATGTTCTTCGGCGAGTCCATGTTCAGCCGCGCGGACGGAGCTTCCAAGGCCGCCTTCATAGCCCTGGTATGGCGCCTCAGGGAAGAGGGCTTCACCCTCATCGATTCGCAAGTATATACTGATCATCTCGCCGGACTCGGCGCTCGGGAGATACCGCGCATTGAATACCTTTCCCTCCTCTCCGATCGCCTCTCGGCCGCGACGCGAAAGGGCGATTGGTCGACGCTTTTCGCCGGATTCCCCGATTCCTCCGAATACCGCCGCGTCGTCCTCAGATAGTCGGACTAGAGCATGAGAGCGCTTTTCGTGCAGCTGCCCCTGCAGGACCCGAACGGAGAGAGCTCGCAATCCAACATCCCCCTGGCCGCCGGCTACCTCGCCGCCTATGCGGAGTCCCGCGGACTCCTGTCACGCGGCGAATGGGCCATCCTCGACCGCGCCGTCGCCGACTTCGGCTCGGACAGCGCGGTCGTCGAGGCCATCGCCGCCTCCGGAGCCGATCTCGTCGCCTTCACCCTCTACGCCTGGAACCTCGAGCGCAGCCTCCACGTGGCTGAGCGCTCCCTCCTGTCGGCGCCGCGAGCCCGCCTCGTCGCAGGCGGCCCCGAAATCGCGAGCGGGATGAAGATCCTCTCCCGCTCGCCCTTCCATTCCCTGGTCGAAGGCGAAGGCGAAGAAGCCTTCTGCGAGCTCCTCGACGACCTGCGCCGCGGCAAGCCCCTGGCCAAGCGCTACACCGCGCCCAGGCCGGTCGACCTCGCCAAGCTACCCAACCCCTACCTCGTCGGCGCCCTCCCCTACGAGGCCGATAGGCCCGTCCACCTCGAGACCATGCGCGGCTGCCCCATGCACTGCGGCTACTGCTTTTACGGCAAATCGAGCGGCGAGCTCCGTCGCTACCCCCGCGACCAGGCCTACGAGGTCGTCGAAGCCGCTGGAAAGGCGGGCGCCCGCGAACTCTACCTCATGGATCCCTCTTTCCAGGCCAGCGAGGACCTATCCGGCCGCCTCGTCGACCTCGCCAAGGCGAATTCGGCCGGCATGTCCCTGCACGCCGAGATACGCCTCGAGTCCGTCACGGAGGAGATAGGCCGCCTCTACGCCGCCGCCGGCCTCGCCTCGGCCGAGGTAGGCCTGCAGAGCGTCAATCCCAAAGCCCTCGAGGCCGTCCAGCGCTCCTGGGACAGGCCCGCCTTCGAGCGCGGCGCGGAAGCCTTAGCCAAGAACCGCGTCGTCGTCAAGACCGGCGTCATACTCGGCCTTCCCTTCGACGGCTACGAGCAGGTTATCGAAACCTTCGATTTCCTCGGCATGCACGGCCTCGGGCAGGAGGCCGAGCTCTATCCGCTCTCGCTGCTACCCGGCACGATCGTGCGCGAGAAGGCCGACGACTGGGGCATGTCGCGGATGGACGGACCGCCCTACTGGGTCACCTCGACCGACTGGATATCCGGGGACGACATGGCCGACGCGGTGGCCGCCTTCGAGGACGGATTCGACGTCGAGTGGGCCTTTCCGCCCGCGCCGCATTTCCGCGAGGAGGAGTCGGGCTTCCGCGCCTTCCTCAACGCCCGCCGCGGCGAGAGCGTCGACTGGGCGCGGCTCAACCCCGCCCGGCTCGCATCATCGCTGACGATCCTCGCCGACGCCGACGACCCGGAGGGGATCTCTCGCCTCGTGCGCGCGGCCCGCGACCTGAAGCGCGACAATCCCTTCGCCCTCTACCAGATCGTCCTCCGCTCGGACAGCCGCTTCCCCTCCGAGAAACTGGCCGCGCGGGTCCGCGACGCCTTCTCCAAGGACGACCACTACTACGAGCTGTCGCGCTACTTCTCCCTCGACCCCCAGCCGAGCTACCAGGTCCGCCTCTTCTTCGCCACCCGCAACCCCTCCTTGGCCTATCGCGCGATGGAAGAGGCCCAGGACATGGAGACCATGCTCGTCATCGGAGGCAAGGGCGGCTTCAACGCCGACCGCCTGGCCGAGCAGCTCCCCTTCGTCGCCTTCGATCGCGAGGCCCTGCCCTTCGACAGGCTCTACGAGCTAATGAGCGTGTACGCGGAGTTCCGCCACATGCTGGTCGAGGCGCCGGAGGAGCTCTTCGTATAGGGCGAAAGGGACAAGCTTCCCCTTCATCAGGATACCGTGCCCGCGCTTTGGCGCGGGCTCCGGTCTTCTACGCTTTCCCTTTTCGTGAAGGTTGCGCCGATCCTGCGCACTTCATTACTATAATCAGGAAGATACCGGATCGCGGAAGCTTCGAGGAGGCCGAGAATTGGTATACGTAGTCGTTACTATGATGATTAAGGATGGCCGCATGGAAGAATTCCTGAGCTTATGCGAAAAGCTTCGCCCCCTGGTGCTCGCAGAAAAAGGCTGTCACGGCTACGACTATACCCGAGAGATCGCTTCCCCGCTCTCCATGCAGGAACCGACAGATTCGAATCGCATCACGCTCGTGGAACGCTGGGATTCGCTCGAAGCGCTCAGGGCGCACGGGGAGGCTCCGCACATGAAGGAAATCGGCTCGAAAATGAAGGACCTGCGCTCGAGCGTGATCGCGCGCGTCGGCCAATCCGTTTTTTAAGCGGGCGCCAGGGCAGGAAAGGATGGAATCAAAGGTCTCTACGAGAGTCGTCGTCGCCATCGTCGTCTCTCTCATCCTCTGGTCTTCGGCATTCGCGGCTATCCGGGTGGGCCTGAAAGGTTTCGGTCCCGGCCAGCTCGCCCTCCTTCGATTCTCCATCGCCTCGATCGCGCTGCTCATTTATTCTCTGCTCACCCGCCAGCCTCTTCCCCGCGCCCGGGACCTTCCGATGATGCTCCTCTTGGGCTTTCTCGGTTTTTTCGTCTACCATGTGGGCCTCAACGCGGGAGAAGTCGTCGTTCCGGCCGGTTCCGCGAGTTTCATCATCTCTTCCGTCCCGGTATTCTCCACGCTCATGGCCGTCGCCTTCCTGAAAGAGCGACTTACCTTCCTGGGCTGGATAGGGGTGCTTATCTCTTTCTGCGGAGTGGCCCTCACATCCCTGGGTTCGGGGAAAGGATTCAGATTCGAACCCGCGGCGCTGTTCATCGTGTGCGCGGCGATCGGCGAGAGCGTTTATTTCGTTCTTCAAAAGCCGTTTTACTCGCGCTACTCGGGCCTCCAACTCACCACCTACACCATCTGGACGGGCACGCTCTGTATGCTGGTTTTTCTTCCTGAGCTGATACGTCAAGCGCCTATCGCGTCGCCGAACGCGATTCTTGCGGTCGTCTACCTCGGAATATTCCCGGCGGCCACCGGCTATGTGCTGTGGGCCTACGCGCTCTCCAAGGTAAATGTGTCTCGAGTCACGAGCAGTCTCAACCTTCAACCCGTCTTATCCTTGGCGATCGCGTTGCTATGGTTGGGCGAGATGCCGACGGCGGTGGCATTGGCGGGCGGGGCGATCACTATCGCCGGCGTCGTCGTCCTGAACACGCTCGGCAAAAGAGTATAGGGACGACATCGAGCGAAGCCGGGCCGGCGATCGGGCGTGTCCTCCTTATCGCCGAAGTCCGAGTCGCAACGACGCTCTCGAAGAGGCGCCGCCCGGCGCGTCAAAGCGATTCGCCCCAGATTATCCTGGGTTCCAGCTCGATCAGGGGGGTAGCCGTCTCGGAGTCGCGGTTCGAGACGAGGATGGAAAACGCGATTTCGCCCATGCGCTGTATCGGATACTCGACGGTCGATAGGCGGGGCCGGATGAACCGCAGCGCGTAAATGGAATCGAAGCCGGCGAGGCCGACGCTTTCCGGAACCGAGAGCCCGCGCCGCGTGAAGTCCTCGAGTATTTCGAGGGCGAAGATATCGCTGCAGCAGAGGATGGCCGTCCGCGCCTCGCTCGCATCGATGCTCGCGATCTCTTCGACGTAGTCGCTGCCCGCCACGAGCCTCCCTTCGACACCCTTCGCCGCTCCGACTGCTTCGAGGAAGCCGGCGTATCTCTCCTCGATTTCGTAGAGATTGATCTTTTCCCGCGATGCCCGGAGCGGACCGACGAAGACGAGACGCTCGTAGCCCTTCGCGATCACCGAGGACGTGAGCTCACGCATGACCGCCCTGTCGGACAGGCCGACGAAAGGCCATGCCGGCGAGACTTTGTTCGCGATGGTCACGATCGGGCGATCGAGGCTATGCAGGAAAGCGTCAAAACTCTCGCCGGAGCTCGCGGGGAACAGAAGGATTCCGTCCACGTTGCGCCCCGCCATATGCTCGAGGGCCGCGCGCTCGCGCTTCTCGTCTCTCCGCGATATGGCTATCTGGAGGAAGTAATCCCGAGCCCAGGCTATCTCCTGGATCGCGTTGACCAGCTGGGCGAAGAATTCGTTCTCGAGATCGTGGACGATCAACCCGATCTCGTTTGTGCGTCTATTCTTGAGGTTGCGTGCCAGTATGTTCGGCTTGTATCCGTGCTCCAGCGCAGCCGCGAGTATCCTCTCCCGCGTCTCCGGTTTTATCCCCGATCGGTTCCTGAACGCGCGGTCGACAGTTCCGAGAGATACGCCGCAAATGCGGGCGAGGTCCTTCGTCGTAAAGCTCATTCGCCGTCTCCGCTCGAGAACCTGATTTCGATGATCTCCCACAGCTCCACGCGAGCGACCCGAATCTCGACCCCTTCGTCTACCCGCCGAAGCTCGACGGCCGAACCTTCCCGAACCGCCGCCGCCGATTCGACTCCCGGCCGCCGCACGAGTATGCCCAGATCCGATACCGGGACGACCTCTTCCATATATTCGTAGGACCGTTCGAAGGCGCCGTCGTAGGGATCCATGAGGCCGCAGCACATGGAGCTCTCGGCGTTCGGGTTCAGGAGATGGACATACAGAGTATTGCCGTCCTCGATCACCGAAAAGTCCATCTTCATCGGGATGCGAAGCTCGATTTGCGGGGCTTCTACGCGGCGCCGGACGAGGTCGCTTACGATCTTCCTGATCCCGATTGAAGGCTCTTTGGCATAATGTCGGAAAATCGGCTGAGGGAAAAGGGCGAAGGCGCCAGTCCCGCTGGCGACTTCGACCAACCCGGCCCTGCCGGTGTCGACGAAGGGAGCGGGGATATTGTTGTGAAAGAAGCGGGATGGCGTGGTCTCGCAAATCGGATCGACGATCGAACCCTTGGATCCCGAGGAAGCCGCATAGACAGCGTATCGGCCGCGAACGAGCAGATCGCGGCCCGACGATTCGGGAAAGCGAAGGTAGGAGACCGAGTAAGAGGAAAGAGCTCCGCCTTCCAGGCCGAGAAGCTCCTTCGCCCTCTTCCCGCCTTCACCCTCTCCGAGCGGACCGGTCGCGAGAACCAGCCCCCCCGCGGCCATGAAACCCTCCAGCGCCTCCCATTCGCACCCACCGAGCTCCGAAACGTTGGGCAGGACTATCAGCCTTAGGCCGTCGAGACGAGCCTTGCCGATCGACTCGTCGAAAAGGAACTCTACGGGAAGGCGCATGTCGCGCAAAAGACGGAAAGCTCCGGCGATATCGCGGATGAACGAGCTCTGATCTTCGCCGCCGTCTTTGGTCTTCTGGGAATGGTATATTGCCGCGAACCTCAAAGGCTTCCCCCGGACCGTATCCCGCCTTCGCCTGATCTCCCCGAAGATCCACGCCAAGTCTTCCCGGTAGAGCCCCTCGTCGATTTCGCCGTCGTGGAACGGCTGGTCGTCGACGGTGACGGTGGCGCCGTGGGCGAAGACGGCGAAGGACTCGTAGGCGAGGAAGGCCCTCGGCTTAACCGTGTAATCCCAGGTGTTGATGAAGCGCCCGATGAGCGATTCGTAGGGGCGGCCATCCGCGACACTCCGGAGGAAGATGGGCAGGAAGGACGTCGAGCGCATGCCCGTCCAATCCGAATAGGCTTCGCCGGTCACGAAGTCCGCCTCCCCCGCCGCGCCGATCGCGCGGCTCCCCATGCCCGTCGACGAGTAGGGATATCCCCAGTAGTTGTTCGTAAAGGCAAGGCCGGGCGCCGCCGCCCTGGCGGCCTCGCGCATACGCCGGTAGAAGGACTCGACGAGGTCGTAGCGGAAGTCGAGGAAGGTGCGTCGGTCGGCACCGTCGGCAAGATCCGGCGGCTCGACGCCGAAGCGCTCCCGATAGCTCTCGCGGCAGCGCGGGCAATAGCAGTTGCCGTCGCCGATGATCGTCATGTCGAGCCATATCCCGTCTATGTTCTTTTGCGCGATCGCGGCAATATGCCTCTCCACGATATCGGCGTAGGGGCTATTGATGCAAAGGGTCCTCCAGCGGGAAGAGCCGGCGCCAAGCCCGCCCGAGGAGTTCACCGTGAGCCATTCGGGCCTCGCGTCGGCGCAACGCTCGTCCCAGGAGACCGAGTAATAGGCGATCGGTCGTATGTCTCTCGCGCGCAGGCAAGAGGCGAGCTCCTCGAGCAGGTCCATCCCCCCGAGACCGGGATGGAGGGATTCGCCTTCGACGGCAGTGTAGAAATTTCCGTATTGGCACTTGGCGAAGAGCACCGCCGAATCGGCGTTCGACGCCGCGAAGGCGTCGGCGATCTTGGCCGGATCGAACCGCTGGGCAATGCCTTTCCCGGGCCAGGCGGGAAGGTGCATATCGAAGAATATCCTAGTCTTGCTCTCGTTTAGCCACATGGTTGGAGCCCCTATCCCTTGATTCCGGAGGAACTGATCCCCGCGATGTAATAACGCTGGAGCGAGATGAACAGGACTATGACGGGCAGGGCCCCGACCACCATTGCCGCGAAAAGCAGCGCCGTGTCGCTGAAATAGATGTGCGCGTAGAGATTGTTGATGGCGACCTGGAGAAGCATGTCCTCCTTTTTCGATATGAACGTCACCGGCACCAGGAAGCTGTCCCACTGCTGGAGGAAGACGATGAGGCCGAGGGTCACGAGGGGCGTCCTGGCCAGGGGCAGCAGGATCCTGAAGAAGATACCGGCCCTGCCGCAGCCGTCGATGACGGCGGCCTCGTCGAGCTCGCGCGGCACTCCTGCGAAGAATTGGCGCATGAAGAAAATGCCGAAACCGGTCGCTCCGAAGGGAAGGATCAGCGATCCCAGCCTGTTCATCAGGCCGAGGTCCTTCACCACCCTGTAGAGCGGGACGATGAGAATCTCAATCGGTAGGATCATGGTCGCTATGACAATGCCGAAAAGCAGCCGCTTCCCGGGGAACTCCATCCTCGCGAAGGCGTAGGCCGCGAAGGAGTTGAGAAGCAGGCTGAGCCCGGTCACGCAAGCGCATATGAAGAGGGTCAGCGCGATTACGCGGACAAGGTCCACGGCCTGGAACAGGCGGGCAAAATTGTCGAGGATGAAGGCGGCGGGCACGAAAGTGCCCGGGGAAAGCCCCCCGACCCTTACGATCTCCTCGTTGGACCTGAAGGCGAGGGACAGCCCCCATAGGACGGGGAGGGCGATGCTTAGAAGAAGCATGGCGAGTACGAGTCTCCCTCCCAGGTCCCACGCGGGCGAATCTTTACGCATCCCATTCCCTCCCGACGCGCAATTGGACGAGGCTGACCGCGAGGACGAAGGCGAACATGAAGACCGAGACCGCCGAAGCGTAGCCGATATCGCCTAACCTGAAGGCCGTCCGCCAGATATAGTATACGAGAAGGTCGGTAGCGCTTCTCGGGCCGCCGTCGGTCATCACCAGGACCGGCGTGAAGACCTTGGCGACCGAGTCCATGGTGGTGACGACGACGACGAAGAGTATCGTCCGCTTCAGGAGCGGCAGCGTGACGTACCTGACTCGCTGCCGAGAACTTGCGCCTTCGAGGTAGGCGCATTCGTAGAGCTCCCTCGGGATTTCCTTCAACCCCGCCAGGAATATCATCATGAAAAAGGCCCAGGACTTCCAGATGCAGGAGACGATGAGGCTCGGCAGGGCCTGGGAAGGGTCGGCCAGAAAGCCCTGACGAGGGGCGCCGAGCCAGGAGAGGATGGAGCCGATCAGTCCGAACTCGGGATTATAGAGGAACTTCCAAAGGTAGGACGTCACGACGAACGGAAGGACGACCGGTATGAAGAAGACCGTCCTCGCGAGACCCATGGCCCGGGACTCGGACTCGGACAGGATCGCGACGACGAGCGCGATGAACGTTTGCGCGAGCACGACCGATACCATGAAGATCGCGGTGGCCTTGAGCGAAGAGAGGAAGTCCCGACTCGCGATGAGGTCGACGAAATTGCCGAAGCCGATGAATCTCGTCCGGCCGATAATGCTCGCCTTGCAGAGGCTCAGAAAGAACAGGTCGACGGCGGGAAAGAGGACGAAGATTCCGATGACAAGGAGAGCCGGAGCGAGATAGAGATAGGCTCCCATGATCGCCGAAAAGCGACGGCGCGATGAGCGGCGCGGCGAAAGTCCTCGCTGCGGGTCAGTCAGGGTTACACTCGGCACGACCTGCCTCCCTTCCGCGTCGTCGCATCTCGGCTTCGAGGGCCTATTTGAGCGCACGCTCCATCTTGGCGACCGCTTCCGCGGCCGACTTCTCGACGTCGGCCCCGAACGCCACTGCGTTGTAGCAATCCATGGCGGCTTCGGAGATCGCGGGATAGTTCGGCGTCACGGATCTGGCCCGTGCCGTTTGGACCAGCTGCTCCTTGATGACGGAGTAGGGGCTCTTCGACATATCGGTTTTCGCGAGTACCGATTGGCGAGCCGGTAGATTGCCGGTCCTGTCGCAGTAAATCTGCGAGCCCTCGGTCCCCGTGATCGCCTTGACGACGGCCCATGCGAGCTTCTTGTTTTTCGACTGGGCGGTGATCGCCAAGTTCCAGCTGCCGGAATTGCTCGCCGCCGCGATTCCCTTGGGCAGGGGCATGGCTCCCCATTTGGACTTGTAGAAGTCCGGGAATTTGCTTTGCCATTCGCCTACCATCCATGGACCGTTTATCCACATCGCGATCCGCTCGGCCTCGAAGCCTCCGGTGATGGGCATGGCCGGAGCCACTTTGTCCTTTTGGAAGAGATCCTGGTAGAAGTGCAGGGCCTTTAGGTTCGCGGGACTATCGAAATAGCCCTTCGCCGTTTTCCCGTCCCTGCTGAGGATATCCGCGCCGAACCACCAGGTCCAGAGCACCTGGGTGTAAGTCATGCCCTCGTTGCGATTGTCGATTGAGAACATTTGCGGCATGATCCCGTAAACTTTTACGCTTCCCGAAGCGTCCGTTTTGGTGAGCTTCCTGGCGGCTGCGAGAAGCTGGTCCAGGGTCCACGCGTCGGCGACTTTGGTCGGCGCGACGAGGCCCGCGGCCTTGAACATATCCTTGTTGTAATACAGCACGCAATTCGATTCATTGAGAGGCGCGGCCCAAATCTTGCCGTTCCAGGTCGTGGACTGGCGAGCCGAGCCGACGAGATCGGCGTAGTCGCTCTTGTCCCAGTAGGAATCCAATGGCTCGAGGGCGGACTGACTCGCGTAATAGGCTATATTCGGCGCATCCATACAAATGACATCGCCGACATCGCCTCCCGCAATTTCGAGTTTAAGCTTGTTCTCGTATTGGTTCTGAGGAACGGTTCGGATCTCCACTTGATCCGCAAGGCCCGCCTTCTGCAGGGCTTCTGTCATGTACTGAGGCCACAGGTCGGAGAAAGTGTCGATGATAATTTTCGAACCATCGGCGAATAGCGAGCTTCCACACAGGGCCATGATGAGAGCGAGAAAAGCCGCCGTGATAGACAATCTCTTCATTTTCTGCCTCCTGAATACTGTTTTACCGTTGTTCGGTAACGTTACCGTAAAATAGTGCACGTTACCGGAGTTGTCAAGCTACATTCGTTAATTGCCGCAGAAATCGCCGGGCCAAAGGCCGCGAGGTGAAATTTCGCGGAAAGCTACGGGCGGCGGATTCGACAACGACTCGGCCGAGGGCGCGCCGAACCGCGCCGTCGCGTATGGAGAGGCGTAGCTGGCGTTGCGATCAGGAGCAGCGTAGGGTAAAGCTACATGCGAAGAGGGCGGTAATGCGGAGTTCCGCCACAAGCCAGTCGAGGCGCCGAAGGAACCCTTCGGACTTGTCCATAGAGGCGCGTCAGTTCTTCACGCTCTCGAGCACCCGCTTTAGGCGATCTTTGTTGCCGGCGACGAGAGCGGCGTCAGCGGGGTTGATCATGGCTCTGTACTGGTCGGCGTACTGCTGCATCGCCGGCTGCGGGGATTTCGCGTTGGCCTCGTCCATCATCGCAATGAAGTAGCCGTAGAAGATGGTTATATAGACCTGCCAGAAAGTCTCGTGCCAGCCGTGCCGATTCAGGATGTCCATCGCCCTCGAGTCCGCGCGCATCGCGGCGATGGCCTTGCCGAAGTTGCCGGGATTCGCCCCGGCAGGACCTCCGGAGCCCTTCCCGGATTCGCCCTTGTACTCGTCGCCCAGGGTCTTCAAGTCCTTTATGAGGCCCGGAAGGTCCGCGATGAACCTGTCGATTATGGGCTGGGTGAGGACCTTCGGCATCGTCCCAGTAGCGGAGTTCGAAGTCTGGGCGAAAACGAGGGCCGACGCCAGGGAAAGGACGAGGACGATCGCGACTGTAATGAGCTTCTTCATGCTACCTCCGGACTGCTTCGACGGGTATCGAGTACAGCGACAAAGATACTGATATGGTTTACTGCAGTCATTCGCAAAATGAAACTGAAACTTGAAGAGCGCCCGGTCTCGCGCTTACCGAAAAATAGATAATGTTTTATAATGTAGGCGACTACAAGGAGGAGAGAGCCCATGCAGATCGATATCGATTCCCTCGTGCGCGACCTCGGAGCCGCCAAGGCCGACGCACTCCTCGCCCAGAAGACGAAGAAGGCCCAGGGCGCATCCGATGCCGAGATCGCCTTGGCCACGGGGCGCTACGAGGGCCTGCGGGAGGCTCTCGAGATCGTCGGAGCCCTCGCGCACCAATAGGGAGAGGCGGCGCCATTTTCTCTGCACAAGGAAAGTTGGTGTTTCGCCCCAATGGGGATTGATATTGTGTGTAAGCGGGAAATAAAGCGCTATAAACGTTTCGCCAAGGACATGCCATAACATACTTCGGCCCATTGAAAATATTGGGTAGACTGGCGATCGAGCCTAGAGGAATTTGAATAGACGCACAATAGTTCTCCTACGAAGCAGGAACGTCCATGCCTTTATTCCCTGAGCATAGCACACTATAAATTTGGGAATGTCCTATCGGGTGAGGAAGAAGCTCGAGAAAAATCGGGCGGATGATAAGTGCCGGCGATGGAGGAACGCCAATTCGAGTCCGCTACGCCGATCATGCCCCACTAATGATCAATGAATAAACTGTGTCCAATTCAGCATGTCCTAGGCTATCAGGTTCAAAATTGGCAGTACAATCATTATCCGTTGCTGCTGGGGTAAATGACCCAACACCATCACCACAAGGTCAGTTGCTAAAAGTGCATGTAAGGGGTGCTGAAAAAAATAGAATAAACAGCACCGTAAAGAAATAGCTGATATAATCACTGATAAAGTGCATGAAAACGAGAAAGAAAGGGCAAAAAGCCGTGCACTTAGAGGAAACGGAT
>Ga0181529_10002157_pt1 | contig 24042 bp, 17 predicted proteins | sample PEATcosm2014_Bin_36_FD_119763 | JGI IMG/M metagenome (GOLD analysis project Ga0181529, IMG submission 119763) | Peatland microbial communities from MTU Mesocosm Facility, Houghton, MI, USA - PEATcosm2014_Bin10_30_metaG | ecosystem: Environmental > Terrestrial > Soil > Wetlands > Peat | place... | reverse complement strand
TCCGGCGGGATACACTGGCAGAATGCGCCTGCGTCGACCCGACCCGGAGTACCTAAGGCTAATCCTGCCTTACGGCGAGAGAATTCAAGAGCTCGCACTGGCCGCGCGTAACCTGATCCTCGAAGAGGCCCCGTGGGCCAGCGAGTTCGTCTACGAAGTGTACACCATCGCCGACCACTTCACGTTCACGGAGCGACCAAGCGACGCGTTCGTCTTCACCACAACACATGCCAATTGGGTGAACCTCGGCTTTAACTTTGGCTCGCTGCTGCCCGATCCGGATGGCCTGCTGCGTGGCGAGGGCAAATTGATTCGGCACGTTCGGATCGCGCAGGCGACGGATCTGGACGCTCCCGGTGTTCGAAAGTTGGTAAAAGGCGCCATCGCGCAGGCGGAGAGGCCGGATGGCAAAGGCGGGAAGCCCAGAACCGTCGTGCGCACGGCTCAATCCGCCAGGAAGCACTCAGCCCCAAGCCGGCGACGAACTTGAATATCTTGGCGCCTAGCGAGCCAACGTCATTGCACTTTGCCCGCGGATTGATTCGCGTCCTGGCTAGCCTTCAACTCTTGCACTAATCGCCGCTCACGGTCGCCGTCGGCCTTGCGCTTCAAGCGGTAGTAGGCCTGGGCGAGCGAGACGTGAGCCTCCAGGAATTGAGGCGACTGCTTCACGACCTTCTCCAAAGTGGCGCAGGCGCGACCCAAATCGCCCGCGGCCAGATCGGTGGCGCCCACTTGATAAAGCGCGCCCGGGTCGCCAGGACGGACGCGGAGGGCACGCGCCAACAACTCGTGCGCGCGACCGTAATCCCCATCCTCCTTCAGCAGCACCGCCAGCCGCAAGTTCGATTCGAAATCGTTAGGGTCCTGCGCCAACTCCTTCTCAAACGCCGCACGGGAGGCTGCCATGTCGCCGCTGGCCATCTGCGCCTGGCCGAGGTAGGAGTAGAGGTCCGGAAGATGAGGATTCAACTCCGCGGCTTTGCTGAGATCCGCAATCGCGGCCGGGTATTCGAGCGCTTCCAGTTTGGCCATTCCCAGCAGCAGATGGGCCTCCGCCGAGTCGCCATTGCGCAGGATCCGATCGACGATCCGTTGCCCGCGGTCGATCTGTTTATCGCGCAATAGGGCCATGCCCAGCAGATAGGCGATTGCCAGGTCACCCTGGTTCCGCTGGTCGAGCGGCGCAAGCAGGCCGATGACTTTGGTGTTTTCTCCCTGCCTGAGCCAGCAATCGGCGACCAACAGAACTACTTGCGGGTTGGCCGGCTGCGCCGCGTGCAGCGCCTCCAATTCCCGCGCGGCTTCCGCAATCCGGCCCTCCTTGTAAAGAGCCAGCGCGAGATTCAGCCAAATGCGCGGATCCCTCGGCCCTTGCTTCAGCACCGCTTGATACTCGACGATGGCTTCGGAATAGCGGCCGGTGCTGGCGAGCGCGGCTCCCAGGTTGGAGCGAACCTCGGGCGAATCGGGCCGCAGCTTCAAGTAAGCCCGGTATTGACGGATGGCGCCTTCGATCTCGCCGGCTTGATGCAAGGCGATAGCCTGCTCGAGAATCTGCTCGGGAGTGGTCTGGGCTGCGGCTATCGACTGAAGCAAAAGCAGGAGCAGTGCGAAGCACAAACGACGAGCCATTCAAGGTTATGATACTGGCAACTCAGAAACGGAGGCAAGCCGGCGGGCCACCGTCACTGGGCCGGTTCCTCGATGGTCAGGATTCGATCCGCGACCACGTTGTGCAACACCTGGTGAATGCGGCTGGGCCACTTGATATCGATCTCGCGGATCGTTTCTGAGGCGCCCAGGCCGAAGTGCACGCGTGAGTCGCTGGCGGAGGCATAGCCTACGGCTGTGGTGACCTCGTTGTACTGCCTGGCACCAACTTCGTCGGTGATGCGGATTTGCGCCCCTATCGCCATGCGGTTGCTCTTCTTGCCGACCAGCTTCAGCAGAATCCAGTGGTTGGCGTTTTTCGAAATATTATGAAAGTACTTCACTTTGCCATTCAGCACCGTGACCACCGCGTCCATACGTCCGTCGTTATCGACGTCACCGAAGGCCACTCCGCGGTGCGCCGCCGCCTTCTCAAAGTCGGCGCCCGCGCCGGAGCTCACGTCCTGAAACTTGCCGTTCCCTAGATTGCGAAACACGGCGTTGGGTTCCTCGTAATGGCGGTTCGAAAACTGTGCTATGTTGTCCAACACATTGCCGCGCGCCGCGAACAGGTCTTTCCACCCGTCGTTGTCGAAATCGACAATTCCATTTCCCCATCCGGACATGTCGCGCGTTCCCTGCAGGTGCGCTTGCAAGGTTCTCTCCCAGAACTGGCCGTCCCCGCGGTTTATGAACAAGGGAAAGGACTCGTTTTCCACGGCGGTGTGCCAGAGGTCGGGACGGCCATCGTTGTCCACGTCCTTGAAATCGGCGCCCATGCCGGATATTGCGCTGCCGCCCTGTGCATACGCGACGCCGGATTCGAGCGCGATCTCCTCGAATTTCTTGCCGCCCAGATTGTGAAATAAGAAGTTCGGACGATTGTCGTTGGCCACGAAGATATCCATGAACCCATCTCCGTCGTAGTCGGCGATCGCCACGCCCATTCCCTTGCCGGGGTATTTGGCGATGCCGGTTTCAGCGGAAACATCGGTGAATGTGCCGTCGCCGTTGTTGCGATACAGCGTGTCCGGCAGGTTCGCGTAGTTGTTCGGATGACAATACGCGCGCAGTTCCGGCCTCGGGCCGCAGAAAGGGTCCTTGTTGACTTCCCACTTGCAGTAGTTGGAGACAAACAGGTCGAGCAGTCCGTCGTTGTTGTAGTCCACCCAGGCAGCCGATACGGACCACATCTTCCCGCCGTCCAGTATCCCACCGCCCACACCCGCCTTGTCGGTGACGTCGGTGAACGTGCCGTCCCGATTGTTGTGGAAGAGCTGGTTCTTTCCCGTGTTGACCACGTAGATATCGGGCCAGCCATCGTTGTCGTAGTCGCCGATCGCCACGCCCATGCCGTAGCCTTCGCCCGCGACGCCGGCTTTCTCCGTTACATCGGTAAACGTCCCATCGTGGTTGTTGTGGTACAGGCGATTCCAATACTTAGGACTTTCCTTCCTTAGTGACGGAATCGCAGCGCCGTTCACCAGGTAGACGTCCAGATAGCCGTCGTTGTCATAGTCGAACAGGGCTACGCCCGCCACCATGGTTTCGGGTTGGTTCTTATTCGGGGTGGGGCAACTGTCGGACACGAAAGTCAGGCCAGATCTTTCCGCGATCTCTTCGAAGACGATGGGGCCCGTGGCAGACCCGGCCAGCAGCGCACCGGCTCCGATTACAATAGGAACGAAAGCTCTCACGTCTCGGAACTTAAGTTTAACATGCGCAGGACAATCACTCTTCTGGCTCTCTCGCCGGGCGCCTATTTATGCATGGTCCTGCTGTCCGCACCGCCCGCGCAGAAGCTCAAGCGGCCTGGCTTTGTGGACGTGGCGCCGCGCTCACAAATCACCTACGTCAGCAATAACAGCCCCGGCGGCCACAAATACTTTCCGCAGCCGATGTGCGGCGGTGTTGCTCTGTTCGATTTCGATAACGACGGCCGCCTGGACATCTTCTTCACTAATGGCGCTCAACTGCCGGAGATGAAGAAGACTAACTTATCCTATTACAACTGCCTGCTGAAGCAACGGCCCGACGGGACTTTCGAAGATGTTACGGCCAAAGCGGGATTGCTGGGGGAGCACCTGGACTTCAACTTTGGCGTAGCGGTCGGCGACTACGACAACGACGGGTATGAGGACCTGTTCATTTGCAGCGCCGGCCGCAACGCTCTCTATCACAACAACGGAGATGGGACCTTCACCGATGTCACGGAGGCTTCGGGTATAGGCGGCAAGCCGCCCGATACTCTCAGTGTGGCAGCCGCCTGGTTCGATTACGATAACGACGGGCTGCTGGACCTGATTGTGGACAACTACACTTACTGGACTCCGCGGACCGACCTGCGCTGCTCCATGGGAGGCAAAGAGTATTACTGCGATCCACGGCGCTACAGGAGCGTGGCGCCGCGGCTCTACCACAACCTGGGCCATGGCAAGTTCGAGGATGTTACCGAAAAGTCCGGGCTCGGCAAGTCGCCCGGTAAAGGCATGGGCATCTCCATTGCGGATTTCAATAACGACGGGTGGCCGGACGTGTTCATCGCCAACGACACCGAACCCAATTCCCTGTTCATCAATCGGGGCAACGGAACGTTCGAGGAAAAAGGGCTGGAACTGGGAGTCGGGTACAACGACAACGCTCACACGGGATCTTCCATGGGGTCGGACGCCAAGGACTACGACAACGACGGCACCGTCGATATCTTCTATAACAACCTGATGGGCCAGGTCTGGCAGCTTCTGCGAAATCGCGGCAACTTGTTCAAGTTCTCCTACGCTTCCAAGATCCAGACGCTGAGCTTACGCTTCTCCGGCTGGAGCAACGGGTTCATCGACTACAACAACGACGGGTGGAAGGATATCTATTCGGCGAACGGCGACGTCGACGATGTGAACGAAGCGTCTCCGCAGCATGACACGATGTTCGAGAATGTGGATGGGAAGTCGTTTGTTGACGTTTCCGAAGAGATGGGGAGGGACTTCTTGCACAAGGGCTACCAGCGCGGTTCGGCTTTTGGCGATCTGAACAACGATGGCTCGCTCGACATCGTAGTGACTTCGTTGAACGAGTCGCCGCGCATCCTGATGAGCACCGCGGATAGCGGCAATCACTGGCTCCTGCTAAGTCTGGTGGGGCACAGGAGCGCGCGAGACGCCATCGGCGCCAAGGTGAAGCTGACGACGGCCTCCGGGCGGGTTCTGTACAACCACGTCGCCATCAGCGTGGGATTCATGTCCTCCAGCGACAAGCGCGTTCACTTCGGGCTGGGCCCGGAGACCAGGATCAGCTCGCTCGAAATCCGCTGGCCCAGTGGGATCGTGCAAATTCTGAAGAACATTACCGCCGACCAGATTCTGAAGATTGACGAGCCTCAAGGCAAGCGCTGACAGCGGCTGGCCGGTGGGTGCGATTGGACCATGTTACGCTTGAACAAAATACGAGGGATGCTGTTGCAGAAATCCCCACTGGCGGGTTGGTTCGTGTTGATTCTCGTTCCGGCACGATGCTTGATCTTCGGCCAGGGCACCGTTATGGCACCCGCCCCGGCCGGGTCGGCATTCTGGGCCGTCAGCGGCCGTTTCATCGGATCGAAGCAATGTGCGGCATGCCATCCGGCACAGGCCAGGAACTTCCATCGGAACAGCATGTCGCGGGCGCTGGAGCCGGTCGACGCCTGTGCCATCCTGAAGGGTGATGTTCATTACATCTGGACCGACGGAAAGTACTCGTACTCGGTCAGCCACGCCGGCGAAAGGGCGCTTTACCGTGTGACCGACGGGAACCAGACGTTCGAGACACCGCTCGAATTCGCCTTTGGCCAAGGCAAGGTGGGCCAAACCTATGTGTATGATCTCGACGGGCGCTTCTACGAAAGCAGGGTAAGCTTCTACGCAAGACTGCAAGGGCTCGATCTCACCGTCGGCGCGGTCAACGCCACGCCAGCGGACCTCGACACCGCGGCCGGCCGCATGATCAGCAGCGCTGAGGCTCGTGACTGCTTTGGATGTCATACCACGGGCGCGCGTCTCGGAAATACGCTGCAACTGACGAGCTACGAGGCGGGCGTGCAGTGCGAAAGCTGCCACGGTCCGGGCGGCGGACACGTGGATAGCCTTCGCAACGGCAAACCGGCGCACGGCTCCATACGGTCGTTGAAGGGCATGGACGCGCAGGAGACCAATGAGATGTGCGGCGTCTGCCATCGCACCTGGGAGACGGTGGTTACGGCGGGATTGAAGGGCATTAACACGGCCCGCTTTCCGGCGTACCGCCTGACCAACAGCCCCTGCTTTTCGCCGCAAGACCGCCGCATCGCCTGCACAGCCTGCCACGACCCTCACGACGGCCTGGACACCGACGACAGACGCTACGACGTGAAATGCACCGCCTGCCACAACGCGGCCAATGGCAGCCTCAACCGGCGCGTCTGTAAGGTGGCGAAAGCGAATTGCACTTCGTGCCACATGATGCGCGTGGAGCCACCTCAAGCGCACCACGCCTTTGTCGACCATTGGATTCGCGTGGTGCGATCCAAAGACGACTACCCGGAGTAAGTCTGCACGGCGTGACATAATCTTAGACACGTATGACGAAACTACTTACGGCCGTATTCTGCGGCCTGCTCGGCTGCGGCTGCGCGGCGGCGATCGATCTGGACGGATTGAGATCGATCGGCCCGGTGGCCAGTTTCGTGAAAACGGACTCTTCCGTCACGATGACGTGCGCGGATGGCTCTCAGGTTCGCATTGCCGTGCTGGCGCCCGATCTGATCCGGGTGCGAGCGGCTTTTCTCGGCAAACTGCCCGACCGCGATCACTCCTGGGCCATCGAGAAGACCTCCTGGGATGTTCCTCACTGGGATCTCACCGAAGACCCTGGGGTGCTGCGCATTGCGACCGCAGAGCTGGAGGTTATCGTCCACCGCTCGCCGCTGCAGATTGAGTTTCGGGACTCGAAGACCCACCAGACCATCAACTCAGATCAGTCGCCGATGCGATTCGATCCTCAATCGGGTGTGATCGCCGCCACCAAGAAGCTCGGTTTTGATGAGCACTTCTACGGCCTTGGCGAAAAGGCGGCACACCTCGACAAGCGTCGCGGGGAGTTCACCATGTGGAACTCCGACACCTTCGGCTACCAGGAAGGAACCGACCCGCTCTACCAAAGTATTCCGTTCTACATCGGTTGGCAGCACGGCGCGGCTTACGGCATTTTTTTGGACAATAGTTACCGGACACACTTCGATTTCGGCGCCTCCTCCCAGGAATACGCGGCTTTCTCCGCGGAAGGCGGCGAGATGAATTACTACTTTTTTGAGGGGCCATCCATCAAGAAGATACTGGCTCGCTACGCCGATCTGACCGGGCACATGCCCATGCCGCCCATGTGGGCTCTTGGCAATCAGCAGAGCCGGTACAGCTATTATCCGGATTCACTGGCGGAAGAAGTGGTTCGAAAATACCGCGCGGAGGATCTTCCGCTCGATGTCCTCCACCTTGACATCCACTTCATGAACGGCTTCCGGCCTTTTACGTGGGATCCTCAACGCTTCCCAAACCCGAAGGCCTTCACGGACCGCTTGCGAGGGCAAGGCGTTAAGGTGGTAACCATCGTCGATCCCGGCATCAAGCTGCAGCCTCCCGCGGAGGGCGCGCGCGACGCGTCCAGCCATCCAGAGCTGGCGCCGCAGGAACAAAGCTACTACGTGTATAACCAGGGCAAGGCTCAGGATTTCTTCCTCAAGCGCAAGGATGGCAGCACTTACATCGGCCGCGTGTGGCCCGGGGATTCTGTTTTCGTGGACTATACGCTGGATCGGGCTGCAAGCTGGTGGGGGGACCTGCACCGCGCCTACACGGACAATGGAGTGGCGGGGATCTGGAACGATATGAATGAGCCGTCGGACTTCAACGACCAGACCGGCAAGTCACAAATGGATGTGATCACTTACGATGGCGGAACTTATTCCGATTATGCCGGGAACCGCAATGTGTTCGCGCTCAATGAAGCCCGCGCCACTTATCGAGGCCTGCAGCGACTCCTCCCGAACCAGCGGCCTTACGTCATCACCCGCGCGGCCTACGCGGGCATCCAGCGGTACGCCACCATGTGGGCCGGCGACAACCGCAGCACCTGGGACGCATTCGCGCTGAGCCTGCCTATGTTCATGACCCTCGGTCTTTCGGGCGAGCCCTTCGTCGGCTCGGACATAGGCGGCTTCGTCGGTCGCACGGACGCCGGGCTCCTCGTGCGATGGTACGAGGTCGGTTTCCTCACGCCGTTTTGCCGCAATCACGCTAGCATGAACTCCCCGGATCATGAGCCGTGGCGCTATGGCAAATACTACGAAGACATCATCCGCAAGTACCTGAAGCTTCGCTACCGTCTGCTCCCATTCCTGTACACGGCCCTGGAGGAATCGCACCGCACCGGCGTGCCCATGTTTCGGCCCTTGCTGCTCAACTACCAGGATGACGAGAACACGCTCGGGATCGACGACGAGTTCATGATCGGCGACGACCTGCTGGTGGCGCCGATTCTCAAGCCCGACCTTACAGCCAGGCTTGTCTACCTTCCAGCAGGCGTCTGGTTCGACTATTGGACGGGCACACGTTACGCAGGAAGCAGCATGATTCGTGTCGACGCGCCGCTCGAAACCGTGCCCCTCTTTGTGCGAGGCGGAGCCATACTGGCACTCGGTCCGGAGCAGAACTATGTTGGCGAGAAGGCCACCGACCCGCTACAGTTCGAGATCTACCCCGATGCCAGCGGCGAAGCCTCCACATTGCTCTATGAAGACGACGGTCTGACGGACGCCTACCAGCGGGGCAGCTACCGGCAAACCGGCTTGAGCTACCGGCACACGGCCGAAGGGGATCGGATCGATCTAAGCGTCCCGATAGGACAGTTCCATCCCGCCCCACGGGTCCTGCTGCTCACGGTGCGGCCGGTACCCACAATCCGCGAAGTGATGATCGACGGAAAGAGCCAGGCCCGCGCAGCTACGGTTCGCATCACGGACGACGGCCGAAGCCATCGCATCGAACTGCATTAGCCGCGCCCCCTCGCCGCTGTTTGCTAACTCATACAGGATTGTGAGTAAGACGCGAGGGAAGGTACTTTCTTCGAGTAACTTAACCGTGTGATGAAGTTAACAGCTTTAATGTTAGTTAACAGCTTTAGGCTTTACTGTGCAGCTTGATGGGTTTATAGTCTCAGATATATTGTCTCCGGGTCAGAGAGAGGGGGGGTTCCATGAAGAGCTGCAGTGTAATTCCCATCACATTGGCATTGTTGAGCTTGTCGACGATACGCCTACAGGCGCAATTCACCTCCGCAACGTTGACCGGAGTGGTATCCGATACGTCCGGTGCGGTTGTGCCGCAGGCTAAGGTCAAGCTCGTTAACGAACAATCCGGCGACATCCGCGAGACCACGACGAATAATGACGGTTATTATACTCTGTCTGGTTTAGGCGTCGGCGGCTTTACCTTTAAACTAACAGTCGAAGCCAAGGGTTTCGTGACCTACGACGCTCCGGGCATTTCGCTGCTGGGTGGCGAGAAGCGTAATGTCAACGTGACGTTAACCGTCGGCAATACGTCGCAGACCGTCGAAGTGCTCGGAGTGGCCAACGCCGTGGTGCCCGAGGATTCGGGCGAGAAGTCTGAAACGCTGACAACAAAAGAGCTGGAGAATTACGTACAGGTCGGGAGCAACGCGGCGGAGTTCATCAAGATTATGCCGGGGTTTGGCATACAGAACGGCTCATCGAACCACTCCAATTACACCGGCGAAATAATCGGTATCAACGCCAATGGCGGCTCCGGCAGCCAAAGCCCGCTCAACAATGCCTTTTCCTACAACGGGCTACCGAGCAATTCACTGGACATCACGGCGGATGGCGCCCACGTATCCGACCCGGGCTGCAACTGCGATACACCGGTGAACCCGAATTCGGACATGGTTTCGGAGTTCAAGTTGATGTCTTCGAACTTCAGCGCTGAGAATCAGAAGGGTCCCATGGTCATCAGTTCCATCGCTAAGTCTGGTGGCAGCCAATTTCACGGCTCGGCGTTCTTCTACGCCAGGAATTACGATTTGAACTCAAACGATTGGTTATATAATTTTAGCGGCCAGTCACGGCCGCAGAACAAGTACTACTACCCGGGCGGCACGTTTGGCGGCCCGGTTTTGATCCCTGGCACCAGCTTTAACAAGAATCGCAACAAGCTGTTCTTTTTCACCGGCTTCGAATATTTCTACCAGGTGTTGGATACAGGCCTGTTGCGCGCCACGGTGCCAACCACCAGTTTAGAGGGGGGCAATTTCTCCCCTGCGTCGATTCTTGCCGCGGAGGGCCCCATAGTCGGTTCCACCGGTTCGCCTCCCGGACAACTCAACGCCGCGGCGCTGGCGGTGTTTCCGGGAGGGCAGATCCCTTCATCCGCGATTGATCCAAACATGATCGCCATGATGAAGCTGTACCCCGCGGCAAACGCAAACCCGGCCACCGATGGCGGCTACAATTATGTGAAGTCCGAGATCTTCAACCAGAACAACAAGCAGTGGATGACCCGCGTAGATTACAGCATTAGCGACAACACCAAGCTGTTCGTGCGCTATAACCTGCAGCGCGAGTTACAGCAGTTCCCCGTAGGGCTGTGGTGGACGCAGACTAACCAGGTTCCTTATCCGACCCCAATTCTGGGTGAGAACAAATCCGACTCCGTCAGTGCCTCGCTCACTCATGTGTTTAGCCCCACCATGACCAACGAGTTTGTTTTCGGCTACACCTTTATAGGTTTCCCTAATGTATTCTCCAATCCCGCAGATGTGAATCGCGCGAACGTCGGGTATGGCTATACAGGTTATTACAAGAATGGCGTCGCGCAAATTCCATCGTTCGGCGGCACTGGAGGCGCCGGGGACGCCGCGCTGATATTTACTCCGGGCGGCTTCGAGGACGGTGGCACGTCGCAGGGCTTGTATGCCGACAAGTACATGCCGAGCCTCAGCGATACAGTCACCAAAGTCGTCGGCACTCACACCATTAAGGGCGGTTTCTTCTGGGAATGGATCCGCAATGCCCAGCCGGCCAACGATGACACCAACGGCTATTTGCAGTTTTATTCGGCCGGCAATACGAGTTTTGGCAATGCCTATGCCGACGAGGTCACCGGCAACCTCTACAACTACACCGAATCCTCCAAGAACCGCGTCAACGATATCGCTTACAACACGATTGAGCCTTGGCTTCAGGACGACTGGAAGGTTACGCGCAGGCTCACTGTGAACTTTGGCATGCGCTTCACCCACTTCCAGCCGTGGTATGACCGTGAGGGATTCGGCTACTCTATCTTTAACCCCGCTGCGTACAGTGCAACCAGCCCAAGCTGTACGCTTCTTTCATACTGCGGATTTGAGTGGCACAGCCAGAACCCGAGTGTTCCTCTGGCTGGATTCCCGACGCGCGCCTTCTTCTACCAGCCGCGCTTCGGGGTTGCCTATGATCTGACCGGACACGGTAAAACCGTTTTCCGGGGAGGTTGGGGCCGCTACTATTTCCATGCCGGCCAGTTTACGAGCGGCTTAGATGTTTCCGCGGGCGTTCAGACCGTAACGATTACACCGAGTTCCTGCGGGAGCCTCGCGCATCTATACGCCAACACGCTGGACACGCTCAGTTGCCCGCAACAGGCCGGATCCGCGGCGGCGGTGGATAGCACCGACTCGAACCAGGCGCACACCGATAGCTACAACCTCACCATTTCTCAGCAGACGCCGTGGTCGGGGCTGCTGGAAGTGGCCTATGTCGGCAATCAGACACACAATATACCCAGTTCCGGCAATGGCGGAAGCGCGGGCTTTGGCACGTTGAACATTAATCTGGTTCCGCTGGGAGCGATGCTCGCTCAGAATAATGGCGGCCAGAATCCGAATAACCTGAATTCGGCGCTATTCCGCCCATATTCGCTGTACGGCGATTTGGACGTCTCGACCAACAACGCCTATGCCAACTACAACGCGTTCCAGTTGACGTGGGTACGCTCCAAGGGCCGGTATACGCTCAACCTAAACTACACCTATGGCAAGGCTATGGGTATCGTCGGCTTCTTCGATCAATTCAACCTGAACAACAACTACGGCGTCCTCCCCACCAACCGCACGCAGGTCTTTAACATTGCTTACTCCATCGAGTTAGGCGACCCAACCCATGACAGGTTATTGGGCGGAGTCATCAACGGCTGGCAACTCTCCGGCATCACACAGTGGCAGAGCGGCCCAAACCTCTCGGGTTTCCAGAGCGAAAACTTCGGCATGACTGTGAACGGCGCGGATATTCCAGGCACGAATTTCCTGATCAGCAACGTATCGATACTCGGCACCCCGGACATGCAACTGAACCCGATCCTGACGTGCAACCCGACGGCGAATCTCGCGACGCACCAGTACATCAACGGGAGTTGCTTCGCCCTTCCGACACAAGTCGGGCAGAATGGCCCGACCATCGTCCCGCCAATTTATGGGCCGGCGTTCTTTGACACCGACCTTGGGATCTTCAAGAACTTCCACATCCGTGAGTCGAAGAACCTGCAGATCCGGGCCAACGCTTACAACTTCCTGAACCATCCGCTGTACTCGTTCAACGGCACCAACCTGTCGCTTAACTACAATTCGGCTGGACAAATGAGCTCGCCGCTCTTCGGATACGCGGACACTAAACAGGGTTCGCGCATCGTGCAACTGGCTGTCAAGTTCATGTTCTGACGACGGGAACAAACTCAGGTCACCGAGCCTGCGACCCTACTTCCCGGGCGGGTCGGCGGCCGGAGCAGCTTCAGGCCGGCCAGTCGGACTGCGCGATCAGCGACGCTCCGGGCAATTGCCGCAGAACATCCCGATTGGTCAGCGCCCACTCCAGGTTGCGGCGCGCCATGCGGGAATGCTCGCGGTCCAGGCTTTCCGCGCGCGTCCCCTCCCGATTCTCGTCGAGCTGGCGAGCGAAAAGAAATAGCGCCGGCGTTTTCCGCTATCAGAGAGCGGAACTGTGAGAGGTGTTAGATTACCAAGGTTGCGCGCTTACGTGCGTTGGCTGCCCGCAACCTGTTTGGGAGTGACTCATGAAAGCTTCGTTATCCGTTGCGCTCGTTCTTCTGGCCGGCCCCGCGTTGGCGCAGACCGGCATCCCCGCCGTGACAGGCAATGCCCGTGTCGACAAGCTTCTCAGCCAACTGACGCTGGAAGAGAAGATCGCCATGATCCACGGCGCCGCCGAACCGCCCGCCACCGATCAGGGTCAGCCCGGCTTCCTGCCTGGTGTCCCGCGGCTTGGCATCCCCGCCCTTCGCATGGCCGACGGGCCGCCGGGAGTGTTGACGCGTATTCCCTCGACCGCTCCGACTTCCACCATGGGCCTTGCCGCCACCTTCAGCCGCGAAGACGCCGAGCAGAACGGCGTGGTAATCGGCCGCGACGCTCGCGCGCTTGGCATCGACGTGGTGCTGCAGCCCTTCATCAACATCGACCGTGACATCACCTTTGAACGCGGCTACAACACGTATGGCGAAGATCCCGTGCTCACCGGACAGATCGGCGCGGCGATGATTCGCGGCGTGCAGAGCCAGGGCATCATGGCGCAAGCCAAACACTACGTGGCTTACGACGGCGGCGACGACAACATCGTCGACCAACAGACGCTGCACGAGGTTTACGTTGCTCCATTCGCCGATGCCGTGGCCGCCGGAGTGTCCTCCATCATGTGTTCCTACAACAAGGTGAATGGGCCCTGGGCCTGCGGCAACAGCGACACCGAGATCAAGATCCTCAGGGACGAGATCGGCTTTCCGGGCTTCATCACTTCCGACTGGGGGGCCACGCACGGCACCGATTTCATCAACCGCGGGCTCGATCTCGAGATGCCGGGCACCAGCGGGTTCACTCCCGCCTATTTCCTTCCCGAACCGCCGCCGCCCTACAAGCCTCCGGCGGGAATGGATTTTGGCGACATGGGCTTCGGAGCGGCCATGCCCGAGGAGCCGCCGCCGGCACCATTCGATTTCACTGCGTTCGGCAAGCCCACTCCTGCCATCGGCATGCTGAACGCAGTGAAGAGCGGCCTGGTGAATGAAGAGACCATTACGCGCGCGGTGGGACGAATTCTATTTGAGATGGACAAGTTCGGGTTGCTGGACGGCAAGGGCAAGCACGACGTCACGCCGGTGCCCGTGGATGCCGATGCTGTGGTGGTGCGCAAAACCGGGGAGGACGCCGCGGTCCTATTGAAGAACGATGGCGGTGCGCTGCCGCTGAAAGCGGCGGACCTCACTTCCCTGGCCATGATCGGGCCGGGCGCCGGGCAGACGATTGCGGTGGGCGAGCCCGGCGAAAAGTCGCTCGGCATCCCCGCGCGGCAGATCGGCGCCGTCGAGGCTCTGCGCAAGCTGGCTCCAAACGCGCGCGTCACGTATGCCGCGGCCGATGACATGAATGGCGTTCCTGTGCCGGCCTCGGTGTTCTCGCATGACGGCAAACCGGGTCTGTTGTGCATCAATTCAAAAACCAACTCGACCGAGGTAAGCGCGCGGATCGACTTCACCAAAGCGAACGGCCAGTCGCTGCCCGCCGGCACGTCCTGGAAATGGGTGGGAACCCTCACGGTTCCGTCCGCCGGCTCCTACATGGTAAACCTGCAGCTACTCGGCACCGTCGGTACTCTCGTCATCGACGGCAAGCGCGTCAGCCACACCGGCGACCACATGGGGAATCTGCACGGCAACGTGCTTCACGCCGGGGAACACAACATCGTGCCCACTCCGGACGGTCTCGACAACATGCGGCGTCCAGTCACGCTCGGTGCCGGTGCGCATACCATCACGGTGACATCGACCGCCGACGTTTCGGGTGAGCCCGTGCAGGTCCGCTTGAGCTGGGTGACGCCGGAGCAGCAAAAATCCAATTATGACGCGGCTATCGCGGCGGCAAAGGCGGCCAATACCGCGATCGTGTTTGCGTGGTCGCGAGGCCGGCCCGTGTTTGGCATACCGGGAAACCAGAACCAGTTGATCGAAGACATCGTGGCGGTTAACCCGAACACTATCGTGGTGCTGAACGTCAGCCAGCCTGTCGCGTTGCCGTGGCTGGGCAAGGTCAAGGCCGTGCTGCAAATGTGGTTCCCCGGCGACGAAGGCGGCTGGGCGGCCGCGGATGTCCTGCTGGGCCGCGTGAGCCCTGCCGGACGGCTGCCATTCACTTGGATGAAGACGATGGATCAGGCTGTCGCCAACGATCCGGCACACCCCGAGCGATCTTCCAAGGGTGTCAAGGGCAAAACCACTTACGCCGAGGGTGTGAACGTCGGATATCGCTGGTTTGACAAGAAGCACATCGAGCCGCTGTTCCCGTTTGGGTACGGCCTGTCGTACGCAACGTTCGAGTACTCGGCTCTGAAAGTGAAGCGGGCCGACGACGGCGGGCTGGACGTGAGCTTCCGCCTGCGCAATTCGGGCGGCGTTGCGAGCGATGAGGTGCCGCAGGTTTATCTCGCGGCTCCCAGCCAGCCTCCGCAGGGGGCGCAGTTCGCGCCGCGTGCGCTGGCTGCGTTCGACCGGTTGAATGTGCAGGCCGGCGAAACAAAAGATGTGACGCTTCATGTCCTGCTGCGCCGGCTCCAGTATTGGTCCGTCGCGCAGAACAAGTGGGCGTTGGCGGTGGGCCCTCGCGTTGTGCACGTGGGGAGCTCCTCGCGCGACCTGCGCCTGCACGCGGAAACCGGCATCGAATAGCCGGCGTCCAATCGCGAGTAGCTCCCAGGCGGATTGGGGGCGCTACGCTGGACAGCATGAAGAGCAACGCAGTGCGGCTGCTGGATACACCTGGCGTTCGGTACGAACCGCGCGAGTGCGAGGTTGATCCGGAGGCCTTGGATGCCGAGACGGTGGCTCGCAAGACCGGACTGCCTCCGGAGCAGGTGTTCAAGACGCTCGTGGCGCGCGGCGATCGATGAGAGCCATTTGGAGCCACTGAAAACGACTCTTTCGGAGCCGATTTCGACCGGAAAGCAGGCGCCGGAGTTGGTTTCGGGCATAGTGCTGATGGACATAGCCGAGGCGCCGGCGTCGCCGCGGCAACGCGCGAGTCCGCGAGAGCACCGCGGTCGCTCGCCGAATCCGAGGTGCGCGGAATCGAACTCGGGACGGCGCCGCCCGTGCGACACGGCAGCGCGACGGGGGCGGCGAGGAGCGCGGCTCGATGTGCGCGGTTCCGGCGCGAACCTCCGAGGCGTTCAGGCGCCTGCACCACGAGCACCACGGCGGACGGCGCGACGAATGCCGCGCCCGCGGAATCGAGCGCGGGAGTGCGCCGGCCGTGAGCCGCGGTTCCAGCGTCGAGAGCCGTTGGTCGCTCGCGGCGGGCGCGGCGGGGCGCTGACGCGTAGGGGCGGTACGGACGGACTCCGCGTGTCTTCTACGGCTTTGGCCGGAGGTGCTTTGCGTCCAATGGAAGTGCCGTCGAGTATTTCACTTGCTTCATGCTGATGCTGGATTTGACGTTGGCGACGCCGGCTATCTTCGCCAACGAGTTCACGCAGAATTCACGGAACTCCGTAAGATCTCGAACGGCGACGCGGAGTACGTAGTCCCAATCACCGGCAATCAGATCACACTCCAGAACCTGCGGATACTTCAGTATGTCCTTCTCGAACCGATCGACGGATGCGCTGGTTTGATGATCGAGGCGAACCTGGACGATTGCCTGCAGCCCCCGCCCAACCTCACATGAACTCAGCAGGGCGACGTACTTTTGCACGACGCCGGCGCTCTCCAGAAGTCTGGTTCTCCGAAGGCAGGGAGACGGCGATAGGCCGACCCGATCCGCCAAATCCTGATTGGAGATCCGACCGTCCTTTTGGAGTATTTCCAGGATGCGGCAGTCTGTCTCATCAATCTCCATGTGAGCAATATACCATCGGAGAATGACCGTAGTGTAGCAGCAAATGCCACTATTGTCGGCGAAGATAGCGCAAAAAGCAATCGGCGACCATGCGCCTCCCGGTAGACTCGTTTGCATGGTTGATCTTTCGAGCGCATTCGCATCCAACGCCGGCCCGGCCAATCCCGACATGCCGGAAGGAGAGTTCCGCCAATTCGGCAAGACAGTGATCGACTGGATCGCGGCTTATCTTGACGATCCTCGGAGATATCCCGTCCGCGCCATCGGCCAACCGGGAGACTTGCGGCGTCGGTTGCCCCCAGCGGCGCCGGTCGAGGGCGAGCCGATGGAACAGATACTGCGAGACTTCGATCAGCTCATCATGCCCATGGTGACGCATTGGAATCATCCGCGGTCTTTTGCTTATTTTTCGATTTCGTCCTCCGCTCCAGGGATACTCGCCGAAACGCTCATCGCGGCGTTGGACGTAAATGCGATGCTCTGGAAGAGCTGTCCGGCGGCAACCGAACTCGAACAGACCACGGTCGCATGGGTACTGGACTGGCTGGGGCTGCCGTCGGCATGGTTCGGAATGATCGTCGACTCCGCGTCGAACGCGGTGCTTCAGGCAGTGGTGGCGGCTCGCCAGCGTGCCGAGCCGGAGAGCCGTGCGGTTGGCCCATCGCGCCGATTAGTCGCCTACGTCTCCGAACATACTCACTCTTCGGTGGAGAAGGCGGCCATGGCCGCGGGCATCGGAAGGTCTAACATTCGGCACATTGCGGCCGACACGCGATTCAGCATGAGCGCCGCCGCCCTGGCGGAAGCAATCCGCTCGGACATCACCGCAGGCCTGAAGCCGTTCTTCGTGGCCGCGACGGTCGGCACCACCTCCAGCACGGCGATCGATCCCGTCGGCGACATCTCGGAAACCTGCAGCGCGAACGGCCTCTGGCTGCATGTGGATGGCGCCTACGGAGGAACTTTTGGGGTGCTCCCGGAATGCCGGCACTTCCTCGACGGAGTGGAACGGGCCGACTCTTTCGTCGTCAACCCGCACAAGCTGATGATGGTCCCTCTGGACTGCAGCCTCTTCTTCACGGCAGCCCCCGAAATGGTGCGGGCCGCCTTTGCACTCGAGGTCGAGTACCTCAAAACGGATGTGCACGGGGCCATCGATTATATGGACTACGGCCTGGCTCTGGGGCGCCGGTTCCGCGCGCTAAAACTGTGGTTCGTCATGCGGTATTTCGGCCGGGAAGGGTTAGTCGCCATCCTTCGGCGGAGCATGGCAATGGCAGCCTGGCTGGGCGAGCGGATTTCCGGCGACGCGCGGTTCGACTTGGCCGCACCCGTGAATATGGGGCTGGTGTGTTTCCGGTCGCGGCACGGAAACGAAGCCACGAAAGGGCTGATGAACCGGATCAACGATGGCGGCGTGTTTTTCGTCTCTCACACCGTGCTGGCCGGCAAATTCACCATTCGCGTGGCCATCGGAAACATTCGGACCGAATGGCAAGACGTCGAGCGACTGTGGGACGCGATCTCGAAACAGTGAGTCCGTTTGAGCGACCACCACCGCCCCAACAGGGATGGACGCGCGACGGGTGGTCGACTGCGCATGGGGATCATTCTCAACCCCGGGGCCGGGCTGGCTGGCTCCGCCTGTCAAATAAAGGTGGCTCGCGCCTGAGGCCACAGCCAGGCCATGGTCGGCAGTTGCTGTCATCGGGTGCGGCTCCGCAAAAAAAACCAGCTTGCATCATCACTGGTGTTGTAGTAATGTATAACAGTACTACAGAATAGACTCGGATGGACGAATGGATAGACAATCAGCCGATCTACCGCCAGATCCGCGATCGCGTTGTCGCCATCATTCTCGATGGCGTTCTCAAGGAAGGCGATCCCCTGGTCTCCGTCCGCAATGTGGCCACCGACCTCCGTGTCAATCCGCTCACAGTGTTGAAAGCGTACCAGGAACTGGTAGACGAAGAGCTTGTGGAGAAGCGGCGCGGTCTCGGCATGTTCGTCAAACCTGGTGCCCGCAACCGTCTGCTGATGCTGGAACGAAAGAAGTTCTTGGCGGAAGAATGGCCCAGGATTCAGGCGGCCGTTCAGCGCCTCGGGCTCACAACCGAGGAACTGTTGGAGGCTCCGTCGGGAAGTGCGGGTGCCGGGTCGAACCGTCGAGAGAAGGAGCGCTGAACCTGTGGCATGCATAGAAGCACGCGGGCTCCGCAAGGTCTACGGCGCAACCCTAGCCCTCGATGGCGTGGATTTGTGCGTCGAACCGGGCCGCATTCTCGGACTGATCGGTCCCAACGGCGCCGGTAAGACGACGGTGCTCAACGCGATCCTCGGCCTCATTCCGTGCGAAGGAGAGCTGAAGGTGCTCGGACGCAATCCGTGGGCCGAGCGGGAACAGCTTACCCGCGATGTCGCCTTCATCGCCGACGTCGCCGCCATGCCGCGCTGGTTGCGCGTTTCGCAGGCCCTGGAGTATGTGGCCGGCGTGCACCCGCGGTTCGAACGCGCCAAGGCCGAGGCCTTCCTCAGGAAAACCGGGATTCGGCCAGCCAGCAAGATCCGAGACTTGTCGAAGGGCATGGTCGCCCAACTGCACCTCGCGCTGGTCATGGCTGTCGACGCGAAACTGCTGGTGCTCGATGAACCAACCCTCGGTCTCGACATCCTCTATCGCAAGCAGTTCTACGACTCGCTGCTGAATGACTACTTCGATCGCAGCCGCACCATCATCCTGACCACGCACGAAGTTGCCGAGATCCAGCATGTGATCACCGACATCATGTTCATCAGCGCGGGCCGGATCGTGCTCCGTTGCAGCATGGAAGAATTCGACTCGCGCTATCTGGAACTCAACGTCAATCCTCAGCAACTCGCTGCGGCGCGGACACTCTGCCCGATTCATGAGCGCCAGATCTTCGGCCGCAGCATCCTGCTCTTCGACGGTGTCGACCGCGACCGACTCGCCGCGCTCGGCGAGACGCGCATACCCGGCATTGCCGATTTGTTCGTCGCCATCGTAGGGCAAGCTGACGGGCGGGCACAAGGAGCCGGCCGATGAATCCCCAATCGGATGTCCTGCCTGAGCTTCCGCTCGAGCAGCAAGCCGGCGTTCCCGCTGCAATGGCGCGTACGCAGCCGTTCTACTGGTCGGTGCGCCGCGAATTATGGGAAAACCGTTTCGTCTTAGTGGCCCCTGTTGTGGTCGGCGCCGTGGTTCTGACCGCGTTCTTGGTCAATGCCATTCATCTAGCGGGCCGGCCGGGAGCCCCATTGCAACTCCTCATCCCCAGCCAGCCAACCCCAATTGAGCAGCCCTACGCCATCGCCGCGGTTCTGATCGTCTTGGGCGGGTTGCTTGTCGGCGCCTTTTACTGTGTTGAAGCGCTGCATCGCGAGCGTGTCGACCGGAGCATCGTGTTTTGGAAGTCACTGCCGGTATCCGACGTGACCACCGTCCTTTCGAAGGCCGCCATTCCCCTCCTGGTTCTCCCGCTGCTAATGGCCGCCGTCATCGTTGTCACTCACCTCGGAATGCTTCTCCTGAATCTACTGGTTCGACTGGCAAGCGGTGCTGGTCTGGTCGCGCTCCGCACCCAGACGCCCCTGTTCGAGTTGTGGGTAGCGCTGCTGTATGGGGTGGTAGTCCTGGCGCTTTGGCATGCTCCGATTTATGCCTGGCTGCTGCTAGCTTCCGGCTGGGCCCGACGGGCGGCATTTCTCTGGGCCTCGTTGCCGCTGATCGCCATCTGCATCCTAGAGAAGATAGCGTTCAACACTTCTTATTTCGCGTCCTTCCTCCAATATCGATTTTCGGGCTGGTGGGCGGCAGCGTTCCGGTATCAGCGGCCGTGTTGCGTCCCCCATCCTCTCAGCACTCTTACTCCGGGCGCACTCCTCGGCGCGCCCGGCCTATGGATCGGCCTGGCGATCGCCGCCATATTCCTAGCCGGCGCGGTGCGCCTGCGCCGGTGTAGTGGCCCAATTTGATTCTCTTGTTCTCCGGAACATTTACGAAAGGAAAGATGATATGAGCACCACGGTAAGAATGGAGCAGGTTCAAGTTATGGAGCCAGTTCTCACGAAACGGATCCTCGTGGCTACCTTGTTCGGTTTGGCTATGGGTGGGGTTTGCGCCACTATGGCGTTCTCTGCCGGGATTCTTAAGTTCACGCCTCTCACGTTGATTTGGGTGTTGCTGAATCGCACAGTCATGGGCGCCGTGATCGGTACCTCCAGCCTGAGACTGCCTTGGGCCTGGAACGGAATCATGTTAGGCCTGGTGGTCGGTTCAGTCTTCTCCTATTACCTTTTCATGAACGTACCCGGACCGATGCCGGCCATCAATGCAATTGCCAACGGAGTTTACGGATTGGTCATCGAGTTCTTCACCACCGTCGTCTTCAAGCAGGCGTCTCTCGCGCGGGCTCGGCTGGTGCCCGCATCTTAACCGCACGGTTTGCGCACTCACAGGGGGAACCAAGATGCAATCAGTCTATGGCGAGTATGGGCCGCCCGGAGCGGTCGAAATGCCTCTTCCAAACCAATACGACGCCGGAGTCGCTCAGCGCCCATACGACGTCGAAGCCGTCCGGGCACTCTTTCCGATCCTCGATCGCCCCGTGCGCGGCCGGCCGCTGGTCTACCTCGACACCGCGGCTTCCGCGCAAAAGCCTTCCCAGGTGATCGAAGCCGAGCGGTCGTTCTATACCGAGGACTACGCCAACATCCATCGCGGGCTCTACTTCCTTAGCCAGCGGGCGACCGAGTGCTACGATGCGGCCCGGCGCAAGGTCCAGGGCTTTCTCAATGCACGGCACCCGCACGAAATCGTCTTCACGCGCAACGCTACCGAGGCCATCAACCTGGTCGCCGCCAGTTTTGGCGAAGCTTCTATGAAGGAGGGGGACGAAGTTGTCATTACCGGCCTCGAGCATCACTCCAACATCGTGCCCTGGCAGTTGTCGCGCCAGAAGAAAGGCATCATATTGAAAGTGGCTCCCGTGGACGACCACGGGGAGGTGCCGCTCGACGGCTTCATTCAGTTACTCGGCCCGCGCACTAAGCTGGCTGCATTTTCGCACGTGTCGAATGCACTGGGCACCGTGCTTCCCGTGGCGGACATGATCCGGGCGGCGCATCGAGCCGGCGTCAAGGTCTTGATCGACGGCTCTCAGTCAATCGTGCACCTGGGAGCCGACGTCCAGGCGCTCGATTGCGACTTCATCGCTTTCTCCGGTCACAAGCTCTACGGTCCGACCGGCATCGGCGTCCTCTACGGAAAGGAGGAGTTGCTCGATGCCATGCCGCCTTACCAGGGCGGGGGTGACATGATCGCTGGAGTCACGTTCGAAAACACAACCTTCGCGCCGCTACCGACTAAGTTCGAGGCAGGAACGCCGGCCATCGCTCAAGCCGTCGGCCTGGGAGCGGCAATCGACTTCCTCACCCGCCTGGGGCTCGACCGCGTCCATGCGCATGAGACCGCGCTGCTCGACTATGCCACCTCCCGATTGTCCGAGGTCAAGTCGCTGTCCATCATTGGTGCCGCGGCGAATAAAGCTTCCCTCATTTCGTTTGTAATGGAAGGCGTCCACCCCCACGACATTGCGCATGTGCTCGATGGCGACGGCATAGCAATTCGCGCCGGGCACCACTGCGCTCAGCCGGTGATGGCTCGCTTCGGCGTTCCGGCCACCGCCCGCGCCTCGTTCGGTTTGTATAACACGGCTGGCGAGGTGGACGCATTGGTCGACGCACTGAAGAGGGTAGAGGCCCTGTTCCTGCCGTGAACAACGATGCCGTAGTACGCGACCTGTATCGGGAGGTCATCCTCAACCACAGCCGCCGCCCGCGCAACCGTCGCACCATGGCGGCCTGCAGCCATGCCGCCCGCAGCGAAAACCCTGCGTGTGGCGACGAGATTTCCGTATTCCTCCAGATGAACGATCGCGGAGTGATCGGCGACATCGCGTTCGCGGGACAGAGTTGCGCCATTGCGACCGCCTCGGCCTCGCTGATGACCGAAGTGCTGGCAGGGAAGACCGCTGCCCAGGCCAGGGCCCTCTTTGATCGCTTCCTGGCGATTGCAACCGGCGGAGCGCAGGCGCCGTTGGACGGAATGGAAGTCGAACTCGAGCAGTTGACAACCCTGTCCGGCCTGCGCGACTATCCCGTGCGCGTGACATGCGCCACGTTGCCCTGGCACACAATATTGGCGGCACTGGAAAGCGCCAAAGAGTGGAAATGAGCTTCGACAGATCTGTCCGTCTTGGTGACATGCGGTAGCTGCTCCAAGCATGATCGTGTCTTGCGTCCGCTAGTCTCCATCGCGCGTTTCGCGGACACGCCGATTTTTTCGACTATGTTTCGGAACGCCGACCTTCTGAGATCGCGAAAAAGTAGTTCAGGGAAACCTGCGTCCACCGTCATCCCCGACCGGAATCCGGCACAGTTCACGGAAGACTTCCTGGCAAAGTTCAAGGGAAGGATCGCCGCGACCCAGCAGGTCGAGGTCGCTTGTCGGCCTTGCGGCGCCTGGGTCCAAACGTGAAAGAACAGTGCGCCTTTCAGAATGAACTGGTCATGGTGTTTTGATTGGCTGAGGCGATAGAGTAGGCGCTCCAGGGCGTAACGCGTAAGAACAAGGCCGAAGTCCGCGCCGGTGCTGTTGGCGATATTCAGTAGCCCCTGGCGGCCAGATGCGGCGACACTCCCCGATTTGGCCGGTTTTAGGTGAGAGCCTCCATATAAGGATTCATCACGTTTGCAGCCCGACAGACTTTGGCCGCTTGCCAGAGGTCGACAGTGGTCGATTTTCGGTTCCGGATAGTTTCGCGAAGAGCTTCCAGTGCGACATCAAGCCCGATCTTGTTTCGGTACTTGAAACAATCCGCGACTGTCTTTGCCACGGAAAAGATGCGAATCGGCACTCCCTCGACGTAGTGCGCCTTCTGGCCGAACTCAAGCGATTGTTTTGAAAAGCGAACGACACGGATCCGTGGCACGTCCGAACGCGGCCGGCGATCCTTTTCTCCGATTGCCATCCAGACTTCAAATGGGCTCCGCGTCCCAAGGTCGTGAAACCGGAGGGCTGAGAGTAGGCAGACGACGGCACGCGGCGCCCGTTTCGCAGCCTGAGCGAAGGTGTGCAGTAATCGCGGCATCGGCTGGCGTATAGAGCCCTCGTCCTGATCTGACGACGAGACCTTGCTGCTTGATCGGAAGCGACTTTGGATGCCAGAGTCAGGCGGCGAAGGGCGGTGCGTTGCCCAAGTCGGGCTGCCAGGTTGTCGCCATCCTGTTGATAATAAGGGATCAATTCAGGCACTGTGGGTAGCAGGCGCCACCCTCACCGCTACTGAGCAGTTTCGATAAGATAGGAGCGGTAGAGATCTAGCAAACATCAACTAAGTCCACGTATTACCAATA